>Ga0210057_1000516_pt1 | contig 63516 bp, 75 predicted proteins | sample CryGeyCG2114_010_2_FD_183968 | JGI IMG/M metagenome (GOLD analysis project Ga0210057, IMG submission 183968) | Groundwater microbial communities from aquifer - Crystal Geyser CG10_big_fil_rev_8/21/14_0.10 (SPAdes) (version 2) | ecosystem: Environmental > Aquatic > Deep subsurface > Groundwater ...
TCAATGGCATCGAAGGATTCTGGAGCTACGCAAAAGAACGCTTCCACAAATATCACGGCATCAGCCGTGATAACTATTTAGCATACGTCAAAGAAATGGAATTCAGATACAACCACCGCAACAAGCAGCTCTACAAACTACTAATTGGTATAATACGCTAATTTGCTCCGAAAAATACCTAATCACCTAATTTATTATACTTGTGCCATTTGATTTTTTTCTTAATTTTCTTTAGAGATAATATTCTTCTTATTGCTTTCTCAGTTCTCGTATTGTCTAATGCCATTTCTTTAACTTTTTTATCTTGGTATTGTGATTTAAGATTTTCAATTTCATCTTTAGAGTGTGAGCGGGAAACCCTTGCCTTTTAAGGCAAGGATGAAAGCGAGCTTTATTTCTATTTTTCAAACATTTATCCTAGCGCGACGCGCCGCTGACGCGGCGCTTTGGAAGTCGCGCAGGAGTTGCTCTATAATGAATGATTTAACTAGCTATCAGAATAGTGTTGCGCAATGTATTTATCACTTGCAGTGGACGACGAAGTACAGGTATAAGATGTTCAAGAAGGAAAAGTATGCTGTCCTTGCAGACGGCATACTGCGCGGCATTGCCGCGCGACACGGAATGGAAGTCGTAGAGCTGGCCGTGCAGGACGAGCACGTGCATGTTGTGATAAAGGCCAAGCCAAGCATGAGCGCAAGCGAATGTCTCAGGCTCCTAAAAGGAGCCTCTTCTTATGAGTTATTCAGAAAAGTGCCCAACTACAGATTGAGGTACAGGCGCGGGCACTTGTGGACAAACGGAAAATTTGCCCGCACCGTGGGAAGCGTAGACCTCGCCACCACAAACCACTACGTTGCGAAGCAACGTAACTACCAAACCTCTATGGGCGACTACGTCGCCCTACAGGGAAGCCCCGCACTTTAGTGCGGGGAGGACGTCACACCATTTGGTTTGTTTTCTACTTAATTCTAAATAACCTGCTTTCTGAACTATTGCTTCTCTACTATGGTGAACCTTTTGAAGCATCACTTTCCAATTTGTTTCTTTTCTTTTGTAGTGTTTCAACACATATTGAATTTCTTTATCAGTCCATCTGGTTTTTTTCATAAGTAATTTGGAGAAAAAGCCTACTTTTTGCTTTTCGGAAGGGGTCATTGCCGGTGCGAAAATTGGGTAATTCATTGCGAATCGCCTCCGAATTCGGTTAGTATTCATATTTCCCTATCTGAAAGGAATTCAGAATCATTGTTTTGAACTTCTTGCAGTTCTTCTTTTGTTGGAAATTCAATTTTGAGCATTTTATTGCAACCTCAAAAAAGTAATTGAATTTTTTCATGAAGGCTACCTTAAAATCCATGGAAGAAACTCTTAAATTTTACGAATCCAATAAGCCTGAAATTACTGCTTTTCACCGTGCAAAATACAGAGAAGCTTTTATGCGCCCTAAAACCATGAAACGTTCAGTTTCCTCTGGGGGAAGAATTGGTGCCGCAGCGGGCGGCTTACTTGGCCTTGGTTTAGACGTAGCCGGGGAAGTGAGGCGAAGAAGAAAACGGAAATAGCCTATTTTGAGAATTCGCTTTAGAGTGCAGACACATTCGCCTCATAAAATGTCGGATTTTTTAGCATAAGTTTTTTTTAATCGGTATTGTCTTTCCTTAGTTTCCAGTAAATCTGATAACAAAGGTTTGGAATATAATGCGCAAGCTTCGGTCTCAATGCTTTCGGGATTATCATTGCGGGTTTTGTGAAATAAAGGTCCATTTCATCCACAATGAATTTTGCTTTTGTGTACCTCTTGAATGTACCCTGATTTGTGTACCAGTCATGCATAGTGGTTTCGCAGAACATTATGTAATGAAAAGGCGTCTGCCCGAAATTGTATGAATTGTAATAAGGCACTTCTATATGCGCAATGCCATTCGGTTTCAATACCCTGTGTATTTCTGTAAGCACCTCATCAAACTTGAACGTATGCTCAAGAAAATTCAGGCAGAAAACAGTGTCAAATTCGTTGTTTTTGAAAGGCAATTTTGTTGCATCCGCAATAATATCCGCATTGCTCTTCGAATCATAATCAATCCCTATTGCCCCGTTGAGCTTCCTCATACCACAGGCAATATCGAGAATTTTTTCACCTTTCTTTGGCTTGAATACTTCCATTCTTTCATTTGTCCAGTGGCCAACCCCTGCTTTGGAGTTTGAGAAATAATGGTTTACTTTTGTCATGCTAATCAAAAAGAATAATCATTTTATATTATTTCTTAAGCGACTTCCACCACCACTCATTTGCTTTATACCATTCAATTGTTTTTTTAAGACCCTGTTCAAAATTCATTTCAGGTTTCCATCCAAGTCCCATTATTTTTGAAGAATCCAAGCTGTACCTTAAGTCATGCCCTTTGCGATCCTCAACATATTTTATCATTTCCTCATTCATGTCAATGGCTGAAATAATTTTTTTTGTAAGATCAATGTTCTGCACTTCATTTCCCCCGCCGATATTGTAAATTTCTCCTTTAATTCCTTTCTGCCCTGCCGTTAAAATTCCTCTGCAATTATCAGTAACATAAAGCCAGTCCCTAATATTTTTTCCAGTGCCGTATACAGGAACCTTTTTGCTTTCAAGCAAATTGGTTACAAAAAGCGGTATTACTTTTTCAGGATACTGGTAAGGCCCGTAATTGTTCGAACTCCTAGTAACAACAACATCAAAACCAAATGTTGTGCAATAACTCAATGCAATCAAATCCGATGCAGCCTTTGAAGCAGAGTAAGGGTTCCTAGGTTTCAAAAGATCCTTCTCAGTACTGCTTCCGTTTTCCACAGAACCATAAACCTCATCCGTGCTCACATGCACAAACCTTTCAACATCACTTTCCATTGCGCACTGCACCATATTCTTTGTTCCAGTGACATTTGTCCTGATGAAAGGATCTGCATCATTTATTGAGTTATCCACATGGCTTTCCGCAGCAAAATGAAAAACTGTATCAACCCCATCAAGAGCATTCAAAACAATTTTTTTATCCGCAATATCCCCCTGCACAAAAGCGTACCTTTCATTTCCTTCCAGATCCTTCAGATTATCCGGGTTGCCAGCATAGGTAAGCAAATCAAGATTGACAACATCTATTTTTGTGTACTCAAGAAGCATCCTCACAAAATTGCTTCCAATAAAACCGCATCCGCCTGTAACAAGAACCTTCTTCATAAAAACCACAAATATTGTCCACGAAAACCATTAATAATGTTTTTTGGCCCACCCCCTAACTAAATCAAAAGCTTCCTAAACCTCAATGAACCAATTAACCTTGATGTTTTCACCGCAATAACATATCCTATGCCGCCAATGATAATCAAAATGGCATGCAAAGGCGTCTTGTTCTCCATGAATGTTATGCCGCGGGGCGAGCTAAGCGAAAAGCCAACGCCTTTTCCCCATGTTCCTGTTGCCGCCTGAAAATCTTTCACCGGATTCACGAGAAAACCAAATTTAATATTCAAAAATTCCCTGCAAATTTTTGTAGGATGTTTTTTGTAAAGCAGAACATCATTCTGGTGATAGTAAAGTCTCTGCATCACATGCTTAACCAATGCCAAAAAACCTTTTGGCTTAACTTCCTTATGATTGTGCTCATAACCCGCCTCAATTAATTTGAATTCATAACCCAAATCCATTATTTTAAATGTTAAATCAGTATCCTCCCTATAATACCTGTATACCTCATCATAACCGCCCACCTTATCCAAAAGTTTTTTCCTGAATCCTGTGGATGTGCCGCCGTAATAATCATACGCGCTCACAACCCCTGATTTTTCATCGGAAAAGCCGGCAACCATCTTTTCTAACCAATCTTTTTCCGGAATGCAATCCTGATCCATGTTGATTACAATTTCATACTGTGCATTTACAATTCCCTTATTTCTTGCGCTGCACACACCTTTGTTTTTCTGGTGAAAAACTTTCAGATTTTTTTTGTCTTTCAAATAAGTGTCCAAAAATTCACGAGTTCCATCATTCGAACCATCATTCACAACAATAATTTCATATTTTCCTGAAAATTTTTGTTTGAGCAAACCATCAAGGGTTTTCTTTAGAACTTTTTTATTGTTGTAAGCCGATACAATAATTGATGCATTCATGAAAAATTCTCCCCGACAAATTTTTCCAGTAATTCATTTATCTTCCCGCGTGGAATATTTGTTTGTTTAAATTCGTTTATTTTTAAAATATTTTTCCCCAACTCCTGTATTTGCCACGCAACCAAACCAAGTTTTTTCTTTTCAACAACCCCGGCAAGCTCAAGCTGATGGTCATTTGTGTGTTCCCCGAATTCCTTCCTTCTTGGCACAACAATCATTTTTTTCCCGAGGTTTTTGCACAACCCTATGTTGCCTTCGCCCGCATGTGTAATAATCAACTCTGCTTCCTTGATTTTTTTTTCAAATTCATCTAGTCCAAGAAATTTTTTTGATGAGAAATTTTTCGGCAAATAATCAGAATAACCTGTCTGGCAAAAAACTTTCCCTATAATTATTTTCTTTTCTATAAGAAAATCAATTTCCTCAAGCAGCCTGTTGAACTGCTGTGGATGCGTTCCAAGAGTAACAAAAATTTTTTCAATCAAAATATGCTGCCTCCGTAAACTCCTTTGGGGTAGAATTTTTCAAGCTCCTTCCATTGGTATATAAAAAGGTCCGCAAACAGGTAAGCGATTTTCCCGCTTATGCCTGGTTTTATTGGACGGCAGAAGCTTTCAATAAAAACAATTTTTTTCCTGAGCAATTTTCCCGCAATGCACACAACAAGTCCCGCATCGGCTCCTGTTGAAATAATCATATTGGGTTTTTCTTTCCTCAAAATTTTCACTGCCTGAAAAAATGCCTTTAATGTTGCAACAGGATTTCGCTTTGGAAGTTCAATAAAAAAAACTTTTTCCTTTTCAGCAAGGCTCTCAGTATCTGCTCTTTTGAAAGTAATGAAAAAATGTTCTCTTTTTGAATAAAATTCCCTTATTTGAAGCATTTCGCTTAAATGGCCTCCGGCACTGCACGCAAGGCATATTTTTGGCTGCATTAATTACTTCCTGTCTGGCAAAATTAAAGCTTATTGGTATGAATAATGGTTTCTGGTCAAAAAATTGGTACAATAATTGAATCATTCACAGCGATCTGTGCTTTTAAACATTATCTTTTCTTATACTATAATGATTCAGATTCAGGATGTGCAGGACTATTTCTCAAAACACAAAATGGAACTTTTTTTTGTAGGCCTAATTTTTCTGCTTGCTTTTGGAATAAGGGCACACCTGATGATTTATGATCTAATGTTCGGCTTTGACCCGTATTTCCACGCCAGAATCGCAGAATATGTTGTGCAGAACTTTGCAATTCCTTCTGTCGACCCGCTTGCATATTTCCAGGTTGAAGGCGGAGCAACTTTGCCTGAAACAGGATTCTTCTGGTTCTTTACCGCAATATTATACAAAATTTTTACTTTGGGTGCGGCGTTCAGCAAAGAATCCTGGATTTCTGCAACAAAATTTTTCCCTGCATTTTTTGGCGCGGTAATAAGCGTAGCAATGTACTATTTGGGTAAACAAATGTACGGCAGAAAAGCAGGAGTTACAATGGCTCTTTTTGCTGCGGTTGTCCCAAGTTTTGTGTACAGGACAATGGCAGGCTTCTTTGAGGAAGATTCACTTGGGTTTTTGTGGCTTGTTGTTGGCTTGATTTTCTTCGTGAGGGCAGTGCAAAAAGCGGAATTCCACAAGGACACTATTAAGGATGCGGTTATTGCAGCATTCTTTTTTATCCTGATGGCATGGACCTGGCAGATGTTCATAATTATTCCGATAATTCTGGTTGCATGGTTCCCTAGCACAATTGTTTTAATGTGGTTCAGGAAAGAGCCGCAGGAAAAAATGTTCAACCTTGCAAAAAATTTTGCAATAACCTTTGTATTATTCTCGGTTTTTGCATCGGCTCTTGTCGGTACCGGCTGGATTGGCTCGGCAACAGGTTATGTTTCAAGTTACTTGCCTGTAACCCCTGACAATGTAACAAGAATAAATACTCCTGGCGGAGACGGTACAAGCGTTTACTCAATAAGTGTCGGAGAAGAACAGCGCGGATTCGGTTTCTGGGGCAATAAATATTCGGCCCTTATAATATTCCCTGTTTTGGCGCTTCTGATTTTCATCCCTTACCGTTTACTAAGAAAAAAGAACGATTATGTGACTTTTATTGCAATGTACTGGATAATAATAACCGCGTTCATGGCATTCATCCGGTTAAAATTCACCTATGCTTTTGGTTTGCCTGTCGCAGTTGCCGCAGGAATAACCTTGCACGAAATGTTCAACTGGGTAGGAGACCGGCAGGGATTTGAGAAAAAACTCATTGCCTTTCCCCTAGGTTTCATGTTCCTTGTCGGAATTGCCGCAGGAAGCTTTTTTGTTTCACAAAACGTTCCATCAATTGAACAGAACACCGGCTGGAAGGAAAGTTTGCTTTGGATGAAAGATAACACCCCTGTTGATGCAAAATTCTTTAACTGGTGGGATGAAGGCCACTGGGTAACATTCATTGCGGAAAGAGGAGTAAGCACTGACAACAGAAACTACACATTACAGGCAAATTCGGACATGGCTCAGTTTATCCTTGCGCCAACCAAAGAGGCTGCTGACGCAATAATAACAAAATATAACCCTGATTATGTTTTGCTGAGCGAAGATCTGATAGGTAAGATGCCTTCTCTGAGCCTTTATGCACTTAATATTGCCAACACCAACGATCCAAGAATCCAACAGTATCATCCTGCTGTTGCAATGCCGTGCTATGTGACAACTGATTCACTTTCAGGACAGCAAACTTTCAACTGCGGCGGAAATAAACTTTCAGCAGAACAGTATTCTGCTTTGCCAACAACATGGCAATCACAGCCGAATCAGATAATAAATGCAGGTCAAAGAGGATTCGTTTACAGGAACGAATCCAATTCAAAATTATTTATTCTCGGCGGAACCGCCAATAACACAATGATTGTCAAACTCTTCTTCAAAAGCCCTGAAGTTTTGGATAAATTTGAACTCGTGCATTCCAATAATGAAGTGAGAATTTTCAAAGTAAAATAATTCACAGGGTCTGAATGATGATAAATCCTGATTTTGGTATTTCAGCAGTTATGATTTTTCTTTCTTCTTTTTTGATAACTTTTTTTGTGACCCCTGTTCTCATAAGAAAAATGTTTGCCCGCGGTCTTGTTGGGCAGGATATGAACAAGCAAGGCAAACCGAAAGTCGCGGAGTTAGGGGGAATACCAATAATTCTTGGTGTTTCACTCGCAATTTCCACCTCAATTTTTATCCTGACTTATATCGGTTACCTTGTTTTTGATTTGCCTATTCTTCTTGCAGGTACATTAACAATTCTTCTTGTCGGTTTTATCGGCATTGTTGATGACCTCGTTGGATGGAAAAAAGGAATCAGACAATGGCAGCACACCTTCTTTCCTTTGTTTGCAGCGCTTCCCCTGATGGCGGTGCAGGCAGGAACAGATTATGTTGTGCTTCCTTTTGTTGGAGGAGTATCAATAGGTATTTTTTATTCGCTTTTGCTTGTGCCAGTAGGAATTACTGGTGCTGCAAATGCATTCAACATGCTTGCCGGTTTTAATGGTCTTGAGGCAGGGTTGGGCATCATAATAGTTTCAACTCTGACCCTTATTGCATTTTTTACTGGCTCGACAGAAGCAGTCATAATTGGCATCGCACTAATAGGCGCTCTTCTGGCTTTCCTTTATTATAATAAATTTCCAGCAAAAGTATTTGGCGGTGATTCCTTAACCTTAATGGTGGGTGCTGGAATTGCAACAATTTCAATTCTAGGAAACATGGAAAAAATAGGAGTTACAATAATTGCTTTGCACTGGATTGAACTTGTTTTCAAGGCAAGGAAAAAATTCCAAAGCGAATGTTTCGGCATTCCTGATAAAAATGGTGTGCTTCATGCCCCAAAAGAGCTAGGTTCACTCACTCACCTTATTCTGAGGTACAAACCAATGCCTGAAAAGCAGCTTGTCGGAACAATTTTGCTTGCACAAACAATTGTGGCTGCAACAGTTTTCTTTCTGTTCTGGTTCAAGCTTTTTTATTTCTAAAACAACCGCGCTCGGTACCCTTACGGGCATCTGCGATTGGGGAGCGTACCATCTTCGCATATGGCTCGATAATACTTATGGATTAAATTTAAACTAAATCGAAAATTATTAGTGGCATCACAACATTTTTCCCGTAAGGGGACTTCGCTTAAGCGGGGCGACGGTACCCTACAGGGCATCTCCAATCGGGTACGACCACTATCTTCGTTTGGATTCAATAATGAAAAAATAGAAAAATGATTAGCACGCCGCCTGCTCGCGGCGGTAGAGCGTACTGTCTTCGCCTGCGCTCGACAGAACTTTTATTGATTTTTCAATACTATGAAATTAAAAAAATAGAATAATGATTAGCAGCGTTTATAGGGATTATACGATACATTATTAATCACATTGCGTCTATAGTTGTAATATGGCAATAACTAAGCAAAGGCAGTGGGAAATAAAATTCAATAAACTTGATAGTAAAGTGGGTAATAAGGCTAATTTGAAGTTTATTGTTGAGTATGATTCTGAGTTGGCTTTACGTAATCATTCTTTTGCGGGTAGGCTTCAATATTTGACTATTTTGGAGCAGCTTGCTGATTTTAAGGGTAAGGGGTTTAAGGAATTTGTTGAACCCGATCTAAAAGAGTTTTTTTCACAGTTGAAGCCTAGAGGTTTTTATGCAAATAAGATGGATAGGGTTTCTCCTCAAACTAGGTGGATTTACATGTGTCTTGTTAAGCAATTTTTCAAGTGGTTGTATAACATGGATGATGAGTCTGTTCCGCCTGTTGTTAAGTGGATTAAGAGGAAGCAGTATCATCCTCCTAAGCAGAAGCTTAGGCCTGAGGAATTGTTGACTCCGAGGGAGGTTAAGGAGTTGGTTAAGGGGGCTCCGTTTACGAGGGATGCTGCGTTTATTTTTTCCTTGTTTGAAAGTGGGTGTAGGGTTACGTCTGAATTTCTTCCTCTTAAAATAAAGGATTTGCAGATTAGCAAAAGGTATGCTTGTTTTGATGTGAAGGGGGATTTGAAAACTCTGCATAGTGAGAGGACTTGTTTTTTGATTAGGAGTTGGCCATATGTTCGTAATTGGTTGAATGTTCATCCTTCTCGTGATAATCCTAATGCTCCGCTTTGGCCGGTGATGACTTCTAAGGGTTTAGGGAATCCGATTACTCATGATGGGGCTAGGCACATAATAAGGAGGGCGATTAAGAATACTAGTTTGACTAAACATGTGTGGCCTCATTTGTTAAGGCATAGTCGTGCGTTGGAGTGTGCGGTTAAAGGTTACAATAATCAGGTTATGTGTAAAATGTTTGGTTGGAGTGAAAATAGTGACATGCCTGGGTGGTACATTAATTTAAGCAATTCGAATGTGAAGCAGGTTGTGTTGGAGAAAGAGGGTTTGGCAAGCGAGGTAGAGGATAATTCTATGCATGACTTGGATACTGTTACTTGTCCTAATTGTAGTCAAGAGCATAGTGCGGTTACAAAATTTTGCACTTGCGGTTTTGTATTGGATGAGTTGGAAGTTCAAAAGTTAGATGTGAACCGGATGCAGAAAGCAATGTATTTGTTACAAGCGGCAATGAAAGACATCGAAGGTTTGAAAGCAAAAGGTCTTTCACAAGAACAATTTGAAGAATTCATAAACAATTATACTGCTGTAACTAAACCTAGTGTGGTGGAGAGTAAAAAATGAGCAACAAAGAAAATTTGCTGTGGTTCTTTGCAGGGGCTAACTATAGTTCTAGCTTCCTAAAGGTGCTTCTAGCATTAGCCGGGATAGCGTTCCTTAGCATGCTCCTGCTTTTCATATTAGTTAATCTTCTGTAAAATCCTTAAATCACCAAATAAATTTGGGGTATGGGGGCAAAATAGGGGTTGTTTTAGGAACAGGGCTCGCTTTAGAAGGGGATTTTGCAGGGAATAGAAGAGTTATTGTTATTGTTTTTTTTATGTCTTTTGTGTTTCATTTTCAGTGGTTTGTGTGTCATACGTGGCGGTATATGATTTGAGCCATTGTTTAGCTTTCCTTTATTTTTTTAGTGATTTATATTTTAAATTAAGATTGTTTAGAGTGTGTATTCCTTCAGTTTGTTATTTTATTCTGGTATTTGCCTAACTAGGTCGCTTGGTTTGACAATAGTTTCTAGGGCTCTTGGAGAATAGTTGTATTCATCAACAAATTTTCCGTCAAGTGTCTTTCTTACTGTTGTTCCAAATAGGGTTGTTCTAAAATTAAGTATTGGATGTTCCCTTGTGTCATATTCATAGGTTCCGGCAGTAGCGTGTTTTTCTGCCACATTGGTTACTTTTACTTTTATTTTTACTTTTTCATAATGTCCGAGCGATTCTTTTGTTTTTGGATCAAAAATTTCTTCGCCTGGTTGGTAAATTACGAATTTCATGTCTTCTTTTACCCCGTTTAAGTAGCCTTTGTTGATTACTACTGTAAATGAGTCTATGATTTTTGCAACTTCTCCTGTAATTAGTGTCATTCTTATTCGCCTCCTCCTTCAAAGATATTTTCAAATTCAGGTTTTGCGATGTAATTGATAGGGTCATCTGTTTTTGTTGGGGTATATTTTTGTACTACCATTGTTTGGATTAAATTGTCGGTTTGAAGGGACATCATTGAAACGGTATATACTTTGTACTCTATCCCTTCTACTTTTTCAAATATTGAAAATAGCATGGATTCTTTTATGTTTTTATAAAGGGGGCTTTTAATAAGAATTATTGTATTTTCCTCTTCCTGTTTTATGGTTGTAGGGTATGAGGTTTTTGTATTCCAGTCTTGTTTAATTTTTTTCAAGTTTTTAACATATTCTTTTGCTTTCTCGTAATTGTTTACTTTTTTAATGATGTCTTTATAGCGGTCAATGGTAATCCCTCGGTGTTCTGAGGTCAATAAAAGATTTTTTAATTTCAAATAATTCAATATCCCAAATACTAATAAAAAAACTATTGCAGCGATGCTAAGTTGTATTGTTAAATCTAAGCCACCCCAAACATTAAATACAGCTAAAAATCCAATTATTGTAAACGTGGCTGCGGTAGCTGCCAAAATTATTTTCCAGAAAATTGGGATTTTGAGATTGAGATTCATTATTATTTTTTCTCCTGTGTTTTTCTTTTTTTGATTAGTTTTACGAAGTTTTCTCCTTCGTCTAGTAATTGGTCATATGTTTTGATTTCGATGTTGTGGAAGTATGAGTTTAGGGTTTTGAGTAGTGATTCTTGTTTCTTTTTGTTTTTCTTTGAGGATTTCCCTATAATCAGTATTCCTTTTGGTTTGTGGATTAATTTTCCTGTAACAAGGTAGTTTCCTTTTGTGTTTTCTATTGTTTCTAAGTAGCCTATTAGTTGGGATATGGATTCACTGAGTCCTTTGGTGATTGTGGTTTCTCGTGAGAATAGTGGTATTGGTGGAGTTTCTAAATCATCTTTTTCTTCTGGGGTTTTAAAGAGTTCGTCGGTTGGTAGTTTGAGTTCAACCACGTCATAGAATGTGTCGTATCTTTTGAGTATAAAGTCCAAGCGTCCTCCTGTTGCTGTTCTTTCTTCTATCTTTTGATCCACATAAGTTGGGCCGAAAATCCAGGGTCTATCTGCTAGCCAGTTTTGTATGTCTTTTTCTTTCTTTCCGTCAAGTGTTGTGGAAAATTCTTTCAGGTCTTTTTCAAAATTTGGGATATTGTATTGGTATTGCTCTTCAATCATTTGGTCGAGCTTATTCATTACTTTGCCAAGTTTTTCGTTATATTTTTCCTTTTGTTCTTTTGTTTTGATTTTAAGTTGCTCATATTTTTCTTTATAATTTTCGAACTCGGTTAGTTCGGTTGGGTTTTCTTTGAGTTCCCATTTCATTTCGGCTATTATTGTGAACATGGCATCAAGAAGGTCATTTAGTTGCTTTTGGCTTTTGATGTTAAATCGGTTTCTAAATTTAAATAGGGACATTACTGGTTTTCCACTATCTTTTTCAGTAGCCTTGATTACTTTCATCCACCCATATTTAGGGTAAGATTTTGTAATAACTTTCTCAGTAATGTGCCTTTCTTCCCAGCTTCTTTCATCCTGAACTTCCTCTGGCATTAATTTATTCGCCTACAAAACATTTTTACCCCTAACCCTCCAAGCTCTCTCGTTTTTTTCATTACAGCTCGGTCTTTGTTCGTTTAAACCCTTCCCCCTGAGGGGGTCACTTGGGTTAAGGGATTTAATACGCCCAAAAGCCCGTTTTCGCCTTCATGAAAAAAACTCTTTTATCGCTTGGAGGTGATTTAGAAATGAGTTTTCATTATCAAACAAAGGTTTCCCAGAGAGGGAATCCGTTCGGAGAAAGCTGTTCCTTTAGGGACATGCCGTTCCTCAAGAAAAGGGGGGATTATTGAATGCCCTCAAAGATTGTTTGCCCTCATTGCGGGGGAGGCCATTTTTTCAGGTCTGTTGAGACGCTGGTCACCCTCAACAAGAGAGATAGCGGTTTTTTGGTTTCTTCTGAGACCCCCGCAATCAGCACTTCTTACGAGTGCGCCACCTGCGGCAAGCACAAGCTTGTCCAAAAGGAGTTTGACCCCATAGAGCAGAGGGAACTCAAGACAAAAAACAAGTTTATCATTCAAGAGGTGATAGCATGAAAATACGCGAAATAAGCGTTTCGGTTTCGCAGAAAGTAAACTGCGGAAACTACGAATCAAAAGGTTTCGGCTTATCAGCCACAGCCGAACTCAATGAGGGTGAAGACCTTCTGCAAATCAAGCAAACATTAACAAATTCGTTGAATAAAATGCTTGATTTTGAGATAAAGAAAATTAAGGTTGAGGGTGGTTCGCAATGAACCACCTAAAAGACCTTGATAAAAAAATTGAAGAACATGTTTCTATGTTAGCGAATGAAACTGATGCGTTCAAAAAATCGGGTTTCTTTAAGGGTTATCTTGACGCAATGGCAAAATTCTGGAGATACTCCTACAGAAACCAACTTTTAATTCATATTCAGAATGGCAGTGCTTCTCGTGTTGCGGGTTTTCGCAAGTGGAATGAATTCGGCAGAAAAGTCCTTAAGGGTTCTAAAGCCATTAAAATACTTGCTCCGTTCACCAAAAAAGTTACTGAAAAAAACATTGCAAATGGAACAGAACAAGAAGTAACAAAAACCTACTTTTGCCCTGTAAACGTGTTTGATGTTTCCCAAACAAAGGGAAAAGAATTGCCAAAAATTGACGTAGAAATAAAAGGCAACGACTCCAAACCCCTTCTAAACAAACTATTAGCCTACTGCAAAGAACAAAAAATTTCCGTCGAATTCAAAGAACTCGGCATAAACGGTCTCTACGGCTACTCCCAAGGCGGAAAAATCGTTATTGACTCCAACCAAAGCGACAACACCAAAGTAAACACCCTAATCCACGAAATCGCACACGAACTAACCCACTACTCAAACGAAGGCAAAAAGTTTTCAAAAACAGAAAAAGAAATACAAGCAGAAGCAACCGTATACGTCATTTCTAAAATTCTAGGTTTTGAAAGCAAATCCCAAAATTATTTAGCCCTATACACCAACGACACAAAAAAAATACTCGAAAACCTTGAAACAATATCAAACACAGTCAAAAAAATACTCGAATTTCAAACAAAAAAAGAAATGGTGGTCGCATGACCGCCAAAATTCTAACACTGAAAATCACCCTTAGAAAAATGTCAAGCGAAAACTGCCCAGAACTAAAATACTCTATTGGCGGAACAGTATCAGAACAAGGGCATTACTTTGGATTTGGCTCCCCACTAACCAAAGAAGAATTTACCCCAGAAAACATTTCCAGAATAATCCAAAGAAACTGCGAACCAAAAACATGGGGTGTAATAGAAAAAGTTAATATTATTCCAAAAATTGTTGAAGATTGCAGGGCTATACAAATGACTTTGTTTTAGTTTCTTTATGAAATTAAAATCGTGATTTTAAATATTCGCTGATTTCTTTTATTCCTAATTCTTGGGATGTGTTTCCGCTTCTAACATAGAATTTTTCTATTTTTTGACCATTAGCATCAGTTGTTTGTACGTATAGGGGTTTATTGCCTTTTGAAACATTTATTAGACATATTTCTGATTCATTTATTGTTGGAAATTCTATAGTTATTCCTGTTGTTGAAAATATTTTGCCAAAATTTTGGTTGATTAAATTTCTTAGGTGTAATTCAAATTCATCTTTTCCTCCGTTTAAGGTTCTGTAATCATTGTCTAACCCTAAAATTTTGCCTTCGTCTTCGACGCCTATTAATAGTGTGCCTCCTTCTCCGTTGCTAAACGCAGAAATGGATTTTAGTATTACTGTTTCAAGTTTTTTATCAACCTGATTAATTTTATAGTTCCACCTTAATGATGATTTAAATTCGAGTTCGTTACTTTCCCCTTCTGCGATTATTTCATCGAGAGGTGTTTGCATTTTTACTTCTTCTGTAATTGTTATGTTTTCTAAAAAAGTATTCAATTCTTCTGCAAGCATTTTTCTTCTGGTTTCAAGGAATAATTCATAATTTTCTATTTTCCATAAGTTTTCATCTTCGGGGATTACTTGTAATTTTAGTGCTGAAGGGAATTTTTGTTTTACCTCTTTCAAATAATTTTCTGGTAATTTATCGCTTTTTTTTCTGTTTGCTATTTTAGTTAGAATAGCTCTATTGGTTATTTCTTGAGCGAGGGCATACTTGTGGCGGTTGTTGATATTATACCCGTGTTCTTTTAATAGTCCTGAATAAGGGAAGATGTGATCCCATTCCAAGGAATATTTTTTCCCCATATTTTTACGTATGCCGTTCCCGGTAGTGAAGCAAATAGCATTTTTGCTTTTAAAGTACCATCTCATTAAACTAAAGAGGGCGTTACGTACGTCCACTCCAATAAATTCATTTGGAGAAATATTTAATGGCCTTTCAACTTTAATGTTGTATAGTAATTCGTCAAAAGGGTTTTCGGATTTTGTCACTATTCCAATATCTTTATCGAGCTTTTGTGGCAATTGGCTTATGTATCTTTGTCTGATTTGAGAATAATAAAACCATTTAATAATTTTTTTAACTTCTTTTTCGGTTAATGAAGAGACTCCTTTATTGTAACAGTATACGACAACAGGTACAAGAGAGTACACGGAATTTATTTCGTCAGAATGGTCGACATAGGCTTGTGATCTTAAGATATTTACAACGTAGTCAATAACTTCGCCATCTAGTTTTTTCCATGCTTCTTTTAGTTTGTCATGGTTATTTTTGTCATGGAGTTTTTTCATTTCAGATCCGCTGTTGTGTAAAACACCCAATAGACAATATATTAGGAAATCCAGTTTGAATACAAAACCATCTTCTTTTAGCCCATTAAGTTTCTTTTTGAAAACTTCTCTGGCTTGTGGCCAGTATCCTGAAATTTGGGCAAGTGCTAACTCGGCATCCGTTAAATTTACTCCGCTTGAGTTTACAATGTAAAATATATCTATGGCTTCTTTTAAACTAGCTTTAATTGGTATTGATTGTTCTACAAAATCATATTCAGGGATGCTTTCAATTGCTCTAAAATTATCTGAAATTAAGTCTTCTTCGTTTCTCGAAAGTTCTGCTTTTTTGTCCTGGATTCTTCTTATAAGGTCTCTTTCTCTTATTTTTTTTTGAAAAATATCAGTTATATTTACCCAGTAAGGGTTTGACTGCATTTTACTTTTTTTGTAATACTCTAATTCAAGAGTTTTTACGTTTGCATGTAGTCCGCGTGGATCTTTAAGAATTTCATGTTCTTTGTAATAAGGCGGGATGCTATTTTTGATTAGCATATATAATGTTGTCATTCTTTGTTGACCATCGAGAATAATTTTTACCGCGCCTTGGCGAGTATCATATTTCCAATTCCCCTTTAACTCAGGGGGGTTGTTGGTTTCCCAAGTTAGCATGGTTCCGGTCGGATATTTGCGAATCAATGAACCGATTAACTCTTTTGCATTATCCCTTTTCCAAACATACTCTCTTTGAAAAGCCGGAACAAAAAGCTGGTTTTCATCAATCTTATCTAATATTTGGTGTATCTTCATGCTGATTCGCCTATCTAATATTTAACTTTACTTTATATTTAAAAATCAATCCAAATCATCCGACTTAAACTTATAACCACATTCTTTACATTTCCCGTCTACTTTTTCTTTTCTTGAGTCTGTTCTTGAACTCGCGCTTCCTGTTGAACCCTGTACTCTATATGTTTGTGAATAAGGCGGAGACCATAAAACCTCGTTCTTGGTTCCGCATTCTGGGCAAAGAACATCCATTTTTTGAGGTGGTTGAGCACCACGCGTAAAAAGCTCATAACTCATATTTACTTTTTGTCGAGGAATTCTTTTATAGGGTGCTTTAATATCATGGGAGGATGCCTGATCTTGCCATTAAGGCTACTGCTCCTGCAGCAACGAAGATTAGTAGTGCGCCTGCGAATATCCATTGTATGCTTAGGTTTAGTAGGTTTGATGCAATTAGACCTGTGGATAAAACTCCTATGCCTCCGGTTCCTATTATTCCTGCTAATTTTAGTGATGACATTTTAGTTTTCACCTCCATTATAGTATTATACTTATTTGTGTAGTTATATACTTATTTAAGCCTATTGGTTCAAAACTATATTATTGGGTAGAATCAATACTATTAAATACAAGTAAGGGGTTTTTTATGTCGATGGGCGAGAGGAGTGAAAGAAAGGGTAATTCTGAGATTTTAAAAAAAACTTATCATATTTTACAAGAAAACCCTATCTCAATTAATGAATTGGCTGAAAGATTAGAATCTAATTGGGCTACCGCAAAAAAAGCAATTGATACTCTTGAAGATATTGGCTTAGTTTCTCAACAAGAAAAAAAAGGTGCAGCTAAAATTTATTTTGTAAACCGAGAATTAGAGCCATTAGTCCCTCAATCAGAAACATTATTCAATCTCCCTTTGAAAGAAGAACAAATCCGATTTTGCCATTGCTTGTATGCAAAAATTAAACAAAAATGGCAGGTAAAAACCAAACAAGTTCCAAATAAAATTCATGCTCAAAAAATTGCTTCTCACGTAGTTAGAAAATTTCCTCAACTTGGCATTCCGCATGTTTGGTATTTGTATGGCAATACATTGGTTTACACTTATATTCCTATCCAAGATTATTCTGAATGCAACCTTGCTTCGGTAAGTGAAAAAGAAATTGATAAAGAACTTGACACTGCCGTTGATAAATATTCAAAAACCAATAATTCTTTAACCGCCATGAAACTTCAATACGCTGAAGATGAGGCCCCGGAAATATACTCTACAAAATTAGAGTTACATTCATTGTTATCTAAGTATGATTTGGACACTAAAGAAGTAAGAGACAAAATTTTATCTTTGTTAACCAAGTTGAGAAGTGAATTAGATAAGGTTGAAGACACTAAAAGAATCCATTCTTTCTTATTTGAATTTACAGGCATTATGAACAGGGCATTCCAACAAAAACAAGTAAACGAATTTAGATTGCAAATCAACTCGACATTTGAAAAAATTTGGGAATTAATATCCATCTACAATTTTGCCAAAAGTGCTAAAGAATGGTTCGATGAAGGTCAAATAAAAGCAAATACTACTCCAAAATTGAAAAGAGTCATTATAGACGTGCAAGAAAATTTAATGGAACTAGAAGGACTATTCCCCCAAACTGTTGCTCTAGGAGACCTCAAAAAATATGATTTCTTAACCAAGCTAAAAGGAAGCTTAAAAGAAGCTCCAAAAAGAACCAACGAACAACGCGAAGAAGACTTTGAAGAGTTTGCCAAAAAAATCAAAAATTCATAGGCAAAACACAATCAATAAGATTGCTACAAGGCAAAAAATCATTCAAATTATTAGTAACCAAAATTGTTGCTCCTGCCTTTAAAGCCAAAATCACATGCAACGCATCTTGCTTATGGGTAGGTAATTTTTTGGCCCTTTGAATGTCCTCCGAACCAGTTGAAACATAAACATACTTTTTAGCTTCCTTCAACCTCTCTATTAATTCATTCATTGGTTCACTAGCCTTATTCTTACTAATCTCCTCCAAAAGCCAATCAGAAACCACAACAGAATAATCCCCAGAAAACACTTTTATCAAAGCCTGGTGAGCAAACTCCCCAAGAGGCCTAATATTATCTCTACGATTATAAAAATAATCCAAATAAAAGTTAGTATCAAAATAAACTATTGTAGGCACTATTACTCACTCACCAATTCACCCTTGAAAGCTTTTTGCATTAAAGAATCTAATAAATTATCAATCTCTCTTGTAGCTATACTTTGATTTCCTCTAATCAAATACGCTTTTTTTATTTTTTCAACAAATGTCCTCTGCTCTTCTAAAGAAGGAAGAGGTATTTTTATAGTTTTAATATCTTTTAGAATTATACGTCTAATTGCCGATCCACTTTTTTTGTCAACGGCTTGATTAAATGCATAATCAGATTTCAAGTATTCTGCCAAAAAAGTGGACAAAATCAATTTTTTATTTGGTCGTAAAATTGCAATCGACGAAAGTAACACTTCCTCCTTTTCTTTAGTGATTTCCATAACCTTCCCCACTGTTCCATCTTTACTAAAAAGAACATCCCCTTTACTTGGTTTACAGCCATTTTTCACAAGCTTTTCATAATCTGCCTTAGATATTCTTTTACACCCCTTATACTCGAAATCGTGCTCTCTCATATTTGCAACCGTAAGAAAAGGAAAACCCTCCGACAATAATTTAGGAGTAGTATGCGAACCATCCGTAATCTTCTCACAAACATCATTAAGATTTTTAACTGGGTAAGGAGAATTATTTGGATCGCCAAACATTTCCAAAAAAAGACTTTGAGGTAACTGTTTTGTAAGTTCATTTGTTTGTTTCCTTTTTTCTTTTAACTTCTTGGCTCGCTCTAGAATAGAAACGATTTTCTTTTGAGTAGAAAGAGGCGGAACAGGAATTCTGATTTTTTTTAAAGTCTTAACTGATACAACATTTTGAATTGTTCCTCCTTGCGAATATAACCCTAACTTGTTTTGAAAATGGTTACTTTCAATCCAGAATTTCAAAAAAGTATTGAGTATTTTTTCAGAAGGTGAAAGCTTTAGTAATGCTTGGTTAATTATACCTTTTTTTATATTTTTAGGAACAATTGCAATTTTCCCCATTGTTCCAGAACAGCTCATTATTAAATCGCCAGAGTTTAATTCAAATCTTTTCATTTCATTAAATTTGTCTTCATCAATAAAATATCTGATCTCATTAAATTTATTGTAAATTGCATGTTGTTGTTCATAAATAGCATATCCTGTTTTTTTAAAAATTGATTTTTTTAAACTGCCTCCGAAAGGGCCTCTAACAAAATCACAAATTTTGCCGAGTTCTTTTTCTTCCCATTTTTCTTTTGTCATTAAATCATCTTTTTTAGCTCTTCTAGCTCTTCAGTTATTTCTTTTTCGAGCTTGAGTGTTTTTTCTATTATTTTCTTTGGTGGTTCGTATTCGATTTCTTTGTACTCTGCTTCTTTGTACCTCGAAAAGCTGAGGTTGTATTCTTCTTTTATTTTACTTAAAGGAACGAGAACACTGTTTTCAGATTCTTCTTTACTTTTAAATTTTTCAATTATTTCGGGAATATCTCCTTGCCCATCCACAAAAGTTCTTTTGTCGTCCAAAGAAAAGCCATCGGATTTCATGTCGTAAAACCAGATGTCTTTTGTTTTCTCTCCTTTAGTAAAAACCAGTACTGCCGTTCCTACTCCTGAGTAAGGTTTGAATACTCCTGAAGGCATAGAAATAACCGCGTCTAACCTACATTTTTCTAAAAGTATTTTTCTTATTTCTTTATGAGCTTTGCTACTTCCAAAGAGAACCCCGTTTGGAACAATTACTGCAGCTCTTCCTCCGACATCCAGTAAATTGTAAAACAGTTCTAAGTAAAGCAGTTCTGTTTTTGTTGTTTGAATTTTGAAATTTTCATGAATATCTGACTTATCTATTGTGCCAGTGAATGGAGGATTTGCCAGGATTACATCGAATTTTTTTGTTTGATCATATGCTTTTGAAAGAGAATCATTGCGGGATATATTTGGATGTTCTATTCCGTGAAGAATCATATTCATTATCGAAAGTCTTACCATTGTGTCATCTGAATCGTTTCCGTAAAATGTTTTTCTTTTTAGGTGTTCCCATGCGGTTTTTTTTGTTCCAATTTTTGCACCAGTAAGGTTATGCGGGTTCCCTTCTTCGTCGTATTCAATCATTTCTTTTGGAGTGTTTTGTTCTAAAATATGTTCATATGCTAATGTTAGAAAGCCGGCGGTTCCACATGCGGGATCACAAACGGTTTCTCCTAAGCTTGGGTGTAATAGTTTAACCATCATTCTGATAATGTGTCTTGGTGTCCTGAACTGTCCGTTTTTTCCGGAAGTTTGGATTTCACTTAACAAATATTCGTAAATGTCGCCGAGAGTGTCTTTGTTGGATGCCTTGGTAGTTTCGAACAACTTATCCAGTATTCCTGTTGCTTCTTGTAAAAGAGATGGTTTTGGGATTATAAAAGCGGCGTGTTTCATGTTTTCTGCAAACAGAGCATCTTCTCCGATTTTGATTTCTTTAATAAATGGAAATACTTCATCTCTTACAAATGAAAGCATTTCTTCAGCGGGTAAATGTCTCCATTGGCTCCATTTGTAATCCTCATGGTCTTTGAATATTGAAGTGTATTTGTTTCCTGTTGCTTCTGATTGGGATTTGTGCCGTTCATCTAGTTCTTCAAGTCTTTTCATGAAAATTAAGTAAGAAATTTGTTCTATTGCTGTGAGTGGGTTTGTTATTCCGCCTGCCCAGAATTTATTCCACAGTTTGTTGATTTCTGATTTTATGGCTTGGTCGTGCATTTATTTTCCTCCTATTTTTTTGATAGATTCTGGCACAGGAGTAGAGTTTGATTTATTTTTTTTTAAATAAGTTTCTCGAACTTCTTTTGCAGAATTAATTTGTTCAACTAAATTTTCTATAAATTCGTGGGAAATTAAGTCGATAATAAATTCTTCTCCTGTATCATAAAGTATTTTCCAGGTGAAAGAGTCATTTAATTTGTCGTATTGTATTTTACTGACTCCTGCCTTATTGATTGGTTTGGGGTTTTTTAGATCTCTTTCAACAATTTTACGAATTAATAGAGAGGGCGTAGTGCTTTCTAAATTACATCTAGTTTTTAATTCTAAAAAAGTGTTTCTTTCTACTCTTGAGCTTATTGTTACCCAATCTTCTGAAACCATGACTAATTAGTAGAAGTTTCTATTTTTAAACCAATCTCGTCTAAATTGATATACGTCCCCAATTATGGGGTAAGTTTTTCACATAGCCTGATAATTTCTTTTAGTTCCTGTTTACTGAATAAAGGGGTAGGTGCTCCGGGAATGTTTGTAAAAGGGTAATTGAAGAACTTCTCCATTGTAATTTCTTTTTCTTGTAAAAATACTTGTAATACAACTCTCAAAAAGAGTATTTGGTTCGCGGTTAGGTTTTTTTCTACAAGGTAAGTGTTGAACGCGTCTCTAATTTTTTCTTCTCTATCTGGAAGTTTTTGTAAGCCTAGGATGTGTTTGATAAATTCTACTAGGTTGTTGTTTGGTTTGTTGTATGCTTTTTGAAGTACGCCTTCAGTGATGAATAAGTCGGGGCTGTTTAAGTAGTCTTCTAGTTGTTCTATGTCTTTTTCTGAGAGTTTTTTCTCTGATTTGATTTTCTTTATTGTTGGGTGTGATTGTGCTTTTTCTCTTATAAATTTTTCCACGTTTTGTCTGTATTTTTTTGCGTGCTCGATTTTTCCTTCTGGGCCAAATTCAATCCATTCTCTTGATTCAGCATCTATTATGTCATCAATATCAATTACTATTGGTTTTCTTGGTTCTTTTCTCTTATATCTCATTAGGGGCGCAAAATCTTGTTGTAGTTTGAATGCATCTTCTAATGTTACTTGTTTCCAATATTTTTCTGTTTCTGCTTCTTCTAGTTGTTTTTCTTTTTTCTTTATTGCTTCTAAATTTGTTGGGAGGCATTCTAGGTCAAATGAAATTTTTGTGGAGAGTGAATCAATTTTTTCTTTATCTTTTTGTAGTATAGCGAGTTTTAATTGTTCAGTTTTTTGGATGAACGAGTACGAATCATAGTTCACATTTTCTTTGTGTTTTAATAAAGGGGAAATTTTTTTCAACAAGAACTTTTCTCGATCTAAACCTTTCTTATCCCAGAAATTTTTCTGTAATACTTTTTCAATATCGCTGGCATGGTCTATTAAAGATGGAGATTCTATTGGCAGTGAATTTACATCTTCTACTATTTGTTGTTTGACAATTTCTAGTTCTGTTGTTTTCTTCTTTTTCTCTAGTTCTGTTAGTATGTTTAATCTTGTTTTGAATATTTTTATTGGCAGTGCTTCGGTTGTGCTGTCTTTTTTTCCTTCCGGTTTTATTTTGAAGTATTCGAAGTTTCCCCAAAAGTCTAGAATGAGGAATCTTTCTTTTTTCATTTTTTGACAGAGCGGATTGTTACTCCCGCAGTCAGGAGAGCATTTTCTTGTTCCTCTTCCGATCATTTGCCAAAATCTTGTTTTCGAAAATATTGGTCGAGCGAATACTAAGTTTTGTATTGGTTCTATGTCTATTCCTGTTGAGAGCATGTCTACTGTTATTGCTACTCTTGGCCATTTTTCGGTTTCAAATTCTTTCAAGAGTTTTTCCCTTCTTTTTATTTGGTAATCAATAATTCTTGCTACTTTTCCTTTGTATTGTGGGAATAGTTTGTCGAACGCTTCTTCTATTCTTTTAGCGTGTGCATGGGTCATTGCGAAGATAATTGTTTTGCCTGGGAGTGTTCCGGTTTCGTCTGTATCTGCTTCTGCCCAAAATTCTTTTACAATTGCTTCGTTTGTTCCGAGTGGTGCGATTACTTTTTCAATTTTTGATCCTGTCCAGTTTAGGTCGTCTAGTGTTAGTCCTTCTTCTTCCATTATTCTAGTTTTTTCGCTTTCTGGAAGATCTTCTGCTGTGACTCCTTTTCTTTGGAATTGTGTTTGTGCTTTGTATGGTTTAAATGGAACTAAATATTTGTCTTCTACTGCTTGTTCATATTCATAGTTGTAAGTTGGGGTGCTATCTTCACAATTAAAAAATCTGAAAGTGTCTTTTTCTATTTCATCCTTCGGTGTCGCTGTTAGGCCTACTTGGATTGCATCGAAGTAAGTAAATATTTCTTTGAATTTGTTGAATATGCTTCTATGGGATTCATCGGAAATTAGTATATCAAAGAATCCTGGCGATACTTTTTTGTAGCAGTTTTTTAGTGTTTGTAGAGTTGCTACATGCAGTTTTGCTTCTGTTTCTATAGTTGAACCCAGTATTCTTGATCTTGACTCGTTTGGAAAGTGTGTTTTAAATCCTTTGTTTGCGGCTTGGTCAATAAGTGCTCTTCTGTCTGCTAAGAATAAAACGTTTTCAACATGTTTTTTCTTTTTTAAAACATCTATAAGTGCCATCGCAGTTCTGGTTTTTCCTGTGCCTGTAGCCATGACTAACAGGAATTTTCTTTTTCCTTCGTCAATACCGTTTGTAACTCTTTTTACTGCTTCTATTTGGTAGTATCTATCAACAATAGATTTTTTGACTTCTGCATTTTTTAGTGATTGTTTGTTTTCATTTTGAAATCTTTTTCTTTCTAAGTCTTTTTGTGAGTAGAATCCTTTTAGTTGTCTGGGTGCTTCATATGGTTTGTTCCAGAACCTTATTTCTCTTCCATTGCTTAGGAAGATAAATATTGGTTTTCCTGTTTGTTTTTCAATGTCTGCAACATAATCTTCCGCTTGTTTTCTTCCAGCATCTGGATCTACGGCGTATTTTTTTGCTTCAATTATTGCGAGCGGATACCCTTTGCTATCAAGTAATAAGTAATCGCAAAATTCGCTTGGGTCTGCATTTGCCCACGTTTTTTGGTTATCTTGATAATCTTTTGCATTGAAATTGGATTGTTTAGTATCTACTTCTACTTTTATATTTGAAAAATTTTTCAAATCCCACTCAACTTCGGTTAAAAGCCGATCTATTCTATTTTTTCGGGTTATTTTTTCGTTTTCTTTAAACGGGTCACTTGACATGAATAAAGAATGTTACAGAAATTTAAAAAGTCTTGTTTTTAAACTCAATTAAGCAAAAAACTTAATTTGCTACATTTTATAGTGTGCTAAAAATCAACCAAATGGTTGATTGGTTATCAACCGAAGGTATATTAGTACGTCAATTGCAGTATTATTATGGTGGTTTTGGATACTGATGTGTTGGAGATGCATGATGTGTTTAGGCATGTTTTTCCGGATTTTTCGTTGAATCATGTAGTGGTTTATAGGGTTTTGTGGCGTATTGAGCCTTTGTCTGGGGAGAAGGTTATTTTGGAGACTGGTTTGTCTAGGGCGACTGCTTATAAGTTGTTGAATGAGTTGGTGGCGGCTGGTCTTGTGAAGAAGACTGCTTTCAAGCCTGTTGGTTATTATGCGAATAATCCTGTGAAGGTTTACAATTATTATTTGCTCAAGACTGTTTCAAAACTGAAAAAAGGCAAGGAAAAACTCAAGAAAATTGTTGGCAACTCCACTAGCCTTTCCGCTGAAGAATACCTGGTCAAAATTGACGGCGGGCAAACAAAACTAATTAATGTCCAAACAAGAGAAACAATAACCGACAAACAAACCCTAATACAATATCAAAAAGGTTTAAGCAATAAAATTGATGAAATAGAAAAATCAAAAATGAAGCAATGGCAGTTGGTTGGGAGGAATTGAAATGTCTTGGGAAAAATTTTTGAAGATAGAAAAGGAATTTGATTTTGGCGGAGATAGAGATTCTGAAATTAGGTTAATTGGAATAGACACGAACTCTGACAATCTTACTGCTTATGTTGTTCAGACTTTTTATCAAGGGGCTATCCCGTCTTATCATTTGATTTCAAAGGACTTAACGGTTAAGACCATTATGTTTGAGGATTATCATGCTCCTTTTAACGCTAAACCAAAAAAAGAAATTCCTCAAATGCCCATTAATCATTATGCAGATAATAACGCTTCACGCCTGCCTTTTTTGAGCCAATCAACGCTTGACAACATTACTTCAAGTCTTGAAAAAATAGAATGCACAAAATGTAGAATATACAATTGGACAAGGTTGGGGGAAAATTTTGATTTAATTGGGTATTCAAAACTACAGCCAAGGTGGACAAAACACATTGCAATAATTGAACATCAAGAGATGCCATTATCAGATTTGATTTGGGGAAAAGAAAACTCCTTTACAATCAAGAAGATACACACAATGCAGCAGCTTGGGTTTGCCATAAATATAATCCCAACATACTACAAACCAGAACGGCTTTATGTATCATTCAAAAATAATGATAAAAAAGACAAATTGATTGTTTTCAGATTTCAAAAAGATAAATCTAGGGGATAGTAAACCAAATGAAAGACAAAGAAAAACTCGCCGCACGCATTGTTCTCTCTGAAAAACCATGGGAAGAAATGAAAAAAATCCGGCTTGAGAGGGGATTGAGTCAGAAAGAATTGGCTCAGAAAATGAAAATAAGCCAATCCACTTTAGCAGATTATGAGGCAGGACGAAGGAAAAATCCGGGAATAAATTTTATTAAAAAGTTAGTTAATTCATTAATTTAATTTTTTATTCCAAAAAAATCTAGTTGCTTTTTAACTGCGCTATTTTTAACAATAAATTTGAATGAAGTTTTGATATTTATCCTATGTGGCTTCGTTATACTTTCATGTTTATTTTTTATTTTTTCAAATTCTTCTAATTGGGTTTTATTTAACCCATACATTCCAAGCCCAAGAGTTTTAAAGCCTCCGCATTCTAACTCATGAATTTTTCCAAGCAAGATATCATTAAAAAGTTCCGTTACTCGGCAAAGCAATGAAAAACTGGATTCTGCAATTTGTTTATTAATTACTATTGCGTGTATCTTCATTTTTTCGCCTTCTTTATTTTGGGTTGTTTCAAAAATCGCAATGATATCACTTTCTCCCGATTCTCCTGTAGTTGTAATTATAGGCAACCCATGTTTTGCTTTTAAGTAAGCTATTTTGTACATGTCTCTGTATTTATTTAGCTGTTCGAAATTTTTTCTAATAGTTTCAAAGTTTGCGTTGTAAATTTCTTTTAAATTTGTTTTTTCTTTAGTTGTCAACTTTTCTTTATCGACACCAGGTAAAGAAAAAATATCTCTGATTTCATCATCAGTTTTCTTATTGAAGTTTGCTAAATATTTCTCAATAACTCCATCATGAATTCGTTTGCTGACCTTCATTTCAATTTTTTTAGGTTGCTTGATTTCTTTGGCAAATATGACAAGGTCATCTATAAGCATGCATGTTTTTGAAATTAAATCTAAAGTAAGCATTGCTCGCATTATCCTTTGTGATCTTTCATCTAATTGTTGGCCGCTTCTTGTTTTTTCATTTTGTAAATTTCTAATTTTTTCTAAAATCGCACTTGCCTGTATCCGTCTTATATGGATGTTTGATTCCTGGTAATTTCTTAGAAAGCTATAACTTTTTTCTCCACTGACCACTTCTAAATATTTTGCATTTTTTAGTGCTTGAGGGTTATCTGTCATAACCTCTTTCTGTAACTCTTCCATATCTATAAATTTACTAAAAGAGCTTTTATTTTTTCCGTTATTTCTGTCCTTGTGAGTGTTTGGTGTAGTTTTTGGTAGTCTTTTTTATGGTTCTTATTAGTTACTACAAACCACCATTGTTTGAAGTGTCTTGATATGTTGTTTTTGCCTGTTTTTCGGTTTAGGTCGCCGGGGGTTTTGAGTTGTTTTCCTGTTTCTACTTCTATGGCGTACCAGTCGTATACGTCGGGGTCTTGTTTTTGGGGTATTGAGAATGTTATGTCGGGCCCGAGGCTTGAGAATGTGTTCACGTCGGTCGCGGTTTTTCGGATTTCGTCGGCTATTACTTCTACCATGAATGCGTGTTCCACGCTTTCTGAGGATTCAGGTTTTTTTACCATGTACCATTTTGATGAGTTTTCCAGACCGCACAATCTGGCTTCTGTGAATCCGTTGTCTTTTAGGAATTCTATTTGGTCTTTGTTGAGGTCTTTCATTAGGTAGTATTTTTTTTCTTGTTTGTAGGCTTCTGTGTTTTCCTCTTCTTTTGTTTCCATGCCTTTGAGCTTTTCTTCCCTTTCCCTTATTTCGTCTGGGTTTGTGGTGATTAAATCGTATTCTTTGGGTGATGGCACGACTCTTAGTGGTATGTGGTCATTCATTGCAAACAATAACCCTTCTCCGGGCATGGCTGTGAGTAAAAAGTTTTGTTCTTCGTGGTTTAAATGGAATTTTTCTGATAGTTCTTCTATTGTTGCGGGTTCCTGTCGTGTCAGGTATTTCCAGCTAGTGTTTGCGAGGATTGTGTTTCCTGCTTTCGAGTTGAGCAAATCCTGGACTTCTTGTGTTATGAGTATTATTCCGAGTCCGAATTTTCTTGCGGTCTTAATCAATTCAAAAATGTAGCGTGAGTGTTCGGCGTGCATGAGTAGTGTCCATGCTTCGTCAATGACCAGTGCTTTTCTTTCTCGGTCGTGTTGCATTGTTTTGTGAACATAATTCATAATCAGGTACATCATCACTGGTTTTATTTGAGAGGGCATTTGTGTGATGTTAAAGCAAACCAAATCATTATTCAAATCGAGGTTGGTTCTTTTGTTGAGGAATGAGAAACTTCCTTTTACGTAAATTCTTATTCTGTTTTCGAGTGCTTCGTATGTCATTGTTTCCTGTCTTGATGCTGTCTTTTTTTCCCGCAGGAGTTCATTGTAGAGGTCTTCCATTATGGGCGGTTCTTTGTTCCATGTGTCGGGGTTGTTTGTTATTATTCCTTTTTGTTCGTAAATTTTTTGTGTTACTTTGTCTAAAATGTTTTTTTGTACTTCGGTTAGGTCGCCGCACATGATTTTGAAAAGGTCGATGAGGGAGAGCATTTTTTCTCCGGGGTCTTGCCCCATCAAATCAAAAGGGTTAATTATGGTGTCCGAGTGTCTTCCAATTTCCACTATTTGCCCATTATAATTTTTGGTTAATTCGAGGTATTCTCCTTGTGGGTCTATTACCATTGTCTTCACGCCTCTGAGTAAATTTCGGATTATGAAGAGTTTTGCTTTTACGCTTTTTCCTGCCCCTGAGGTTCCTAGTATGAGTCCGTTGTAGTTTGCGAATTTATAAGGGTCTAAAATAATCGGTATGTTGTTGGTTTTGTTGAGGCCGAACATTATGCCTTCCGAATCCACGTCTAAAAAAGCTGTGGTGAATGGGAAGCATGCGCTTAGTGCGTCTGAGGGTATTGTTCTGTTTTCTTTTAATTTGTCTTCTTGTATTGGGTAGATTGATTTCATGCCGTCAAGCATCCTCAAAAATGGGGTTTTTGGGCGTATCATTATCGAGTTCAATTCGGATAGAATCTTTTTTGCCAATAGGTCGAGTTTGTCTTTTTTGTATGCTCTTGCGTTCAGGTACATTGCTATCTGGAAGAGCTTTTCTTCGCCCCTCTGCATTTTCTCAAGAATGTTCAATGTGTCCTGTTGCTGGATTCTAAGCGAAGGGTTGACTAAGCCTTTTTCCTGTGAGGCTATTATGTCGGCTTCCTGTTTCACAAGCTGATTGTTCAAATCTGTAAGCGTTAACTCTAAGTCCATGGGTTGTATGTGCATGCTCAAATCAAAGTTCCCTTCGCTGGAAATTATCTTGTCAAGCCAACCCTCTTTAATTCCTCTGGGGTAGCCGACTGCCATTATTACTCTGTTGAGTTCCTCATTAACTTGAAAGGAATCAAAATTGTTTTGTATGAGTGATGGTTTGAGTAGTTTTTTGAGTTCGTTCATTTTCTTTTCCTCTTTTTTATTTTTTTGATTTTGTGTTTTCCTTTTTCTATTTCGGTTATTTTGTTTCCGATTATGGTTTCTCCCACTATTGCGTTTATTGTGGCGATTTTTCTGAGTTCTTTTGCTATTGTGCGGAGTTCTCTTTTGATTGTGATTTTTCCACCCCCTCAAGTATTGTCATGAATGATTGGTAATCGTTGTTAGTTTCCACAAATCCCTCAAAATAACTTGAGAGGAGTGAAACGAGTTCGTTTGTGCTGAGTCTTTTTGTAACCAAATTGCATTCCCTTAATTTCTCCTGACAAATCCTGACACGATTATCTAATCCTGTTGCGATGTCTTGGTTTTGCTGGAATTTGTTTGTTTTTTCGGCTGGAATTGCAATGTAGAATAGTCTGTTTTGTACTCCGTTTTCTTCTATGTATTTTGTCATGAATTCTTTGAAGTCCTGAAATTGTGTGAATAGCTTTTGGTTTTTTGATTTCTTAACTTTTAATTCCAGTTCCAAAAAGTAATCGTCGAGTGAGAGGTTTACTGTCCGCATTATTATTTGTATTGGGAAGTCAAGAGAGTTGAGAAAATCCTTATACTTTCCAATAATTGCTTGTTGTTGTCTTGTTGATAAAATGTGGAAGTTTATTGGCTGTACTTGTATGATTGCTTTTTGCTGTCCGTTGTTGAGTGTGATTGTGTCTGAGTCAATTTTTTTTACTTCTATGAATTTGTCCATTAGCTTGCTATAGTAACCTGCTTTTCTTGGCGTGATTATAAAAGTCATGAGTGCTGTTGTGTGTTGTTTGAAATTTAGGAATGCGAAGCCGAATGCAAGTGTTCCCAGAACAAGTGCAACCATTATTTTTATTTCGAGTGCTAGTTCTGTTTTGAGTATTATTGCGGCTCCTGGTATTCCGAATATTGCTATCCAGCCGGCCTGTGCCATTGTCAGGTTGAAGAGAAGTTTTTCCCTGTATTGTAGGTTTTGGGGTATTTCGTAGCTCATTTTTTTATCCCGTCCCGTATTTTGTTATTCTTGTTTGGCTTGGGTCATAGCTTTGGTCTGGGGTGTTTTTCCTGCTTACTGCGGATGTCAATGCCCCTACTGCGAATGCGAGTATTTGTGATTCCTCAACGCTTGTCAATGCTGATTTGAGAACCGCATAAATCATCAATAACAGATTGAGTATTCCGATTACCGTGAATGCAAGCGGTGGAATGAGTTGTGCTATTGTTTCTCCTGCAAAGCTTTCTGTTGCCTGATAAGTTGCTGAAAGGATAATTACGTCTATGAATTGCATTGCAAGAAAAATCCAAATAAAGTTTAAGCAGAGTTTTCCCCATGCTTTTGTCGGGGGCATAAAGTAGAGAAAAATGCCTATTGGGAATATGAGTGTTGCGGCGAATAGGAAAATGTATCTTATGAACAAGGTGAACATTGCCAATATTCCTGTTGATATGCTGAAAAATAGTGAGAATGTTGCGGTGCTTCCTATTGGCGTGGCTGTGAATAGGCTTTCAAATCCCGAAATCCACAAATACGTGGTCAGGCCTGTCGAGAACGCTAAGATAATTTGGTATAGCCAGTATGACATTGATACTCCGACGATGGCTTTTATGAAATTCATTAGCCATGTTTTTGCAATCGCCAGCCTTTGGGGTTCTAATGAGAAAAAAAGGAACATGAAACCTATTGTAATGAAAACCAAGAGGTAAAACGAGGAAATTATTATTACAATTGATTGCCATGCTCCGTAAAGCGGTTCTATATCCGGGTTTGATGTTAGCAGAGTTTGCATGAATTCCAATATTGGATTGTTGAAACTCACAAGCAATTCGTTCACCCAGATTGTGAAAATGTCGAGCATGCTTGTGGGTGTGTTGGTGATGTCTGTTGTAACATCAGTGTTCAGTTGTTCTATTGCGCCGATTATTCCTTCTAGGTCTATGTTGATTATTGGCTGTACTATTATGGGTTCGTCGTCTGTTGCGGCGTAGGCGTGCGGTGCTAAGAATAATGTGGAGATGACTAGGAATGGGATTATCATTTCGATTTTTGGTTTCATTTTTTCATCATCTCCACGAATTTTTTTGGTGTTTTATAGGATTGGGGTGTTGAAGTAGCTGACCACGAATGGTGCCACTGCTATTAGGGCTAGTCCGAGGACTGCTCCTGTTGCTGCTTTTTTTGCTGTGTCCTGTGCTTGGGGGTTGTTGCCGGACACGATGTAGAAGATACCAGCACCAATTAGCACGAGCAATGCTATTCCTCCTGCGAGGAATCTTAGTGCGTCGGTTGCTTTGGTTACTGGTTCCATTATTTTGTCTAGGTCTCCGTCTGCCGCAAATGCCATTGGGGATATAAGCATGAATAGTGCAAACAGAACCATGATTTTTTTGTTCATCCAATTTTCACCTCCATGTTGCTGAAATTGGTCAAGCATTACACGGATTCCTGTTTTGGTTTTATAAAAAGAATTTGTATGGCACAGTTCAGCTGAGCTATACTTGGCTAAACAAAACTGATTTATAAGCTGAAGAAAGGTTTTGTTTTAAGAGGTGGACTTATGGACGTAACCAAAAAATGTACTGTTTCGGAAAAGCATGGTTTTGATGTAGGTATGAAAAATCGTTTTGCTGTTCTAGAAGTTGAAGCCAAAAACGGAGATATGATTAAAGTAAATGAGATCAAAGAAATCAATTATAATGAAATTTTTGATGCTTATGAATATCCAAATCATGAAGACCGGCCTATTGTTGACTTGGGTAGAAAAGTAGTTGTCCTTGGCGGCGAAGAAGAAACCACTTCGCACACTATTTTTATTATTGGAAAGTAAGCACAACAATTATATATGTCTATAGACTTCATGTACTACGTATGAAAAGAACTGATATTGTAACGTCGATTCAAATTACTCCGAGTACTAGGGATAAGTTAAAAGCGCTTGGAATGAAAGGCGAGACTTACGAGGATATAATCCTTAAATTAATTAAAAAAAGTAAGAATTAGTGCAATAAACCCGAAAATGCGGGTGATTACACCAAAAACAAATAGAATAATGATTAGCAGCGTCAAGGCAGCTCCGTTCAAAAGAACAGGGCAAGACCAAATCGCAGACAGGCTTAACTTCTGTGTTCGGAATGAGAACAGGTGTTTCCCTATCGCTGTGGCCGCTAATCAATAATACTCTGCTTGTGGAAGGTTTAAAAACCTTGTTTTTGCATTGAGCTTATTTTTTTTTGTCTGCTTTTTTAGCCTTAGCAACAGGTTTTTCCTTTTCAGGTTCACCATTAATTGCCTTAATCATTGCAGCAGCCTTCTTTAGTCCTTTTTTGAGCAATGTTTCGTTCTTTGCTCCTGCGCAAATGAGTTTACCATTTTTGAATAAAAGCAAAGTGAGCTTTGGATCATGTACTCTTAGGATTGCTCCAGGGAACTGTTCAGGTTCGTATTCAACATTGTCTAATTCCATTGCGGTTTTGAAAAGATCAAGGTTCATTTTCAAATTTGCTGTTGTAACAAGATTAACAACAGTATACTCTGCGTTTTTCTGCACCTTAACTGATTTCTGAATTTCATGAATCATTTTTGATGCTTTATAAATTGCCTGCGGAATCTGCGCTTCGCTTGAAGCTCCTGAGCAAATAACTTTTCCGTTTTTGAACAAAAGCATTGAAACCTTAGGTTCCTTCAATTTGAGAATAGCTCCTGGAAACTGTTCAGGCTCATATTCTACGCTTGGAATTGTAATAGCTAAATTGTACAAATCAATATTAGTGTTCAGATTTGCTGATGCCACAATGTTAACAATAGTATACTTCATTCTCTACCCCTCTCCCTTCGAAACCCCTTTATAAAACGAGTTATTTATAAAGGCTTTAAAAAGGTTTAAAAAGGTATTTAAATAGGGGGCTCTGCACATGGCGTTGTAGCTTTATTCATTTAGCTGCAAAAACCTCGTTTTCAGTAGCTAAACTAATTTAACTTCGAGTCCAAAATTTATTCAAAATTAGTATTTGTTTAATTATTGAATTTAATTAAAAAAATAAAAATGAGGGCATAAAATGCCATCATAATTTAATTTTGGTAAACTGTTTGTTTTTAGGTATTGTAATTAATAGCTGTCTCTTTTAGGTCTATGTTTTGCATAGCAATCTCTACAATAGACTGGCTTTCCTTCTGCAGGTTTGAAAGGAACTTTTGTTTCTTTCTTACAATCTGAACAAACTGCATCGAACATTTCTCTAGGTTCGTTATTGAACTTATCGTTAAATCCCATTGATACTCTCTCCTTTTTTTTATTTGTTCATTTTCTCTATAAAAAGCATTTTTTTTAACAAAATTACTAATTACCTGAGATAACTTACTTTATATTAACAGTAGCAGGAAATTATAAAGGGTTCTATGCACCTGAAAAATTTGAATATTGCCTGTTTTTAATTTCTTCTTGGTTTTTAGACTCTTTTTACTAACTTATTTAAATGTTTCTAATAGATTATACTATATTACATTAGTTTAGGTAGTGATTTGAATGCCAAATAAGAAAGCAAAGGGAGCAAGAGCCAAAACAAGGCACCTTATGAGGAATAAGGTTAAGGTTACTGTTAACAAGGTTTTGGAAGAAATCCCAATAGGTTCAAAGGTAGATATTAAGATTAATAGTTCAGTTCACTCCGCAATGCCTCCTAAGAGGTATCACGGTTATACTGGCGAGGTTACTGCTAAAAGAGGCGCAGCTTATGAAGTTGCTGCTGCAAAGGGCAACAAGGCAGTTCTTTTGATTGTAAATGCAGCACATCTGCACATTTCAAAGGGTGTAACCCCTAAAAAAGAAGCAACTATTGCTGAAGTTGAAGAAGCAGAAGAGAAGGTGCTGGCATGATTGGCAAAAAAATTGTTTCACAGAACTATGTTCCTGTTTTTCAGGTAAAAGAAGTTCTTGCTGAAAGAAACAAAGAAGGGGAACTTTCATACGAACAGCAACAAGCTTTTGATTATTCAAAAAAATTTTCTAGAGTAACTCCTGCAAAAGGGGAAAAACTTTTGAAAGAGCTTCAGCAAATTGAGGGTCTTGATGAGGATGTCATTGTAAAAGCAATTGACATTCTCCCGGCGGACATTGAGACAGCAACTCTCATTTTTCACAAAACCGACGGCGTTGATCAGGAAAAAATAAAACAATTGGTTGATATCACTTCCAAATATGTCAAGTGATTATCTCTTTCTAACGGAGGTCTGTTTATGAAAGTGGAAGAAAAAGCTCTAGTCTTAGATTACCTTGCTCACGGGAAAAGTTCTAGTTTCAAAAGCGAGCCATTGGCACAGCTTATAGGGACAGAATTTTTTACTCTTTTGGAAGTTTCTCCAAAGCCAGGAGTGAATCTTGCTGCGCTTGAAGAAGTTTATGTAGGTAAGGAAGAGCGCGAAAAAGTAGAGTTCATAAAACGAAGAATTTCTTTTAAAGATCTTACAAATACTTCAAATTCAGAGCTTGAAGCGGCTATTGAAAAAATAATTATGCAAAATGAAAAAAAATTCGTTGATTTTTATAATACTTCAAGAAGCATTACTCTGAAAAGGCACCAAATAGAGCTTCTTCCTGGTATGGGTAAAAAGCACATGCTTCAGATATTGCAAGAAAGACAGAAAGCACCTTTTGAATCCTTTGATGAATTAAAGAAAAGAGTTCATTCTGTTCCTGATCCAAAGCACGCAATTGTGAAAAGGATTATTGAGGAACTTGAAGGGTTTGATACAAAATATTTTTTGTTTGTAAGACCACCTGCAAAGGACAAGCCTCCTTTTAGACCAAGACCTTTTTAGCTTCCGCAAATTACTATTATGTCTTATTTATCTGAATTGCAGCAGGCAATGATTGATTTCAGGTTCAGACCAAGGAAAAATCTTGGGCAGAATTTTGTCGTAGATGAATCATTTGTTTCAACGCTTGTTGATGCTGCAAAATTAAAAAAAACTGACAAGGTTCTTGAAATAGGCCCTGGAATCGGCTTTCTTACCCGCGCGCTGTTGGAAAAAAGTAATGTTGTTGCAGTTGAAAAAGATTCTTCTTTATGTACCCTTCTTGCTGAAAAATATGGTTCTGAAAAGTTAGAATTAATTGAAGGCGATTTTCTTTCGGCAAAACTCCCGAAATTCAACAAAGTTGTTTCTTTGCCGCCTTACAACATATCAAAAGATCTCATGTTGCAGCTTTTTCAAGAAGATTTTGAACTTGCAGTTCTAGTTTTCCAAAGAGAATTTGTTGAAAAACTTGTTGCTGAACCTGGTTTCAAGGAGTATTCAGTGCTTTCTGTTTTGGCGGATTTGCTTTACCAAAAGGAAATTGTACAAGCCACGGTTTCACCTAAAACATTTTATCCAAAACCGGAAACTTTTTCCGCAGCAATAAAGTTTGTGAGAAAAAAAACCCAGCCAAAAATAAAAGATTTTTTAGGTTTCATTTTTTTTCTCAAAACACTTTTCAGGTACCGCAATAAAAATCTTTCAAATGCATTCAAAACCTGCGCAAATGAACTTAAAAAAATAAAAGGATTCAATGAAAAGAAAGCGCTTGATTATTTTGTAAAAAAAGAACTTGATGCTGTAAAGGTAAACCTTATTTACCCTGAAGAATTTGTAGAAATTTTCAATTCTTTTACCGCCAAATAAATCATGAGAATTTTTGGAGAATTATTCTCTGCAATTCCACTGGGTCGTTTTTCTTTGCAAAATTATATGCTGCTTCAAGTTTTCTCTCATTTTCAGAATAAACCTCAAAAAGCTCCTGTCCCTTACTGGCTTTTTCTCCTTCTTCTATTTTCAACATCACTCCTGCTGTTTTGTTCGCAGGTGCTCCTGCAATCCTAGCTATTTTATTCATTAATGAAACATTAATTGAGCTTATTTCCCCTGACCTTTCAGAGTAAACTATTTTAGTCATTTTTGAAATTTCGATGTCCTTTGACGAAAAAATCTTTCCGCCCTGTGCCTTAATAATTTCCTTCATTTTTTCAAGTGCCTTTCCGGATTCAAGGATATTGAGAGCCACATCAAACCCTTTTCCTTTATCCGCATGACCTACAAGTTCCAGTAAGGCGCCTGCCAATTCCACCGATTTTTGTGCAAGATTATCAAAGAATTTTCCTTCAAGTATTTCCATTGCATACTTTGCCTCAAGCGCAGGTCCAAATGCCTTTCCGCTTGGTTCCGAGCCATTGGTAAGCAAAACTTCTACTTTTATGCCGAGACTTTTTCCAACTTCGATAAATTTGAGTGCCATTCTTTCTGCAGTTTCCTTATTTTTGATTTTCGCATAAGGTCCTATTGGTAAATCAATTACAACAAATTTCGCGCCGACACTTGCTTTTTTTGCCATCACGCTTGCAATTACCTGCCCTTCAGGATCAAGTGAAAGAGGGTACTCTATTTTTATTATTTTGTCATCCGCGGGTGCAAGATCAACAGCACCACCCCATGTAATGCAACCGTTTGTTTTTTTCACAATTTTTGTTATTTCATCAAGTGAAAGAGAAACATTTGCAAGCACTTCCATTGCATCTGCTGTTCCTGCAGATGAAGTTATTGATCTTGAAGAAGTTTTTGGAATGCAATAACCCGCGGCGGCTATGATAGGCACTATAATCATTGTTGCCCTTCCATTTGTTCCACCAACTGAATGTTTATCCACACAAGTTTTGCCTTGAATGTCAAGTTTGTTTCCGTTTTCAATAAGTGCCTTTGTCATGGAAACAGTTTCTTCCAAATCAAGGCCTTTCATATAAACCGCAGAAACAAATGCAGTTGTCTCTATTTCAGAAAGTCTGTTTGAGGCAATATCAGAAACAATCTGTTTAAGTTCAATATCTTTAAGTTTTTCTCCGTTCATTTTCTTTTTAATAAATTCAAGACTCTTTGGTTTTCCCGCAGGCTTTACTTCAACAATTCCTCCTTCATTTACACCTATAAATTTGTGAATTCCCTCAAAAACCCCAATTTCATCTTCCTTTACAAAAGAGTCAGTTGTGTCAACAACAACATTCAAGAATTTCCCGTTTTTCGGATTTTTTATTTCAGCCCTGTCAAGCGGGAGCATGCCGAGTTCCTGCGCATCAATCACATTCATTATTCCAATTAGTTTTCCAGCAACAATGTCAATGTGTTTTATTTTCATTCTTTGCATGTAGCTAGTGGGTTTGCTATTTTTACTTGCATTTTTTTCAGGCATGTAAAGAATAAGCTAAAGCGGTTTTTAAAGTTTGCTTAGTGCTTAATGCATTTAAGTAATGACAAATCTAAAGCTCTTTTCCAAGCTCATCAATTGCATTGCCCGCATTCTCTGCCTGATAAACAGCTCTGCCCACAATTGCGTGCCATTTCTTTCCTGCAGCTTCACCCGAATCCGATATTTTTCCACCTTGTGAAACCAATCCTGGAGAATAAAGCACTGGCTCAATTCCTTTTGATTCAAAAAATTCTCTGTACATTTTTATTTTTTCAGGTTTGTTTCCTGGAACAACAAATTCGGTTACACCCATTTCAACTGCAATTTCATACATTCTTCTCGGTGCATCATCCCTCAAAAATCCGCCTTCATTTTCAAGGTAACCTGGATGCGTCATTTCTCCGCCAATAATTACTCCGAGACCTGCATCTTGTGATGCTTTTATCCAAGCTTTTTCTGTTTCAGGTCCTGCTTGCGGAAAATGAATCACATAATCCACTCCGGCTTCCTTGCATACCTGCGCAAACTTTTCTCCTGTAAATGGAACATCCGTGCCGGACTTTTGATGGTCATAAATAATTGTTTTATTTGAATATTTTCTGATTGTTTCAACACATTTCGGTAAACCATATTTCAAACCAAGTTCAAATCCTAACTTGAACCCGCCAAGTTTCTCCCTGTTTTTTGTTTCCTTAACAATTTTTTCAAGAGTCTCAATAGTATCAAAATCACATGCAATGATTATACTTTTGTCAATTTTTATTTTATTCATTTATTTCCCTTCCTGCCATTTGCCCGGATTTTCAAAATAATCTACTGCGCTTTCATAAAGAAGCGAATCAATTTTTCCATGTTCATTAAGTATCTCAAGCAATTCAGTTACCTTGAAAACAGAATGCAGTGTATATCCTTCCTTTGCAAGTTCCTTTTGTCCGCCTTGTTCCCTGTCCACAAGAACCAAAATATCATCAATCTTCAAGCCTTCCTTTTCAAGTGGCTCAACAGCTTCGAATTTGCTCGAACCTGTTGTAATCAAATCATCAATCACAAGAACCTTTTGGCCTTTTTCATATTTTCCTTCAACCTTTGCCTTTGTGCCATAATCTTTCTGCTCTTTCCTTGGGAAAACCATTGGCCAGTTTTTTTCAAGTGAAACAGCCGTTGCAATTGCAATTGCCGCAAATGGAATGCCTGCAATCAAATCAAATTCAATTGCTTCATCTTCTGCCTTTTTTGCAAGTTCTTTTCCAACCATTGAAAGAACCTCAGGAAAAGAAACAAGCACTCTAAGGTCAATGTAAACCGGACTCTTGAGCCCAGATTTTAATGTAAATAATCCAAATTTTACCGCGCCGATTTCCTGCAGTTTCAAAGCCAGTTTTTCATGATTTTCCATATACTTGTCCCCCTACAATTGTAATATCAACAAAACCTTTTAATTTTTCCCCGCTGAACACACTATAACCTGCTTTTGTGAAAAGCCCCTTGTCCCTTATTGTGTGCGTTTTGTTCAGGTCAACAATAATAAGATCCGCATCAAATCCTGTTTTAATTTTTCCCTTGGTTTTCCATCCAAAGATTTCCGCTGGTTTTTCAGAAACTGCCGAAACAAGTCTTTTCAGAGAAATGTTTTTCCTGCTCATTTGATTAAGTAATACAGGAACCATTGTTTCAACTCCAGGAACGCCTGAAGGGCAACTCCAATAATCCTTTGCCTTTTCTTCTTGTGAATGCGGAGCATGATCTGTTGCAACAATATCAATTTTTCCTGAAACAAGTGCCTTCCAAAGCGCTTCCCTATGCTCAGGTCCCTTTACTGAAGGGTTGCACTTCAGATTTGTTCCGAGTTTTTTGTAATCATTTGAATCAAGAAGCAAATGATGCGGCGTCGCCTCGCACGTAACACTTTTTCCGAACCTGCCTTTCTTTGCCTTTGCCACAATATCAATGCCTTTTTTTGATGAAATGTGCGCAATGTGCAATTTGTTTCCAATTTTCGAGTGTATTGAAAACAATTCTTCAATTGCCCTTGCCTCAGCTTCTTCGTCCCTTATTTTTGCATGTACTGTAACATTTTTTTCGTTTCCATATTTTTCTGAATTCCTCTTTATTGTTTCTTCATCTTCAGCATGTACAACAACAACAAAACCAAGTTTTTTTGAAAGCCTGAATAATTTTTCAATCCCTTCTGCTTTATTAAAAAGTATTTTTCCTGTTGTAGAGCCATAATAGAGTTTTACTGCCCTTGGTTTTGCCTTTTCAATCTCAACAAGGTTATCCTGGTTTGCAGCTATGTAAAGATCAAAATTTACAAGCGAATCCTTTTCAATAATTTTCCTTTTTTCTTCAAGAAGTTTTTTTGTAAATATTGGCGGGTTGTTGTTTGGCATATCCATTACTGTTGTCACTCCTCCGTGCAATGCTGCAAGTGAACCCGAAATCCAGTTTTCTTTGTATTCCTGTCCAGGTGTTCTAAAATGAACATGTGCATCAATTGCCCCAGGAAGAATTATTTTTCCCTTGCAATTAATTTCTTTTTCACAAGGGATTTTTTTGGCAATTTTTTTTATTTTGCCTTCAGAAAGCAGAATGTCTGCACTAACAAGTTTTCCGTTTATGAATGCTTTTCCGTTTCTAAGAGAAATGTTCATTCTTCTCGCCACTCATAATATTCCTTAAGTGAAACCCTTTTTCCTGATTTCAAATATGCTTGTTTTCCAAGCTCCTTGAAATTTCTAAGTTCCGTTCCAGAAAAAACCGGACCGTCCCTACAAACAAGTTTATCATCAATAACACATTCTCCGCAAATTCCTATCCCGCATTTCATGTATCTTTCAAGGGAACCTTCAAATGCCTGCTTATGCTTTATGCATATCTCAAGCGCCTTCACAGTCATCATTTCCGGACCACAGGCATAAACAAGATCAAATTTTCCTTTTGAAAGAAGTCTTTCAAGAATCTGCACATTAAATCCCTTTTCACCGTAAGAACCATCATCAGTTGCAACAAGAACTTCTCCAAATTTTTTCAATTCTTTTTCAAAAACAATCCTTTCTTTGTTCCTGCCGCCCAAAATTATTTTTGTTTTGCACTTGCTTTCAAACAACCTCTGAGCGAGCATCACAATTGAATCAATGCCGACTCCGCCTGCAACAATCACGGCTTTTTTTATTCCATTTACTGTAAACGGTTTTCCATAAGGTCCCCTTATGCCTAATTTGTCTCCTTCTTTTTGTTCAATCATTTTTTTGGTTGAATTTCCCTTGCCCTCGATGTTCACTGCAAATTTTTTTCCCCATGGAATTAAAGCAATTGGTTTCTCATCAACTCCTGGAAGCCACACCATTGCAAATTGCCCGGGTTCAAAGTCCATTCGCTCATCCATAAAAAAAGTTTTGTTTCCAGAAAACTCTTCCCTTATTTTAGAAATTTTAACCATCCTTGTTTTTGTTTCCGAAGGCCACTTTTTGCAATTGGGATTTCCTTGCCCTTTACAATTGCATTCACTCATGTGCGATTCCTCTGAGATGTTCAATTTTTGTGTAACCATTTTCTTTCATCCATTCTTCAATTTCATTTGAAACAGAGTTGAAAATTCCTGTTCCGCGCTTCCAAATCCCAGAGCCTATTCCACAAACAGTTGCGCCAGCCATAATGTATTCTAATGCATCTCTTCCTGTTGTAATTCCGCCCTCGCCAATAATTGGTATTTTTACTGCCTCATAAGCTTCATATGTTACTTTGAGGTTGATTGGTTTAAGTGCAGGTCCTGACATGCCGCCTTTTTTAAAACTCAATATTGGTTTTTTTGCATCAACATCAATAATCATTCCAGGCATCGTGTTTCCGCAGCAGATTGCGTTTGCGCCTGCTTCTTCACATGCCTTTGCAACCGCAATTGGAGAATTTGCTGCTGCAGTAAGCTTTGCAATTACAGGAATTTTTCCCGTAACCTCTTTAACATCCGAAATTATTTTGTACGACATTGCTGGATCGCATGCAAATTGTGTTCCGCCCCACTCTGTATTTGGACACGAAATATCAAGTTCAATCGCACTTGGATTTTTTGATGCAACATATTCCGCAACTTCACTGAATTCTTTCCATCTTGTTCCATAAATGCTTGCAATAAGCGGAACACCAATTTTTTTTAATTCCTTTAATTCTTCAAATTCAGAATCAGCATTTTTGTAACCTGGTGTTGGCAAACCAACAGCGTTCAATAAACCGTGCTCCCATTCAATTACTGTAGGGTTTTTGTGTCCTTGCCTTTCCATTGGGCCGAGGCTCTTTATTGTTACAGCGCCCGCACCTTCTTTCGCAACCCTGATTATCTGGCCTGCGTTTACACCCATTACTCCTGAAGCAAGTCTTGTGGGATTTTTTAGCTCTATCCCGCAGAATCTTGTTTCAAGCATGGTTTTCACTTTTTTATTGAAGCTGCTATTTCTTCTTCATTCATTCTTGTTTCACAATAAAAGCACTTTGCCTCAAGCGGCTCCGCAGTTATGTAGAATTTGGTTTTAAGTGTTTCGTTATTTGTAACACATTTCGGGTTAATGCATTTGATTATTTCCTCGACTTTTTCAGGGTAACCAAGAATTGTTTTGTTTTTTATCTCTCCGTTGGCAATAATGTTTACAGTTGCGCCTTTTCCGATTAAAGCAATTTTTGCAAGTTCCTTTTCATTCAGTTCTCTTTCCTGTATAAATATTATATCCTTTTTCCCCATTTTTCTGCTTTCTGCGTTTATTGCAACAGTAATGCTATTCTCCCTAAGATTCAGAACCTCAAGTATTTTGTAGGAAGAGCCTGCATTAAGATGGTCAATTACTGTTCCGTTTTTTATTGGTGTTATTCTGATTTCCTTAGGCATGTACCTGCACCTCTTGGCCTGCTACATCTATTGGCATAATATCCGTTTCCATTGCATCGCTTGTGTGACCACTCGTGTTTTCCATTGCACGTGAATCCTGCATTGTTTCTCCCCCGTGTGATGTTTCACCATTCGCACTTACATCAAAAATTGTCATCATCAGGTATCCTGCAATTACAAGTATTATTATCGTGCCTATTGCAAATATTGCTATTGAAAGTTCCTTGTTTTTCATTTTTTCACATCCTCAACCGTTTCGGCGGTTGGGTACGATAGATATCCCATTTGCAATGGGATGTGCTTAATTTGTATTGTTTTCACTTTTTCACATCCTCAACCGTTTCGGCGGTTGGGTACGATAGATATCCCATTTGCAATGGGATGTGCTTAATTTGTATTGTCTTCATTTTTTCACATCCTTTAAAAGTGAGAGCAAAGCTTCCCTTACAGGAATTCCATTTGCAGCTTGTTCAAAGTATAACGCGTATTTTGTTTCATCCACATCTGTTGTTATTTCATTAACTCTTGGAAGCGGATGCATAACCTTCAAATTATCCTGTCCATTCATCAGTATTTTTTTGTTCACAATGTAAGCATTTTTAACTTTTTCATATTCAACCTCATCAGGGAACCTTTCTTTTTGTATTCTTGTAGAGTACATCAAATCTATTTTTGCTATACAGCTTTCAATTGTTTTCTTTTCAAACAACTTGACCTTGTCCTTTACATCATCAATTATATGCTGAGGCATTTTCAAGCTATCCGGGGACACAAGGTAAACTGTAACATCTTTGAATTTTGCAAGCGCATAAAGCAAACTATGCACAGTCCTTCCGTATTTGAGGTCTCCGACCATTGCAATTGTAATTCCATCAATTTTCCCGTATGTTTTTTTTATTGTATAAAGATCAAGAAGAGTTTGTGTAGGGTGCTGGTTCGCTCCGTCTCCTGCATTGAGTATCGGTTTCGGGGATAATTCAGCTGCTCTCTTTGCCGCTCCCTCAATGAAATGTCTCATTACAATCATATCGGCATATCTTTCAACCATCTTTATTGTATCGCTCAGGGTTTCGCCTTTCTTGAACGAGCTTACTTGCGGATCCGCGAATCCTATTACTCTTCCGCCTAAATTCTGAATTGATGTTTCAAAGCTTAATCTTGTTCTTGTACTTGGTTCAAAGAAAAGAGAAGCAACCACATAATTTTCAAGTATTTTTGCCTTTTTTGCTCTTGGCATTTTTTCAAGTTCAGCAGCCTTTTGAAGAACTGTTTCAATATCAACGCGTGAAAAATCAGAAATAGAGACGACATCAGTCAGTTCGAAATTGCTTTTTTTGCTTGTTTTTTTTAGATTCAAAGAACCCTTCATAATATTGGTTCTCCGATTTTATAAAGCTTACTGATTTGCCTGGTTTGCCGCAATTTTGAGTTCTTCCACAAGCAACTCCACTTCTTTGGCGGTTGTTGTAAAATTAGTCATAAGTCTTATTTCACGTTCATTCGGATCCCATACATAAAACCTATACTTTTTTTTCAAATATTCAAGGCTATTTTCATTTAACCTGACAAAAACAACATTAGATTCCACTTTTTTTTGTTATTTCAAGCTCTGGAATTTCTTCCCTTATTTTTTTTCCCAAAAGAAAAGCATTTCATTTACCTTTTTTGCATTCTCTTTTCATAAATCAGCTGAAAGCATTTCAGTGAATTGGCATCCAATGAACCTCATCTTTGAACCTAGTTGCATTCCCTGTTTTACAATCCTTTCAAATCCTTTTGCCTGATCTTCATTGAAAAAAATCACAGCTTCGCCGAACAGCAATCCGTTCTTGGTTCCGCCAAGTGAAAGCGAATCCACTCCAAGATCCCTTGTACATTCTTTCAAACTCCATCCTTTTTCCGCTGCTGCATTGTAAAGCCTTGCTCCGTCTAAATGAACTCTCATTTCTTTTGAATGGGCGTGTTCAGTAATTTCTCTTATTTCTTCCTTTGAATAAATTGTTCCGTATTCTGTCGGGTTTGTAAGAAAAACCACTTTCGGAACAGGGTAGTGTATGCTGTTGTCAATTAATTCAAAAATCTTTTTTTTCAATGATTCAATTTCAAGTTTTCCATCATTTGTCTGGAGTACCTAAAGTTTGGTTCCCGCAAAATTTTCAACCGCTCCACATTCATTAACTTCAATATGCGCGGTAATCGGACAAATAATTGATTCATAACTCCTGCAGTGCTGTTTCAGCGAAAGTGCATTTGCAGCGGTTCCGTTGAAAACAAAAAAAGATTTTATCCCTTTTCCGAAAATTTCTTCAAGCAATTCCTGTGCTTTTTTTGTATGTTTATCTTCACCATATGCAATTGTGCAATCCTCATTTGCTTTTTCAATTGCTTCTATTATTTTTGGATGAGCAGGAGCATAATTGTCGCTTGAAAAATTAACGTTCATGAGATTAATCTTTTTACAAAACATTGTTTAATTTCTTCCTTTTTTCCTTTTTCTTTACCTTTAAAAATATTCCTTATTCAAAGTATTTTATGCGAAATGAGATAATCAAGAAATATGTTGACAAGTATTCCTTAGGTGTCACTGATATAGAAAATTCTCTCGATTTATATGAAGGGTATTCCAAAAACATGGGGTTTGAGGATACTATAGAACAGCTTATTGAGAAGCGTCTTGAAGACAGAGTTTTTGTAAAGGTTCTTGATCTTGGTTGCGGCAACGGCGGGTTTCTTTCAGATTTGAAAAAGAATTTCAAAGATTCTGTGCACACAATAGGCATCGATCTTCTTGCGCCTGAAAAAAAGCCAGATGAAATTGTTCTTGGCGATGCACTCAATTCAAATTGGCCAAGCGAGGTAGATTTTATTTTTTCATTTAGAGTACTTCACGAAATAGGTGAGCCTGAAAAAATTATTGAGAAAGCATACAATGCGCTTGCACAAGGGGGCAAAGCTTTCCTTTCATTCAGAACAATGGACCTGTATATAGGTCAGGATGGCATTGCGGAAATCGGTACAAAAGAAATCAAGAGTCTCCAAAAAATGGTGAAATCAGAAAAATCATCCTCCTTTGCAGTAAAAGGCTTTGAGGTTTCAGTAAAGGACAGCGAAGGAAAATCAAAGGTAGCAGGCGTGAACATTTTTCTTGAAAAATAATTGTTTCATTATTCAAATTTTCCCCAAAACGTGAATCTTAAATATACTATTAGCTTATTTTTGTTGATGTCCAAAGAAAAGCTTCTCCTCATTGTAATGGATGGTTTTGGCATTGCGCCAAAAGGAAAAGGAAATTGCATTGCAAATGCAAAAACACCTAATTATAATTCACTTTCAAAAAATTATTCCTTTACAAAACTCCTTGCCCATGGTGGCAATGTTGGTTTGCCTGGAAAATCAATTGGCAATTCTGAGGTAGGGCATCTTCATATGGGTGCAGGTAGGGTAGTGTGGCAGCCGTTCGAGCTCATCAACAGAAAAATCAAGGACAAAAGTTTTTTCAAAAACAATGCTTTCCTAAAAGCTATTGAAAACTGCAAAAAGAACAATAGCACACTTCATTTGCTTGGCATGTGTTCTGATGAAGGAGTTCACGCTTCAATAAATCACTTGTTTGCGCTTATCGATTTATGCAAAAAGGAAAAGTTCAATGATTTTGTAGTGCATTGCATCCTTGATGGTCGTGATGTGCCTGAAAAATCCGCACCGAAATACATTAAACAGCTTGAAGCAAAATTGAAAAAAATTGGTTCAGGAAGAATCGCTTCGATTGCAGGCAGATATTATTCTATGGACCGAGACAAGAATTGGGATCGCACAAAAGAATCATATAAAATGCTTACCCTTGGAAAAGGGTTCTCCGCAAAAACAGCGCTCAAAGCGGTTCAGGACGCCTATGAACGCGGAGACAAAACAGATTATTATGTAAGGCCTGCTGTTATAGGAGAACCTGTTGTTGTAAAGGACAATGATTCAGTGATTTTTTTCAATTTCAGAACAGATAGACCAAGGCAATTAACCCATGCTTTCCTTGACAAAACTTTTTCCGGATTTGAAAGACAGGTTGTTCCAAAAGAATTGTTTGTAACATTTACGCGCTATGACGATATTTTGAAATGCGATGTTGCATTTGAATATGAAACAATTTCGCATAACGTTGCCGAAGTAATAAGTAATGCGGGTCTGAAGCAGCTCCGTCTTGCCGAAACGGAAAAGTATGCGCACGTAACTTATTTTTTCAATTCTCAGCACAACGAGCCATATCACGGAGAGGAAAGGATAATGATTCCATCCTCAAAGGTTCCTAGCTATGACCTTGCGCCTGAAATGAGTGCTGCAGGAATAAGGGATGTCGCAGTCAAGGTAATTCCTGAAAAAAAATTCGATTTCATTTTGCTGAATTTTGCAAACTGTGATCTTGTTGGGCATTCAGGTGTAATGCCTGCGGTCATAAAAGCGGTTGAAACCGTTGACTCCTGCCTCGGCGATGTTGTGAAATCAGCGCTTGCAAATAATTATTCTGTTTTCATTACTGCGGACCACGGCAATGCTGAGGAAATGCTTTACAAAAACGGTGAAGCAAAACCGTCACACACAACAAACAAGGTTCCTTTTATTCTTGTGAGCAACAGCAAATCATTGGCTAAGAAAAAGCTCAGAAGCGGTCAGCTGCTTGACATTGCTCCGACAATACTCAAATTTTTTGGACTGAAAAAACCAAAAGAAATGACGGGAAAACCACTGTATTGATTTTCAATCATTCTCCGTCGTAATCCGAGCCCTGCTCATCTGCTGATGTGTCATCATCTTTCCTTGAGCATTTGCAATCTTTTTCTTTTCCGCAATTATGGCAATGGCATTTTTCACTGTCGCAGTGCATTTTTTCACCGCAGCATTGCTCATTACATTCACATTTTTTTTCTTCGTGTTTGTGGTCTTCTCCACAATCACAGTTTTCTTCATGTCCCATATTACATTCCCTCCTTTTTATTGGTGGTGATAAGAGATTCATTTCTCTGTTTGCGCTTTTGCGGAATCTATTTTCTCATGCATTTGGTTTCCGCAACAGTGGTTTATTTCCACTTCTTTTTCACAGCTTTTGCAGATGAGTTTGCCGTCTTTTGCTTCCATTGGTGCGCCACAACATCTGTTGCTTTCAACCTTGCATCCGCAATCCGAACATTCTAATACAGTCATTTTTCAAATCTCCTCCATTTTTTTTATAATTCTTTTACGATTAATGGTGCCAAATCTATCCTGTTGCTTTTGTGCGGTATTGAATTGCACGAAACAATTGTTTTTGCACCAGCCTTTTTCATTTTTTCAAAGGCGCCTTCAGCAAAAATCCCGTGAACACAAATACAGTGCACTGCCCTTGGCTTCCTTTTTTTGATTTCTTTTATTGCCTCAATCATTGTATGTCCTGAGCTTATTATATCATCAATTATTACAACATCTTTGCCTTTCCAATCTAATTCTGTTGTGACATTTATTTTTACTTTCCTTGAAGAAAACCTGTCTTTGAGGAAGATTGCGCTTTCAAAGCCAATTTTGTCAGCAATTCTCTTAGCCCATTGTGAACTCTCTATATCAGGTCCAACAATTACTGCTTTTTTCCTGTTGAATTTCTTTTTAATGTAATCCGCAATCGCAAGATTTGCAGTAACTTTTCTATGGTGGATGTAAAAGAGATCCGCCATGTCATGAACTCTGTGCAAATGCGGGTCAACTGTGATGAGCTTATCCATCGAATTATTTACTAAATGAGCCATGTGTTTGTTCGAAACACACTCCCCATCATGAAACCTCTTATCCTGCCTCATATATGCAAGATAAGGTACTACTCCTGTAACGCTTTTTGCGCCAAGCTCCTGTGCGGTTCTGCCCGCAAAGAACAGCTCAACAAGATTATTATTTGCATTTGGATGTAGGCTCTGCACCAATACAATATTCTTTCCTTTTACAGGGTTATCAAATTTTATGTATGATTCGCCATCAGGGAATTCCTCAAGTGTAATGTTTCCTGTTTTTGCCTTTGCTTTTTTTGCAATGCTTTTTGCAAGTTTCTCTAATTGTTCCATTCCGAATACTATTGTTTCAACCATGCACTAAAAAGGGCGTTTTTGAATAAAAAAGTTACTTAACCTAATAATTATGCGAAGTTGCCTTTCCAAGCTTTTGGTTACGTAACTACTCAATAGTGACAATTTTTCCTGCTTTTGTGTTTTTTTATGCTATTAATTTAAATTCTTTTTACCAGGCAATTATAATTGAAATTATTCTTATTATGGCGAATTAGGGGGATTTTGATGAAAACTGTGGTTTCAAAAGCAATCAAGAGAGCAAAGGACGAGGCTATGAAAAAGCCTGTTGTTCCCGGGGTCAGAAGGAAAGGCGGGGATGACGATGAAGAACTTATCGCACTTCTTGAGAGTAGTAAGGCAAAAATTAAAGTTATTGGTGTCGGAGGAGGAGGCTGTAACACTATCCAGAGAATGACTGAAGTTGGTATTCTTGGGGCTGAAACACTTGCAATTAACACTGATGCACAGGATCTTTTGAAGGTTAAAGCAGACAGAAAAATCCTTATAGGAAAGAAACTCACCAGGGGTCTTGGTTCAGGTTCAGATCCAAGCGTTGGTGAAGCATCAGCACAGGAATCAATAGAAGATCTTGTGGAATTGCTTGCTGATACCGATCTTGTTTTCATAACCTGTGGTATGGGAGGGGGCACAGGAACCGGTGCAGCTCCAGTTGTTGCAGAGCTCGTGAAAAAAATAAAAGCTCTCACAATAGGCGTTGTTACAATGCCTTTCACCGTTGAAGGAAAAAAAAGAATGGAAAATGCACTCCATGGAATTGAAAGCCTAAGGAGCCATGCAGATACTGTAATCATAATTCCAAATGATAAAATTCTTGAGATAGCACCTGACCTGCCTGTTAATGCGGCATTCAAGGTTGCTGATGAAGTTCTCACAAATGCAGTAAAAGGCATTACTGAAATGATCACAAAACCAGGTCTCATAAACCTTGACTTTGCTGATCTTCGAACAATACTTGAAAGAGGCGGAGCTGCAATGATAGGTCTTGGAGAAAGCGGCAGAGAAGGCGGCTCTTCAGAATCAAGGGCTCTTGAAGCTGTTGAAAACGCTCTTACATCCCCTTTATTGGATGTAGACATTTCAAATGCAAGCAAAGCACTAATTAATGTTGTAGGTGGCTCGGACATGACTCTTCGCGAAGCAGAGATGATTGTTGAAGCTGTTTCCTCAAAAATCAATTCAAATGCACACATTATCTGGGGTGCAATGATTGACGATAACCTGCCAAGAAACTCAATCCAGGCAATGGTTGTAATTGCAGGCGGAAAATTCCCGTACCTTGATGAGGTTGACTTTTCAGGTGGCGGACCAATTGACCTTGGAATAGAGTTTGCAGACTAGCCTTTTTCTTTTTCTTGGTAAGAAAAAGAAAAACCCTAGGGAAAAAGAAAAAGAACTGTTTGCGGTTAAAAGAAAAAGGCCTGCCTTTTCAGGCAGGTTTATATTCCTTTTTCTATTTTTTATGTAGAGAGTAAAAGTGATTTTTTTATGTTTGATTTTCAGGAATTTATCCAATCCAGCACAAGAATTTTTAACGTTTCAAGAAAACCAGATACAAAAGAATTCAGTGCAATGGCAAAAGTAACAGGTTTAGGAATAATCCTTATTGGCGTTATTGCTTTTATTGTAAGGTTTATTTTGTCTTTTGTGTTTTAGATCCTCAAAGGAAAGCGTTTAAAAACCTTTTCAGGGAATTTTCATTAAAATGACCTTTTTCTTTCTTTGTAAAGAAAGGGAAAGTTCAACTAACAAGAAAGAAACAAACGAGGAAAAGGAGCTTTAGGGCTTATTTTTCTATTTATTTTGAGTTGAAAAATTATGATATATACCATTAGAACTACTGTTGGGCAAGAGAGCCTTGTAGTGGACATTCTGTCCCACAAAATAAGAAAAGAGGAACTCAACATTTATTCAATGGCAGTTATCCCTGGTTTGAAGGGTTATGTTCTGCTTGAAGCAGATAATGAAATTACTGTAAGAAGAGGCATTACAAACACATCTCATATTAAGGGCAGGGGCATTGTTGGCGGTGCTGTTAATGTTGATGAACTTTCAACTCTTCTTGAAGCAAAGCCTCTTATGAAGAGTATTAAGGAAGGCATGAAAGTTGAACTTATATCTGGCCCGTTCAAGGGTGAAAAAGCAAAAGTAATCAGAGTTAATGACACAAAGGAAGAGGTTACTGTTGAGCTTCTTGAAGCTGCGGTAAAAATACCTGTGACAATTAATGCTGAACATATAAGGATTATCAAAGAATAAATGCACCTTTTTTCTTTCTTTTGAAAAGAAAGAAAAAATTTGCACCAAAAAAGAAAGAAATTTTGAAAAAATGATGTTGAAGGAAAATTAAAGGAAAGTGATGGCAAATGGCAGAAATAAGTGTTTTGATTGAAGGTGGAAAAGCAACAGCAGGCGCTCCGCTCGGACCGGCTTTGGGGCCATTAGGTGTCAATATCGGCGATGTTGTTGCACAGATAAATGAAAAAACAAAAAACTATTCAGGCATGAAAGTTCCTGTTACAGTTGAAGTTGATTCAAAAAAGCATATTGAAATAAGTGTCGGATCTCCGCCTACAAGCGCTCTTATTGTTAAGGAGCTTAAAGCAAAGAAGGGCGGTGCACACCAGCTCAATGATACTGTTGGAAATCTTTCGATGGATCAGGTGAAGAAACTTGCTGAAATGAAAGTTGATGCACTTAACTCAAGCAACCTTTATGCTGCAGCAAGAGAAATAATTGGCACTTGTAATTCAATGGCTGTTACAATTGAAGGAAAAAGAGCCAAGGAAATGCAGAAAGAATTCAAAGAAGGTAAGTGGGATTCATTTTTTGGCAAAACAGAAAAATCTGCTGTAAAAGTTGAAAAAGCTGTTGCAAAAGCAGAAAATGTTGTTGAAATAGTTATTGAAAAAACAGCTAAAGTGGTAAAAGAAGTTACTGAAAAAACAACTGAAAAAGTAAAAGAAGTTGTTTCACATGAAGCTGAAAAGGCAAAGGAAGAAACAAAAAAAATCGCAAAGGAATCTTACTCAAAGCACATTTCAACCGTTGAAAAAGAACTCGGGATTACAAAAGAAGAACCTGAGGAAAAGAAGGTTGAAACCGAAACAGTAAAACTTGGTAGCAATACTGAGATTACAAGGCCAAAGAAAGGAAATTAGGTTTTTAAACGTTTCCTATTGCATGATATTATAGTAAAGCTCTTTTTGAGCCGGTTCCCTTTGTGGGAGATACCAATTCGTTGGTAGGTTATTTTAATGGATAAGAAAGAAATAATGCGTGCTGTTCAGTACGTTAGGGCAAGAAGCAAAAAAAGAAAATTCGATCAATCTATTGATCTCACTGTCAATTTTAAAGGTCTCGATTTAAAGAAACCTGAAAACGCTATTGAACTTGATGTTAAATTCCCTCATTCTACTGGTAAGCAGGCAGAAGCTAAGGCGCTTATTTTCCTTAAGGATAAAGCATTTGCAAGAGAAATCACCGGAAAAGTTGCAAAGATTATTATGGATACAGATGTCCCTAATTTGAAGAAAAAAGATATTGAGGCAATTGTAAGAGATTACAATGTTTTGCTCGCAGAAGGTCCGGCGTTGCTTGTTGTTGCAAAACACCTTGGTCAGCAGCTTGCACCAAAGGGAAAAATGCCTAAATTAGTACAACCTAATCTTCAGAACATAGAAACTGCAATGCAGAATGTCAGTACATTTACAAAAATTTCGAATAAAAAAGGAAAAGCAGTTCCGCTTGTCCACGTTACAATCGGAAAAGAATCCAACAAGGATGAAGAAATTGTGGATAACGCAATGACTGCAATTGATTCAATTGTTGCAGCTTTGCCTGGAAAAGAAGGTAACCTAAAATCAGTTCTTTTCAAAACCACAATGGGGCCTTCAGTAAAAGTCGGACAAACTTATGATAATGAACCTGAGCCAAAGAAAGAAAAGAAAGAGGTGAAAAAATGACCTCGCACACAAGACCGTGGAAGGAAATCCAGTACATGGAACTCAAAAGGCTTGTTGCAAAATACCCTGTGATTGCGGTTGCGGACATTAACATGTTTCCTGCAAATCTTTTTCAGAAAATAAGAAAAAAACTTTTCGGAAAAGCAGTTGTAAAAGTTGTCAAAACAAGAGTAATGAAAAAAGCAATTTCTGAAGTTCAGGGAAAAGATATTCTAAAAGATAATTTCAGTGAAAGCTGTGCGGCAATTTTTACTGACATGAATCCATTTGAACTTTATTCTTTATTGAAAAAAAGCAAGGGGAAAATCCCTGCAAAAGTAGGTGCAATTGCAGAAGAAGACATAATTGTTCCTGCAGGCGATACCGGATTGCCTCCAGGTCCTGCATTGAGTGATCTTAAAGCAGCTGGTCTTAAAGTTGCTGTTCAGGGAGCCACAATTTCAGTTGTTGCAGATAAAGTTGTTACTCCAGCAGGCGAACCTGTAAGTGCAGCTGTTGCAGGAACACTTTCAAAATTAAATATTAAACCATTCAAAGTCGGTCTCAAACTGGTTGCTGCATTTGAAGATGGACAAGTATTTGATGCAAGTATTCTTGATATTGACGCCGAAAAGGTTTTCGCAAACTTTGTTTCAGCGCACCAAAAAGCATTCAACCTTGCTTTTAATGCAGTCATATTTACAAAAGACACAAGCGAGTTGCTTGTATTCAAAGCTTTCAATGATGCAAAAGCAGTTGCACTTGAAGGAAACATAATGAATCCGGTTACAGTACAGCCGCTCATTGCAAAGGCAAACCTGCAGGCAAAAGCAGTAAAAGGGTTTGTAAAAGAAGCGCCAGTAGAAACTCCAAAAGAAGAGCCAAAAGAGGCTCCTGCTGAGGCGGAAAAAAAGGAGGATGCTTAAGTTTTTTACTTAACACTTAAGAGGTGACAATATGGAATATGTCTATAGTGCAATGCTCTTGCATTCTGCAAAAAAGGAGATAACAGCCGAAGCTGTAAAAAAAGTTCTCACCGCTGCAGGTGTTGACGTCGACGAAGCAAAAGTGAAAGCTTTGGTAGCTTCACTCAAAGATGTTAATATCGCTGAAGCAATCGAGAAAGCAGCAGTTGCAGCTCCAGTAGCAGTCCCTTTAGCAGGGCCAGCTCCAGCAGGCGTAGCAGCAAAAGTTGAAGAAAAAGAAGAAGAAGGAAAGACTGAAGAAGAGGCTGCAGAAGGTCTTGGTGCTTTGTTTGGTTAGATGGGGAAACCCGTCTTTCCAATATCTTTCTTTTCCTAGGCTTTGCCATAACTAATTTTAAATTGAGCATACTTTTTTATAGCTGAATTATATTACTTATTGTAATGTTTCATAGACGCAAACCCCCATTGTTACTGGATTTATTAGGCAAAAAATCAACTACCAAGCTCCCGCCCAATGATGCTTCTATTGCTGAAATTGAACGCGAGGCAAGAAGACAGGTTACTGGTCGTGATGCGGATTTGGCAGAAAAAGGCGGAATGTATAATATTAGCCCAACTGATTCAAATATAAGTCCTCAAGGAATACATCGAAGAGAATTGCCTGAAAGTATGCGGAAACTTCTTGACGAACAGGATAGACTGTTAAAACGAAAGAAATCCCATTAACTCTATAGGTGTATTTTCAAACAAAACTATTTAAACAATTAAATCATATTTCTTAAGTAAAGAATTTTTTACCGTGTTAAAGGGTTTGTTATTTTTGTTTAAAAAAATCTTTTTACTGGCATTTTTGCTTCTCTTTATAGGCAATGCTTTTGCAATTATTCAAAAAGATGATTTGAGTATTTATGCTGTAACAACTGAAGGTGAAGGTCTTGTTGCAAACCTTACTCTTGAAATAGAGCCAGGTACAGGAAAAGTCTGGAGTGCGGTAACGCCTCTTGTTGGAACAACCACTCAAAACGCGGAAAGAGAAGCCGTTCGCCTTGCATCAAATTTTTCAAAGGACAGCAAAAAATATGATTACAAATTCACGATAACCTCATCCGCATCGATTGTTGAAGGTCCGAGTGCAGGTGCTGCAATGGCTCTGCTTACTGCTTCAATGCTAACTGACAGAAAAATTCCTGATGAAGTGAGCATTACTGGCACAATTGATAGTGATGGTACAGTTGGTCCTGTTGGTGGTGTTTTTGAAAAAGCAAAAGAAGCTAGCAAAACAGGAGTAAAACTTTTCCTTATTCCAAGAGGAGAGGCTGTGCAGACAGTTCGCCTTCAAGACGGAGTAAGGTCAGTAAATCTTCTTGAGTATGCTCCGCAGCAATGGGGTCTTACAGTTGTTGAGGTTGATACTCTTGCGGATGCAATGGAACTTGCATTTTTGGACATTAAGGACATTGATGTCAATGCTTCCGCGGTTGAAATAATCCCTGATTTTGTTCCTGAAAAAATAAATCTTCCAAACAATTTAGGGTCTTTCAAAATTCTCACTACAAATTATATTAATGAAACAAAACAGATTACAAGCGAGGCAAGAAATGCGCTTTCATCATCGCTTCTTGAGGATCCGAGCGCAACAGAATTCCTTTTACAAACACTTAATTCTGCCGAGCAGACTCTTTCAAACGCAGAAATTTTGAACGAACAGAATTATCTTTATTCTGCTGCAAATTTTGCTTTCCTTGCGCGCGTTGATGCAGTTCTTGTAAAGGAAGTTTCAGTAAACCCTTCCCTGTTGAAGTCAAATTCCACTGCTCTTGATTTGAAATTGTTTGAACTGCGTCAGGAAATCAATAATTTTGAGGTCAAACTTTCAGGGCCTGTGCCAAAAGACGGTTTGGAATGGTTTGTTTCTGCACAGCAACGTTTCACTTATGCAAGGCTTACTGTTGATCGTCTTCTTTCAGAAAAAACAGTTGTTGTTGATGGTGTGGCAGAGGATGATGTTTTAATTGCATTAAAAAATTTGCAGGATTACTCTTTTGCTGTTTCCTGGCTTGATGTTTCAAAAGATTTTTACAATATTTCTGCTGAAACAAAAGATTATGTTGCACCAAGCAGTATTTTTGAGGCGGATGCGTCAGCAGCTATCTCTGAAGCAGAATTATCTTACAAAAAACTTGCTGCTGAATCAGATAGGTCTGATATTCTAAGGAGAATAGATTCTGCGAAAAATGAATTTGAAAAAGGTTGGTTTGAGGCCGCATGGGTTGATGCGGTTTCAGCAAAAGCACTTTCAGATTCTGAGCTAGCTTCTTCAGGTATTGGAAATGAAGATCTTGCCAAATCACTTCAAACAGAAATATTAAATGCTGAAAAAAAACTCGCTGATGCAAACTCAGGTATTGGGTGGGCATCACTTTACCTTGATCATGCAAAATATTTCCTTTCAGCAGGCGGATATTACAAAGAACTTCAAGCCAACAGGTCAATAAGTAGTCTTCAAAGCGGACTTAGTCTTGCATATCTTTCAGAATCAACTCTTGAAGTATCAGAAAAAATTATTGTAGCTTACTCTGCACTTGAATCTGTCAAGGAAGATCAAAAGCCAGTTAAGGAAGGTACTGCAAATGAACCACCATATTATATTGGCATATTGATTCTTGGCTTGATGATTGTTCTTGTTTTGCTATTAATATTTTTGTTCGGTACGATGAAGCAGGGGAAAGCAAGGCACTTCACGGTAATGCGGGAAATTGCCGAATTAAAACGCGATATTCTTGTCCTTGACAAACAGCTTCTTGAGGGTAAAATATCTAATGGGGATTATGATAAGCGCAAATCAGACAAAAGAGAAGCATTAGATTTCCTTGAAGAAGAAAGGAAAGATATGCTAAGGCACATGTATGTTGCTGATGATTATTCAAGTGAAATTGATTCTTATTCTGAGAGAATTTCAGGTCTGAAAAAGCATTACCGCGAAAGGGTAATTTCAAAGGCAGAATTCAGCGAAAAGCTCAACCAATACCTTGGTTCTATAAGTTCCCTCAAAAAAAGTCTGGAATCTGAGCTAAAATTGGTTCTGGATAAAAAATCCGAGCTGCAAGGTGCAGATGCTGAGACCCTACTCAAGAAAAGAAAGAAATTGCTTCCAGCAATAGTGAAACAGGCTACAAAAAAAGAGGTTAAAAGCAAAGAACCTGCAAAAAATACCCCCTCACCTAAAGGAAAACCCCCTTCAAAAACGGCTTCAAAAAAAGGCAAAGGGAAATTTGCATATAAAAAATAATTCTTTTTTGTTTTACTTTTTGGTTTTAATTATCCAACAAACCATTATTATGTAGAAGTTAATCGTTTTTTTGCTCTTAAATATTCATCAATTAATTTTGGAAGCCTTATAGGAATTTTTCTCAATGGAATTAAAAGCACAAGATCTGCCATTACAGATGATGGCACTCTACGCATATTTGCTTTTATTGTTTCAATTATCCATATATTAAAAATAGTTTTTCGGGGTATAAAAAACCCCTCTTTTTAAAAAAGTGATTTTTGTTTGTTGCAGTTATACTGCCGCAACAAACAATGGCACAAAAATCAATGACACAATAGTCATCAATTTTATCAGGATATTGATTGCGGGTCCGCTTGTGTCCTTGAATGGGTCACCAACAGTGTCTCCTACAACAGCAGCTTTATGAGGCTCGCTTCCCTTGCCCCCATAATTTCCTGCTTCAATATACTTCTTTGCGTTATCCCAAGCTCCGCCTGAGTTTGCCATGGATATTGCAAGTGCAACTCCTGTTACAAGTGCTCCTGCAAGCATTCCACCAAGTGCTTCAGCTCCAAGGAGTATTCCGACAACAAACGGTGCAGCGATTGCAATTACTCCTGGTAGAATCATTTCTTTCAAAGCACTATGAGTTGAAATCTCAACGCATCTTGCATAATCTGCTTTTGCTTTTCCTTGCATAAGCCCTTTAATTTCCCTGAATTGCCTTCTGACTTCCTCAATCATTTCAAATGCAGCCCTTCCCACAGCACCCATTGTCATGCTTGTGAAGACAAAGGTTATTGTTCCTCCAATAAAGAGACCTACAATTGTGAGGGGGTTGATTATGTTTATTACTTCAAGGTTCATTGCCTGTGCAAATGCAGCAAACAATGCAAGTGCTGTAAGTGCAGCGGAACCAATTGCGAATCCTTTTCCGATTGCGGCTGTAGTATTTCCTGCACTATCAAGAGCATCTGTTCTTTTTCTGATTTCTGCTCCCATGTGTGCCATTTCTGCAATTCCGCCTGCATTATCTGAAACAGGGCCGTATGCATCAACCGCAAGGCTTACTCCTAATGTTGAGAGCATTCCAACTGCCGCAATTGCAACACCGTAAAGGCCTGCAAAATTATATGCAATCAATGTTGTCAATGCTATTATAAGCACAGGCAAAGCAGTTGATTCATATCCAAGGCCAAGACCCTGAATAATGTTTGTAGCTGCACCTGATTTAGATGCTTCAGCAAGTTTCTTCACTGGTTTATAATGATCTGAGGTATAATATTCGGTTGTTAATCCGATTAATATTCCTCCAATGAGTCCCGCAATTATTGCAAAGTAAACTCCAAGCACTTCATAGGTTATTCCCTGTGCTTCAAAGGTTGCTGGGAGAATTCCAAGTGATACTGTTGCAAAATACGCTCCAACAAGCACTATTAATGAAGCCACTATTAACCCCATTTTAAGTGCAGTGTGAATCTGAGTTTCATCCTTTGCCTTTACAAAGAAAGACCCTATAATTGATGCAACAATCCCTATTGCTGAAATAATTAATGGGAAGAAAATTGCATTCCCTTCAAAGAAAAGAACACCTATTGCCATTGCAGCAATTATGCTTCCAACATAACTTTCGAAAAGGTCAGCACCCATTCCTGCTATATCTCCAACATTGTCTCCAACAAGGTCAGCAATAACTGCAGGGTTCCTTGGGTCATCTTCAGGTATTCCTGATTCAACCTTTCCGACAAGGTCAGCGCCAACATCAGCTGCTTTGGTGTAAATTCCTCCGCCGACCCTTGCAAAGAGTGCAACCGAGCTTGCCCCTAATGCAAAGCCTGCCACAATTGTGACAATTTCCTGAGGTGTTGCAACCCCAAAGAAATCACCCATAAGCCAATATACAAAAGTTATTCCAAGAACTCCAAGACCTGCTGCGGACATGCTAAGAATACTTCCTGCTGAAAAACCAACTGAAAGAGCTTCCTGCACGCTTTTTGTTGCAGCTTGTGCAGTTCTTACATTAGCATTTGTTGCAGAGTTCATTCCAAGGAAACCCGCAACAATACTGCAAACAGCTCCAAATACATAAGCAACTGCAGTCATCCAGCTAATGAACATTACAAGCACAGCGGCAATAATCACAATAAAAACGGCAAGAATCGTGTACTGTTTCCTGAGATAAGCAAATGCGCCTTCTCTTATAAAAGAGGATATTTCCTGCATTTCCTTGGTTCCTGCGGATTTTTTATTAATCATTATTGTTTGATATCCTGCGAAAACCAAACCTAAAATACCTGTTACAATCAATATTTCCAGAACCAAAAGAAAATCCTCCTTTTTTTAACTTTTTTTTGGAATTATAAAAATTATTTATTATTGTTAAGTTAAATTTATTATTGTTAAATTAAAAATCTTGCAAAATATATAAAAACTTAGCATTTATTCCTCTTTTTCTTGCTCTTCAGCTTCCTCTCTCAAAATCTCCTTTGTGCCCCCCCAATTTGAGGCTTATAATGGAGCTTTTCTGCTTGTTCAAAGCAACACCTATAATCTGGTCAGCCTGATTTATCACTGCCTCGTTATGGCTTATTGAAATAAACTGGCTGTTTTTGCTTTGCTCTTTTATCAGGCGTCCTACTTTAATAGAATTTTCTTTATCTAACGCGGCATCAACCTCATCCAGAATGTAAAAAGGCGCAGGCTCAAACGATTGAATTGCAAACAAAAAAGCAAGTGCAGTAAGGCTCTTTTCCCCGCCACTCATTGCATCAATGCTCTTGATTGTATCTTCCTTGTATTTTGCATGTATAAGAAGTCCACCTTCCAATGGGCTTTCCTTGTCGCTTAAATCAAGTTTTCCTTCGCCTTCAAAGAAATTATAATAAAGCTCCCCGAATCTCTTTGAAACAAAATTGAAACAATCCATGAAAATGTTCAGCTTCCGCACATCAATCTTATCAATCATTTCAAGAACTGCCTTCCTTTCCTGATCAAGTTTATCGGCCTTTCCCCTTACCTCATCAACCTCTTTTTTGAAATGTTCAAAATCCCCAAGTGCTTTCATATTCACTGCGCCCATTTTGTCAATTTCTTTTTCAACTTCCGGAATTCTGCTCTTCAAATCATTGAGCTTGAATTCTTCCAAGGGTTTCACATTTTCATAATACTTGAATTCCTCTTCAAGGTCAACTATTCTGACTTCATTCCTTGATTGCTGTATATTAAATTCATTCATTTCCTTTTCTCTATTTTCAATCTTAACCGCAAGACCTTCCCTTTTTCCTGAAATGTTCCCGATTTTTGTCGTAACTCTTTCCTTTTCCTCCTCAAGAAGTTTGTTTGCCTTGTTTGCTTTTTCAAGCTCCGTTTCCATTTCACCTAAATCTTTTTCAGCTTTCTTTTTTTCTTCATCAAGCTCTTTAATGCCTTTTTTTATCTCGCCGTTACTCTCTTCGGCATTTGAAAGCTCCTTTTCCCTTTCAATTATTTTCTTTTCAAGCGCCTCACCCAATTCAGTCGAAACCCTCGCAACAAAAGTTTCCTTCTCGCTTTTCTGTTCATTAAGCTCGTGCATTTTTTCAATCAGTTCATTCATATGGGTATTCATATCGCTTTCCCTGAACTGCCTCAGTTTTTCCTCAAACATGCTCTTTTCCTTTTCAAGCGAACCAATTTTCGCCCTTAAAGAAATTTCTTCCTTTTCAAGCAAATCCGTTTTCTGTGTTGCAAGCACCTGTCTGCTTTCAGAAATCCTTTCACTAATTTTCCTTAGCTCTTCCTCAATTCCTTGGAAACTTTTCAGCGAATAGGTCAGTTGTGAAAATTCTCTTTCCTCCGCAATAAGCATTTCTTTCTGCGCAACAAGCTTTTTCCTATCTTCCTCAAGCGCCCTTATTTTTTCTTTCAGAGAAGCAACTTCCCCCTCTTTTTTCTTTGTAACATTATTTTTATGCTTTTCATCAATCGGATTATCGCAAGTAGGACACTCTGCCTTTGTTCTTGAAAGCAGCTGCACAGATTCAAGAATATTTTCTATTCTCCCTTTTGCTGAATGAATTTCTGAATTTGCCTTCTCAATTGCATCTTCAATGCGCTTCAGCTTTTCATTTAAACCTTTTTTTTCAAGTTCGAGAATTTTCTTTTCAATATCCTTCTTTTCTCTTGCCCTTTCTTCAAGCCTTTGTTTTCTTGGTTCAGCTTCTGCAATAATCTGTGACGCAAGCTTCCTGTCCTTTTCAGCACTGTTTTTTCTTGAATTAACTGTGTGTATTTTTTCCCTGAGTTCCTCAAGATCTTTTCTTAATTCAGAGAGCCTCTGCTCATCATTCGCAATCCCGAGTTTTCTTTTCTCAAGCCCAGGGTTTTTTGCGCTTATCGCTTCCTTGATTTGTTTTAATGCAGAATCGATTTTTTCAAGCGAATCCCTTGCTGCCTTTAATTGCTCCTCCTTTTCTCCCTTGCTTTTTTTCATGTCTTTTATTTCATCCTTAACATTTTCCACACGCCTGAGTTTTTCCTCAAGCAAAGCAGTTTTTGATTCAAGTCTTTCTTTAATAAGATTCATGTGCCCGCGCTTCTGCTCAACTTCCTTTCCAAGCGTTGAATAAGTTTTTTCGCTTGCATTGATAAGTTGTTTTGTAATCTCCTCTACTTTTCTTTCAAGTTCCTTTTCCTCTTCCTGAAGCAAATCCCTTTCTTTTCTGCTTTCCACAATTTCTTTTTCCATTGCTTCAAGCGTTTTTTTTGCCCCTGCAAGTTCCTTTTTAATAATTTTAATTTCTTCTACAAGTATAGTTGCCTTTGATTTCTTCAATTCCTCTTTCAGTTGGTTGTACCTTAATGCAATTTCCCTTTCCTTTTCAAGCTGTGCAAGATAATTTTCCCTTTCCCTAAGAACAAGGTTCGTATCCTTGACCCTTTGCTCAACCTTTTCAAGCTTTTTCATTGCCTCTTCTTTTTTTTCTTCAAATTCCTGCAAACCAGCAGCCTCTTCAATCATCTGCCTTCTCTGTTTTGCGTTCATTTCAATTACTTTTGTAATGTCTCCCTGCACCACAATATTGTGTCCGCTTGGACTCATCCCAAGTTCCTGCAGATAAGACTGGATTTCATTAAGTGTTTTTCTCTTATCATCGAGCTTGTAAATCGATTTTCCCTGCCTGTCAATAATCCTTGTTATGTTCACATCCTTGTTATTATTGTCTTTGATAAGTAATTCGACTTTTGCATAGCCCTCTTTGGCATCCTGATTAACAAGTTCTGTAAGCCTTGAGGCTCTCAGCATTTTCAATGATGTTATGCCCATTGCGAAAAGAATTGAATCTAAAATATTGCTTTTTCCAGAGGCGTTTGCCCCCGCAATCGCGGTAAAACCCATTGCAATAGGTATCTCTGCTTTTTTGAATGATTTGAAATTTTTTAACTTAACCGCTGTAATTAAACTCAAACCTAACCACTTCAGAAGATTAAAGCTGCACCTTGTTTAAAAGCGTTATTTTCCTGCTTTAGATCCAAGATAATATTGGATAAGCACTATGTGATAATAAGCCGTGCCAAAACCGATTCCAAGTGCTATAAAAATAAGAGAAAGAATCTCAATTGTTGTTGTATCCCCAAGGAAAGCAAACACATCCGTGATTGCACCCGAAATGAACCCAAGAATCACAAAAAGCACTATTAGTGAAATTAGTTTATGTGCACTCCACTCCCATGTTTCAGCAAGTGCGGTTTTCAGTTTCTGCTTTTCAATTGCCATTATGTATGGCGTGAACAATAATTTGAGTCCTGCATATGCGCCAAGCAAAAACCATATTATGAGGACAATAAATGCTACTGTACCTAAAACAGGCACTGAAAAACTAATGAGGAAAAAGAAAAATGCTATTGCAGAATAAACAAAAACAGCAACGGCAGTAAAAAAGGTCAACCCAATTATTTCGCCAATTCTGCCAAGCTGTTTTACCATTGCGGGGATAATTCCCTTTTCTTCTCCTGAAAGAACAGCCGCATAAACATATGAAATGTAATAACTTACAGCAAACCCTGCAAATGTCATTAACCCAAGTACAAGGAATTCAACAAAATAACTGCTTAGCAAATAGAAAGGTATTTCGAACAATGATCTGCCGCCGATATTGTCCAGCACAAAAACCTCATAAATAAAATCAAAAAACCCCTCAAGCATTACAATAAGGAAAAGCACGTTGAATGCAACTGCAACAAAAGAAGGTATTAAAAAAAACGGGTTTTTCACAACCTCAGTAAAACCATTTACAAAAGCTTTCAGCATGTTAAAAACAACTACTTCCATGTATTTAAAGGTTGATTTTTTCACTAATTCTGCTAATTATCCTAATGAGTTATACAACCCTATTGTCAGGATTTGCCGTAATGCTTCCATCAATAGGGTCATCAGTTATTATTGTTTCAGTTTCTTCTGGGATAATCGCAGGCAGAGCTGCAGGGGTGCTTGCTACCTTATTTTTGCCAATAAAATCATCCAAAAATTCAGCTAAATTAAATTTTGTATTTTCACAGTTTTTCAACGGAACACGGTAGTACTTTTCTTTTGGGTATACAGTATTTGCTGGTGTTGCAAATAGATCAGTGTCTTCAAAAGCAACTGTTTGTGCGGATTCCGGTACTTGGTAATTTTTTCTGTAAATGTTTCTTATTTCTGCTGATTTATCCAAACTACCTGGCTCAATTAATCCTATGCATTGTTGCTCAACAAATAATGCATCTTTAAAAACAGCTTTTGCAGTATTTTTCCCGTCTTTAAAATAACTGTAAACAGTTCCGCTTACAGCAGGTACTTTTAGGTCAGCGAGTGCAAGTCCTCTTGTAAGAAGGAAGGGGCGGGTCAGCACGGGGTGTTATTACATAATCTATTGTTGCATAATCTAGCTGTTTGGTGACAGTGGATATGTTGCCACTATAAAAGCAGGTTTTTAGTGGGAAAACCTCCATTCTTTTGTTTGGAAACAAGAGGAGGTTTTTCCCAAATGATATATGCAGACGTTGTTGTTGAAAAGGTTGTTGCCAGACT
>Ga0210057_1000518_pt1 | contig 63444 bp, 56 predicted proteins | sample CryGeyCG2114_010_2_FD_183968 | JGI IMG/M metagenome (GOLD analysis project Ga0210057, IMG submission 183968) | Groundwater microbial communities from aquifer - Crystal Geyser CG10_big_fil_rev_8/21/14_0.10 (SPAdes) (version 2) | ecosystem: Environmental > Aquatic > Deep subsurface > Groundwater ...
TAGTCCCTTTTCAACCTGATCCAAAATTAAGCAAAGAAGATCTTACTACTTTGCGTAAAGGGATCAGTTTTGTCGCTGATGATGGGACTATCCATCATTTGGACGAAAATGGTTGCTGGGTTAAGTCGCCACAAAGGTCAAGATGAGATTTTGGACTAAAGCGATTCTTTTAGCTCTCTTTATTACAACAGCTTGTCATCCGCCTCGTACGTCTATATCAGAAAAACAAAAGCTTGCAAACGAAGTTAGGCGCAAAGCTGCTACTAAAATAAAGAAAGAAACCCAACTTTCTCCCTGTGGCACAATGGGCCAAATGCTAAATGAAATACAAAAGTTGGGTTTAAGTTTTCAATACAATCAGCCTATTGATATTGTAGAAGGACGCAGGCTGCTCATCCAAGCTGTAAATACAATGCTAGATGAAGTCAATCAAGAGGAGAGGATTCATTCTTATCTAATTAGATATCCATTTCGTCCACAAAATATTAGAATTGCAATTTTTCTTAGCAGTGATGACGGAGGAGATGTTGAATGTGGGGCCTTATCTGTCATAAAATTTGAAGATGGGGCTCTTGAGTACAAAATAGACACTCCAGAGAAAATTAAATTTATTACAGTTTACAAAGAGACGTATGAAGAGGCGCTTGAGCGGATCAAAGATCCATCGCTACCTTTAGTCCCTTTTCAACCTGATCCAAAATTAAGCAAAGAAGATCTTACTACTTTGCGTAAAGGGATCAGTTTTGTCGCTGATGATGGGACTATCCATCATTTGGACGAAAATGGTTGCTGGGTTAAGTCGCCACAAAGGTCAAGATGAGATTTTGGACTATAGCGATTCTTTTTATCACCCTCTCAATAATCTCTTGCGGCAGATCAGATCCATATTCCAGCCCTGCTGATCTAGAAAAGGAAAAGTTAGCGAATCATGTCATCCGCTTAGCTGCTACTAAAATAAAGAAAGAAACCCAACTTTCTCCCTGTGGCACAATGGGCCAAATGTTAAATGAAATACAAAAATTGGGTTTAAGTTTTCAATACAATCAGCCTGTTGATATTGTAGAAGGACGCAAGCTGCTCATCCAAGCTGTAAATACAATGCTAGATGAAGTCAATCAAGAGGAGAGGATTCATTCTTATCTAATTAGATATCCATTTCGTCCACGAAATATTGAAATCACAATTTTTATTCACAATCCAGATGGAAGAAGTGTTGCAAATGGAACTTTGTGTCTCATGGATGCAAGTGAAGATTTTCTACTTTATAAAATACACCGAATTGATGGGCCTGGATTTATTACAGTTTACAAAGAGACGTATGAAGAGGCGCTTGAGCGGATCAAAGATCCATCGCTACCTTTAGTCCCTTTTCAACCTGATCCAAAATTAAGCAAAGAAGATCTTACTACTTTGCGTAAAGGGATCAGTTTTGTCGCTGATGATGGGACTATCCATCATTTGGACGAAAATGGTTGCTGGGTTAAGTCTCCCTAAAGTGCATCTTTATTTATGAAAAAGCTAGGTTGTAGAGCTTTTTCTGGGCGTCTTTATAGTGATTTTTTGTGTCTATTTGAGAATAGATATCTTTTGTAGGGTCTAGGGTCTGTCCGCAATTGTGAAGTCTTGATCGATTCTCATTGGAGAAAAAAAACATTGGGCGTGCGAAGGATAAAAAATCGTAGCCCACTGATGAATAATCTCCGAGATAGACGTCCGTTTTCGATAAGATTGGGTAGATTGGAGGAAATTCTTGGACGAGTTGGGCGTTTGGTTTTTTGTCGACAAGGGCTGCAATGGAATAAAACTGTCCGGGATCTCGTTGCTCAAGTAGTGGATGCAGTTTGATGATGAGATTCCAGTTTGTGGGAAGCTGGGAGATCACTTTCGCGCCATGATTGAAAAATGAAGTGGCTTGATCTGCGTCACGCCAAGTTGGTGCGTAAAGAAGGATCGGCTTTTTTGATGCGAATTTTGAAAAAATTTCTTTTTCCGCCAGATTGTCATAAAAGGATTTATGTTTTTGATAAAATTGAAGGCGGTAGTTTCCGACAACTTTGTAGTTTGAGAGCTTATTCCAAACATCGAGCTCTTTTAACATCTCTATCATCAATTGGCCGTAGATAAGCACTTTATCTTGTGTTGCATAAGGCGCTAAAAGAGGCGCTTTATATCCTTTGTCAGATTGCCCGTGTGGGCAAAAGATGAGCTCGATTTCCTTGTTGTAAAGCTGGCTGAACATGGATTTCAAATGAGGCGACCAGTATTTACATTCGTAGAGTGTGTCAAATTCTTGTGCGATTTCACCAAGTTTAAATTCGAGATCTGGCATGTAGCGCAAATTGACTTGCGGGTAGTAGCGTTTTGCGAGCGTGGTGTTGAGCTCTTCGGTAGTAATTAGGGGGATGTTCAAAGATGCAGCAAGGGGTGCGATATGGTCGAGAAGGTGAAAGTCGGGACCCGTATTAAAGGCTGCAGAACGCATCGATTTGCTCCTTAAGATGGTCCCAATTTGGGGTTGCATCAAATGTATAGCTAGAGGTCTTTTTACGGACGGAAGAGAATGGATCTTCGCGCGGAAGTTTCAGGGCATTTAGATTTAGGTGTGCCCCACATTTGTGAAGGGGAAGTTTGGGATTTGCATTGAGAAAGTACAGCGGTTTATCGAATTGTAAAAAGTCATAGCCGATCGATGACATATCCCCGATATAGCCATCAACTTGGTTTAAAATTGGGTAGATTGGAGGGATTTCTGGAAGAAAGGTAACTCGATTGTTTTTTGCATAAGAAAATTTGAGTAGATCGATTTCTATTTCAAATTTACGGAGCGTATTTGGGTGAAGCTTTACAAGTAGGTGAATGTTATTCGGGAGTTGATCACAAAGAGTGGGAAATGCTTTCCAAAATGAGTTGTTCCCTTCCAAATCATCCCAGGTTGGTGCATAAAAAAGTGTGTTTTTATGTTGAGGGAGCGCGATTTTTTTTTGATAGAACTCTTGGTGTTTTAAGTAATAGTGGTGGCGAAAATTCCCTATGCGAAATGTTTGAATGTGGGTTTTTTTTGCATGCATAAAATCGACCATCTTTTGGCCGTAAACAAAAGCTGCTTCTCCTAGATTTTCAAAAAAGGGACCGTTGAATCCTTTGTCAGAGTTGCCATGTGGCAGCCAGAGGACTTTTGTCGATTGATGGGGAAATGCTGCTTGAATGAGAGTTGGTCCATCGCAAGAAATAGTAAATGGGGGAAGCTTGAGTTCCCAAAGGTTCTTTTCAATCACGTTGAGGTCTGGATAATACGTTTGCGCTAATTGTGCCACGGAAGGTTCACAAATAATCAAAGGGCAATTGAGGAGCGCACAAAAAGGGGCTAGATGATCGAGATAGTGCTTGGAGTCATCGTAAATTAGTCCTGCATAGTTCATAAAGAAACCCGTCATTTAGTATACTCTAAAGCATGAATGAATTACACGACTGGTTTTGTCAAAATAAAAGAGACTTTCCCTGGAGACATGAGATCAACCCTTATAAAGTCTGGGTGTCTGAGGTAATGCTTCAGCAGACCCGGGCCAGTGTTGTTATCCCCTATTTTGAGCGGTGGCTGAGGCTTTTCCCCGATGTAAAATCGCTTGCTGCTGCATCGATTGATGAGGTGATCAAAGCTTGGGAAGGGCTTGGTTACTACAGTCGTGCGCGTAATTTATATTTCGGTGCAAAACAAGTAGTTGAGCAATTTGGAGGCATAATTCCCTCTGATACAGAGGCATTAGAGTCAATCTGTGGGATTGGTCCTTATACTTTAGGAGCAATTTTAAGCTTTGGCTTTAGAAAACGTGCCGTTGCTGTCGACGGAAATGTGACGAGGGTTTTAACGCGCCTTTTTTCAATTGAAGAAAATATTTGCAAGCAGCCGACAAAGCGTAAAATTACAAATTTGGCTGAATCTGTGTTAGATGTGAATACCCCCTGGGTTACGACTGAGGCGTTAATTGAGCTTGGAGCCACTGTTTGTACTCCAAGGCCAAAATGTGAGATATGTCCTTTAGAAAAAAGGTGTCTTGGGCGAGATAAGGCATTATCACTTCCGATAAAAAATGGGGACAAACAGATTGTATTTATTCAAAGAGCGGTCGCTCTCATCGAAGATGAAGGGCGCATTTTGGTTAAAAAAGGTGAAGCTGGCAAGGTGATGGCAGATTTATACGAGCTCCCTTATTTCGAAATGGGAGAAATTGTTTGGACGCAAAAGATGATTGGAAAAGCCATCGAGGAACAGTTGGGTTTAAGTGTGAAAGTTTTAAAGAAGTTGCAACTTGTTACGCATACATTTACTCGCTACAAGGCACGGTTACATCCATTTTTGTGTGGAGCATTAGAGGGTAAACAAATTGAAGGATATCAATGGGTTTCAAAAGCTATACTCTCTGATTTGCCTTTTTCATCAGGTCATAGGAGGATTTTGTCGCAATGAACATACTTCATTTAGAAGCATCTGCTGGTTGGGGCGGACAAGAAATTCGGATACTGCGCGAGGCAGAAGGGATGCGCCTTAGGGGGTATCAGGTTGTATTGGCGGTTACTAAGGGCGGCGGGTTGGTTGCTCGGGCGCGCGAGGCTGGATTTACAGTTTATGAAATGAACTTTAAGCGCCCCTTTTGGCCTGTTTGTTTGGTCCGTCTTTTGTGGATTATGAGACGCCACAAGATCGATTTAGTCAATACACACTCTTCGTTAGACAGTTGGATTGGAGGGATATCTGCGCGCATTGCGGGCAAATTTATCGTTCGCACCCGCCATCTTTCAACCCCTATTAAAAAGGGATGGAATAGTCGGATGGTATATGGGAAGTTAGCCGATTTTGTTGTGACAACGTGTGCATCCATCGTTCCAATCATTTGTAAGCAGTCGGGGAAAAAGGCTGAAAAGTGTCTTTCGATTGCTACGGGGGTAAATCCGGAAAAAATTCAGGTTAAAGAAGGTGAAGCAGCTTTGTTTCGGGAGAAATTGGGAATCGACCCTAAAGACTTTCTCGTAGGAACTGCTTGTGTAATGCGCTCTTGGAAAGGGATTGATGACCTTTTAAAGGCAGCAGATATTTTGAGAAGTACCCCTCACTTAAAATGGGTGATTATTGGCGGCGGGCATGCTGAAAGGCACAAAGTTTTAGCAAAAGAGCTAAAACTTGAGGGCATTGTTTATTTTACGGGCCATCTCGATAACCCATTTCCTGCAATTGCGGCTCTTGATCTTTTTACTCTTTTAAGCACAGCTCATGAAGGAGTTTCTCAAGCGATTTTACAGGCTGCTTATTTAGGAAAACCTCTCCTTGCGACTCCAATTGGAGGTTTAAGTGAAGTTTGTATTGAAGGGGCCACCGGAATCATAGTCGATCCTTTCTCTCCAGATCAGATCGCTGAGGCCGTATTGAAACTAAAGAATGAGAACGGATTTAGGGAAGAGGCTGGATCCAAAGCACGAGAACTTGTGCTGAAAAAGTTCACGCTCGCGCATACTTTAGATCAAATGGAATCGGTTTATTTGAAAGTCTCTGAATCGCGCTTGGTGTAAAGCTGCTTTACATTTGAGAAAAAAATCGACTTGGGTAGGCTTTTATACTAAAGTTCGAAGTATGAGCTATACTTGTCCCATGCATCCTCAGGTCGTTCAAGAGCGCCCCGGAAGTTGTCCGATTTGCGGGATGGCTTTAGAGTCCTCAATGCCCGTGGCAGAAGAAAACCTCGAGCTAAAATGGATGACTATTCGTTTTTGGGTTTGCTTGGCTTTGACTTTGCCTGTGGTCATTTTTTCAAACGGCAAACTGCAAGCTGCTTTGGCAACCCCTGTTGTTTTTTGGGGAGCTTTTCCTTTTTTTCAAAGAGCTTGGAAGTCGGTAATCCATCTCAGTCTCAATATGTTCACTCTGATCGGGATTGGCGTAGGCGTTGCCTATTTATATAGTTTTTATGCCCTATTCAAGGGTCTTGATATCTATTTTGAGTCAGCAGCTGTCATTACAGTTTTCGTTTTGCTTGGGCAAGTGCTGGAGTTGAAGGCGAGGGACAAGACAAGTTCGGCGATAAAATCTTTGTTGAAATTGTTGCCAGAGACAGCTTGCTTATGGATCGATGATCAAAATGAGAAAATAATCCCCATTGATCAGGTGAAAAAAGGGGATCGTCTACGGATAAGGCCCGGTGAAAAAATCCCCGTCGATGGTTTTGTTTTCAAGGGAACTAGTTTTGTTGATGAGTCGATGGTTACTGGCGAGGCGATGCCAGTTGAAAAAAAAGAAAAAGATAAAGTTACAGGAGCTACCTTAAATGGTACCGGTGGCTTCATCATGGAAGCGGTACATGTTGGCGAAGAGACGCTTTTATCTCAAATTGTCCATTTAGTGAGTGAAGCCCAACGAACAAAAGCCCCTATTCAACAGTTGGCGGACCGAGTTTCTGGCTATTTTGTTCCGGTCGTTGTGTTGATCTCTTTACTGACATTTCTTGTGTGGATGATATGGGGGCCTGGTTTTACCTCTGCTCTCGTGAATGCAATTGCTGTTTTGATCATTGCTTGCCCTTGTGCCCTCGGTCTTGCTACCCCGGTTTCTTTAACCGTTGGGATCGGTATTGGGGCTAAAAGGGGGATATTGATTAAAAATGCAGAGGCTCTTGAGACTTTAGCAAAGGTCGATGTAGTTATTGTCGACAAAACAGGGACAATAACTGAAGGGAAAGTTCAATATAATAGCGCGCTTCCCGTAGAGGGTATTGATGAAGCTAGTTTGATTAAATGGGCAGCAAGCCTTGAAATTCAAAGTGAGCATCCGATTGCTCTTGCGATCGTCAAATATGCTAAAGAAAAAAACATCCCCATACTTGAGACCTCAGATTTTAAGGTAGTGGCAGGTCAAGGAGTTCAAGGAAAACTTGAAGGTGAAGAGACTTCGGTAGGAAATAGCCTCTTTATGAGTGAGATCAAGGTGGATATTTCTTCTCTGTCGGATAAGGCGGAAGAAAGCAGGAATAAAGGGCAGACCGTATTCTTTATTGCTAGAGGTGGGCGCCTTACTGGATTTTTAACTGTTTCTGATCAGATTAAGCCCTCTTCATATGAGGCTCTTGAGACGCTCCATAAATCGAAAATTAAGGTGGTTATTGTTACAGGCGATCACCATACGACAGCTTCATTTGTTGCTAAAGAGCTTGGGGTTGATGAAGTGAGATCTGAGGTGCTCCCTCAAGACAAAAGCAAAATTGTTAAAGAATTTCAAGCGAAAGGGTCAATTGTTGCCATGGCAGGCGATGGGATTAATGATGCTCCAGGTCTTGCTCAAGCAGATGTTGGGATTGCGATGGGGACTGGAACTGATATCGCAATGCAAAGCGCTGATTTAACGTTAGTTAAAGGAGATTTGACCGGGATTGCTACGGCCATAAGAATCAGCTCAAAGACGCTTCGCAATATTCGGCAAAACCTTTGGTTTGCTTTTCTATATAATTCCTTGGGTGTCCCTGTTGCCGCGGGGGTTTTATATCCCTTTTTCGGTCTGTTACTAAGTCCAATCATAGCAAGTTCTGCCATGATGCTCAGCTCACTTTCCGTTCTGGGAAATGCGCTGCGCCTGCAGAGGGCAAAGTTTTAGGCTCTTTTGGTCCTGGCTCTTGCTGTTATTTGGGAATATTTCGAAGAACTATTTGTAGGGAAAAGCCCGAATCGATAGAATTTCCATATACACAAGGAAGCCCTATGGAAATGTCAGATATCTCAACTTACCTCCTAAATTTCACTGAGAGTAAAAAAAGGATTGCGATTGGGACATCGTCCGTGATTGGGGGCCTCGCTCTTTTGATCGGATATTTCCAGTCAGGGCCGAGTGCGATGTCTTATGCAGAAACTGAGGCGGCCTTCTCAAAATGGGAGGCATCCCCCCAAGATGATACTTTATATCAAGGGATGTTGGAAGCTCTACGAATGACCCCTGAAGCGCTTGGCAAGTATGATGCTGCCATTGCGCAAAAGCTATTGAATACCGATAAGTTAAGCGACGCTCTTGTGATGGCTAATCGTTCGTTGAGTCGCGTAAAAGATGATATCCCTTTTCATGCAACGTATGCTGCGACGAGTCTTTTAATCGAGCAGGGCAGTTATCAACAAGCGTTGCAAGATGCAGTGGCTCTTAAAGAGTCGATGGGGAACTCCTACTCTTCGGAGTTTAAAGGGGGCTCGCTACTATATGCTCATAATTTATTGCGGATTGCGTGTCTTCAGCAAGAGCTAAACAATCGTCCTGGAGAAAAGGCGGCTTGGGAAGAGTTAGAGGTGCTTATCGATTCTAAAACACCTCTATCGGAATTGATATTATCGAGTTTTTCAGAAAAACAGATCAATCTAAGTCAGTACATCGCTGATCGTAAGAAAGCTCTTTAGTCGTGTTCGTCACCAGTGTGATTTGGTGCGCTTGGTCTGTTTTTATTGATTACTTGTGATTGGCGTGTGTAGTAGTGATACGAGGTTCCTGCCAATAGTCCAAGGAATCCAAATAGGACAAACGGAATAAACAATCCAACGATGATCTTTACACAGCCAATAATCAGCTGGGTCATTTTTTCTTGCTTAAACGTGAAATTATAAAATTGCTTAAGTCCTTTCTCTACTGGTACTGGGAAGAAAATCCCCATTATTACGCCTAAAGCCACAAAAAAGATTGTTAGTTTAGGACCTGTGAAAAAGTCGTACATGCTTGAGATTGCGCCAAAGGCGATCGCAAAGACTGAAAAGACTTCAACTGTGTACTTTCTGGCAAAGTCTTCCATTTCTTGGACAGAAACGCCATCTTTGATTTTTTCGAATAGCTTTTTTGCCATTAGTTACTCCTACGTTTCTGTCCAGAGACATGCTCAGGATAGATTTCCTCTTACCTTTATTTAAAACTTTATTTTATTTCTTTGCAACAATTATTCTTCTTGTTGGTTGCAGTTCGTTGATTTTTAAGGATGATTAATTCATACTTTAACTTTTTCTGTCCAATTTTCTAAATGGCGGAATTCTCTTTTAGGAAGATCATATGGTTAAGGCTGGCATTTATCATTATTACCCTGAACGGATTATGTGGGTTGGATGTTTTCTGTTAGCTGTTGGTTGCATTCTCGCTCTTCCTTTCGCGTTCATGATTTATAAATTTGATCCACCCGTGCATTTAGCAGGTGGGATAAATGAAAAACTGATCTGCGCAGAACCTTTGACATTTTCATTTAAACGAGATGAAAAAGGGCCGGTGCTCCCTGCTCCTAATTTACAGGGGGAAGTTGCTTTTCTACTCGATCCTCCAAGGCCCATTGGAAATGCCGATCAGGGGCGAATATTGGTGCGCATCAAAAAAAGCGCTCAAGTAAAGCAGGTTGCCCTGCCGTGCAGAGTGGACTTAGAATTTCAAGGAGATCGGCTTGGGTTTGCAAAAGAAAAATCCTCATTTTGGCTTGAACTTGCAATGAGGGATGATCAGCGGATTGAATGTAAAGGGTTTATCAATTCATTGGAAGGAGGCGAGGTAAGTGCGGGTACTTTTTTAGTTTCTGCAGATGAGCCTTTAGTACGATCTTTGCGTGATTTTTCTCAAGGGTCTGCATTCAAGGCTCTTGCTGAAGCTCGCTGGCTGGGTCGGGATCAGTTTAGTGTTAAAGAGTCAACAGGTGAGAGACTTGAACTTTTAATGGCGGGAATTTTCGAGTTAAATGCGGATGAGTGGCTTGTTTGGAAAGATCAGAAGTGGGAAAAATGTGACTCCCCCGATCCGCTGCTCCCTATAGCGCGTATCCACTCAGTGACCCCAGTTTCATTGGTGTTTGAAGGCTGGGATGCGGATGGTTATGTTCGTTTTATGGTAAATAGTGCGGTCACTCAGTCTACAAAATTGCGCCCTGAAGAGATTTTCAGTTCCATCCGGATCCGCTCGGAAAAGCAGATCAGTTGCATGCTTGAAAAGCAGTGCATTGTTTTAAAGGCGGGAGATTGGGTTCTTAAGTCGGGTGGTAAGTGGAAAATCCTCCGAAAAAAAGAAGAGCGCGATGCCTTTACAAATGGTAAGCTATCCGGAGAGCTTTTTGTTTTCGAACAAATTACGCTCAAAAAGGGACAAAAAATGATTCAAGGGAAGCTCTTCAATTCAGGTAGGACGCAGATGGTCCCTGTTGAGTTGGCCGCTCAGTCTGGGCGTAAAATTCAGAAAAAAGGGAAGGTGAGATGAGACTTCTTTTCCTGACCTTGTTTTCCCTTTGTCTGTTTGCTGACGAATCCTATTCAATTGATGTGGATGGGGCGCAAACTTTTAATCAGTCCCTGTCCGAATTAAAACACGAGTTAAGTGAGAAATTTAACCAAGCCGGTCTTCTTGCTGAAAGTGATGCTAGAGATACTGAATATGAAGAGCTTTTGAAAGAGATTCGTGCAAAAAGAGCTAAAATCCGCGAGATGGAAGAGACCTGGCGGCGTACTTCTGTTGAAGAAACGGCTCAAAATGACGAGCCATATGCAATGTGGGATGTAGGTGAGACGACCCTATCTCAACTAGTTATGGAATATGGAGCGAGCGATTTTCTTTACGTGATCCCACAAGAGTTAAGTGGAATGAAAATCAGCCTATTTTCAGGGATCCCATTGCCTCACGAATCGTGGAGCGAGATGATTGAGATGATTCTTGCTCAAAATGGGGTTGGAGTTAAGAGGCTCAATGCATTTGTAAAGCAGCTTTACATTCTCAAGCTTGATCCTTCGGCTATCGAAGCTGTGATCGCAAAAGAGATCGATCTGCAGTTTTTTTCAAGCCACACAAGGCTCTTTTTTGTCTTTTCTCCGCCAGCAGAGCAGCTTAAATCGGTTCAATCCTTTTTTGAGCGCTTTTCAGATCCTAAGCAAGCTCTCATTCAGGCGATTGGATCTAAAATTGCAATTGTTTCTTCGCGAGAAAATGTGGAGAAGTTACTGAGTCTTTACCATGCAGTATGGGAACAAGGACAAGGTAAGATTGTCCGAATTGTTAACATGGCAAAAATTCAGTCTCAAGAAGCTGAAAAAGTTTTAAAGACTGTATTTAGTGACACAACAAGTAAGAGTAGACCCACCTACTACCCTTCAAATGCCGATGAACTTGCTACTTTAGTTTTGCCGCAAGGTCTTGTGTTAATTGGCGAGCCGGGCACAGTTGAAAGGGCTCAAAAAGTGTTAGCAGACTTAGAAAGTCAGCTGGAAGATCCTAGCGAGAAGATCATTTATTGGTATACTTGCAAGCACTCAAATCCTGAAGATATCGCCCAGGTTCTCGATCAAGTATATGAATCGTTAATGAGCTCAGGGTTTGAAAAAAAAGCAGAGCCAACTCCCCCGCCCCTTGTGACAACGCCACCCCCCGTGCCGCCTCAGCCAGGAGCTGATGGCTCGGGCCCTTTCCCTTACATCAATCCCGGCTCTGCATTTAATCCTGTTCTTCCTGCAACAGCCCCTTTTGTTCAGCCGAGCCTTTTAGAAAAAGATTCAAAGACATCTTTTGGCAATTTTATCGTCGACAGCAAAACGACATCGATTCTCATGGTGGTTCGTAGAGAGGAACTCCCGAAAATTAAAACGCTTTTGAAAAAGTTAGATGTCCCTAAAAAAATGGTGCAACTCGATGTTTTGCTAGTTGAGAAAAAGCTCAACGATAATCGTGAAATTGGCTTCAATCTTCTTCAATTTGGGACAAACTCAAGCGGTAAAAAAGAGACGGCCGTCCAGTATAATGCAGGAGAATTTGGAATCGATAACGCGACTAGTTTTAAAAATGGACTGATGAGTTTTATTTTTAGTCGCCCCAGCGGCAAATTCCCCGCTGCAGATGTGAAATTTAACTTTCTTTTAGCTCAAGAAGATATCCGAATTAAAGCAAATCCATCTGTTCTTGCGATCAATCAAACGCCTGCTCAAATCTCAATTGTTGAAGAAATTTCAATTAATAATGGGGCCTTTCCGATCAATACACCGACGGGGACGGTTGTTGAAAAATCGTTCACTCGTGCGCAGTACGGGATTACAATTAATTTAACTCCGACCATTCACATGCCAGGTTTCGATGAAGATGGCCCTAGTTTCATCTCTTTAGAGACCGATTTAGAATTTGATACGACCAAAATTATTTCTGAAGAGGATCGTCCTCCTGTCACAAGGCGGCATATTGAAAATGAGGTTCGCGTTGCGGATGGAGAAACGATTATCTTGGGTGGTCTTAGACAAGAAATACAGGAAGACTCAAGGGAAAAAATTCCATTTCTAGGTGATCTTCCAGGTATTGGTAAACTCTTTGGGACAACGAGATCAAGAGACATTAGTACAGAAATGTTTATTTTTATTACACCACGCATCATTCGCGATTCTGTGGAAGATCTCCGATCTATACGCCAGGAAGAATATAGAAAAAGGGCGGGAGATATCCCCGAATTTTTAGCACGAATTGATGAAGCCAAAGACCTTGAACGCAGGCGTCTTTTTGGCCAGAGTCTTAAACTCTTGTTTGATATGAATCAAAATGGAAGATGATCGTAAAATTGCAGAAACATTTGGTCTTCCTATCCTTGAAGAAATTAGCTCTTTTGCGCTCGTTCGCGATCGAGTTGCGCTCATCCCTTACCTATTAGCAAAAAATAAAAAACTTCTCCCAATCGATCAGCGTGAAGAAGTCATTACTGTTGCAGTTGCAGACCCTCTTGATATTGAAACGCTCGAAGAGCTTCGGTTACTTTTAAATAAGTCGATTAATCCAGTCTATTGTCCCCACCCAGCCATTGAAGAAGGGATTGAGCGTTGTTATCACCAAAAAGATGATGAAACAAAGCGCCTCTTTAACGATCTAGAAAAAGGGGCTGAGGAAAAAGAAAAAGAGACTCTTGAAGGGTATGATCTACTCGAGCAGGCAGGGCAAAATCCTGTCATTAGAATGGTCAATGCAATTTTGATAGAAGCCATTCAGCAAGGTGCATCAGATGTCCATTTTGAGCCTACAGAAGAGGGTCTTTCTGTTAGATATCGGATTGACGGTTGTTTGCAAAAACGGCATGTCCCTCCCCGAGAATATCAGGTTCAAATCCTGACTCGGATCAAAGTAATGTCTAAAATGGACATTGCAGAGCACAGGCTTCCACAAGATGGCCGAATTAAGTTACGCCATGGAGGACGCGAAATTGATTTTAGGGTCAGTACGTTGCCTATTGTTCATGGAGAAAGAATCGTCCTTAGGATTTTAGATAAGGGGAATGTTCTTCTCGGCTTAAACCGGATCGGTATGGATGAAAATGTTCTGAATTCCTTTCGTAAGCTCATTCAAACTCCAGAAGGGATTGTTTTAGTCACAGGACCTACTGGAAGTGGTAAAACAACGACCCTTTACAGCGCAATTGCGGAGATTAACGATAGTGAAACGAATATTATTACCGTTGAAGACCCTGTTGAGTATAAAATTAGTGGAATTTCTCAAGTAAATGTAAATCCAAGAATTGAGCTCGATTTTGCCAAGGGGCTCCGTCACATTTTAAGACAAGATCCAGATGTAATCATGATTGGTGAAATTCGAGACCGTGAAACTGCTGAAATCGCCATTCAAGCATCTTTAACAGGACACTTAGTCTTAAGTACGCTGCACACAAACGATGCTCCATCAGCGCTTACTCGACTGGCCGATATGGGAATAGAGCCCTATCTTTTGGCGTCTTCGATCTTGGGAGTGATCGCACAGCGTTTAGTCAGGCATATTTGCCCCTTTTGTAAAGTTGAATACAGCCCTTCAAAGCAAGAGTTGTCTGAAATGGGGATCAAAACATCTAAGCCATTTTTTAAAGGGACTGGATGCGCTCATTGCTTCGAGACGGGGTACAAAGGACGCCATGCAATTTATGAATTGATGCCAATGAGTGGGAAAATCAAATCTCAGGTTTTAAAAAGCCAAGATGGGCAAGAGCTTCGTAAAGTAGCTCTTTCTGAAGGGATGACAACCTTGTTTGAACAAGGTGTTGATCTTGTTGTCAATGGGATCACAACCAGCGCTGAGCTATTTCGTGTTACTCGGATTGATCAGGGAGATTTCTGATGCCCCTCTATCAATATAAAGCAATTTCTGAGCGGGGGAAAAAAGTCACGGCTACGATTGATGCTGATAGCTTACAAGATGCAAAATTCAAGCTTATTCGGCGTCAAATAGCTGTTGTAAGTATCGGCTCTATTGATGAAAAACAGATTAAAGAGCGGTTGTCCAGAGAGGATCTGCTCAATTTAACCCGAGAAATCTCACGTCTTCTTTATGCAGGTCTTGCTCTGTTTGAAACACTGTCAGCGCTTGAAGAAAAGTATAGGGGACAAAAACCCCACCGTCTTCTTCTAAATCTTTGTGATTTAGTCCGAAGTGGATATTCCCTTTCTCAAGGCCTTGCTAAGCACCCTCAAGTGTTTGATTTGCTTTACATTTCTATGGTAGCAAATGCAGAGAAAACAGGAAGGATGAGTGAGGCTTTAAAAGAGTTAGCAGACCTGATCTCTCGACAGATTCATGTTCGTAAACAGCTGTTATCCGCCCTTCTTTATCCAGCGCTTTTAGGCGGATTTTGTCTTGTTGTTCTATCTTCATTATTATTTTATGTAATTCCTTCTTTGTCTGAGCTTTTTGATGGGAGAAATCTCCATCCGTTCACCCAAATTGTATTTACTGCAAGTCGTGTAGCTTGTAACGCAAAGGGACTTTTAGTCGCAGTTTTGATTGGCTTTACAACTCTTGGCATTGCTGCCTGCTTTTCTAAAACAGTTAAAGCAAAGTTTTCCCCTGCTTTATTTCGACTTCCTTTGGTTAAGGCCCTCCTTGCGAAAGTTGCTTTAGTTCGGTTTTGTAGAGCGGCATCTACCCTTCTAGAGGGAGGTTTGCCTTTGATCCAAGCCTTTGATCAAGCTCGCCGAGTGATGCGTCACCCTATTTTAGAAGAGGTAATTGCTCATGCTGAAGAGAGAATTTCTCAAGGAGAGACCATTCACGCCCCCTTTCAAGATCATCCACTCATTCCCCCTTTAGTCCCGAGGATGATCGCAATTGCTGAAGAGGGGGGAAGACTCCCCTTTATGATGCAACAAATTGCCCAAATTTACGAAGAAGAGTTAGAAAAATCGCTCACCCATTTTGCTACAGTTGCGCAGCCCATTTTGCTCCTAATTTTAGGTGCTATCATTGGCTTCGTACTTCTCTCTGTGCTGCTGCCGTTAACGGATGTGAGCTCATTTGCAACAGGATAAGAATTGGAGAAAACAATGAAAAAAAGAGCCCTTACGCTTTTAGAAATTATGATTGTGATCTTTTTGATCACCCTAATCACTGGAGCCATTGGATACAATATGAGAGGCACTTTAGATAAAGGGAGAGCCTTTAGGACAGAGCAGGCTCAAGATCAACTGTACGATCTCCTTATGATTTGTCTCGCAGATGGTGAAAATATAGATGATCTCGCAAAGAGCCCTGAAAAGTGCTTAAGAAAACAAGGGCTTGCGAAGGATCCTGAAAAATTAGTTTTAGATGGATGGAATCAGAAATTTATCATCAGCGTAGCTCCTGGAAAAAATGATCTTAAAATCTCCTCGAAAGCGTTGAGTAAGTATCAAAAAAAAATGAAAAAAACAGACGCGGATATTGTTGATTTTGAAGAGGACTAAAAAAGCCTTTACGCTGCTCGAAGTGATGATTGCTCTTGCTCTTCTTGCCCTTGCAGGAGGGGCTATTGGTTGGAAAATGCACAAAGCTGTTGCAAAAAAGCAGTTTCAGTCGCAAGTGGAGCGCCTTAAAGAGCGCTTTGAAATTACCCAAAAGTTAGCTATTGCCATGCAAGCTGACTGGAGAGGCTTTTTAAGAAAAAATGGGGATGGTTGGGTCTTTGAAACCGTTTGTGAAGAGGATGCTGCAAGAAAGTTTTCCCCTTTGCGACTCGAGTCGGTAAATATTCACTTTGAAGGGAGGCAAGTCGATGTGTTAGAGATCGATTTTTTTGCGAGTGGTAAGGTTTTCCCCTTAGGTTGTCTTTGTCTCTTTAAGGGAGACGAAAAAACGAAGTGGCAAGTGTCTGATTTTTTTGAAAAAAATCAGGGAAAAAACTTAGGGCCCATTCACCCCAATGAAAAAAACTAATCGAAAAAAGACTTCTTATTAACCACTATTTTTATACAAAATTCTTCGGTGTGAGGCGATGAGCCGGCAACACCTTGCTGCTCGTTATCTCTTAGATAGCGCAAGTAGTCGATTGTGTGGTTAATCGAGCTGAAAAAACCTCTCATAGGCGACTTTTCAAATTGAAATCGAGTATTGCCCTCTAAGTCTAACCAAAAAAGAAAATGTCCAATCGCAAAGCATTGGTCATCTTGATATTTGTGTGAAGATTTTCTCATATATGCATCGTGATGATCGCTCCACCTTCTGCAAAAAAAACCTTCATCGTTTAACAGACAAACATTGGCACCTTCTAAAATATTTGGCAAAACGGAGTATAGCTCGGGAAGCCTCAAAAATTCAGAGAAGAGATAGCCTGCTGCAAAAGGCTTTTTCCTGTGCTCCGCTAAAAATTTGGTAATTTCAACCTCATCCCCTTTCTTCGCGATTGGGTATAACTGCAGGTATAATTCTTTTTGACGGCTGAAATAGCCCATACACGCTCTAAAAAACCAGTTTGTTACAAGCACTGTCCACACTGTTGAGTGCAGCGTCAAAAGCGCTATGTTTAGAAGTGTCCTCACGATCAAATTTGGTTTCTGAGGGCAAGGCTCTATAGATAAACTATCTGGAATTGAGCTGAGCCCTTTCGAGGCAATAGGGAGGACTTCAATAGAGAGTTCTTCTGTTGGAGTATTGACTAGGGAGGTTTCGGGTACGGATGCGGTCATAGGAGTCCAAAATTTCATTGGGAAAATGTTAATGGTTTGTCATCCAAACATCAAGGCAATGCTTGAGAAAATAAGTTTTTTACAATAGTCTTAATTCTCACATATTATTGAAAATTGGAAGCCCATATGAATAAGGTTTTTTTTGCATTTACTCTTCTCGTAGCCAGTATGAATCAGCTGTCAGGAGCTGAACCAGCTAAGGCCACATTAACCGTGAACTTAAAGCAGCGGCAACCGAACTGGAGGGTGGAAATTGTAAAAAAGTTTCCTCAAGGAAATCCTCATGCCATTGTTTTTTTTGAACCGAGTCTTGATGGGAGTGAAAGGCCTGTTAAGCAAGTTGTATATCACGAAAACAGCAGAATCCAATTCGAAATGGACGTTGCAGTTGTTGGCGAAGATACGAAGGCTGCAAAAGATTGGAATGCAACCCTAGTACCTCATGGATCAAGGATCGACTTTTCTACAGAGGGGCAAGTTCTTAAGGTGGCAAGCTATAAGCTTGGAATTTTAGATGGTGAATGTAAGATATTTTACCCAGATGGCAAAGTTCAAAACGAACTATTTTATAAAGAAGGCAACCTTGTTGGTACTGCCAAATCTTTTTATGAAAACGGGAATTTGAAAGAGGAAGCTTACTATTTGAATGGGAAGCTTGAAGGCAATGTAACTCAATACCATTTGAATGGAAATAAGGCCGCTCTTTTCCCTCATCAAGGTGGAAAGCTTCATGGAACGGCTTCAAACTGGTATGAATCGGGTGCATTGAGTTCGCAAAGGCAGTTTAGTGATGGATTGCTACATGGCGATGGGAAAAACCCTGCACTTGTGGCTTATGATGAAGAGCGAAATATTATTGAAGCACTTGATTTCAAAAAGGGTCAGCCCGTTGGTTTACATGTCCGATACTACAGCAGTGGCGCTGAGTCCTATAGACTGAATTATAAAAATGGGAAGAAAGACGGTGTAGAGCGGTTTTTTGCTGAAGACGGAAGTTTGGAAGGTGAAGGGCGCTTTAAAGATGGGATTGCAGTAGGTGCCCACTGGAGAAGTCACCCAAATGGTACCTTAGCTTCACGTGCGGAATTCGATTCAAATGGGAATTTATTAGGGCCGATTGAAGAATTCAGTGATTCTGGGCAAAAGATGCGTCAGTTTTTTGTAAGGGAAGAAAAGTTAGAAGGGCCCTATTTCGAGTGGTATGAAGATGGGACTATAAAAAGTGAATTCAACTATTCAGCGGGAAAATACGATGGCGAGCAGAAAGAGTATTATCCGAATGGGCAGCTAAAAGTGGCTACAAACTATGAAAACTTCGAGCGTGAAGGTGTTCATGAAGAGTGGCATGAAAGCGGTGTTTTGGCTAAAAGGGTCCATTTTTCTCAAGGTCTTAAGGATGGACAGATGGGAGAATGGCATGAAAATGGCAATAGCAAGGTAGATGCGTACTTTCAATCTGATCGACCTGATGGAGTACAAAGCGAATGGTATGAAAATGGGCAGCTTAAAATGCGTGCTGAATTCGCATTGGGACTTAAAAGCGGATGGCAAAGAGAGTGGGCAGAGTCTGGGGATTTACTTCTAGAGGCTTTCTTCGATCAAGACCGGGTGCAAGGAGTTGCGCTTGCTTGGTGGGAGAAAGATCGGCTTAAAACTCGGTTCCAGTTTGAAAAAGGAAAAAAAGAGGGGATCCATAAGTGGTTTTATAAAGATGGTAAGCCTGAAAAGGTCGCAACTTATAAAAATGATTTGATCGAGGGGGAAGTTCTTGCATGGTATCCTGATGGAGCTATTCAGTCCGTTCAACATTACCGTGAAGGCAAGCCTAGCGGAGAACATCGAACCTATTTCCCTAAAACAAATTCATCTCAAAAGGACGAGGAAAGGCTTGCTCATTTGTTATGCTATGATGACGAGGGGAAACTTCATGGAGTAGAAAAAACCTATTATCAAAATGGGAAACTTCAAGCTGTTTTAACTTACGAGCGCGGTTTAGTTCATGGAGTTAAACAGGTCTTTGATCCAGAGGGAAATTTAGTTGAAGAGGCAAATTATTTAGCCGGAAAGTTAGAGGGGCCATTTTTTCAAAAGGCACCTGATGGAAAAGAGATTATCACGCACTACCACGACAACTTTAAACAGGGCGCTCATCTAGTCTACCATCCTCTAAATGAAAAAGGAGAAAAGGTAAAAGCGATTGAGGCCACGTTTGTAGACGATCAATTAGACGGAGTTTTTGTCGAGTATTCCGAGCGAGGAGCCAAAGTTGCCGAGACACCTTATGTTAAGGGGAAAAAAGAGGGTGTAGCTAACGTTTATGCAACAGATGCTCAAATTTCAATCACTATTGATTTCCTCAATGATCAGAAAAATGGACTTATGGTCCACTATTTCCCAAATGGCTCTATTTATCGCGAAACCCCTTACGTAAATGATTTAAAGGAAGGCGATGAGAAAACCTATTTTGAAAATGGAGAGCTCGCCTCTATCTACACATATCAAAATGACTTGTTAAATGGTTCTGCTCAAAGCTGGAATAAAGAAGGCGTTTTAGTTTTTGAGGCCGAATTTTTCAACGGTTTACGCCATGGTAAATTTAATAAATACTACGATGATGGTTCCCTTTATATAGAGCAGATGTTTGCATACGATAAAATGGAAGGGCAGAAGCGAAAATACGGTCGTGATGGCTCATGTACAGTTTCACTTTATGAAGAAGGAAAACTTGTAAATTCTGTTAGATAAAATAGATTTTCTCGGAATTATTTTAGCAGAAAGAGTTGGTTGTCAGCTCTTTCTGCTTTTTTTTTGAAACCTCTTTTCTTTTTTTGGAAAAAGAGTAGATTGGATCTTGCGATAAGAATCGCATTCCAAACAGGAGAAAAAAACATGAAACAACCAATTAAACAACAACCAGCAACTCCATCGAACAAAGCGCCTGAGAAAAAACCTCAGCCAAACGCTCCGCAACAAAAGAATAAAACTCGTAAATAAGTTTCACACAACTTTACTCCTAGGTAGGCAGAACCTACCTAGGATCGTCAAACAAAAAGTACACATTAAGCACAAATCCGAATAATGTTTTGAGTTTGTTTGTATACATTATAGACGCTGTCTAAAGGAGATATTACTTTGAAAGCTATGGTTTTGAATGCAGTCGGCAAGCCTTTAGAAATGGCAGAAGTTGATCTTCCTAAAATGGGTCCTAATGATGTGCTGATTAAAACAATTGCATGTGGCGTGTGCCGCACGGATCTACACATTGTCGATGGAGAGTTACCTTCCCCCAAACTTCCCCTAATCTTGGGCCATCAAGTGGTGGGTAAAATTGAAGCTGTAGGTGAAAACGTGCGACGTTTTCAGCCTTCTGATCTTGTGGGAGCTTCTTGGTTGGGGAATACATGTCATTGTTGTGAGTATTGTCTTGAGGACAAAGAGAATCTATGTGATGGGGCTGTTTTCACTGGTTATCATAAAAATGGTGGATATGCTGAGTACTGCGCGGCACACGAAGATTATATCTTTGCATTGCCTAAAAATTACCGAGCTGAAGAGCTTGCGCCTATGCTTTGCGCTGGATTGATAGGGTACCGAGCTTACCGTTTGACCCAAAAACCAAAAAAAATTGGACTTTATGGTTTTGGGTCATCTGCTCACCTACTCATTCAATTAGCGACTGCACATAAGCATGACATTTATGTGTTTACTCGACCCAATGACACAAAAACTCAAGAATTTGCCCTTTCTTTACAGGCAAAATGGGCGGGAGGTTCCGATCAATCTCCTCCTGTACTATTGGATGCAGCGATTCTTTTTGCCCCTGACGGTTCTTTGTACCCCAAAGCACTCAAAGATCTTAAAAAAGGGGGAATTGTAATTAGCGCAGGAATCCACATGAGTGATATTCCCTCTTTTCCCTACCAGCTATTGTGGGAAGAGCGTGTGATGACTTCTGTGGCCAATCTCACAAGAAAAGATGGTGAAGAGTTTTTCTCGCTTTTGAAAACCACTCCCATTCGACCTAAAACGCACACTTATCCTCTCAAAGATGCAAATATAGCTTTGCAGGCGATAAGAACTGGCGCTTTAGAAGGCTCTGCCGTTTTGCTGTTGTAAGACTGGATAGATTGGGGAAGCAGGTTGTGAATTTCACTCCTAGGTAGGCAGTACCTACCTAAGATCGTCGGACAAATTGAACTCTATCTAGTTTTGCAAGAATGAGAGCTATGGCAAGGACACTCTTCTTTACATGGTTTTACGGGTTGGGGCTTTTGACAGCAGGGTCTAGTGCAGCTGTGAACGGCTGTGTCATTGTTTGCACAAGAGCTGAGCAAAAGAGCTGTAATAAATAGAAAACATTTCATAATTTCTCCAATTTTTTTCTGATAAAGGGTTCGATTTTTTGCGGGATAAAGTTTTGAAGTGATCCTCCTACACGCGCAATTTCTTTAATTAAAGTTGAGCTAATCTGAGCATACTTTTCGTCGGCCATCAAAAATAAAGTTTCAATTCCGCTTAGTTTTTTGTTTGCAGTAGCCATTTGATACTCGTGCTCGAAATCGATAAAGTTACGGAGTCCCCGAATAAGAAAAGTTACTTTTTTTTTGCGGGCAAAATCGGTTAGAAGTCCATCAAAAGGGGTAATTTCAGCAGCTGGCAAAAGGATATTTAGCATTTCGAATCTTTCATCTATGGAGAAGTGTGTTTTTTTTTCTGGGTTGCGAATGACTGCAATGATGAGTTGGTCTGTAAGAGAAGATGCGCGTTGGATGATATTAACATGACCCAAAGTTGGCGGATCAAATGTGCCTGCAATAAGACCGATTTTTCTCATACTACGATATGTAATGGAAAATCGAAAGAAGTGCAATCCCAAAACGGCGAGTTTCTTTGAATTGAAGATGGGGTGCTTGTTGCGGTGCGTGGGGTTTTTTTGGATTGTGCCTTTCTTCTAGAAGGACAATTCCATTTGGGGCAAGGAGGGGGGAAACTGACTCTAGTTTAAATGGGATATCATAGGGAGGATCTATGTAGATGATGTCAAACTGAGCTGATTTTTTTGAAAGCATCTCTAATGCTCGGGCTGCATTTAAGGGGATCAGCGTTGTATGAGCCTGCATTTGTAGCGTCGCGATATTTTCTTTAATGCAAGAAGTTGCGTTGCGGTTTTGATCTACAAAGGTAACGTGCGATGCTCCTCTACTTAATGCTTCAAATCCCATTGCCCCGCTGCCTGCAAAAAGATCGAGAAATTTTGAGTCGGGGATCTCATTTTGGCAGATATTAAATACAGCTTCTCGAAGCATCCCTTGGGTGGGTCTTGTTGAAGATCCTTTGGGTGTTTTTAGAACTCTCCCCTTAAACAAGCCGCTAATAATTTTTAGTGTCATTGAAAAATAACTTGTTGGTCATATGGATCTAAAATGGCTTCTGCTTCAACGATATGTTTAGGGTCATTGTCGTTTAAGTAGTTTTGGTACAGGTGGTATGATTTTTGCACGGCCCACTCTTGTTTTAAGGATCTTGTCCCCTTTTTTGCGTTGAGGAAAGAAATTGTTTTTTTGATGTTAAGCCATCTGTTTTTCAAGCGTCCTTGGACAAAGAGGATAAAGTCGTCGAGTGTTTCTGTTTCTCCTAAGATGACGAAGGGTTGATCGATAAATAAATTAGACGTCTGAAACGATTGAGGAAAGAGTGTAATTTTAGATTGTGGGGAGCGGCTGATCGCATTACACGATACGTTTTTAGCCACCGGGTTTTGAATGGTTTTGATCAGTTTTAATAGTTTGCGTTTAAGTCCTCTATTTGTGGGCGAATTAAGTAATTTGCCTCTGTTAAATGCTGTCGCAGCATCGAGTGTTGCCAGATTGTGGTCGTTGTTCATTCCAATTGCGTAAAGAGCAACTTTTCCATTGTTGTATTGAGTCCAGTCTTGAAGAATAGATCTTTGGGCCCCTTTTTTATTTAGTGTTTCTGCATCAGTTAAGAGGATGGCTGTATAGATTTCATCGTTTTCAACATGGCCGGGAACGGTAAGAAATAACGGGCGATATAGGTCGCTTGTGGAAAAAAAGCTTCCAAGGTGAATTTTTTCTAAAAATTCTTCTGCAACAGCAAAGGAGCTTCTTACGCATGGAAGCGAATTTGGAGACATTTTTTCCATTTTGCTGTCAAAGGCGATGATATTAAATGTATCTTCGGGATTTAGCTCTGCAAGGGCCTTATGAACCGCTGCTTTCGTCGCAGTTAATCTCCCTTGCTGAATTGAATTTGCTCGGTCGATTAAAAATGTGATGTGCTGCCGAATTCTAGATAGCTCGAGTTGAGGCTGCGGAATCAGCGTTAATGCAAAAATATAGCCAGAACCATCATCTTTGGGGAAAAAAGTAAGATCAGCATCGAATGAATCGGAATATGAAGAAGTTTCAAGCTCATCTAATGTAGGGAGCTTGGAAAGATTTGGAATAGGGATCATCGCTGGTGTTTTCGCGGCAATATGCTCTTCTGTCAAAAAAAGATCCGTCGGTTCTGCTTGTGTTATCATTGCTGAGGGAATCGTTTCCAAAACTGTTGGCGATTTTGCCGATAACTGCAACTTAGATTGAGTTGGCATAGGGTTAAAAGCGATGGGTGGTTGCTTCGCAGGAACAGGAACAATTAAATCCTTGGGTAAGTGGTCTAAAAGGTTGAAGGATTCTATAGGGACAGTAAATGTTGGAAATATTGGTTTAGAAGCTAAAAAACTATTTGCAGGTAATGAAAAGGGGCTTTGAAATATATTTGAAGATTCGTTGTCTGGGAACTGAACTTTTGATCGCAATATGAAAGCAGCAATTTTTTCTTGCTGAGGTTCAATTGCCGTTTCCTTCTGAATGATCTCTGACGCAATAGGTTCAAATGCGACTTTTAAGATTTCATCTCGCGCTTTTTTATCAACTAAACTGAGACATTGATTCTGTTCTCCCACTTTTTGCGGAGATGAAAACCAAAGTGTATAACGCTGAAAAAAGACAACAGCTAACACATGGAAAAAAAGGGATAGGGCAAAGCATCCTGTAAGGATCTTTCTATTCTTCTGCTTTTGTCTCATCTATATTAATAAGTAACATGCGCGCCCGCTCAAGTAAAGCAGTTGCAGTCTGTTCATTTGCGATATGTAACAAAAGAGCTTTTGATTTAGCTCTCAAATCTTTTTCATTTAAGTCCTCAAGGCGTGCTTTAGCTGCCAAGATTTCAGCGTCTATGAGTTGAAGATACCCCTGATAGATTTTATCCTTTTGGGGCCATCTAGCCCGTGCTTCGTGGTAATCTTTAGAAAGTAAGTCATCTCTTCTTACGAAATCGAGCTTTGTTTTTTCTAAAAGAGAAACCCGTTTTTTCGCATCATTTTTAGCTTGCACATCCACATAGTCGAGAGCAGCTTCCAGATACAGAGGCTCCCCTTCGAAGTTTTTTTGGACAACAAGCGTTTTAAGCTGCGCTGCAATTTTTGTTAAATCGGGATTTTCACTAGCAAGTTTTAGTCGTGCACCTTGCAAAGATGCAGATGCACTCACACGATTGCGGACAGTTGCGCTCGATGTGACGATATTCTCAAACATTTCAGTTGCTTTTTCAACAATCCCTTTTCGGGCATAGCTTTCAGCTAAAAGGAGTTCTGCTTCTATGCCACGATCGGGAAGTGCTTCTAAGATCGTTATTTCATCATCGGTGCGTCCAAGAATGGAATATACTTTTGCTAATTTACATACGACTGCTTCATCATGTAAAGCGGCTTTACATGTTGCTAAAGGAGCCTCCAGTGCTGTTTCGTCATTGGGGGTTTGTACAGCCAGATCCTCATTGGATGAACTTGCGAGTTTACACTTGTCTAAGATGAGAGCAGTTCGATGTGCCAGCGAAAAGTTTGTTGTCTCCTCTTCGAGGCGATTGAGGTAAAGATCGGCAAGCCAAAGGAGATTATCTCTTTTAATGTCGGCTTTAGCCTGAAAGGCTGCATAAAGATGTTCGGCTGCGTTTTGTAAATCTGAAAGCTCGAGGTATCCATTGAAGAGAGAGGCATGGATTTGTCCTGGATCAATGAGGTTTGCCCCGTCGCTTAAAGCTTTTTCTGCAATTTCACAAAAATTTTGAGTATCTTTATAGCCATCGCGGAAGCATAGGGCGAGGAGAAGTTTTGCGTTCGGCGCATCGATACTTTCAGCAAGGGTATAGGCTTCATCGTATTTTTCCATCTCAAAAAACGATTTTGCTAAAATAATCTCCCACTCAGTTTTTTCTGATTCAGCTAAAGGGAGGGTTAAAAAGGTCTTTAGGTCTGCAATAAGCTGCTCTTTTAACTGTGGGTTTTGCTCAGCTAGCTCAACTGATGAAGAGATATAGTAGCGCCAGGCAAATGGAGCTAGCTCATGATTGGAAAACTCGGCTAGATAGTCAGCTGCTCTTTTATGACAGGAGGCCCACTCTTTAGCTTTGTAATCGAGGTGAGTGAGCTCAAAAATAACCTGAGGTTTTTGATCAAACTCAGGGAACTGGGCGAGTAAGTTTTCAAGCTGCTCTTTAGCGCTTGCGATGTCTTGGTCTTTTTTCAAGATTTGCGCGCGCGAAAAGTAGGCTTTTGGCAATTCTGGATCTTTTGGGTAGGTGGCAGATAGTTTAGCAATGGCTTGATCTAAGGAAGCTAAATCACTTGCCTGATAAGACGCATCGAGGAGGCTGAGTAGGGCTGCGTGCAAAGTTTCAGAAATTGGTGCATTAACGACTACTGCTTTTAATTCAGAGATCGCTTTATCATATTTTTTTAAATTTACTAGGCTCCTGCCTAAAAAGAGTCGGGCAGCTGCCATCCGATCTTCGGGAACGTCATTGAGAAGATTTTCATCTGTCAGCTCTTCAAAAAGTCCTAAGTCATATGCAAGGACAAGTCGATTATATGCGGCTTCTTTCGATTTTGTTTGTTTGAGTTTGGCTATTTTGTCAAACGTTTGCATTGCGAGGTTTTTATCGAACTCAGACTGGATAAGCGCTACTTGAAAAAGCATCTCTTCTTCGGCTGTCGGATCTTTTTCTGCTACGTCGAGATAAATTTTTGATGCCCGTTCATAATCTTTTAAAAGGTAGCAAATGTGTGCGTAGCCTTGGGCAATTTCATTTGATAGTTCACTTTGGGAGAGGGTCTCAAAATGTGGCTTTGCCCTTTGGGCAAGCGCTGAGAGTTGCTCTGAGTCTTTTGGTGCGTTCAAACATTGCTGGTAAAGAGCAATCGCAAGGAAATAGGTGACATGAAGATTCGCCTCATCTTCTAAATACGATTCACACTCATCTGCAAGTGTTGCATGCCACTGCATTTCATAAAGACATTTCATCCGATTTAAAAAGACACGGCGGAAAAACTCTGGAGTTTGGACCTTTGAGTAATAATCGAGCGCGCTAGTAAAGTTTTTTTCGCGTAAAAAAAGGTCGCCTAAAGCTGCGCAAAGTGCGTCTGAGTAGGGACTTTCCGGATAGTCAATGATGAACTCTTCCATCTGTGATTTGGCAATTTGATATTCCCCTTCCTGCCAAAAATCGGCAATCCGGCGCAAGAAAAGGGCCTCTTCTTCATTATCTGCAGCACAGAGAAGAGGGCAAAGCAAAAGTAGTATCCAGCAAAGGCGCATGTACGAACCCAATTTTTCCAATGTTTCTGATTATACGTATTGAGTGAATAATTTGCCCATCTGATATATATTGCATCCAGTTGATTGGACTCTAAAGGAATTTTTTATGGGAATTTTACTTGCTCTCATTGCGGGATTATTTATGCCGTTTACGAACCTAACGGTAAGAAAAGGGATTGATATTGGAGGAAATTCCAAAGGATATTTCGTTTTCCAAATGGCCACTTCGTTTATTTTTGCCATACTACTTGGTCCTGTTCGGACTGGAGATTTTTCGATCCCTCTTGCGCCTGCACTTTTGGGGTGTTTTGCTGGGGCAATCCTTTTTTCAATGCTATTTTCTTTGGGAAAGGCGGTTGAAAAGGGACCTCCAGGCTTCACATTTGCCATCTTGAACTCTGCTACGGTAATGCCGGGGCTTCTCATGGCGCTGATCTTTGGCGCGAGTTTAGGTTTTGTTTACAATGCATGGCATGCATTTGGATCTGTCTTAGTTTTGCTGGGGTTATTTTGGGGTGCAAAGGGGCTTGAAGGGATGAAAGAGCTCAAGCAGTGGCTTGTATTTTCTACGGCTATGTTTATTTTTCATGTCCTGCTTTTAGGCCTCTACCAATGGCGCGCGATGTTGACAGGACTTGCCCATCCCGAAGAGCTGGTCTCATTTTTTACACTAGAGCAGATCAAAAGCGAATGGTTCACTCCGTTTATGTTCTTTTTCGCAGGTGTTTTACAAGTGATTATCTATCTTCGCTCAAAGCCGAGTGTGCCGAAAGGGGGCGAAATTCTCTACGGAATGGCTGGTGGCATTTCAAATCTTTTGTGCACATTTTTTCTCATCTGGGCTACAGAGATGGCAAACCCACTTCAAAATGCGGTCATTTTTCCAATTTTTTCTGTCGTTGGAATTATTTTAACTAACCTTTGGGGGCAAAAGCTCTACCAGGAGCAGGTCAACTGGAGAGCATGCCAGCTTTGCGCTTTCGGCTTAATTGTGGGGACCGTAGATTGGCGCGCTGTTGCAGCTGCAATTGGGTTTTAAAAAATTGACAAGCTAAAAGAAATCGTCTATTCGATCAAATATGAGAAAGACCATTTTTTTTCTATCTTGTTTGGTTGCCAATTTGGGGTTTTCAATAACCCCATCAAATGCGCTGCAGTTATTGATCGATGGAAATCATAGATACGTTGCAGATCAGTTAATGCGTCCAAATCACTCCTCGGATCGACGCGAGGCCATAGCTGCAAAACAAAAGCCTTTTGCAATTATTGTCGGCTGTTCTGATTCTCGAGTTGCTCCAGAAATTATTTTTGATCAAGGTCTTGGGGATCTGTTTATTGTAAGAGTGGCTGGCAATGTTGTCGGCCCCGTTGAGCTCGATAGTATAGAATATGCAGCAGACCACTTAGGATGCTCTTGCTTATTGATTTTAGGTCATGAAGCATGTGGAGCTGTTACTGCTGTCTTAGATGGTCACACGCAAGATATCGAAGCAATTGCCGACTTAATTGGACCTGCAATCAAGGGTGCGAAAAATGTCGAAGAAGCTGTTAAGGATAACGTTCGCTCTATCGTCCAGCATTTGAAAAAAACCCCTGTCTTGAAGAAGCTGATCGCAAAAAAGAAGATCAATTGCATTGGGGGCTATTACGAGCTAGGCTCCGGCAACGTCGAAATTTTAAAATAAATTCTTTTCAAAACCCCTCGACTTTAAAAAAAAGATTATGGCACTATTCCTCGGATCTTAACCCCAGGGATTTGTATGATCGAAGAGTCGTATTTTGATGATTTAGATCGAGACTTATTTGATATATCTTCAAAGATGTCTGATGTTTTTTCTTGGACTTACGGGATGCTAGGGTATCGTCTAGTTGCTCCTTTAGAACCAAATAAATTTGATAATGCGTCGAGTAAAATAAAAGAGATTGGAATACGGACTCTGATTGTCTTAGGCGCTGTTTTAGGTTTTTGTTTTGCAGGAACTTATATTGCGCTTTCTGCTGCTGTATTAAGTCTTGGAAGCAAGGTTTTTCGCTCTGCAGGATTTTATTTCCAAAAAGATGGATTTACCCGAGTCAAAGGGAAAGCTTCCGAAGTTGAACTGATCGATGGTAAGGCAACTGTAATGACTTGGAACATCCGCGGTCATGGTGGTGGTTTGCATTATGATCATGGAGTGATCCATTGGAGTGCGCGAGTTGATCGGATAGTCGAAAAAATTCAGAAAGAAAATGCAGATGTGATTGTTTTACAAGAGGTATATGACACGGCTTTAGTTGAGACGTTGATTGCAAAACTAGGAGACAGTTATGCAAACTTTTTTACCCATTGTGGTGAAAGTGGCTGCATGGTTATTTCCAAGTGTGCAGTTCATAACTTTGCTCACCAAGAATTTAATAATAATTCAAAAGTAGCTAGAGGCTTTGAGTGTCTTGAGATTAAAGCATTTCCTGATGCCAAAGAGCCTTGCGCAAGGATCATTGGAACACAGCTAGTTCCCGATGCAAATGCTCAAAAACTGCGGGTTGAGCAAGTTGCTCAAATCGTTGACTCTTTAGCTAGCAAAGCGCTTAACTTACCGACCCTTTTTGTGGGCAGTCTTCACTTAGATAGGGAAGCTGATAAAGAACTGCTTTCTAAGTATCTTTATCATAGCTACCGAGAGACTGGACCTACCCATTCACATGAGCTTGTGAGTCAATGGGCCCCTGTTTTTGATGGGCAAGAACGGTCAAGCGATTTCATCTCTTTTTTTAAAAGGAATGTTGATGGGATGAATCTTCCTGTTGTTGAGAAAGGGATCAGTTTGCTCGAATCTCATTTGGTGGAAGGTTTTGATGCAGACTACAGCACAAAGACTGCGTTATCTGATCACCACGCAATTGTAACAACGTTCAGTGGATTGAAAGGGCGCTAATGCGCCCTTTTTTCTTTTATTATTCTTTACGCTCAACTGGTTCCCAGCTTGAAGATCCAATATCTTTAATGAGTTCTACATGCATGCATGCAAGCGACTTTACTTCTTTGTGTTTTTGGATCGAGTAGGTGAGATCGTGGGCAACTTGCTCAGTTGAGAGCTTTTCTTTAATATGAAGTGTATTTGCAATATTTCTGGAGCTTAAGCCCTCAAAATATGCAGAGGTGCCTAAAAACAGGCGACTTCCGTTAGGAGTCATTCTTAGGTCAACGACATTTATGAACGGTTTTGCGCTTAAGACTTTATTTAGTCCATAGCAGCCAAATAGGGTAGCTCTCGAGAACTCTCCGTTCACAAGCCCTTGTTCATCTACGTGGCCCCCAAGAGTTTGGATCTCATTTCTATACGGCTCCATTGTAGCAAACTGGTCTTCAGTGATTTGTGTGCATGACGGTCCAATAGCGGCTACGGCTCTTGAGGATCCTAGATTTGCAATCCAAATTTTCTTGTTTATTTGAACAGCAATGATTGCAGAACAGCCCTGTTCAGCAATCGATTTATCCAATAATTCCAATTTTTTATCCTTGTAGCTCGATAAAAATTCTTGGTTTAACTCCAAAAGAGTGCGTGAAAGCGCATTAAATATACTTGCATCGGTGAGTCGGTTATTACTCATTTCGACTACATTTTTCTCAAAATAGTCTTGGAAGGATTCTTTGATAAAAAGAGCGGCTCTTTGTCCATTATAGGGATCTAAAATCCCAAAAATTTTAACAGGATAATTTTGACGCCCTATTTTTATAACCATTTCATTAAAGAGGTTTTCTGGTTTTACTTTGCTTTTATCATACGTGTACTGGCAGTAGGCAATGTTGAGGCTGCCCATTTGTTGGGTGTTGATTTCCCAGCGGATGTCGTCAAAATGATGATTTATACCGGTAAGATACTGAAAATTTCCCTGGTGTAAATCAATTTGTCTGTGCGCCCCCTCATTTGCAGTATGAAAATATTTTTCAACCTCTGTTGGAGACAAAGGGCGCAGCTGCATTGCTAGAGCTTCGATTCGTTTGCTTAAGAGCATTTTTTCTTGTTCAATCAGAAGCTTTTCTTGCTGAAGGGGGCGAATTGATTGTGTTGACGGATGGATAAGGGCCGTCATGTATTCTATTGCTTGATGAATACATTCTTGGGGAATCTCGGGGGAATCTGACAATTTATTCGTTCCTGGTGGCGAATCAGGCTCGATTGGTTGTTGTCGAGGAGACCCTGTAGGGGACTTATCGATTACATCAAAGGATTGAGTGCTTAGAGTATCAAATGTGTCGCTGCTATGAACTGATGGAGTCTTTTCTCCATTGCTTTTGTTTGAAGGGAGTTCAATCTCAATTGGTGGAGAATCAGGTTCCAACGGGAGTTGATGTGGTGAGCCTGCCGGAGACTTGCCGACTAGATCAAAGGACTGAGTGCTTATGCTGCCAAAGCCATCACTGCCGTGACTTGATGGGGCCTTTTCTTTGTCAACATTGTTTGGTGGTAATTCGATTTCTTCGAATGTTTCGCTATTAAATGTACTTGCGCTGTGAACTGAAGGGGGGTTCGATGGGTATTGAACATGTTCAAAACCATCACTGCTGATTACAGAATGTTTTCTAGAAGATTGAGCAGACGAGGGGGCAGTTATGTCAAAGCCAAACTCACTGTCAAAGGGAGTTAAAGTGGGAGAAGGTTTAGCGCTAACTTGTACGAAATCATCATCAGATCCTGAATCGGCATGAAAGTTAGCTAGATGAGATGACCGTCTTTCAATTTGAACAACTTTTGTTTGCTCACTGATTAAAGTTTTTGGCATCACTGAGTTTTTAAGTTTTTTGGGGTCGTATTGGAAGATGGCGGTAAAAAATGATTCCCAGCTTGCTTTATAGGCGCCAGAACAAGATATTGCTTGTCTTTTTATGAGCTCGTGATCTGTTTGTGAAAATGAGTCTTTAATGGTTAAAAAACAGATGTAGACAGCTCGACACACCGCTTCTGCATGTAAGAGCATTGAAACACCTAGAACCAGTGCTCTTCCAACGAGATTGGTTTTGAGTTGCCCTTGAAAAGTGCGATCTTTAGATGCCTCTTTAGTGTAATCATGCGGAATCCTGCACAATGTCTGTGTTATTCTGCTAGTTTCTGCCATATACCACTCCCGTTAAAATGAGCTGAGAGCATAAATGACAATTTTTTTTTTGAAAATAAAAAATTCCTATATTTGACAAATTTGTCTGTGAATACCATAGTTTCATCTAGGTATAGGTTTGTTATGAAAGCGTTTGTCCTCGTTCTTCTTTTGTCATTACCTCTTGGCTCTTTTGCGCAAGAATCATTCGATTGTAATGCATCCACACAATCAAAGTTTGAAGTTTCTTCAGAGGTTAGGAACAATGGTTTTCCGGAAAGAAACGACGATTTAGGAGATGAGGATTTAGTTGCTAATGAGTTTGAGGAAAGTGAAAAAAAGGTAGTTCCACAGCTCGAGAAGAAATGGTCTGTTGCTTTTAAGCCTGGATACTTTTGGTTTGCTGACTCCGAGATGCGACAATTCTTTGACAATGGGGGCTTTACTTTTCGGGCTGAGGCTCTTTGTAAATTGTGGGGTCCTCTCATGCTCTGGATGGATGGGAGCTATTTTCAAAAAGAGGGACAAGCCATTGGTGGGACTGAACAAATTGATTTTAAATTAGCAACTTTGACGCTTGGATTTAAAGTCGTCCACTATTTTTGTGACTCGATCGCAGTCTATGCAGGTGCGGCTCCTCGTCTTTTTATGATGATGATGGATAATTATACTCCATTTGTTAGAGGCGAAGACAATGAGATTGGCATTGGTGCTGGTTTTGATGGGGGGTTTTTAATTTTCCCGATTTCTCGCTTCCCCAATATTTTTCTCGATCTTTTCGCCGACTATTCTTGGAAGGTTTTAAAAATCGAGCCAGATGAGGTCAGCAGTATCGATTCTGATGTCGATGTCAGCAGCGCTACGTTTGGTCTTGGTCTCGGTATTCGTTTCTAATTTTTCCCGCCCGTAATGAGCGGGATCTTTCGGCTCCTATTTAATCGGAGAAACAACGATTGTAACAGGGCTGCTCTCTTGTCCATTTGCATCGACTGCCGTAATTAAATAGGTCTCTGTTTTCTTTGGAATCCTTTGGTGGTCTTGGTAGCCAGGGCTATAGGTTGTGTCTATTAACGTTAGGAGATTGCCTCTATAAATTCGATAGTATGCTGCTGTTGGTGATGGAGTCCACTTTAAGATGTTAATCAGATTTGCATGAGCTGGGAATTTACGAAGGATTTGATAGCCTGAAGCAACTCCAGAGATCATCGTTTCAGGGTCTGCAAGGGGTGGTAGCGGGCCTGTATTTGCCAAACCAACTCCGGCGGTAGCTTTCACTTGAAGAGAGCTTGCGCCTGTCGGATCTTCTGGCCAAACAGCCATGATATTACCCGCTAAATTCACGGCAACAGCTAGGTCATAGGTTGGAGTGTTGGCTCCTGATTGCCCTGTTAGTGATGAAAGCGTCTTAATAAAAGACCAAGTTCCCAGCGAAAAACCTGCGCCCTGAATGATGATATTACTTTCTGTGTCTTCTTTCCAGATGACGACCCCGTCTCCAATTTTATTCAATGAAAGGACCGGGTATCCTGCAGAGGCAGAGTTTGCAGGGCTAGGTCCTGATATGTCTACAGGATTTGACCAGCTTGTCGCATTGGCAAGGAGTTGGGCCCCTGCAACGAATTTATGTAGTGAGTTGTAACGCTCAAATACAACGACAGCATTGCCAGCTTGATCCATTTCTAGATCGGGATGTTGCGCGCTATATTCAGGATCTGAAATTGTGAGCGCAGAGGTAGAGAGAACGCCACTTGTGATTGTTTTGGACTGTATTTTTTGGTTTTGATTCCAAACTATCGTTGCATTGCCCGATGTATCGATTGCAGCAGCAGGTGTGAGTGAGCTTAGCTCAGGTTCTGCAGAAATTGTGATAGGGACAGTCCATGCTCCTTGAACATAACGGGCTCCATGAATTTCAGAGAGCTGCCCATTTGCTTCTTGCCATACAGCAATAGCCTCGCCAGAACCATTGATCCGAAGCGCTTTGTTTTTTGAAAGTGTTGAGCTTAGCAATCCCGACGAAATTTCGCCGAGAGGAATCCAGGGTTGATCAAGCTGTTTTTTTGCTGAGTAGATGTGGTATGCGCCTGAAAAGTATTCCATCCAAATTGCAAGAGCATTCCCTGATGAGTCGATTCCAATGTGTGGTGCTGTTTGTGCGTTGATTGACTCATGGATGATTGTAGGTGGCATTGAAAGATCGGGAGACCAAACACCTTCTGCAGAGAGCGTTCTCGACATGATTTGTGTAGGGAAGCCTTCATCCCAAATTAGAATTCCATTTCCATTTTCATCTAATGCTACTTTTGAATTTGAGGCATTGCCACCTCCAGAGATCTTAGTGGCTCCCGTCCAAACTCTAAGTGAGTGGTTATACGCAGCAACCCAGATGTCATCAATTGCGCCCATGCCTGAAGATCTTCCCCAAGTAGCGATTGCATTGCCTTGTGGGTCGATTGCAATCGATGCGTTTGCATCGGTGTCACCTATTGGTGGGTTGCTGTCGAGGCTGACCGCAGGTGTGCCCCAGGTTAGATTAAATGCAGCAAAACCTTGGACGATCCAAAGGGAAAAAAATAGAACGCGCACAATGTACCTCTTAATAAAAGAGGGAGATCATAATTTTTTTTTTACAAAAAGGTCAAGGGAAGGATTTATGCCGATCAATAGGTAGGTTTAGTCAAGTCCCAAAAAAAACAAGATGAAGGCGGTGTGAAGGAAGCGTATTTTAAGCAACTGGTTGTTTTTTGCCAAATGCTAGAGGAAGTAATCCTGCGCTGATTAAAAAAAGCAAAGCAGCTGTAAAAATTGTATGGGAGCTAGCCACTCCTGTCAAAATTAAAGAAGCGACAAACTGGCATGCTCCATTCGCGGCCCCAATTAGACCGAAAAGTTTTCCTTGGTCAGATTTACTTGTATGGTCAGATAAAACAGTTTGAAAAGCCGGGTAAATCCAAGCTTCTGTAACTGTGGCTATGGCTAAAAAGAGCCAAAGTTCAATGATTTGGTTGGCTCTGAATAGGAAAAAAAGGGAGAAAGATCCAACAAGTATTGAGAAAAAAAGGATGTTTTTTGCATTCCATCTATCGAAAATCCAAGTTGTAGCAGCAACTCCCCCGATCGTAAAGCAGAGACTAAAATAGGCGTTGAAGATGCCCACTTCTGCATTTGACAATTGGAATCTTGTGATCAAAAAATCTGATAGGGAGACGATGAGAAGATACCAACCAAGTAAGTTTAGTAGAAAAGTAGCAAAAAGGCGATTTTTATAGGTCATTTTCACGATTTCGCCCATATTCTGAAAGAGTTTAAGGGCGCTCAGCTGCTGGCCGGAAGGTTCGTATGTATCTTGGAAAAAAGCGTGTGTGCAAGCAAGGCTGAGTACATAAACAAACGCAGCAAGCAAGTTTGGCCAAATGTAGCCCCCGTAATCAGTAAAAGGCTTTTCCATTAGAAGGGAGCCTAAAAGGGGCCCTAACATCCACGATACTCCTCCTAAAATAGAGAGGAATGCAAGTTTTTGCCCCTTTGTCTTTTCGTAGGATTCAACAATAGATGCTTGGACCATTGCTTGTTTCCCTGCAAAAAACCCAACGAGAAATTGGCCGATTAAAAATAGGGTAAAGCTCCCTGCCCACAAAGAAAATGCGCAAAGTGCCATGCTTAAGATAGATCCCCAAAGACCCCAGAGAAGTACTTTTTTCCGCCCCATCCAATCGGATAAATCTCCTAAAATAGGGGAGCCGATTACTTCACCAATCGGAAAAGCAGCACATGCAATTCCTAATGCAACATGCGAATTCCAGGGTAAGGTTTTAAATGGAGTTGAATCTGTTGTAATGTAAACAGCAAGGTATGCAATTGCCACCCCCCAGCTGAAGTAATCGGCAAAATAGGTGAGATATAGTGTGAAAAGGGAGCGTCTTTTTTTCTTATCCAATTCGATTCTTTTTCAAAGTCACAGGGACAAGATTAAAATGATCTGGATATAAAAAAAAGGGAGTTTTTTGTCAGGCAAATGTATTCGTCAAGAGAGGGTGCCGTAGGAACCAATGAGATCTTCAGCTTTTTTGAAGTTCGCTTTCCTTAACTCTTCATAGACTTGAAGGCCCTTTGCGTTCATCCCTTGCTTGAAGTATAAAGATCCGAGGAGATAGAGGATCTCTTTGTCATTTGAGCGCAAATTCAATAGCGTTTCCATCTCTCGCATCTCTTCTTCGGGCATTTCAAGATCGCGATATCCGGCTGCGAGTTGCTCGTGGACCCAAGGATCATTTGGGGCGTAGTTACTCAAAATACTGAACTCTTCAATGGCTAAGCGTGCGGTAACTTTATATTTTTCTTCCATGTCAGGGCCTTGATAGATCTTAGACAGGGCTACATAGGTATTTGCTAAAGATGCATGGACCTCTAAATCGGTAGGCGTTACGCGGATTTGTTTAAGGTGTTCATCAACGGCTGCTTGAAGGAGAAAAAGCTTCATATTGTATACATCTTCCCCATAGCAGTAAGCTGAAAATCGGGAAATGGTCTTTGAAAAAAAGCCTAGAATTTTAGGTACATTATAAAAGTTCCATTCAAAATCGTGCAGGTATGTCGATAATTTTGAAAGGGCTTCTGCTATTGAAAGATGGTGTTGCGCCTCACCAGGTGGAAGGGAGATGGCTTGACGACATGATTGAATAAACTGATTTTTTAATTGAACCAATTGCTCGGGTTTTTTTGCCTGGTAGTAAAAAAGGAGGACGAAGTAAGAAAAACAGGTTAGAAAAAGTCCGCCAAGAGCAAAGGCGAAAACGGCCGATTTACTCAAAAATGGGAGAAAGAAGAAAAAGAGAAAAAGTTCAGTTATAAAGAGTGTTAAAAAAGCGAGATTGAATGTGACAAATGAGTGTGTCACTTTCCTGAACTGCTTTAATATGGCTCTATAATATTGCGGTAGATTGTGTTGAAAAAAAGCATCGTCAAAAGCGCGTTCGTTATCTAGGTTTGTTGCCATAGTATCACCTGCAAAGTTGGAGGACCCCGTTGAGGTATACCGTGTACGCTTTTCACATTTTTTGGGCAACACTTTTTCTGGCCTTATCTGTGACAAATTATTTTCCCGAATCAATCATGCTATTGATTACTCTTTGGCTGACTCCTGACTCCTGTAGGCGTCTTATTTGAGCTCTGCTCAGGCCATATGAGCTCGATGTATCTCTCATATAACTCATGATTGTGTCGTCGCTAACGCCGCCTTGGCTTAATTTGATTACGTCGTTGATGGTGAGAGCTTCTCTTCGATCCATCCGATCTACTGTGCGAGGGCTGGTTTGCTCCATTACTTTGCGGTCTTGCTCATCTAAAACAGCGCCAATTAATCCACCAGCAATGACTCCAGCGGCGCTTCCGATAAGAGCTCCGGTTCCACCTCTTACAACGCCTCCAACAGTTGCTCCTATCACACCACCCGCAATGACACCGGTTCCCGTGTTGGATGCACAGCTAGTTATAAGAAGGGTAGTTAGTACAAAGGCGCTATATTTCATGAATCCCCACAGATCTTTAAAAAAATGTCTAGTTTTCTATACGAATGAATCTGAGAACGGGTTCCTAAACTTTCTAAAGGTACCCAATGTTCTGGACCATTTGTATATACTTTGAATTAGTATTAGATATTAATTATTGTCCATGAAAAACATACACAGGTCTCTGTTATTTTTCTACAAGATTAGGAAATAGCTGCATTTATCTCTTCGCGAAAACGGTATCCAACTCCACGGACAGTTTCTATCCAATCAAAGGTGGGGCCTAGTTTTTTGCGAAGTGATGCAATATGGACATCGATATTTCTGTCGACGATGAATGATTCGTCGTTATTGATGTCATCTAAAAGTTGGTTTCGGGTAAGAACTTTTCCTCGATTTGTGACAAGCCTTCGTAAGATGCCAAACTCAGATAAAGTAAGAGGGATGGATTTTTCCCCTTTTCTTAATGCATAACGGTCAATATCTAAATTAAAGTCGCTAAATTTGACCATTTTCGACCCTTTTTCAGGCTCTTTTCCTCGACGCAAAATTGCTTTTGCTCTGGAAAATAAAACTTTGGGAGAAAAAGGCTTTTGTACGTAGTCATCTGCGCCAAGCTCAAGACCTAAAACAATATCGAGCTCTTCCCCTTTTGCAGAGAGGATAATGACAGGAATATTTTTCAGCTCGCTGTTGTTTTTCATTCTGCGACAGACATCAAGGCCGTTTTCTCCGGGCAGCATGATGTCGAGTATTACTAGATCAGGTTTTTCTCTTTCGATTGCACGGTAGCCATTTATCCCATCGACTTCGACGTGGAGTTTATAGCCAGAAAGCTCAGCTTGCAGCTTGATGAGAGCTGCGATATCTTCTTCATCTTCAATTAGTAAAATTCGCTTCTTTTGGCTCATGTTTATCCACCTATATTAATAAAGAATAGTTTCATGAATTCTTATTTTTTTCAACTTTTTCGATCTCTAAGCCGAAAAAGAGTTTTCCGTATTGCCTAAACTTTTCTGGATCATCTGATGCATAAAATTCATAGGTAGGACGATTCTTTTGGGGGTTGAGAAGTTGGCTTTTAGCTAGAAGTTCTTTTGCTTGTTGTGCACAAAGTTCGGCGGGTTCTATGAGGTCAACTTCAGCGCCTAGTGCCGCTTGAATAACAGGGCGTAGTAGTGGGTAATGAGTGCATGCGAGAAGTGCTGCATCCACTTTGTTCTTGAGTGGTTGGAGGTATGTGTTTGCAACGAGTTGAGCGCAGGGATGATTCGAAAACCCCTCTTCAATAAGGGGGACAAAAAGAGGACAGCTTACGGGAAAGATTTGTGCCTTTGGATTGTGTTTGAGAATTTCTGATTGGTAGACTCCCGATTCAATTGTGCTCGTTGTGGCTAAAATTGCAATTCGGTTCTTTGGTTGAACAAGTGCCAGACCTGGCTGAATAACTCCAATTACGGGTATTGACAGTAGTTCCTGGAGCGTTTTGAGAGCATGTGAACAGGCGGTATGACATGGGATTATCAAAAGCTTGATATTTTTACTCATTAAAAATGATGCATTATCAATTGCGTATTGAAGAACTGTAGCGGGTGATTTGTTTCCGTAGGGAACGTGGGCCGTGTCGCCGAGATAAATCAGGTTCTCGTAAGGGAGGAGCTTGGCAAGCTCTGTCATCACGGTAAGACCGCCAAAGCCCGAATCAAATAGTCCGATGGGGCGATGCATTAATTGTTCGGAATTTTAAGCTCTTGGCCTACAACGATGAGGTCGTGATCGAGATCGTTGAGTTTTTTAATTTTATCAACGGCTGTTCGATGGGTTCGGGCAATTTTTTCTAATGAATCGCCCGCTTTTACTTTATAAATTTTAAAATCAGAAGAAAAACCTTTTGCCAGGTGTTCGATATGACTTTTTAATTTAGCAAGTTCATCAAACTTATGCCCTTGAGAAAAAATTTCCTGCTCTAATTCGCCGATTCGATCTTTAAATTGCGATAGTGCAGCTGTCGTTTCATTGGCGTGAGATGTCAATGTCCTGAGCTCTTTTGTGTCTACTTCCTGCACATTTTCGAGACTCGCCCATTTTTTCTCGAGATGTTGCACCATTTGATTGAGATGATCGATTTTACTTTGCTGTTTTTCAAGGTCGTTTTGTTTCAAAGATGAGAGGGTATTTTCGTAATACTTGATCCGCCCGTCTAAGATTTGGAGCTCGGTTTGAAAGCAGTTGATATCATGTCTTAGGTCATCGAGATTCGTCTGCACTTCGTGGAGCGTTAGCTCAAGTTGGTGCTTTTCGTCATTTGGGGATGATTTTAAGGGAGAACAGCTGGCTAAGCCTAATGCTAGACTTAGGCAGATGTTCTTTGCTAAAGCAATCTTAGATTTATTTTTCATAGATTCTAAATTGCGATCTGCGATTGAGTTTCCAACTCTCGTCACTGTGTCCGAGTGCGATTGGTTGTTCTTTTCCTCGAGAAACGGTGTAGATTCTATTTAAATCAGCTCCATTTTTTACTAAAAATGAGCGGATATAATTAGCTCTTCTCATCCCTAAAGCCATATTGTAGCTTGCCGATGCCCTTTCATCGCAGTGGCCTTCTACTACAAGGTAGACGTTTGGGTTTTTTTTCAGGTAAGAGGCTAGATTCAGGAGGGCGGAAATTTCATTTTTATTGCGAACAACATGCTGGTCAGTTTCGAAGTGGACCGCATTAAAAAGGGATTGTAATGCAACAGGTGGCGCGTAAAAATTATCTAAGTTTGGCACTCCAAATTGGCCAGGGGCCCCTTTAGGTTGTGGCATTGCCGCATCTGAGGAGGCGAATTGGTTTTTTAAGTCGGCATCTCTAAGTGGAATGAAGTCGTCATTGTAGGGGCCAACAAAATCAGAGTCAGATGCGAGCATTCTCGATTCGTAATCTTTTCCCATCATCGAATCGACACCTCTTTGCATGTGGCGACCGGCCGTTTTAACATCTTCCCACGTCTGGCTATCTCTTGAACAACTAGAGCCGATAAGAAGAACTGCTGCGAAAATAAAATAACGAGACATACTTTTCCTCAAAAAAACTTCAACACTCAATGTACCTTAAGTGGTGATTTCTTGACGAGAAACAAAATGAACGGCCTCTTGAAGTGAATCGAAGGAATTAGAAAATTTCTCTAAATCTTTATTGGAATATTTTCTTGAGATTAGAATCTGTTGTAATTCTGCCGAGATAGGTTCCCATGCATCGGAACGCTTGGAGTAGAACTGGAGGATAAAAGTACTATCGCTGATGCGGATTTGTCTAAATAAGGGGTGTTTAGAGCATAGATTCAAAAAGCTAACGCGATCTTTAAAGCAGTGGCTTTCTGGCTTTGAAGTGTCGATATGATAGGTGACACTTTCATTGCTTTTGCCTTCGAGTAAATCAAAAGAGTAATATTTTACATCAATTGGGTTGTATTGGTGTATAATAGCAGCAGTTACTGCCTCTGTAGGGGCAAATATTTTGACTCCAGACTGAGGGGGGAATTCATTTGCAATGTGGTTCGCTATGTTAGGTTTGTTTTCCCTGCCGAAACCTGCATAGCAATTTTGAAAAACAAGGGTGATGTTTTTCTTCAAGTTTTCAAAGCAAGGACTTAAGCGATCCGATGCGAATTTTATAGTCTTTCCAAATTGTGCAGCTTTGCTTACAGATGCTGTATTTTCAGATCTTTTGAAACTAATACCGTGGGCCCTGATGGAAATGAGTTGTAACTTTTCTTGGGCGTATCGTTGAATGGTTTCGCACATTCCAGAAAAACTTCGAATCGTTTGATAGCAAACATTATACCCATGTTCGAGCAAACCGCTTACAAAATTTAGATTCAATGGGGATTTTCGTGGGAAGTACGCATTTGGATCCGACTCATTATCTTCGAGTAAAAGCGCAATTGGGGGGGCATTCTTATTATTAGGTTTTAAACAGCGGATTGTATTTGGACTAGTTTCGTCTGTGATATAGTCTAAATCAGGATCGTTCAAAGACCCAAGTGTATACCAAAACCAGTGCTTTTCTTGATCTTTCGGATAAGCATTGATGTAATAACGGATGTCATCTACTTGTTCATCTAGTGTAAAGTTTTTATTTAAGTTCCTGTTTCTTAACTTCGACAAACTAGCTGCTTTAGATAGCATTAGAAATACTTTATCGCTGTTAGAAGAGTTTAGGCCGATAGATTTTAGGTACTCTAAGGTTTTGGGGCTGATCGATTCTTTGCTGTTATTGGGATGAACTATATAAATTTTTCTTGTCTTCGAAAGGTCTTGAGTAAGGATGTTTTCAAATGTTTTGTACCGAGGAGCATCTTCCGAGCAGCATGTGGGGGCCATCGGCTGCATGGGGCAGTAAGCGCTTATTGGGGGAGATAAATATGCTTGGATAGACATGTCTTATTCTCGGTTATTAATGTGATATTATGGCGTTTAATTGGAATTAATTCAATTCAAATTATTATTATCTTGATTCCCAAGAAGCAAATCGGTAATGGCCCGATCCAATATTTATTTTGATTGGATCGCACTGATTTAGATGGATTAAGTAAAGCTCACAGGACTCTTCACTTTCAGTATTATAAACGAGATGAAAACTATCTGGCGCCCAGGAAGGATTTTCTTTATTTTCTGGGCCCTTGGTGAGTTGAATTTCTTCTTCGGTGAGGAAGTCATAGATCCAAATCTGCCCTACTCCATCCACTTTTGCGCTATAGGCGAGCTTTGTCCCGTCGGGAGACCAAGATGGAGATGTGTTTTGTCTGTTTTTTCTAGTGATGAGTCGGGGGCGAGGTGTCCTGGTGCTTCTAGAGTTGCCGACATTAAGGAGGTAGATTCGAGGGGGGCCATCTTTATCTGAGACAAAGGCGATTTGTTTGCTGTCTGGGCTAAATGTGGGAGTCGCTTGCGTTGCTCTGGGTGCAGAAAAAAGTTGTCTTGCTTTGCCGAGGGCTCTCCCTTTTTCATCCATATTCTGGATGAACAGATCAGGTCTTCCTGCAACATCTGTGATAAAGGCTAGGTATGAGCGATTTTTCGATAAACTGGGGAGAGCTTGATTGCCTCGAAGATCGACCATTAACTCTGATTTTGGATTCGTTAGAGATGACTTATAGATTTTTGCTTGGCCACTTTTTTCAGAAACGTAGAAAAATTCATCATTTCTATTTGGGAGAAAGTAAGGGGAAAGGCAGTAACTTTTTTCAAATGTAACTTGCTTTGCGTTTGCACCATCTGAGTCTGCTACCCATACTTCAGAGAGCCATTCATGCCCATTTTCTGTCCCATTGTGGGTTCTTTTTGTGAAAATCAGCCTTTGTGATGCGATCCCCTCTTTGCCAAAAAGATCTTTTTGGATTGTGTCGGCGAGTTTGTGGATTGCTTTTCTCTCCAATGGAATAACTGGGTATTTTTTGGATGTCCCATTTTCTACATTAAAGACCATCACATCCAATCCATTTTTACAGGTGCGGGCTGCAATGCAAAAGGGGATTTTCTCTCTTTTCCAGCAGGCCAAATCAAAGTGGGCACGTGGATCGGGAAGATAGATGAGCTTTTCAAGGTCATCGCGCTTTGGAATTACTGTGCAAAAGCCATTTGTATTGAGATCATATTCTAATACTTTTCTAAGCTCAGCATGCCCAAAGTCATTTAAATAAATCGGTTTTAGAGTGGATTTGGTTGCCAGGCGAACTTCTAGATCTTGAGAGATCAAGAGAAGGGGGAGAAAAAGTAAACTAACGAATTTCCACATTGCGAAACGTAATTGTAAAGGTTTGCGTAGAATCAACAATTCCGAAGTCATTTAAACATGAGAAGGTGAGCGCTGGCAATTGGTTTTTGAGAAATTCGGCATTTTTGTTGCTTTTCGCTTCCAAGATGATGCAATCGATGAGTCTGCCAAAGCGATCGATCTCAATTTTTGCTCTCACTTCTCCATATTCGGGCAGATCGAGAGTTGTTTGTAAGTAAGCGATTAAATATTCGCTATAGGTCGCATCTTTTGTGCTCTCAACTGAGGGGAGATCTTTTGCCGGTTCAATTTTGGAAGGGATGGTGAGCGTAGAGCGGGACCGTTTTGCTTCTGTTTCCATCGCTTGAAGGCTGTTTGAGATCTCTTTGAAGATCCGATCTTCTTTAATGGGGGGCGCTTTTTTAGCAATAGAAGGCGGCTTTAATTTTGTCTCTGTTTTCTTTTTTTTGATAGGGGCGGCAGGCTTTGGTTTTGATCCTGCAGCTACTGTTTTTTTTGCGGGTTGTTTTTGTACTTTTTTTTGCGTGATAACTTTGGGCGCTGGGGCTGCAAGAGTTCTTACAATCATGGGCCTTGGAGGTTTTAGTTTCCGTGTTGCAAAGTGATGGATCGTTAAGGAACAGACGAAAATCAAATGCAATGATGAGACAACAATGCCAATTTGTTTGCCGCGCGACAGGAGGCAGAATTTTTGGTACAGTTTCATCCCGGCTTTAATATGACATCCATTTGTTCAAAACCAATTGATTCTAGCATGTTTTTTAGCGACTGGTAGGTGCCAAAAGATGCTTTTCGGTCGTGGACAAGTTGAGGAATTGCATTGGGTCTTTGTCTTTGTTCTTGGCGAAGGATTTTTTCAAGTTGCACAAGGGTGATCGGGCTCCCTTTAAACCAAATAGTGTTATCTGCGTGAACAGCAATTGAAATGGCGCCAGCTTCAAGCTCTTTTTTTTGTGCGCCAGAACTTGGTGCTAAATCAACAGAATCGATATCGAGAACAGGAGCAATGAGCATAAATGTGATTAAGACAACAAAGACAACATCGATCAATGGGGTTAAATTGATGAGCGGCTCTTCGATAGAGTCAGTTAACGGGAGTGATCGAATTCTTTTGCGCATGATCCGGCTTTCGGTATTGCAATTCTAGGGTAGAGAGGAGCACTTGTGAAAAATCTTCCATCTCGCGCAAGTATTCTCTTCCCGCGTTTTTGATGTAGTTGTAGCCGATCACAGCTGGGATTGCGACAACCAGACCAATGACCGTTGTTGCAAGCGCCATGGAAAGACCAGCTAGCATCGCTGCATTGCTCGATGAAATTCCGCGGGAGTGGAGCTCTGAAAATGTCAGCAAAATCCCCCAAACAGTACCCAAAAGACCTAAAAAGGGGCCAAGTGTAACAATTGTGGAAAGGACAAAGAGGTTTTTTTCCAAAACCTTGTGCTGTGTTGCAAGGGCAGATTGCACTTGTGCTTCGATGAGTCCTAAATCCGCATCTGAAAGATTTGTATCAGAGTTAGGTGCAAAAAAGTGATTGCGGCTGATAATTTGTAACGTTTTTTGCTTGAGGGCTCGATAAATTTCAAAAAAAGGGTGTGGAACTTCTAAGAGATGCCCCTTTGCCCTTGTAAATTGCAGTCCAAGTGGATCTTTTTCGGAAAATTGATCGGCAAAATCTTTTGAAAGGCGCTTTACTTGGGTGTAGATCCAGATTTTATGTGCGATAATGGTCCATGAAAGGGCTGAGAGGATAAATAAAGACCAAAAGATCCCTTTGCCCAAAAAGTCAGATTGGAGATACGCACTAATGAAAGGATTACCGGTTGCGAAAAGGATCATAAACCGATAGTCTAATACAAATTACAAAGAAGTCAAGTGAGCATGCAGTTTTTCGATTCCCACGCACATTTAAGCTCCGATGAAATATGGCCGCAAATCGATGAAGTGATGTTGCGCGCAAAACTTAGTAATGTGCGACGCATTATGAATATTTGCACAGATGTAAAGACGTTGAATGGAGGTCTTCTCCTTCAGGAAAAGTTTAGCGAGATTAAAAACGCTGGCGCCACAACCCCGCATGACGTCGAAAAAGAGGGGGAAGAGGTTTTTCCCATTTTTGCAGAAGCTGCCCGCAATAAAAAGCTTGCCGCCATTGGAGAGACGGGACTTGACTATTACTATAAAGAACTCAATGTAGAAATTCAGAAAAAATTTCTCATTCGCTATCTTCATCTCGCTTTAGAGTGCAATTTGCCGGTAATTTTTCACTGTCGGGAGGCATTTTCTGACCTTTTTGCATTTACAGATGCGGAGTATAAGAAAAATGCGCCCGCAATTTTGCACTGTTTTACCGGCTCTATAGAAGAGGCAGAAAAAGTCATTTCTAGAGGTTGGTATTTGTCTTTAAGTGGAATTGTCACATTTAAAAAAAGTGAACAGTTAAGAGACGTTGCAAAGATGGTTCCATTAAATCAACTTTTGATTGAGACAGATACTCCATATCTAGCCCCACAAAGTAAGAGGGGCAAACAAAACGAGCCAGCATTTATTTCAGAAACAGCGCGCACAATTGCTGCAATAAAAGGAATTTCAATAGAGTTACTTGCAAAAGCAACCTTTGAAAACGCAGAGCGTATTTTTCAATAGTTCTTGTAAAATTCTTCTTAAGGGATTAAAAATCTTTTAAAATGGAGATTTTATGACGACACGTACTGAAGCGATTTCAAGTACTTTTCTTTGGCGCAGAGTCCACTCTTTAATGGGCCTTTGGCTTGTCCTTTACTTGATTGTGCACCTTATAGTGAATTCACAAGCAGCACTTTGGTTGGGAGATGATGGAAGTGGATTTGTTCAGATGGTTAACTCACTTGAATCATTGCCCTATTTGCAAGTTATTGAAATTACATTAATTGGTATACCGCTTGCAATCCACGGATATTGGGGCGTGCTTCGAGCTTTTAAAGCTAAAACAAATTCAGGAAGTACAGATGGGAGCTCCCCTTCCATGAAGTATGGCAGAAGTAAAGCCTTTACATGGCAAAGGCTTACTTCTTGGGTTTTACTTTTTGGCATTATCGCTCACGTGATCCAGATGCGTTTTGTCGATATGCCTGATAAAATTCGGGTAGACAATCAGGAGATGCATGTCGTCCATATCAAAGATGATCCTGGAATTGAATCGCTTGCTAAAAGAATCGGTGTCACGATAAAGAAAGATGGCTCTAATATAACGGCGTCTGCTGCAACGCCCGGTAAAGTAATTTTATTGACGGTCAGAGAAACATTTAAGAGCCCATTGATGTGTGTCTTGTATACGATATTTGTGCTCGCCGCGGCGTTTCACGCATTTAACGGATTTTGGACTTCTTTGATTACCTGGGGAGCCCTCCTTTCATATCGTTCGCAAAAAGCATTTCTACCAATTTGCTGGGTAGGTGTGGGTATGCTCGCATTTTTGGGGCTTGCAGCAATTTGGGGTAGCTATTGGATTAATTTACGGGCGTAGGAATGGATAAAAAGAAAAAAGAAGTGATTGTAGTCGGTGGCGGACTTGCTGGATTGTCATGCGCCATGAAATTGGCCGAAAAAGGGTGTCATGTAAAACTTATCTCTGTCACGAAAGTGCGAAGGTCCCATTCAGTTTGTGCTCAAGGTGGCATCAATATCGCTATCAATTTGAAAGGGGAAGATGACTCTCCGATCATTCATGCTTATGACACGATTAAGGGCGGCGATTTTTTAGCCAATCAACCCCCTATTTTGGAGATGTGCTTAGCAGGGCCTGCAATTTTAAGGATGATGGATCGAATTGGATGCCCATTTAACAGAACGGGTGAAGGACATGTTGATTTTCGACGATTCGGGGGGACTCTATACCATCGGACCGCCTTTTGTGGAGCTTCGACTGGCCAGCAACTTCTTTATGCGCTCGACGAGCAAGTACGCAGATATGAAGTGAAAGGACTTGTTGAAAAGTTTGAAAATCACGAATTTTTGAGACTCATTTTAGATTCTGAGGGCAAAGCTTGCGGGATCGTTATGCACGATCTATTCAACTTGAAATTGCAAGTGTTGAAAGCTGACGCTGTCGTAATTGCAACAGGCGGACTTGGGCTCATTTATAAAAAGTCGACGAACTCAACCTTTTGTACAGGAGCTGCCAATGGAAGGCTCTATATGCAAGGGATGAAGTATGCTAACGGGGAATTTATCCAAATTCATCCTACTTGCATCCCTGGAAATGATAAGATGCGCCTGATTTCTGAATCAGTGCGCGGGGAAGGGGGAAGAGTTTGGGTTCCTGGCGATTCTTCTAAAACGATTGTATTTCCCGATGGGACGACAAAGCCGTGTGGTAAAACGGGTGAACCTTGGTACTTTTTGGAAGAGATGTACCCAGCTTTTGGCAATCTTGTGCCGCGAGATATCGGTGCAAGGGAAGTTTTGCGTGTTTGCGAATTAGGGATGGGTGTCGATGGGAAGCTGCAAGTTTATCTCGATGTGACCGGTCTTCCTCCAGAAACGCAACATAAGCTTGAGTCGGTTCTTGATATCTACCAGAAGTTTACAGGGGATGATCCTCGTAAAAAACCGATGAAGATCTGTCCGGGAGTTCACTACACGATGGGCGGCGCTTGGGTTGATTGGCCCTCGGCAGATGATCCAGATCGCTTAACGCGCTTTCGGCAAATGACAAATCTTAAGGGCTGCTTCAACATTGGTGAATCTGATTACCAGTTTCATGGGGCGAATCGATTGGGTGCAAACTCACTTCTTTCCTGTATCTTTAGTGGCCTTGTTGCAGGTGTTGAAGTTCCCCGTTATATTGATACGCTATCTTCTGCTTGTGAAAATGAATCTGAATGTAAAGCGGCTTTACATCTAGAAGAACAGATCCAAAAAGAGCTTTTGAGTAAAGATGGCCCTGAGAACGTACACAAACTTCACGATGAATTGTCTGATTGGATGGTCCGTTTTGTTAGCGTTAAGCGGGATAATCCAGATCTTGAAAAGGCGATCGAAAAAATTAAAGAGATCCGAAAACGTTATGAAAACATTGGGATGACAGATCGAGGAACTACGCTCAATCAAACCTATGTTTTTGCGCATCAATTTAAAGCAATGTTGGAAATAGCACTCGTCATTGCAAAGGGGGCTCTTTTACGCAACGAATTTAGGGGGGCTCACTTTAAACCAGATTTTCCTCAAAGAGATGATGAAAATTGGCTTAAAGCAACGATTGCAACTTTTGATCCAAAACAGGATGAACCAATTATTTCTTATGAACCCATTGACATGCGTCACCTAGATCCGATAAACAGGGATTATACAAAGGCAAAGAGAGTAAAGCCTACTTTGAAAAACATCCCTGAACACATCGAGCTGCCACTATAAATGGACAAAACATATACTCTTAAAATCTTGCGCGGAACGCCGGGAAATCAATTTTGGGAAGAATTTGATTGCGAAAGACATCCTCAAGCAAACGTGATTTCAAGCTTGATGGAGATTCAAAAAAATCCAGTGAACAATAAGGGTGTTGTAACAACACCTGTCGTTTGGGAACAGGGGTGTCTTGAAGAGGTATGTGGTTCCTGCTCCATGCTCGTCAATGGCAAACCTCGCCAGGCTTGCACAGCTCTTATAGAGCCCTACATCAAAGAAACGGGTTCTACAACAATTACCCTCGCCCCTTTTACAAAGTATCCCCTCATCCGAGATCTTTGCGTTGATCGAACAAAGATGTTTGATGCTCTAAAAAAAGTGAAAGGGTGGATTTCAGTGGATGGGACAGAAGATACAGGGCAATTTGGTCCTTCAATTAGTCCTGAAGTGCAAGAGGCTATGTATGTATTATCTACATGTATGACTTGTGGATGCTGCGCAGAATCGTGCCCACAAGTAAATCCCAAATCAGAATTTATGGGCCCTGCAGCCATGTCGCAAGTTCGTTATTTTAACTCAAATCCGACCGGAAAATTAGAAAAGTCGGATAGGTTACGAGTAGCTATGGGCGATGACGGGATTGCAGGATGCGGCAACGCTCAAAATTGCGTGAAGGTTTGTCCTAAAAATATTCCACTTACAGAGTCTTTAGCCCTCATTGGTCGCGAAGCCAGTAAGCAGGCAATCAAAGATTTTTTAGGTCTTCCGGATGAAGGGAAATAATAAGTTTTAAACGGCTATATCATCTTTTCTGGTGAAACAAGCTCGATCTCAAAAGCTGCAACTTTGGGCGTTCCGTTCGGGTTTACATGCTTATAACAAGGGAATGTTTTGTAAATATCAAGCGCTTCATCAATCGTTTTAACTCCGGGGACGACTCGGTTTAGATCTTCAGCTCTAAGAAGTTCTTCATAGGTGCGGTATTTTCGAATAGCTACAACTTTGCAAGTCATGCTTTGATTGTCGAGAGTAAATTTAATGAAGTCCCCGACTTTGATGTTACTGAGATGGCCTGATAGATGTCGGACTTCGATATTTTTTGTCCCATCTGCTATTTTATCGTAGAATGGGAAAGGGTGATTCCTCATCCCAAGAGAGTGCGTCCGTGGCATATGTCCCTTATTTTAGGAAAATCTTATTGAGTAAATGGGATAATTTCAAGAAGGATTCTTCGGAAAACAATACTTTTCATAAAAATATTCCACTTACAGAGTCTTTAGCTCTCATTGGTCGCGAAGCCAGTAAGCAGGCAATCAAAGATTTTTTAGGTCTTCCCGATGCGGATAAGTAAAATTTTTTTTATTTAGAGATGTCTTCTTGAATTCTATTAAGCTATATATATTAAAATAAGGTGATGAATTTTTTCGGCGGGATATGTTTAAGGAGAGCTATTTAGATCGGTTTTTTTTGCAGACCTGGGTATGGGGTCTGTTATTTATTTCCATCGCTGTAATCTCTGTTTTTACAAGTTTTCATCCACATTATCCTAATCTAATTATAAATATTCTTATTCCTCTCTTTTTTTTCTGGCTTGCGCGGAAGGGGACCCAGTTGTTTGTGTATGTGAAAATAGGAACTCTAATCATCCCTAGAATTTTTGCTTTTGCAGGGTTTGTTGGCTATATGTCCGGGAAATCTGTAGTTATTGGTACTATAATTTTTCTCGCGATTAACATTCTTGAAGCTGCAATCGAAGATTTGAAAAGGAAGCATTATTTTAGCTTAATTATAGCGCTGTTATTAATGCTGTGCTGCGTAGGAGTCCGGGGAGTTTGGGAAGATAACCGATACGTCTTTGTTACCTCCACTAGCTTTATATATTTTGTTGTAGCATATGTGATTTGGAATTGTAACTTTATTTTAAACCAATTCAGTAAAGCTTATTTTTTCTTCCACTTGTTTGTTCACGCAATTCCACTTTTATGTGCAGTAGTTTATGGAAATGTGGGGTATTACCTAGTTTTTCGTGCAGTATCCTTACTTTATGCCGGCCAAATTCACTCATATGCAAAGACTTATGTCGAAAACTATTTCGTAAGTGTTAAGATTGATAGCTTAGTAAAGTTGCTCAAGAAAAAGGCGGTTCAGGTCACACTTTTTGGTGTCAACACTATTTTAGTTATTCTCTATTTTGTCGAGTGGGGGTATGGGTAATTTTTCGGGAAAAAATTTGCACTCTTTCTGGATTCTCTATCTGGTTTAATTTCAACGACTTTAGTTGAGGTTGGAGTTCTCTCCATCCGTAGTTTTCTCCCGTTAGAAAACAGGGACAAATAATCTCTTTTCATAAAAGCTTTGTTAAGAGAGAATTCTTTCTCTCTGCTGTTTGGGATACTCTGGATCGCCAAATGCCCCTCAACGATAATCATTTTTAGAGGGCTGCGACGCCAGATCGTTCTTGGACTTTTTGGGAAGCGGCCCCCCGTGAATATACACGGTTGACTGTGCTTGCGACAGACCCCATTCGGCGGAGTGTTTTTTCTTCATTTTCACGGTTTTTCTGGAGTGCTTATGAAAGATGTTCTTTTAGCGATGTCTTTTTTTTGTCTGACTTTTGGCCTTTTTTCAAATGAGATTCAGGTTGTCGTCGCATCAAAAGCGGCAGTTAAAATAAATGCTGTTAAACATGCCTTTCAAAAGCGCTTTCCTTTAGATCAGATTTTTGTTGCGGGATACTCTTCTGATTCGGCAATTCCGGAACAACCTGTGGGTCGAGAGATTGCTCTTCAAGGTGTGCTGAATCGAGCGAAAAGCCTTCCTCTCGAACTGGTTCAGATGGCAGATTTTGTTGTGTCCATCGAGAATTTTATCGAGCTTACTGAGGATGGCTGGTGTGATGTAGGGTTGATTGGGGTCAATGGAGTGTATGTATTCACAAAGCCAACCCCTATTCCTTCTTGTTTTGTAGAAATGGCGCAAGAGCAGTCATTACTACAGGGAGAATGTCCGGATGGTTTAATGGTGACTGTAGGGAGCGTGATTCAAGCTCTAAGAGGCTCTGCAGTTGATGCTCAAGATTGGCATAAGGAAGTAGAGTTTGGAGGCATCTCTAGGCAAGATTTACTAGAAGAGGCCCTCTTTAGTGCTTTGTCCGATAAAAAGTAACTCTTGTTTGTTTGACGGCTATAGATTGATCAGGTGTGCTGACTGTCTGTGTGCTTTAGGTTCCCAAGAAGTGATATCAAATTCTGAAATGTAAAGCTGCTTTACAATCGTTTCTTTCAGGTTTTCAATGAGTGTTTTTTGTGAGATTGTGTGCTCTTTTAGCGGGGTAAGAAAGTCTAAGTGGTCTCGATCTTGGCGATACTTCGGTCTTTTGGCTGGCATGAGAAGGTAGTTCATATTGGAATGGGTATAGTCCCAGAGGAATGAGGTATGATGGAGCCATCGATCTTTTTTGATATATTGCGCGTTGCCACCACATTTTTTCTCTCCGATACAATAATCGTTTTCCCTTAAGTGAAAGTTAGGGATTTTCCATGCATCTTTATATAGGTCAGCTGACCAGCGCAGGATGGGCTCGGGATAGGGATGAATATCGAGTGCATCTTTGGATAAGATAAATGAGATAAAGAGAGTGTTTTCATCCACAATGACGGTTCCGCCTCCGCTAAAGCGCTTGATCACGGGGATTTTGTCTTGTTTTACACTTGCAGTGTGGATGAGCTCTTCTGGTTTTCCCGATATTCCCATGACGATTGAGCGTGGGGATCCTTCATTGATAATGAGAAAATTTCTATCATCAGAGCGAAGAAGCCCCTCTTCGAGCTGCAACTGCTTGAAGATGGGGATGTTTTTTAAGTGAATGAGGTGGAGATTAGGGCGAATATGCGATCTCCATGATCTCTTCAAGCGGCACGACTTGAATACGTGTCCCTTGGTTGGAAAGAGTCTTTATATACATAAGTGTTCCGCCTGTAGAGGCTGTGATATCTGTTACGTTTACAATTAAGTGATTCGATGTGCGGAGCATAATTTTAAGCGTTGGCTTGTCTTTGCGCAAAAGATCAAATGCTTGCACAAAATCTCCCGCTCTTGCTTTAGGCTCGATGATCAAGATGTTTTTGTCGTTAGTCGTTGAGGCCGCAGCGACAGATGGTGTGGCCTGTGGCATAGGAAGTTTATGCGTTTCTTGAGCAAAGAGCGTTGTGAATGTAAGGAGAACAAAGAGGAATTTCATGATGACTCCTGGTCAGTTGAGATAATCAGGTTTGTTTCGGAATGTGCTTTGAGCGACTTGGCGGCTGAATCAAGCATGGTATTAAAGCTTTTTTCACTCGCCTCTATTGAAGATACCGCAATGGATACTGTGAGGTGTGTTTTGCCCTCTTTTGTCACAAAAAGCTGTTCGTGGATTTTGTGCTGAAGCTTTTTAGCAACCATGTTCGCTGCATCGATGGGTGTGTTTGAAAGAAGAACAATGAGTCCATCATCAGGTGCCGGAAGGAGGATGTCTTTTTCGCGCAAAAGTGTATTGATGTAATCAGAAAGGTGTGTGAGGAGATCATTTTTATTGAGTTGTTCTTGAAGATCGATTCGAAGAAGGAGCAAAGCTGTGGGTAGGTTTTTTTCTTTGGCGGCAGCGAGGAGTTGGATCGCTTGTTCATTTAAGATGAACTTCTTTTTTAATGAGCCATTTGTGGTGATTTTAGGCATTTTAAGTGACTTGCCAAGATCTTCTGTTTTTTGTCTAACAGATGCCGATTTAAATCCTTGGGCGATACGGGTTTTAAGTTCATCTAAATCGAGTTGATCACTTAAAAAGTGGGTAACGCCAGCACGAGTTGCTTTGTCGCGGTATGATTTTTTGAGTCTGCCCGTAATGAGTAAGATGGGGATAAGGTTTTTTCTCGTTTCTTTACTTAATTTTTCACAAAGCTCAATTGCGTCGCACCCTTCAAAGTTTGCATCAACGATGATAAAATCAATTTTTGCATTCAGTGCGCTAATCGCTTCTTGTTCTCGCTCGGCGGTAATAATAAAAAACTCATCGTCGAGATGTTTTTTAATCCAAAAACGGATTGAAGGATTGTCTGAGATGACCAAAAGAGTGGGGAGTCGAAGTTGTTTAGACATACCTCTTGTTTTACCTCTTTTGTAGTGAGATGAGCAAGATCGAAATGTCGGCAGGGGTAATTCCTGAGATTCTAGAGGCCTGCCCCAGGTTATCTGGAGTAAATCGGGCAAATTTTTGTAGAGCTTCGGCTCTTAGACCCACAATTTGTGTATAATCCCACTCTCTTGGGATCCGAATGGAATCGAGATTTTCTAGTTTAGCGACATCTTTTTTTTGTCTTTCAATATAGCCAGAGTACTTTAAGTGAAGTTCAATTTGCGAGTTGATATCTGGGCCGAAATCGCTCACTTGTTCGGGAAATTGTGCGAGAGCTTGAAGGTAATCCCAGTCTGGTCTGCTGATGAGCTGCGCTAAGCTAGTTCCTCTTCCTTCAATTGTTTTAAAGGCGCGGGCCAATCTCTTCGTCTCGCTCTCGATGGTTTGCTGCTTGTAGATGGCTCTATCATATTGTTCTCGAGAGATCATCCCCAAATCGTAGGCGAGGGGTCTTAAGCGTAAATCAGCATTGTCTTGGCGAAGGAGGAGGCGGTGTTCTGCTCTACTCGTAAACATTCGATAAGGCTCAGTTAATTCAAAACGGATGAGATCATCGATCATCACTCCGATATAACTGTCGCTGCGTTTCATAATGAACGGGTCTTTGCCTAAACATTTACACGCTGCGTTAATGCCTGCAACCAGTCCTTGTGCTGCCGCCTCTTCGTACCCTGTTGTTCCATTAACCTGACCTGCTAAGAAGAGGCCTTCTACCCTTTTTGTTTCTAATGTTGGATAGATCTGGTCGCTTTTTACAAAGTCGTACTCAATTGCGTAGGCGGGGCGCATAATTTCTGCCCTTTCTAGCCCTACGCAGCTATGGATGAGGGCGAGTTGGACGTCAAAGGGAAGTGATGAGGAGATCCCATTGACATAGATCTCTTCAGTTGTAAGGCCTTCTGGTTCTAAAAATAGTTGGTGGCGATCTTTTTCTGCAAAGCGGACAACTTTATCCTCAATAGACGGACAGTATCTAGGCCCAACACCTTTAATTGTTCCGCTGCCGTACATAGGAGAGCGATCCAAGTTTTGACGGATGATTTCATGCGTTTCGGGTGTTGTATAAGTGATATGGCAGGAAACTTGAGCCATTTGTTCTTCAGGTTCATCGTAGGAAAATCGAACCCCAACATCTCCTGGTTGCTCTTCACACTTTGAAAAATCGACACTTCTTCGATTGATTCTTGGAGGTGTTCCCGTCTTGAGTCGATCGAGATGAAAGCCCAAAGACTCTAAGCAAGGGCTGAGACCCGTTGCCGCCTTGTCGCCTCCCCGTCCACCTGAGAAATTTGTTTGCCCGATGTGCAGCAAGCCTCTCATAAAAGTTCCCGAAGAGAGGATGACAGTTTTTGCAGAGTATTGAACCCCTTCCTGGGTGATGACTCCTACGACTTTGCCCTTTTCGACGACAAGTGACTCAGTTGTCCCTTGTTTGATCTCGAGATTCTCGGTTTTTTCAAGCCGCCATTTCATCTCTTGGGCGTACATCGCTTTATCTGCTTGGGATCTTGGAGAGCGGACAGCGGGCCCTTTTGAGGCGTTGAGCATTCTGAACTGGATGCTTCTTCGGTCGGCTACTTTGCCCATGAGACCTCCGAGAGCATCAATTTCGCGGACGATATGTCCTTTTGCAGTCCCTCCAATAGAAGGATTACAACTCATTTTTCCGATGGTATCGAGATTCATTGTGAGAAGGAGTGTGGATGCACCCATTCGAGCGGCAGCATGCGCAGCTTCGCAGCCTGCATGACCCGCACCAATGACTAGGACATCAAAAATTTTCGGATACTTCCACATAATCAAAAGCCCCCACCAAAAAAATCTTTTGAGAGGGGGCTAAAATAAGAATTTACATTACTTCTTCTTATGGCGATCGCGGCGTCTGCGCTTTTTGCGCTTGTGCTTTGCGATTTTAGCGCGTCGTTTTTTCTTTACTGAGGCCATGTTTACCCTTCATTCAAAAAGCTTTTCTAAGAGATAGGGACATTTTAAAAGATTGGAGCCTAAAAGTAAAGACAAGCCGGAATTTTAATTATCTTCTGGGGAAAAGGCGGAAAATGCTTCGGTATTGCCCTTAGCCATTTCAGCGCCGCCTTGGATCGGAGTGTAGTTTGCGAACTGGCCAATTTCTTTGCGGAATACAAGTTGCACATCTCCTACAGGCCCGTGCCGGTTTTTGGAGATGATCAGTTCGGCAAGACCTGGCTTATCATACTTATCATAATAATCTCTTCTAAAGAGCATCATGACAACGTCTGCATCTTGTTCCAAGGAGCCCGATTCTCTTAAGTCGCTCATCATGGGTCTGTGTCCTGGTCGCTCTTCAACTTTCCGCGAGAGCTGAGCTGCACAAAGAATGGGAATATTGAGCTCTCTCGCAAGCGTTTTGAGCATTCGAGAAATTTCAGAAATTTCTGTTTGGCGATTCTCACTTGTTCGGCCGTTGCCTGATCCAGAAATAAGTTGAAGGTAGTCGATCACGATGAAACCGACGTTGTAGGCTTCTTTCATTCTGCGTGCGCGGGCTCTGATGTCGGTAATTTTGAGACCAGGTTGATCGTCGATGATCATTACATCTTTTTGCATCATGTTGACTGCGGCAACAACTCTTTGGTATTCAGACCCGCTTAAGCTACCCGTTAAGATTTTTTCAGACTCAACTTCTGCTTGCGAGCTGATAATACGGTGTAAAATTTGCGATGCACCCATCTCAAGAGAGAAGAATCCAACTGGAATGTGATCGCGGAAGCAGATGTTTTCTGCAAGGTTGATCGCAATGGCGGTATTGTGGACGATTATGTCGTTGGCGACGAAATTGTGTGTGGTTTCAACAGATAAGTCAAAAACTTCTTTTTCGCCAGTGGGTATAATTTCAGTGATGCGATCCCAATACAGATCGGATGTGGCGATTTGCATTAGTTCTGGGTCATCAAGCACATGTGCAATTTTTTGTAAGGTATCTCTTCGGATGCAGCGTTTGCCGTCGTGTTGATTAGAGGGAGGAATAAGCCCTTTTGCTTTAAAAAGATTGGGCCAGCTTCTATTTCCTTTCTTGGCGCGTATCATTTCCCATATTTCAATGGGGATAGAATCTTTTGTCCATCCAGAATTTGTATTTTGGGCTTGTTTAAGGACTGCACTAACAGCTTCTTCTTTTCCGTAAATGCCTATTTGCTCACAAAAAGTGATGAGATCTTCTTTTGCGTGGATTTCTAATTCAAAAGAGGGAAAATTTTTGTGGTTGCAAGTCGTTTTTTTTGCACGAACTTTAGAAATAATTCCAAAGCGCAAGAGAAGGTGCTGAAGCTGCTGAATTAAAGGTTTTGATACGCTGCTGTATGCAATTACTGGAAATGGCCGGCCTGCGCAGTTTGCCACATAAGCAGTTCCGTCACATGAAAAAAGCCGATTTATAAATAAGGCGAGGTTTTCTTGTGACAGTTCAAAAATCGGCTTTGGGAGAAACTTTTGATGAGAATCTTTGCCCAAAAGGCCTAATTCTTTGATCATTTCTGTAACAGGATTGTCTCTGACCAGATCAGATAAAGAAGGGAGTTCGGGAATTTGTTCCTCTAATGCAAGAGCTACTTTTTTTGTAGGCATGCATCCGCCGTATCCCCATTGATACACTAAATGTTTTGAGTATGTCCCCAGACTGCTTAACACTTGATTAGCTATTTGTTTTTTTGCGCGCGATAAAGATTGAAAAGATTGCGCAAAACGATCTCTTGCGTGAGCAAGAGCGCCACGTTCGAGGGCGATTGAATAGGTGGGAGCTCGATCTCTAGATTTTTCTTTTCGCACTCTGATGGGGCCAAATTTGTGTGCAGCACTTTCAAAGTCAGCAACAATTTTTGGATTTACATTCGTAAATCGGGGCTGCAGGTTTGTTAAGTTGCCATCAGCAATTAAATACGCCAGCATTTTTAACCGATGCTCAGGCCATTTATTTTTTCCAAAAAATGGAAGCCGTCGAGGGATGGCTATCCTATCAGTTACTTTTAGCTCTTCAAGACGTTTCCACCCTTGAAGTGTTAAAAGGGGGTGTACAGCTGTTGCTTCAATTTCTTTACCGAGAGCTGTTGTGATTTTAAATGTTGGTTTCACTCCATCTGCAACAAAGGCTGAAGGTCTTTTTTGTTTAAGTTTCAGGTCTTTATCGAGTGTAACAACTTGTCCTTTACGGTTTTTAACTAACTCAGAAATTGGCAATAGCCCCCCAGTTTCGGGGTTTAGGATTTGTGTGTCGCCAGTAACACATTTCCCCATCGATGGCCTTGCAGCCAAGATCATAAAGTTGGAGTTATTAAACCCATTGAGCATTTTGTCGATGTCGATGAAGTGAGTAGGAATGCCTGTAATTCCAGATTCGCCGGGGCCTTTTTCTTGAAAGGTTTGTTGTCTTTCCTGAAGCTCTTTTAGGTAGGGAAGTTTTGTCTCGGCTTTAAGCCCTGAAATCAGATCTTTGAGTGTAATCCCACCTTGCTTTTGGTTTTCTTGCGAGATCTGAAAGAATTGCGATTGCGCTTGATCAAGTGCTGCGAGTACATCGGGTGGCTCTTCAAGGGCGACTTTTTCGATCCCTTGTGCCGTGGATACCATTTGGCGTAAGATCGCTTTTTCTCTAACGAGCTGAACGTATTCTTCGATGAAAGCAGATGTTCCAGCGTATTGTGCAAGTGTAGTGAGATAGCTGATTCCCCCGATTGCATCGAGTTTGTTTTGACGCTTGAGCTCTTCTCCAATCAGGTGGATGTCAGCTGGTTTGTCAGCACGGTAAGCTGCTTTTAAGGTGGTGTAGATTGTTTGGTGTTCAGTGTAATAAAAATCGAGATCGTTAAGGCTGTCCGCTGCAATATTGAGCGCATTGACATTTGTCAGCATGCATCCAAGAACCATCATTTCTGATTCTTTTGAGTTGGGAGGAATGCGCGTTTTCTTTTCCGGTTCAGCCATAAATGAAGACAATATCAGAAACTGATTTTGGGATGGAAATTTTTTTGTAAATTTGTTTTTTTAAAAAAATCGGAAAGAGAGGGATTTGAACCCTCGATACCCTTTGAGGGGTATGCGTCCTTAGCAGGGACGTGCTTTCGGCCACTCAGCCATCTTTCCGCAGAACAAAGGGTAAATCTTAAGGCAAATCGCCGTTTTCAGCAAGCGCAGTCCTTAAAATTACCCTTTTTGGGCTTTATTCCTTCTTCCCATTCAAGGCAGCAAGGGCTCCTTGGATGCGACCTTGGCCGTTGTTTGGTAAGATGAAGACCTGCAGCGCATCGGCGGAGGCTTGAAGTAAGGAATAGTCTTTGCGTTTTGCGCTCATTTTGCTTTCGTCGGTGTCGTCTGCTTGCTCGATTGCCCCATTCCAAGGTCTATAGGCCATTTGGAAGAGCTCATTTGCTTGCTGGGGGGCAATTGCAGAAAAGATTGAAAGGGAGCCACGCATGAGAGCAAAGCTGCCTATTGCAAAATCTGTAGTTGCCACGAGAAGATGAAAAAAGCCCTCTTCAAGTAAATTTTGTGCAGTTTTGTAGTCGTTAAATACGTGTAGGCCAGATAAAACTAGCTTTGAAGTTCCAATTGCGCCGTTAACGTAAAGACTAAGGGTACATAGGGATCTCATTGCGATGTAGTTGATCATGGTCATTGCAACAGTTCTTGTAGCTACATTTGCTGAAAATGCTTTGTTAATTAAAGTGTTTATCTTTTCTTGGACTGGAGGGTGATCTTCGTCTCTTTTGCCAATTTCTCCTCTTAAAAAATTACATAATGCAGGTAGATTTAAAACGGCGTGAGTTGAAGAAATGCAGGGGAATTTTCGAACAGGTTCAAGTTGAGCTTCCCAACTTGATAATTTACTGATAGGTGCCATAAAATTGATCCTTTTATTTGAAAGAGTGCCGATTTTAGGCGGTTATATTTTTATTTGGTATGAAAAAAAGTCCTTAACGGACGCGCAGAGCATTAATGATGACTGCAAAGTCGACAATTTCTTGAAGCATGGCTCCAATGGCTGGTTGAATATAGCCAAAAGCTGCAATGATCATAAGTGTTAGGCTGAGGCCCATCCCAACGAAGATGCTCTCTTTAGCGATGTATAGAGTTTGCTTGCTAATCGCGATTGTATCTGTAAGTTTAGATAGATCATCATCTAGAAATACGATATCTGCAGCTTCAGCTGAGATTGCACTTCCATATGCCCCCATTGCAACGCCGACGGTCGCTGTTGCAAGCGATGGGGCATCATTGATCCCATCTCCAATCATTGCAATCGGGTGATATTTTTTACCTATCTCTTGAACGATTTCTACTTTTTGATCTGGAAGAAGATCTGCTTTATAGATTTGAATTCCGGCTTGTTTTGCAATTGCTTGCGCATTTTTTTCGTTATCACCAGTGAGCATGACTACTTCTTGGACTCCCAAAACCTGAATATCTTTGATCAATTGTGATACGTTGGGTCTGATTTTATCACTCACGACTAACATCCCGATGCAAAGATCATTTTTTGCGACGAAAATAAGGAGTTTTCCCCGATTTGAATATTGGTCAATCGCTTCTTGGCAGTTTTTGAAGCAAGATTGAGTGAGCTTATCTTTAAGAAATGCGTGTGAGCCAATAGTGAAGTGATCTTGATCAAGATCGCCTTCGACTCCAGATCCTGGGGTTTCTTTAAAGTTGGTGGGGACTGCAAGTTTTTGGTTTGCTTTTTCAACAATGGCTTTTGCAACTGAGTGAGAAGAGAGCTGTTCGATAGATGCTGTTTTATTTAAAAGTTCGTCTGATTGGATATGGTTTAGGGGGATGATCTCTTCGACAAATGCGGTTCCATAGGTAATTGTACCTGTTTTGTCAAAAATAGCCGCTTTGATATTGCCGATCTGCTCCATTGAAGCACCCGCTTTCACAATGATTCCTTCTTTCGCTGCTTTATTAATTCCGCAGAGGATTGCAAGTGGGGTTGCTAGGATGAGGGGACATGGTGTTGCGACGACGAGGACAGACAAGATGGTTGTTGGATCTTGTGTGATAAAATAGCCAAGGGCGCTCATTAAAAGTGTCAGAGGGGTGAAGATGATTGCGTACTTATCTGCAAGGCGCTGGATAGGGGCTTTTTCTTCTTGGGCTTTTTGAACGAGTTGGACGATTTTTTGGTATTGGCTCTCTTGACTGAGCTTGTCAGCTCTCATTTCAAAAGCTCCATTGACATCGATCGTTCCTGAAAAAACTTTGTCACCCGCCCCTTTTGAGTGGCTTAGAGGTTCTCCTGTGAGCGCAGACTCATCAATTTCAGCTGTACCACTTAAGATCGTTCCATCAACGGGAATTAGATCTCCGGGCCGAACCATCAGTAAATCACCAACTTGGACATCTTTTACGTCGATTTTTTCTAAGGAATTATTTGTTTTTCGAAAGGCAAAGCGCGGAGCTCGAGAAAGGAGTTTTTCTAGAGAAGAGGAGGCCCTTTTAAGTCCGTATGCTTCGAGCGCCTCTCCTCCAGATTGCATCAAAACGACGACTGCTCCCGCAAAAGCTTGATCCATGATAATTGCTGTGATGATGGCGAGCATGGCGATAATATCGGATGCAAACTGCCCTTTAATCATCCCTTTGATCGTTTGATATGCAATAGGGGCGCCACCAAGGACGAGCGTAGCAAACCAGATCCAATGGCTTATATGAGGAAGGTCGAGTGAAATATAGAGAATGATCCCTAAGAGAAGGCCAAAAAGTGTAAAAAGGGGCAGGGGATATGTTTTCCCCAAGGACCAAATTTTATTCAATTTCATTTGGCGCAGCGATTAAACGCTTACCATTAAGGGCGTTCCAGTAAGAGGTCATCTGTGATCCATCTGGATTTTGGACGACAATACTGTAGACAGGGAGAAAGATTTCGGTTGTTTTTCGGATGGCAAAGTCGTTTCCAAAGGCCGCTCGGGCAATTGTTTCAATTTGTGATGAACGATACCGTCTTTTTACACGGAGGGCGTGTTTCGAAGGCTTGGTAACAAGCCATTGATCGAGCTTTGTCTCTGGGACGACTTGCAGTTTTGGATTTTGAAGGTGAAGGCGATAGGTGTTGCCGTTTTGGACGATCAGGCTTTTTTTGCGACAGCTATCGATCCATGTATCTAAAATATTATTCTCTATATTGAGGAATTTAGATAGGCCTTCGCGATCCCAAGCACCCCCGCGCGCAGCAAGAGCATTGATCACTTTAAATTCGTGACGGCTTGCATTTGATGCAATGCAGTCGGTAAATCCGTGGGTTTTTTCCCATGTGCCGGTGTTGATGACCATTTCCCCATCCACTAGGCCCCAGAGGATAACCCCCTCACCTGTTTTGTCATGAGTTCTGGTATATTTCACGTCCATGAGCAAGTAGGGGACAAATTTGAGAGTAGGCTCTAAGAATACATGTTCTGTATCTTTGAGAAGCTCTCTTCTGTGGGCTTCCATGATGCTTTCAGCTGAATAGCGAACTTCAAGGGTTTGGAAGGTTGCTGCGCTCAAGAGCTCTTCAATTTTTATGCGGAGCTTCGGCTGGTAATTCCAGGACCAATACCCCCCACCAATTGTAACAAAAGCCATCAGTAACAGAATTATTGCGCGCATAGCAGCCTCCAAACTCCTTTTAACTTATTCTTTCATCGAAAGCAAGAACTCTGCGTTAGAAGCTGTTTTTTTCAATCGCGCAGTCAAAAGATTCATCGCATCGACAGGGGTAAGATCCGCAAGCCCTTGGCGAAGGAGATAGATCTTTTCTAGTTCACCTGGATGATAGAGGAGCTCCTCTTTACGAGTTCCGCTCTTGACAAGGTCAATTGCTGGCCATGTACGTCTGTCGGCAAGTCTTCGGTCAAGCACAAGTTCCATGTTACCTGTTCCTTTAAACTCTTCGAAAATCACCTCATCCATGCGCGAGCCGGTATCGATCAGCGCCGTTGCGATGATTGTTAAAGATCCACCCTGCTCTACATTTCGAGCTGCTCCAAAGAAACGTTTCGGCTTGTGGAGTGCATTTGCATCGACACCACCTGTCAAGATTTTCCCGGAATGGGGCTGGACAGTGTTATATGCACGTGCAAGACGTGTGATGTTATCGAGAAGGATCACAACGTCATATCCACATTCTACTTGGCGCCTTGCTTTTTCGATCGCCATCTCGGCAATTTGTACGTGTCTTTCTGGCGGCTCGTCAAACGTAGATGCGATCACTTCACCTTTTACGGTGCGGATCATGTCGGTCACCTCTTCAGGACGCTCGTCAATAAGGAGGACGATGAGGACCACTTCTGGGCTGTTTGTTTCGATCGCACCAGCGATGTGTTGCATAAGGATCGTTTTGCCCGATTTAGGGGGCGCTACGATGAGTGCGCGTTGTCCTTTTCCGATAGGGGCAGCAAGATCTAAGACGCGCGTTGTGAGTCTTTCTTTTGTTGTCTCCATGACCATCCGCTTGTCTGGATAAAGGGGCGTGAGGTTTTCAAAAAGGACGCGATCGCGTGTTTCTTCAAAGGTTTTGCCATTGATTCGGTCTACTTTGAGCATGGCAAAATATTTTTCTTTTTCTTTAGGAGCTCTGATTGAGCCATAAAGTGTGTCCCCTTTGCGTAAATCGAATCTGCGGATTTGAGCGGGAGATACATAAATATCTTCAGTCGAGGGGAGGTAGTTATAGTAAGGGGATCTGAGGAATCCAAATCCATCGGGCAGGACTTCGAGACACCCCTCTCCGTAGAGAACTTCATTAGGTCGTTCTGAAATTGTTTTTACAATTTCAAAGACGACGACAGATTTAGGTAGAGAAGCTGTGTGCTTAAGGCCGATATTGCGGGCGTATTCTTGAAGTTTCGCGATGTTCATCCGCTGTAGATCGGAGATTTTTGTTACAGTTTCAAAATCGGCGGTTGGACGATGATTTTCTGAATTTTTCTGTTCAGTTTGTT
>Ga0210057_1000519_pt1 | contig 63400 bp, 54 predicted proteins | sample CryGeyCG2114_010_2_FD_183968 | JGI IMG/M metagenome (GOLD analysis project Ga0210057, IMG submission 183968) | Groundwater microbial communities from aquifer - Crystal Geyser CG10_big_fil_rev_8/21/14_0.10 (SPAdes) (version 2) | ecosystem: Environmental > Aquatic > Deep subsurface > Groundwater ...
GGGAGTTCATTATGCTGGTCTGGCTGTTTCTAAATATGAACCAAGTCGCCGCGATGAAATGAAACTCATTTCACGAGTGGGGGTGATCATCCGCATCATCGTGCCGGGCCGGGTCGAGCGTGGCTTGGCTTTTGAGCTGAAAGAGCATCGGCCTTATAACGAAACGGGCGCGGCAGAGTTTATCTACGAGCTGACCAATCAAAGTAATATTCCACTCCAGCCGGCTCTGACCGTTACGATTCGCAACTTTGCTTGGACAATCCGTCGTGAAACGGCTGTCTTGCCCAAGATTTTAAAACCGGGGCAAAGTGACCTTTTTACTTTTGTGCTGGAACACCCTGGTGATTACTTTGGTCTTTACCAAGCCAATTTTGCTTTTACGTTGCCAGCCACCAAAACCGCCAGTTCAGACGGTCAGCTGATCATCCTTTTGCCGGAGTCGCATCAAAATTTTGTTTATTATTTTAAGGCTTTTGGCTTCTGGTATTATCTTTTGCTTAACCTGGCGGTGGTGCTCCTGTGGCTTTTAGGCCGTTTTGGTCAATATTTTTACCTCCTCAAGCTCTGGCGTCGGCGAGTTATTGTCCATCAAAGCAAAAAGAGTGAAAGCATCACGGCTGTGGCCAGACGTTACAATGTCACCGAAAAGAAGCTGATTGGGTTTAACCGGCTCAAACGTACCGGCCGTGGCCAATTGAAAAAGCGATTACAGATTCCTTTGGGTGAATGGGCGCCAGCTGAATGGCGGGAAATTAAGTGGAAGCATAAAATTCCGGATTTTTGGCGCTTTGCCTTTTTGAAGACTAAGTTCTCAAGGCCCAAAGGCATAATTAAAATTTGAAGGCCATGAAGCGGCGCAAGGGCTTTCTCAAAAGATGGTTCACGGGCTTTCTGATCTTGGTTTTAGCTGGTTTTTGGTTGGGATTTGTGCCTTGGCCGGCTTTTCAGGTGGCGCGCGCCGCTGAAGTTAATATCAATACCGACCTTTTTGACGCTACCAGCGAGTATAATCCTTCACCCAATGTGGTTTTTACGACGGACCAGATCGGCTACGCTTTTTATATTGATCAGACCGGCGATGAGCCCCGATACAAAAAAACGACCGACGGCGGCGGAAGCTGGGGTTCGGAGGTCGATTTGGGCGCGGATCTCAATTGGGCGAACATTGCCGTTTGGTATGACCAATGGACGCCGGGAGACAGCAGTGGCACCTACATTTATATGGTGGCAGTCGAGGCCTCAACTGACGATGTTTGGTACAAACGATTGAATACCAGCGACGATGCCCTGTCGCCGACCGGGACCACCTGGACCCAGGTCCGGGCCGGAACCACTTATACCGCCAATAGTTTCGGCAACGTGGCCGTCACCAAAGCCACCGATGGCACTCTCTTTGTGACAACGCCGCTGGACACTGCAACCCTCATTTATAAATCCGCTGACGGCAGTACCTGGGCGGCCGAGAATGGTGGCTCCACCGGAGGCACAACAGATGAGCAGGATATCACCCAGCTTTTCCCCGTTTATGGTGGTGATGTCATGTGGGTTATCCATGATATTTCGGCGACAGATTTGGAATATGAACTTTATGACAGCAGCGCTGACAGCTGGAGCGCCGGCTCCATTGATACCAACTTTATCCAAGCCGTTGGTTATCTGGCCTCCTGGGGCGGAGCGACGCACAAAGCCAGCGGCAATATTTATATCGTTGGTAATAATGATGTCACTAGATCAACGGCCGATATCAAAACTTATGTTTGGGATGATGTGGCTCGTTCTTGGTCAACAGCCACCGATGTTTATAGCAATGATGCCGGTCCCAAACAAGCCACCATCGCCATCGATCAGCGCAATGGCGATCTTTACGCTTTTTACGCCCGTGGCACAGCCGGTTCGGAATCGGTTTATTATAAAAAATCGACGGACGCAGGTAGTAGTTGGGGGAGTGAGAGCTCGGCCGTCAGCAGCACGGCGGATGACCTGCGTTATGTAAGAACTAACTTCGCTGATCCGGAAAGAATTTATGTAACCTGGTATAACGATGACTTGAATTATATCGTCGGGGGCACGGTGGATCTTGATTATTCAGCTGAACCAAATATGTATTTATTTTTAGATAGTGGCGATTCCATCCCGACCGGTTGGAGCGCGGCTGATACGGCTAGTGATGATTTTTATCAGAAGTTTGTTCGCGGGGCCGAGTATTATAACGCGACTCAAGGCACCGGCCAAGCAACCCATGACCATGATATTTCTTTTGTTAGTGCCACCGGGGGGTCGGGCAGTACTAGTGTTGGCCAACCTCTGGCGGCACCCGGAATGTCGCCTTCAGATGCCACCGAAGCCCCATCGGCCATTAGTAGTACCAGCATTAATACCGCGACAACCCTGCCGCCTTGGCGTTATTTGCGGGTCATTACGCTCACGGCCGGCGGCATTCCCACGACCATTCCGACTAATGCCATTGCTATCTTTGACAGCGCCCCAAGTGGCAGTTGGACTCGTTATACTTCACAGGATGGTTATTTTTTGAGGGCCCAAAACAGTAGTGGTAATGATGGCGGCAGTAATACTGATGGGCACACCCATAGCGGCATTGGCTTCTCGGCTGATACTCCAGATACAACAGTTAATCCGCCTCCAGATTCTGGAGCTACCAGTTTTGCCTCGAATACGCATACGCATAGCGTCTCCAGCCAGACAAACAGCGCCGCCACCGGCGAAACAGATCTGCCACCGCATATTGATGTTTTGCTTTATAAGGCCACGGCTGATGTTGCCCCGCCAAGTGGGCTGATCGCCATGTTTGATAATGGCACTCTGCCGGCGAGCTGGGACCAAGTTTCCGATATTGCTGACACCTTTGATGAAAAATTTATGAAATCGGAGTCCGCTTATGATGCCAGCAGTCAGGGCGCGGGGACGCATACCCATGCCAACCAACAGTTTACAACTGGTGGGCCAAGCGGGACAACAGCTCTAGATACAGCTGGCCCGCCACCGACCACGACTGCTTCTGACACTTCCCATACCCACAGTGTCACAGTCAGTTATGGCTCAGCTCGTAATGCGCCGGTTTGGATTGATGTGGTCTTGGCAAAGAAAACAGTAAACTTTATCCCGAAATCAGAAGACTGGCGCTGGTACGATGCCGATGATACAACTGATCCGGCCAATACTAATGGCAGTGAGAATACCGCTGGTGATGCCATTGAAGATGAGAACACCACCAATAGTAGTACTCGGATTATTTATAATGAGAATACTCTGAAGTTACGGCTCAAAATTGCTGAGACTGGTGGAGCGGCCCAAAACAATATTCGTTTTAAGATTCAATACAGCGAGTCATCCACTTTTGCCTCTGCCGTGTCTGATGTCGGCCCCCAGGGTGCCACTGCTCTGTTGTTTCAGTATGCTGATGGGGCCGGCACGGACGATGCCACGATTGGTGCGGCTAGGTTGAGCGGTTCGCCTTCACTGGGGACACACAACGAAGCTACCTCTGCTTCAACTTTTGATTTTTCGGCTTCGACTACTTACGAATTTGAGTTTACGATTAACAACAATAATGCTCCAGCTAACAGGACTTGGTACTTTAGGGCTTACGATACTGTTAATGATGCGGCTGTTCCGCTAAATACTAGCGAAAGTTATCCCTACCTGACCACCGCTGCATCTTATGATTTGGAGGTGTCGACTGTGCCAAGCACGATTGAGATGAGTCAGGTTGGCAATGAAGCAGTTACTACTTGGGGAGGGACAAATTCCGAGTGGGGTTTTTGGGACAAAAGGGGGAATAGTGGTAAATATAATGTGCAGATATCGGCAACAGCCGTTGATCTTGTCGGCGGTGGGGATTCTATCCCTGTCACTGATGAATATTGGTATTCGAAGATAACTGATTTTGGTACAGCTTTTGACTCGGATAAAACCAATATGACGGGTATGGAAAATTATCTTGACTTAAGCACGACTCGTAATGCTTATCAGGATGACAATACTACTAGTGTTGAAGGTGACGGGGGCTTTATCCCAGCACCTTCTTACAAACTGGATAATCTGTCTTCACGAACGAGCGGGATCTATACAGGGACTTTGACACTGACGATTGTAGCGGTGCCGTGAAGTTAGTATTGGGTATTTAGTATTTGGAATCTAGCATAAAAACAAACAGCTCAGAAAATGAGCCGTTTATTTTTTTAGGCAATTTCAAATTATCAGCCTCTCAATTGTTTCGACTAGCTTAACGATATCATTTTTCTGCGTTTCACGACCAAGAGTAACTCGTAAGTTGTCAGACCTAAAACCGCTCTTGTGAGCATCGCAAGCCGCTCCGCCGCTGATCAGAAAACCCCTATTTTCCAGTTCAAAAGCCAGCCGGGTGTGATCATCGTAACTGGCCACGGAAATATTGATATTATTTGGTAAACGTTTTTTCAGATCTCCATTGATTTCGATTTTAGGATTTTGGGCTACCGCTCCCAAAACATAATCGCGTAACTCTCTTAATCTTTTACTCTCTCTTGCTTTAAGTCGATTGGCAGTTTTGATCGCTTCGGCTAGGCCGATAATACCAGTCACATTTTCTGTGCCACTTCGAAGTCCCTGCTCGTGCCCGCCGCCATGGATAATCGGTGAGAGTTCGGTGCCAGATTTTACAAACAAGCAACCGATTCCTTTCGGACCGTATATTTTGCTGCCATTGAAACTCATCAAGTCAACGCCGAGCCATGCGGTCTGGGCATTGAGATAATTGATGGCTTGGCAGGCATCGGTATGGATGATGATTTCTGGCTGTTGTGATTTGACCAGTCGGCTGATCTCGTGAATCGGTTGAATTGTGCCAATGGTGTTGCTGGCATAAATTATCGAGATAAGAAAAGTGTCTTTACGCAAAGCTTGTAAGATATCTTGCGGATCAATCAGGCCGTTTTTATTTGGTTTTGAATAAGTGACCTTGAAGCCTCTTCTCTTAAGTTCCTTGATTGGCTGAATAACCGAAGCATGCTCCAGAGTCGTGGTGATGATATGCCCTTTTCCAAATTTTTGCGCCAAACCAAAAACGGCCAGATTGTTGGCCTCGGTGGCGCTACCGGTAAAGACCAACTCCCTGCTTTTACAGCCGAGCTCATGAGCGATGTCCTTACGGGCATCTTCCAGCAGGTTTCGTGCTTTGCGACCCAAAATATGAGCCGATGAGGGATTGGCAAAACTTTTTTTACCGATTTCGGACATCACCTTGGCCACTTGTGGATCAAGCGGTGTGGCGGCGGCGTAATCAAGATAGATCATCTTTTTCATGCACTTAATTATATCAATTCTCCATTCTTCATTATATCAATTCCCATTCTTCATTCTCCATTCTTCATTCTCCATTAACCTGGGGGTATAATGGAGTTGCATAGTAAATTTTAATTGTGCGGGTATGAATAATTTTTTTCGAGGCGAAACTGTCAAAAATGTTTTCATCGGTCTGTTCGGTGTTTTTTTGGGTCTGGGCATCATTCTGTTGGCGGTAATCATCGCCAATCAATTTAAGTTTGGTCAATCTTTTGACAACACCATCACCGTTGAGGGTACCGGTCAAGCGATTGGCATTCCAGACATTGCCGAAGTTTACCTTTCGGTGGTGGTCGAAAATGCTGATTCCAACAAGGCCCAGAGTCAAGTCAGTGAGAAGATGGAGAAAGTTATTGCGGACTTAAAATCTAGGGACATTGATAAAGAGGACATCAAAACAGTTGAATATAATATTTATCCTAAGTATGATTACCGCAGCGCCGTTGAGAAGATCACTGGCTACACGGCTACGCAGACGGTATTGGTCAAAATTCGTGAAACTGATAAGACCGGCGAGATACTGTCTTCGGTCGCGGCTTCGGGCGTCAATCAGGTTGGTGGTATAAACTTCACGGTGGAGGATCCGGAAGAGCTGAAGTCAGAAGCGCGTAAAGAAGCCTTTGCCGAGGCCAGGCGTAAAGCGAAGGAGATGGCTACGGCGGCCGGTGTTCGTCTGGGTCGTATCGTTAACATCAATGAAAACTTTTATCCGGGTGGGCCGATTTTTTACGACGAGAGATCGGCTATCGGTATGGGTGGCGGTGGTGATTTACCTGCGCCCATCGAAGTTGGCAGTCAAGAGGTGAACGTGACTGTCAATATGACCTTTCAGATTCGCTAATCATTGTAAGAGTGAAAAATCAAGACATTCACTTAATTCTGGATAATATTAGATCGCTCCACAACGTTGGGGCGATCTTTCGCACGGCTGAAGCCACCAAAGTCAAAAAAATCTATCTCTGCGGCCTGACCGGTTATCCGCCTCGTAAAGAAATTGACAAAACTGCTCTGCGCACGGTTGCGGGCGTGCCGTGGGAGTACGTCAAGGACGTAACGGATGTTTTAAAGAAGCTCAAGAAACGGAAAGTTGGGATTATCGCTTTGGAGCAACGCACTGGCAGTTTATACTATAATCAAACAAAATATCGTTTTCCGCTGGCGGTGATTGTTGGTCATGAGCTGTACGGTGTCAGCGAACGAGCCATTAGCTATACGGACGCCATTGTGGAGATACCTATGTATGGACGTATCGCCGAATCGCTCAATGTCGCCACGGCGACCGGCATTTTGCTCTATAAAATAAAGGAGAGTTGACGATATGAAGATTCTCTTCGGTGGACATCTGGGTATGGGCAAGGGGCTCTCAGGGGTTTTGCATAATGCTCGTCGTCTGAACATCAATGCGGTACAGATATTTGCTTCCAGCCCCCAAACTTGGGAGAAGCCGAAGCATGTTGAAGAGGCGGTGCATTTTTTCCGTCTGAAAAAAGACTCTTTCGGAGTAGAGAGCGTTGTGATCCACGCCATTTATCTCATCAATCTCGCTTCCTTCAAAACGAATATCTGGCATAGTTCGATTACGGCTTTGGCGAACGACCTCAAATTTGCCGACAAAATCGGGGCTTCGGCCGTGATTTTTCATCCCGGTAGCCATTTAGGTTTGGGCTTAAACAAGGGGATTGAGCGCGCCGCCGTCGGGATGGTGAAGGCGTTGGATTTGGCCGGTAAAACGAAGGCCAAGCTGGCGGTTGAAATCACGGCCGGACACGGCAACCTCTTGGGAGATAATTTTGAAGAATTGGCGGCGATGATTAAAGCCTTGCCAACGTCGTATAAAAGACGGGTGGGCATCTGTTTGGACACTTGCCATATGTACGCTTCCGGTTATGATATCGCCACACCGGAAAAATTTAACGCCGTGCTTAGGAGTTTTGATAAAAAAATTGGGTTGCACAAACTGTTGGTCTTTCATCTGAACGATTCGAAGTTTGAGCTCGCCTCACATCGTGATCGGCACGAAATAATCGGTCTCGGCCATCTCGGCAAAGAGATTTTTGGTCATATCATCAACCATCCGAAATTACTTCATGTGCCATTTATTCTCGAAACACCGGATATGGGCGAGAGTTATCGCAGTGTTCTGACGATTAAGAAAATGATGAAAAATTGAAAAAAATAAACGGCTCCCGCCCATATTGCTTACGCAAAATATGGCGGGCAGGCATTCATTCGCCGTTTATTTTTTGCCTAATTCCCCCGAAGGGGTCCCCTTGGGACTGATTCCAATTCGTGAGCCGTTTATTTTTTTAGTAACATTTTCGCTTGCAGCGCGAATAAATAATTATAGCTTTGATGGCTTTCAGAGCACATTTAAGGTTGACTATTTATTGACGGCATGTTAAAGTAGAGAACATTCAATTTTTCTATGACTGAAGGAGAAAAGCAACAATTTGGTGAAAACATCCAAGCTCGTATCGATGCTCGAACAAGATTACGCGAGAACGGCTTTTTAATCACGGCCGATGATTTTCCTTCTTTGAGAGAAGATCTGCCCGAACTCCTGGTGAATTTATCTGATTATAATCGTAAATTGCTTGCGGCTGAAGGCCCTGAAGATATTCAAATGGCAGCTGATCAATTCTTGAGTGAATTGAGGGCTCTTAAGGGAACTACTAACGATACTCAACAGGTAATCCCCCAAATTATTAAGAAAATCGAGGAAGGATTGCAGCAGGTTCAGCCGGTTGAGATTAAAGAAGGGGAAGGGGCGGCCATTCAGCCGATTGACATTAAATTTTCCATTAAAGACGGAGACTCACTAATAGAAATAATAGAAGAGGGGGTGGCGGCTGAAGAAAGGGAGCCTGCGGAAGTTATTCAGGAAAAGCCAATTCAGCCTAAAAAAGATGAAAGACTGCCCGAGCATGGTTGGCAGGAGCGAGGGCCAATGGCCGCTGAACAAGGCACAAGCCGGCCGTCTTTGGTTATGCCAAAAGTAAGAATGCCTTCAAGAGAAGCCCTGGTCAAGAATTATCAGGAGGGCCAGGCAGTCACCCTTTCTTGGCTAGGTAAACACAGGAAACCATTGCAGGCAACTCTTCTGAGCCTGACTCTTCTGGGTATCAGCAACAGTGCGGCCATTAAAAATGTTGAACAGAAAACATCTTCAGTTGAAGATGGTCATGATATTCCTAAAGCAACTCAAAATATTGGTAGTTTTCAAATTGCCTCCGAAGCTCCGGATCTTTTATTCCGGGAAGCTAGAGAGAAAATGGCAGAAACAGCCATGCCAGCATCAGTCGAAAATAAAACTTATCCTAAAAAAGCTCAGAAAAATGATAGTCAAACCGGTTTGGCGCTTGAGGCCGTCAACGAATATGCGGCTGAAAATAATTATGGTTTAGATGACAATCAAGGCATAAAAGCAGCCATCAGTCTAGCTAAGCGGGCGGGCTGGCAGGATCATATTGAAGTTGGCCAGGAATTTACTTTTGAAACTACAGCGATTAAAAAAGCGCTCAAAGAAACCAAAAACATCTCCGTTAAAGCTGTTTTGGCTGAAGCCAGAGCCGAAATGGTCCAACCAGATTCAACGCCAGAAACGGCCGTCGCTCAAGCTGAAACCCCGTCATCGGCTGAAACAGCCGGTGAGAACGAGGCAGTCGTTTTATCCGTAAAAGAAAAAAAGCCGGCTCAAGTGATTGGGATTTACGATGCCAGAGGCCACGTGATTGAGAATGTTGATGAACAAGTTAGTCCCGAAAAGATCCAGCAGGAAGTAGGTCGTCTTAAAGATAAGTTACTGGCCGGGGCGATGGATGAAGAGCCGATGTCAGCTTATGAATGGATTGAAGTCAAAAGGAAACTAAGGGAGATTGATCGGGAGAGTAGCGTTGTTTCTTTCAGCGAAGGTTGGTTTTCTGACAATTATGATTTAAAAAGCGAACGCAAGATAGATTCTAAAGTTAAGGTCTCGAAAAATGTTTGGCAGCCCAGCATTGAAAAAGAATTAAGAACTCGTTTGCGCAGGCAGGGGCTTGATTACAACGCTCTTAACGCTTGGGTTTTAAATACCCGAGATGTTCAGACAGAGCTTTGGCTTTTCTCGCCGACCGATCCAATCAAGACCTTTTCTCTCTACGAAAAGTGGCGCCAAAAAATGGTCTTGCACAATTTAGAGGTGGCCATTTCTCGAGCGGAGGCGAATGATGATATGGAAAAGCGTGATAAATTACTGATTGTTCGGAAAGCTCTTAGGAGTGCCCTGGGTGTTCGACAAAAATATAATCGTGAACTCACTAAACGCTAAAAAATAAACGGCTTCTGACTTCGTCCGTCAGAGTAACGGACTACGACAGGACTTCGCATTAATTCGCCGTTTATTTTTTGATGTTTTTTACTAATCTCTAGCTTCCAGTCTCCAGTCTCTAATCTCTAGTTCAAGCATTTACTTCCAATCCCAACATCCGTTTACAGAGATTAATCCGCTCGTCAACGCAGCGGATTTTTTCCTCGAGCATATATTCCATCGCCACGAAAACGGAGCTGATGCTTTTGACATACGCTTCGCGGTCTTTGTCGGTGTGACCATTCTCCTTTTTATCGGGCAGGATTAGATGCCCCTTGGCGATGTTGACCAGCGCCTTCATAATGGCGGCGTAATCCACCAAAAGCGAGCGATAACTTTGAATAAAGGTGGCGTGGGGCAAGATTTTGGCAACCTCGTTTGAAATGTCGAGATTGAGCGCCTCGTTGAGAGGCGCCAACTTACTTTCGATCTCACCACTTAATTCGCGGTAAATCGAGAGCAATTCTTTTTCGTTAGTGATTTTGAGTACTTCTTGGACGGAAATCATAGACTAATCATACCAAAGAAATCTTGGTAGAATAAGAAGGTATGAAAAATAATTGTTCAAAGTGCGTCGAGAGTCGAAATTTGGGTTTGAAATTTTGCCGTCATTGCGGCGAATTGCTTGCCCCTGATGCCAAAGAGGGGGGTGGGAATATCGCAACCATTCGTCAAAAAAAGGAGAACGAGACGGAGGCCGAAAAGCGCGAATTTAGCGCCAAAGGCATGTCACCGGAAAAATTTCGGCATGAAGTGGAGAAGCGCGTGGGGCACAAATTGGGCGGTGTCTCGTTGGCGCCCGTGTTGTTGGCTACCTCCCTAGCGGTCGTTTTGATTTTGGGCGGGGCCTTTGTCTATTCGCGTTCAAAAAACGCTTCCAGTTATACAACGCAAGTTAACGATGTTTGGCAGGATCTCATTACGCAGGCCGATAAACTCAACACCCGAAGCAAGAAACTTGTTAATGCCGATGATCTGCCGGCGTATGAAAATGATTTGGGTCCCATCGGTCGCGAGATTAAAAACCTCAATTTTGCCTTAGGGGACATAAGCGAGGATACGATACCTGACGAACACGAGATTTTGCATGAACGTTTGGTTGCTTTCGGCAATGAATTTGACGGCTATCTTGAAAGAATCAAATTTTTGATTCGGAGTTTGGACCAAATCGAAAAAGAGGAGGAGCTCGGGGTTTTTGATAACAAAGGAAGTGATTTGGAACAAAGCTATGACGATTTGATTTTGGCCAATCGTACTGTCTTGAAAAAAAGTTTTCCGCGGGAGACTTTTCGGATTACCGACAATCTAAAAATCATTGCCGCCAAATATCTGGAAACAAAATTGGCCGATGAGGCAGAGAAGGAGAGCGGCGGCGATGCCGTCGATCGCATTATGGCCCAGCAAAGTGTCGAGGGTTTTATGGACGCCTATCTTTTGAGTGATGAAAATAAGATGAAGGAATTTATGACCATCGAAGCGGTCAATGAATTTAGTTATGACTATTGGTTCGCGGGAGACTTCAAGATTTTGAGCTATCGAATCTTGAGTACGAATTATATGGATGCAGGTCACTTTGAGGTTGTGAGTCGCGAACAGGACGAAACTTTGGATGGTTATAAATATACGGTTGACCGGCTTTTTAAGGTTAGTCAGGTCGATGACGAGTGGCGTATCGATGTGGTAAGCTATAGTTACGGATAGATAATCTCTCTTCTCAAAGCCGAAGTTATGGGCTTTGAAATTTTTTATGAGCGACGAAAAAGACATTAATTTGCATATAAAGTCGATGCCGATCAAGGGAGTGATGGAGGACTCTTATCTGGCATACGCGATGAGTGTTATTGTCTCGCGTGCTTTGCCGGATGTGCGTGACGGGTTAAAGCCGGTGCACCGACGGATTCTTTATGCCATGCACCGCGAGGGCTTGCAACACAGCAAGAGTTACAGCAAGTGTGCCGGTATCGTCGGTGAAGTTTTGAAAAAGTATCATCCCCACGGCGATACGGCCGTTTATGATGCTTTGGTCCGTTTTGCCCAAGACTGGAACTTGCGCTATCCCTTGGTTGATGGACAGGGAAACTTTGGTTCCGTCGATGGGGATCCGGCGGCGGCGTATCGATATACCGAAGCGCGTATGGAAAACATCACCGAGGAGCTTCTCTCGGAGATAGACAAAGAAACGGTCGACTTCGTGCCAAATTTTGACGGTAAACATGAAGAGCCGAAGGTTTTGCCGGCGCGTATCCCGCAATTACTTTTGAACGGAACGGTCGGTATTGCGGTCGGGATGGCGACCAGCATTCCGCCACACAATTTGCGCGAGTTAAGTGACGCTTTGGTGACCATCATCGACGATCCCGATATCGAGGTTGGCAAAGTGGCGGATATTATCCAAGGCCCTGATTTTCCAACAGGTGGCATCATCTATAATCCGAAAGATATTAAAATCGCCTACACAACGGGCAAGGGCAAGGTGGTCACGCGAGCGGTGGCGAAGATCGAGGAAGGGGACAGGGGCTCCTTTCGGATTATTGTGACGGAGCTACCTTATCAGGTGAACAAATCGACTTTGTTGGAGAAAATTGCTGATTTGGTTAAAAGTAAAAAAATAGTGAGCGTGAGCGACCTGCGCGACGAATCTGACCGTGATGGTATTCGGATGGTCATTGAGCTCAAAAAAGACGCTTATCCCAAAAAAATACTCAACCAGCTTTTCAAGCTAACGCCGATGCAGTCCTCTTTTCATGTGAATATGTTGGCTCTGGTTGATGGTATCCAGCCACGTGTTTTGAATATCAAAGAGGCGCTTAGTTATTTTATCGAGCATCGTGTTGAGGTCGTTCGTCGGCGGAGCGAATATGAACTCCGCAGGGCCGAAGAGAGGGCCCATATTTTGGAAGGATTCATCATCGCGCTAAAAAATCTCGATGCCGTCATCAAGCTTATCCGAGCTTCTAAAACTCGTGAAGAAGCCCACGCCGGTTTGATGAAAAAATTTGCGTTGACGGATATTCAAGCCAACGCCATTTTAGAGATGCGTCTTGCCGCCTTGGTGGCCTTGGAGCGCAACAAGATCGACGAAGAGCACAAAGAAAAAAAGAAAATCATCGCGCACTTAAAAGACTTGCTTAAGAGTCCAGTCAAGATTAAGGCCTTAATTCGCAAAGAGCTTTTGGAGATTAAAGAGAAATACGGCGATGAGCGCCGGACCGATATCTCCAAAACGCAAATCGGCAAATTTGAAGAAACGGACCTGATTCCGGACGAAAATGTGATTGTGAGTATGACGAACAATGATTACATCAAACGAATCCCCATCGGCACCTACAAGAGCCAGGGTCGGGGTGGCGTTGGGGTGAGGGGCTTTAAGGCCAAGGATGAGGATAATATCAGTGCTGACAAAATCATTGTGACCAAAAATCACGACAATATTCTTTTTTTTACCAACCGTGGTCGCGTCTTCAAAATTAAAGTTTATGAAATTCCACAAATGACACGGATTGCCAAAGGTCAGTCGATTGTCAATTTGATTCAGCTTGCGCCCGAGGAACATGTCACGGGAACAATCACGGTGCGTAATTTTAGCGATGACCACAATTTTTTGATGGTGACCAAGGGTGGCGTTGTCAAGAAAACGCCGGTCAACAAATATCAGAACATTCGTACGGGGGGGCTGATTGCCATTAAGTTGCAGCCAAATGATGAATTGCGTTGGATTTTGCTCGGTCGACCAACAGACAATTTTGTTATCGTGACAGCCGAAGGCAAAGCCATCTTGGCCAAGACCAGCGACGCCAGACCGCAGGGTCGAGCGACGATGGGCGTCAGGGGTATCAGATTGCGTGGCGATGATGTGGTTATCGGTGCGGATATCAGCACCGGTGACAAAGACGAAACGCTTTTGATTATTGGCGAGAAAGGTTTGGGCAAGAGAACATCGCTCAGTCAATATACACTTCAACATCGTGGTGGTATGGGGGTCAAAACAGCGAACGTTACCAGCAAGACCGGCAAATTGGTCTATGCTAAATTAATCAAAGCCAGCACGGGCGATCTGCTCATCAGCTCGGCCAAGGGTTCGGTTATTCGTCTCTCAATTAAAAGCGTCAAAGTCTCCGGTCGCGCTACTCAAGGTGTGAAGTTAATTCGTTTGAAAGCGGGAGACCGAGCTGTCGGAGCTGTTTGGCTCCAGTCTGAAGAAGACACGGAAAAAGAGCTCCAATCCTCCGAACCGACCGGCTCCGCTGCGGGTGTTGATGGCCAAGCAGTCAAGGCAGCTCCAGAAGCTGTGAGCAAAAAAGCTTCTTCGGGGGTGGCGCCAAAAAAAGCGGTCAAGGTAGTTCAAAAAGTGTCTGTCAAGAAATCAGTTCCTCAAAGGCCGCTTCCCAAGGGAAAGAGCAGGGGCGGCACGCCGATAAAGAGCGCCAAGGTGCGCATCAGTAATTATCAAACCGGTCGTAAGACGGTGGTCAAAGTGGCCTCTCGTAGACAACCTGTGAAAACAAAGGCAAAGCCTCCGTTCAAGATAACGCGAACAAAGATTGCCGGAGCGAAGTTTCCGAGCTCGACAACGCCGAACTTCAGCAAGAGCAAAATCAAAAATAAGAAAAAGAAATAACAAACATTGGCTATGGATTTTATGCATTTATTTAAAATCAGTTATTGGCTGGATGCGCAACCATTCCCTGTTTTTACACTCGGGCCATATCTTTTCGCGCTCTTTCTCTTGTCGGTCGGTTTGGGCGCTTTGGCCCAAAGATATCTGACCATCAGAAAAAAACAGCTCTTGGTCGTTAGCTGGAAGAGAGCTATCTCGGTTTTTTACACCGTTGGTTTTTGGGGGCTCCTCCTTCTGTTTTTTAGACATGAGGGTATCCCATACTTAACGATGCGTCTTTGGTACTTGTTTTTGGCGATTTATGTTGCTATCGTCTTGACGCTAATCGTCAAAGACGGAAAAAATGCCAGAACCAGTCAGGGTAAAAGAAGGCCGATAGTCAAAAACAAATATGGTTCGGTCAGAAAGAGGCTCAAAAAAAGAAAGAGAAAAAAATAATTGAGTCTCGATTGTTTGGAGGGTGAAGTTGGCGGGGGGTCGTCTCGCCCGAATCCGTCAATCAACGTGACGGGCTTAGAGGGTTGACTTTCTTCTCTCATCCTATTTATACTACTAAGGTATTTATGTCAGCTATCAAGACACAAAAAGCCAATCATAAGATGGAGGACCTGCTTGAGGCCAGTCTTAAAAAATACAAGATTTATCAAGCCGGCGATCTTGTCGATGGCAAGATTTTGGCTGTGACCAAAAATAAAATCTGGGTGGATATCGATCAGGGTCGATTTATCGGGGTCATCAGTAACCGTGAATTGACTGAAGAGGGACTCTCTTTGCCCGATTTTGAGATTGGTCAAGAGGTCAACGGTTATGTTGTGGATCCGGAGCTCGAGCAGGGCTTTATGTTGCTCTCCATCCGTCAGGCCCTTAAAGAGAAGGGCTGGAAGGCCGTTGAGGAGAGATTCAAGGCGGACCAAACCTTTGTGGGCAAGATTGTCGAGGCAAACTTTGGCGGCTTGATGATTGAAGCAGACGGCATGCGCGGATTCTTGCCAGTATCTCAGCTTTCACCGGAAAATTATCCGCGGGTTGGCAACAACAAAGAAGAGATTTTGAAAAAACTTCGCGAATTAGAGAACAGCAATATTGAGGTGAAGGTTTTGGACTACGATAAGAACACTAACAAGCTTATTTTCTCTGAACGTGAGGCCAAAAAAGAAGAGGTGGCCAAATTGATTGGCAAGGTCAAAGAGGGCGAGGTGGTTGTCGGCAAGGTGACCGGGGTGGTCGATTTCGGTATTTTCGTCGCTCTCGATAATCATCTGGAGGGCCTGATTCACATTTCGGAAGTGAGTTGGGACAAAGTTGACGATATCCATAAATTTGCCAAAGTTGGTGCTCAAGTGAAGACAATGGTCATCGGCACCAGTGAGGATAAGGTCTCTTTGAGTCTGAAGAGACTCCATCGGGATCCTTGGCTTGATTTGGTCAAAGATTACAAAGAGGGACAAGTTGTCAAAGGCAAAATTACGCAAATTATGCCCTTCGGTGTTTTTGTTAAAATTGACGATAAGGTTGACGGGTTGGTCCATATCTCTGAGATTTCGCAAGATCACGTTAAGGATCCGGCCGAAAAGGTGGCGGTGGGCAAGACTTATGACATGCAAATTATCAGTGTCGAGCAAGATTCCCATCGATTGGGTCTGAGCATCAAGGCTCTGGAGGCGCCCAGTAGCAAATCCGGTCCAACGGCCGGAAAAAGCGCGAGCAGCAAGTCTAGCGCTGTGGCGGCGACGGAATTGGGCAAGCTTGATATCGGTGCCGGCGTTTTGGGCAAACTGCAGTCAGCCGGTGTCAAAAGCATGAAGGATCTGGCCAGCAAGAGTGTTGAAGAGCTGATGGAGATTAAGGGCATCGGCAAAACTATCGCGGAAAAAATCTTCAAGGTTGTCAAGAAAAAATAATTATCAAAAAATCTTTTAGCCAACCGACGCTCCAAAGGAGCGTCGGCTTTGTTTTTAGCGCCTAAAAGGGTTATTCTAGATAGTATGGGTGAAAACAAGCAAAAAATTGAGATTTCCGAAACCATCGCGGTCAAAGATTTGGCGAAAATTTTGGGAGTGGCCATTACCGATCTTATCGGCTCTCTTTTGAAGGAGGGGATTTTGGCGACTATCAATGATAGTCTAGACTTTGAAACGGCGGCAATCGTCGCTGCCGAAAAGGGCATCGAGTTGGTCCCCAAGAAAGTGGTGGAGGCTGATGAAGGGGAGGATAAATTTGAGGAAAAATATAAAACTGAAAAAAGGCCACCGGTGGTTACCATCATTGGTCACGTTGACCACGGCAAAACGACCCTTCTGGACTATATCCGTCACGCTGATGTTGCCAAGTCTGAATCAGGCGGGATCACGCAGCATATTGGCTCTTATCAGATTGAATATGAGTTCAAGGATCGGGGCACCGGCAAAGTCGAAAGGGAAAAAATAACTTTTTTGGATACGCCGGGACACGAAGCTTTTTCAGCTATCCGAGCCCAAGGTACGAAAATCACCGATATCCTTATTTTGGTGGTCGCCGCCGACGATGGGGTCAAGCCACAAACGATTGAAGCTATCGATCTGGCCAAGGCGGCCAAGGTGCCAACCATTGTGGCGATTAACAAAATTGACAAGCCGGGGGCCAATCTGCATCTTATCAAGGGACAATTGGTCGAACAGGATTTCGCCACGGAAGATATGGGGGGCAAGCATCCGGTGGTTTTGGTTTCGGCCAAAAGTGGTGAGGGCGTTGACAAGCTTCTGGAGATGATTTTGCTGGTGGCGGACGTGGAGGGCTTCAAGAGCCGTCGCAAGGGTCCGGCCGTCGGAGTCATTTTAGAGTCCAATCTTGATCCAAAGAAGGGGGTGACTGCGACCGTTTTGGTGCAAAGAGGCGGGCTTTCGGTTGGCGATCCATTTGTTGTCAGCGGCGAATCCGGCAAAGTCAAAAGCATCGAAGACCATGCGGGCAAAAAAATCAAAACGGCCGGTCCCAGTATGCCGGTACAGCTAACCGGCTTTTCAGCCCAGCCGCTGATTGGCGATATTTTAACAGTTGCCGAGAGTGACAAAGAGGCCAGGTCCAAAGCGCATACCATGGGACGCTCTGCTTCCGCCAAGCGCATTAATATCGCTACCAAAGCTGATTTGTCTACGCTCTCTAAACAAATCAAAGCTAGCCAGATGACGACGCTGAATGTGGTGGTCAAAACGGACGTTTTCGGCTCGCTGGAAGCCATCAAAAAGTCTTTAGCGGCCATCAAGAGCGACAAGGCCAGCATCAAAATTATTCACGAAGGCATCGGCGCTATTAATGAATCGGACATTTTAACGGCTGAAGGACAGGAGGGCCAAAATGTATTTGTGATCGGTTTTCGGGTCAAGCCAAGCTTGGCGGCCAAGAAAAGCGCCGAAAAAGTTGGTATCAAGATTTTCACCTATGATGTTATTTACGAGCTGATTGATGATTTGAAGGATTTGCTTTTTGAAGCGATGGAGCCGGAAAAAATCGAAATTCAAAAGGGCAAAGGTAAAGTGCTCAAAATATTTCGCCGTGGCGGCAAGGCCAAAGTTATTGGCGTTAAATTAAATATTGGCGAAGTAGAGGTCGGCGATTATCTGCGAATCTTGCGTGAAGCGGGGGAAGGTGAAAAAATCCCTGAAGGCAAAATTCTGAAGATTCAGCATGTCAACGAAGAGTTAAAAAAAGCTACGGCTGAGGGGGAATTTGGTTTCGAAGTTGAAATTGAAGAAGTGCCGGAGGAGGGCGAAAAAGTTGAATTCTTCAAGATTGAATACAACAAGCCAAAACTCTGATTGTCATTCCAGACCTGTCTGCCGCCTGCCTGCCGGTAGCCAGGACAGGCGGGCTTGATCTGGAATCCAGAAAACTTTAGCGGTTCATATGAGCCGCTAAAAAATATTCCCCTCTTAAGATAAGAGGGACTAGGGGAGTTATGCTCTTGTCATTGCGAATGAAGTGTGGCAATCTCTCCGTTGCCTGCCCGCCTGATTATGCGAAGCATTATTGGCGGGTCATTCCGGTCCCAATACCGGGGATCGGGAAGCCGCTCACGAAGTGTATCGGCTCAAAAGTATCCAGAATCCCACTTTTCAAATATCTTGACTTTTGGCTCCCAACAAGATACTCTGGAGGCATCAAAACAGAAGGAGGCTTGCCGTGTGTGATTGTTGTAGTATCTTGTCCATTCCCGCCTCGCTCGAGCATCGTGGATCTCGACCGGACCCTGCGGAGGTTATGGAATTCACTACGGCCGAAGCTCGATATCTCGCTCTCTGCTCTGGTCAACCCAAGGACGAGGGGATTATTCTCCCTATGTCACCAAGGGTGGCCTTCGCTCCACCGTTCGCGACGACGGAGACCATCGCCGATTATGGTGGTCTCTAGCGGAACAATCGAAAGGCGTCTCCGGGCGCCTTTTTTCTTTTATTATTATTCTGCCTCCGTCCAGAATCCTATATAATGATAAGGTCGCTAAGCTCCAGATTATAAATTCTATATTCCAATTTTTATGTCCGACCGAATTAATAAAATTAATGCCGAATGGCAAAAACTGCTGGCGGAAATATTGACGGAAATAACGCCAAAAGATTTTCCGATGGTCAGTATCACTTACGTTGACGCCGCCAAAGATTTACGGAATGCCACCGTTGGTCTTAGTTTTTTGGAAAAGGAGAATGCGGAGGCCTATGCCAAGTATTTTGTAAATCATGCCAGTCAAATTCGTCGTGAGCTGGGCAATCGTTCAACTGCAAAATACACGCCACAGCTACATTTTAAACTCGACACCACCACCGATTTTGTCAATAAGATAGAGGAAGTTTTTCATAAATTGAAAAATAAAGACGAAGATAGTTAAAAATAAACGGCTCCCGCCCACATTGCTTACGCAAAATATGGCGGGCCGGCACTCATTCGCCGTTTATTTTTATACAAAATGTCATCCCAGATTTAGTCTGCCCGCAATGGTTCACCCATGGCTGATGCAGGCAGGTCTGGGATGGCGCAAAGTGAGATTCTGAACTTTTGAGCCGATACACCTTGTGAGCGGCTTCCCGATCCTTTAGTCATCGGGACCAGAATGACGTTTTTTTTGCGGCTCAAACAAAACTGGCCGAAGACCTTGAGCGAAGTTGAAAGGCCGTCAGGATTTTGGTTATAAATCAAGTTTTTTCAGCGCCGCCTCTGCGGCCGCCATTTCAGCTTTTTGCTTACTTGTGCCCTCGCCCTTGGCGAGGATTTTGTCGCCAATCTCAACGCCGACGACAAATTTTTTGTCATGATCCGGCCCGCTTTCTTCCAGCACTTTATAAGCCGGAGTGAGGTTCTCTCTTTCTTGGATTAGCTCCTGTAGGTGGCTCTTGGCGTCGATATGAGCATTGGTCGACAGAATATCCTTGAGTTTGGGAAAGAGGTATTTCTCAAGCACTTCTGTGGCTTTTTCCAGCCCGGCGTCAAGATAAATCGCGCCCATGATAGCCTCCACCGCATTGGAAAGAATGATATCTTTGGCCTTGCCGGTGCTGCCGGCCTCACCCTTGCTTAAGTAAATATACTTATCCAATTTCCAGTCGTGTCCCAACTCTGCCAAAGTTTCTCTTTTGATGAGTGAAGCGCGCAGGCTGGTGAGCTCGCCTTCAGGGCCGGGGAACTCACGGTATAAATAATCGGTAACGATGATTTCCATGACTGCGTCACCAAGAAATTCAAGCCGTTCATTGTGGTCAAGCTCAAAACCCTCGTTCTCATTTAGATAAGAGCGATGGACAAGCGCTTGCTTCAAAAGATTTTTATCGGCAAAGTTAAGGTTCAGTTTTTTTTCCAATTCTCTAACCATAATTGCTCAATTAAAGATAAGGGGTATCAAGTGGGATAGACTTTATTTTTTATCGCTATCGTTGTTAGACTCTTTACGTTTACCCGGTTTTTCATCACGCTCCGGGTCGTATTTTTTGGAACTGCGAAAGACGGTGCCCAGGACACCGTTTACAAATTTGCTGGAAGTCTCGCCGCCAAATTCTTTGGCGAGCTCCACCGCCTCATTGATAGCGGCCTTGGGGGGAACTTCATCATCAAAGATAATCTCAAAAACGGCGATGCGTAGAACCGCCAGATCGATCTGTGATATTTGTTCAATTGGCCACTCCGGAGCTGCTACCTGAATAATATTGTCGATTTCTTCGAGCTCTTTTTCGACACCCTGAACAATATTCAATAGGAAGCTCTCGTTATTTTTATCGAAATCTTTGTCTTCAAGATTCCTGGTTACGACTTCCATTAAAGCGACTTGAGGGTGCAGCTGCCACTCATAAAGACTTTGCATTGCGACAATCCGAGCATAATGTCTGGTTGCGGCCATAAAAATCTATTTTTTATCTTTCTTTTCTTCGGATTCTTTTTTCTTGGTGGGGGCCTTTTTCTTGGCTTTGGTCTTCTTGGTTCTCTCTTCCTTAATTTTTTGAGCAGCGGCACGACGTTCCATCATAGCCAGTCTCTTGTCGGAGCGAAGCTCTAGTATCTTCTTGCCTTTATAAAAACCGCATTCAGGACAGACCCGATGGGGCAACCTGGGCGCTTTACATTGTGGACAGGGTGAAAGATTCGGCAGACTCTTGGACTCATGACTTCGGCGAGTTCGAGTCCGGACCTTAGATCTTTTCTGTTTTGGTTGGGCAGCCATAGCAAAATTTAAATATTAAGCCTGTAAACTCAATATATCATATGTTCCAGACTTATTTTTGTCAAAGGCCTGGCAAGGTTCTTTTATAAACCTGATGAGTAAAAAGAGAAGCGTCATCGGAGAGTCTTGACCGCCTTCAAGCCATATAGTACAATTTCTTCTGTTACCCTGTTATAAAGTTAAGGATAGAAATTGTTAGTCATCAGATTATCTCGTACCGGTCGGCGTAATTTACCGCACTTCCGGGTGGTCGTGGCTGAAAAGTCAGCGCCCATAAAAGGAAAATTTGTCGAAATTTTGGGGAATTTTGATCCGATCCAAAAGGTCTTTAAGGTGGCCAAGGATCGGGTTGTTTATTGGTTCGAGAGGGGAGCGAAGCCGACGCAGAAAGTGGCGCGCCTGCTTTTAAAATACGAAAACCTAAAAACGGTTCCGATTGTCGAAAGAGCCACCAGAAAGCCTAAAAAAGAAAGCAAGGGAGGGGTAAAACCGTCCGCTAGCGGGGCGGGGGATCAGCAGGGCGAGGCCCCTTCTGAAGGGACCTCGGAGGCGACGGCTACGGAAAAGGTGTCGGCCGAAGTGGCCAAGACAGAAGAGAGCGGGAAGTCGGAGGAGGTGAAAACGGATGAAGCTCCGGAAGCAAAGGCCGATCAAGGAGCAGAGACGGAAAAACCGGCAGAAAGCCCCACTGATGAAAAAGAACAGGCCGAGGGTTAATCTAATTATATTAAACATACTAATTTAATCAGTAAGAAAATGGAAAAAATGCCAGACCAACAGTTTGTCGAGTATATCGTCAAAGCTTTAGTGGACAACCCCGATGATGTGCAAACGGAAAGAACCGTTGACGAGATGGGTGTTTTGATAAAGCTCAAAATCAATCAGGCTGATATGGGCAAGGTGATCGGCAAAGAGGGGCGTACCGCTAAGGCGCTTCGGACCCTGTTGCGTGTGATTGGTTCGCAGGACAATGCGCGCATCAATCTCAAAATCGTAGAGCCGGAAGGTGGTCGGATGATGGACATCCCGAATGGGGAGGAGGCGAGCTCTTCGGTGTCGGCAGAGGCGGAAGCCCCGCTGGGGGATGCCGAGCAGATGCCAGAGGGCGAAGAGAGTGTCTCCGACGAAACATCCGAAGAAAAAGAGGGCGACGAATCAAGCATGCTCTAAGGCGAGTATTCGGTCTTGCCCATTTTGTATTCATCCCAACGGGACCCCTTCGGGGGCATAAAAACCTTACGGCCTAAAATTTAGGCCGTAAGGTTTTTTGGTTGAACAGAATATAAGAGCTTCTTGTTTGAGTATGCCTGTAATAGAATAAAAGAATGAGAATAGATATCATCACGCTTTTCCCGGAGATGTTGGAGCCGGTGTTTGGGGCCAGCATTTTAGGCAGGGCGCAAAAGCAAAAATTAGTCAAAATTAAAATACACGATTTACGTCGTTTTGCTCTTGATAAACATCGTAAAGTCGACGATAAGCCGTTTGGCGGCGGAGCGGGTTTGGTCTTAAAAGTAGAGCCGATTTTTAAAGCACTGAAATTTATTTGTAAAAGCAACAGAGGCAAAGTTATTTTTATGGGACCAAAGGGCAGAATTCTGAGCCAAAACAAGCTGAAGAGATTGTCAAAAGAAAAAGACCTGATTATTCTCTGTGGCCATTATGACGAAATTGATGAAAGGGTGCGTCAGCATTTGATTGATGAGGAAATCTCTATCGGTGAATATATTCTGACCGGTGGTGAAATTCCGGCCATGGTTTTGATTGATGGCATTGCTCGTTTAATTAAAGGAGCGGTGGGGAAGGAAGCTTCTTTGCGAAACGAAACGTATTCTCGCAAGGGAGTGGTCAAGCATCCACAATATACCCAGCCGCGTGAGTTCAACGGCTGGCGGGTGCCGGAAGTGCTCATCTCTGGCCACCACGGCGAGATTGAAAAATGGCGTCAGAAACATTCAAAATCTTAGTGAAATTTAAACTTAAATCGCAATTTAAGCCTGGCGGGGATCAACCGGAAGCAATCAAAAAACTTTTGGCAGGTTTAGATAAGAAATATCGCGATCAAACGCTTTTGGGTGTGACCGGTTCCGGCAAAACCTTTACCATGGCAAATATTGTGCACAAAGTTCAGAAACCGACTTTGGTGATGGTTCACAACAAAACTTTAGCGGCTCAGCTGGCCAGCGAGTTTCGTGATTTTTTCCCGGAAAGCGCCGTGCATTACTTTGTCTCTTATTATGATTATTACCAGCCGGAGGCATACATTCCGCAGACCGATACTTATATCGCCAAAGACGCTTCAATCAATCAAGAGATTGATCGTTTACGTCATGCCGCCACTTCGGCTCTCTTGACCCGTCAGGATGTTTTGATTGTCGCCTCCGTCTCGGCGATTTACGGCTTGGGCGATCCGGAACTTTATCAAAAAAGCGCTCTTAAGATCAGGATTGGTGAGAAAACAAATCTGCAAAAATTTCTGCGTCGTTTGAGTGATATTCAGTACAGACGTAACGATTTGGAGCTTACCCACGGGACCTTTCGAGCGCGCGGTGACACGGTTGAGATTTTTACCAGCTATTCAGAGGAGATTGTCCGGGTGGAATTTTTTGGCGATACGATTGAAAAAATCACGATAATCGCTTTTTTGACCGGTGAAGTTTTGGGTACGCCTGAAGAGGCCCAGATTTTCCCGGCCAAGCATTTCTTGACGATGGAGGCGCGAATCAAAAAAGCGGTGCCGTTGGTTCGATCTGAGTTAAAAGCAAGATTGGCCGAGCTGGATAGGGTCGGCAAGATTGTGGAGGCTCAAAGATTAAAGCAACGCACCAATTACGATCTGGAGATGCTCCAAGAAGTTGGTTATGTCTCCGGCATTGAGAACTACTCTCGTTATCTGGGCGATCGGGCGGCGGGGGAACAGCCGGCGACATTACTTGATTATTACCCGGATGATTTTTTGATGTTTATCGACGAGTCGCATATGACCATCCCGCAAATTCGTGGCATGTACAACGGCGACCGAGCTCGAAAGGAGACTTTGGTTGAGCATGGATTTCGATTGCCTTCAGCTTTTGACAATCGACCTTTGAAATTCGCCGAGTTCGACAAACATATTCGGCAAGTGGTTTATGTCTCAGCCACGCCAAATGAGTACGAGTTGAGTAAGAGTAAGCAGGTGGTTGAACAGATTGTCCGGCCGACCGGCTTGGTCGACCCGGAGATCCAAGTTCGACCAACCAAAAATCAGATTGACGATGTTTTGGATGAGATTCAAGCCCGAATTGAGAAGGGGGAGCGTGTGCTCATTACAACCTTGACCAAAAAGATGGCGGAAAACTTGACAGAGTACATTGCCGAGGCCGGCGTTAAGGTTCAGTATCTGCATTCCGATGTTGACACCTTGGATCGGATTGAGATTCTGCGAGCTTTGCGGCTGGGTGAATATGATGTCGTCGTTGGTATCAACTTGCTACGCGAAGGACTGGACCTGCCGGAGGTTTCCTTGGTTGTCATCCTCGATGCGGACAAGGCGGGCTTCCTGCGCTCGGCCAGTGCCCTCATCCAGACGATTGGTCGCTCAACAAGGCACATCAATGGACGGGTCATTATGTATGCCGATGAGATGACCGACGCCATGCGTCAAGCTATCGACGAGACGGCCCGCCGTCGTGAAAAACAATTGGCATTCAATAAAAAACATGGCATTACGCCAGCAACAATTAAAAAAGCCATTCGCGACATTGGCTTTGTGAAGAGTACGGATAAAGTTAAAAGAATTAAGACGAACAAGCTGGATAAAGATCAGCTTCATCAGGTGATTGAAGAGCTGGAAAATAAAATGGATTTGGCGGCTAAAAATTTGGAATTTGAAGAAGCGGCCGAACTCCGTGACCAGATTGCGGAGTTGAAGGGAAAATTGTAAAAAAAAGAAGGACCGGGAACACCGGTCCTTTCAAGGTGAGCCGAGAGGGTCTAGCCTTTTCGGCTCGGTGGATGGATGAGAAAGGGTTCGCCCTTTTCATCCAAGACCATGCGACTGCCGGCGCGGGCAGCCAGATATGCGGTCATGGCCGCGTCGCCAATCTGTAGCCGTATCTGTGCGAGCCCGACTGCCTCCAGTTGGAGGGCTTGCCTATCGGCCTCGGCGAGGGTGATTTTGGCCACCTTTTCGCCTTCGGCCTCGGCCTTACGGGCCTGGGCCCTCAATTTGGCTGTCTCTACTTCGTCGATGGCAAAGCGGACGTCGTCAGAGGCGAGCACGTCCTCGACGATTATTTTCTTTATACTGACCGGCCAGTCGTTCAGGCTCTCGAGATTCCCAAGACCCTCTTTGATTTTACTGGCTAGCGTGGGCTGGTCAGTTTTCATTTCCAAGAAGGCCAGCCCCGCCGCCACGTCCGAGACGATAGGGCGTATATAGTCTCGGATGAGCCCCTCGGGATCCACCATTTTTACGACGGCTTCCGCCGACGTGAAACGATAAATTATGCGAACGTTAATGTTCGCCGTGATGGAGGAAAGGCTCCTCCCGCCCTCCTCCTCGGAGGGCCGGGTATCGATCTTTTTGACCTCGATCAACACACTCCGGTCCCGCATATCCTGGCTTTCCAGTTGGAAAGCCCAAAACACCGGGAAGCCTACGAAGAAACGTAGGCCGGGACGAGCGATACCTCGTCCCCAGAGTCCCCGAACGAATACTTCCTCGCCCTCACGGACGAAGATCCATAATTTCCGCTTTGTAGTCGCGGCGACCAAGACGAAAATTAGGATGACGAGAGTCCACCAAGGCATGGCTTCTCCTCCTGTTTTTTAAATTTCACCATCTCTGATGATATCTAACCTTAGCACATTACTGTTTTTTTTGTCAAGGTATAACCGCTCTAGAAGCTATTTATTATGCTAGCCGCGACCCCGCACCGTACTTGTTCTGGTGCGGGGCTAGCATAATAGTAGTGTCTAAAAAATAAACGACTCACTAATCGGAGTCAGTCCCAAGGGGACCCCTTCGGGGGAATTAGGAATTTTAAGCAAGGCAGGGTAAGCAGGGCAGGCAGGCCAGAATGACGTTTTTGGATTAAAATAAATGCCCGAGCAGATCGGGGCATTTGTTTTTGAGTATTTTTATACTCCTAATTCATAATTCCTCATTCCAATTTACTAAGCCCGTTTTCGCCTTTGGAAAATGAGCCATTCTTGTAAGAATGTGTAGAAAACGGTGGCGATTGGCACCGCCAAAAGCATACCGATAATGCCCATCAGCTTGGCGCCGATGAGCAGGATAATAATAATCGTAATCGGATTGAGTCCCACCGAGTGTTGCATAATCTTTGGTACCAAGAGATTGTTCTCGATTTGGTGGGCGATGATATAGAAAAGTAGAACGATCAGGGCCAAGCTCGGTGAGATGGAGAGGGCGATGAGGATGGCCGGAATGGCGGCCAGAATCGGACCGATGATGGGGATAATCTCAAAAACGGCAATAAGCAGTGCCAAAGTCAGAGCGAAGGGCACCTTCATAATGGTGAGCCCGACGTAAACCATAATGCCCATAATCACGCCCAGAATAATTTGGCCGCGAATCCAGTGTCCTAACTTGATGCCAATTTTTTGAAAAATATCAACGACGCGCGTTTTTTGCTTGACCGGCACCAGCGAAACAAAAAAGTTTTTGATGCCGTTTTCATCCAAAAGAAAATAAAGCGTCAAAATCATAATGGTGATAAAAGCCACAGCGCCGTTGACGACACCGGTGGTCGCGGCGACCACTCCGCCAAAAATAGAATCGAGAAAGTTGGAAAATGAATTGAGCGTATCTTGAGAGGTATTGAGCAAGTCGCTAGAAGTCTGGAAATTTTGCAAATAGTCAAAAAAGATAGCGGCTTGCGGAAAGTAATTTGGTAGTTGGTTGGCCAGTTGTCGGATTTGAATGATTAGCGGTGGGAAAACAAAATAAATAAAGCCGCCCACAGCCAGAATAAAAAGGGTGTAAAAGAAAAGTACCGAAAGCCAGCGGGGTATTTTCGTTTTTCGCCAGATGCGATCAATGGAGGGACTCATGGCGGCGGCGATGATGATGGAGACAAAGACCATCGCTAGAATATCGCGGATAAACCAGACAAACCACAAAAGCAAAAACAGTCCGATGATTTTCATCACACTGGCGATTGAGATTTCGTGAACTTGAGTTTTCATTATCTTAATTATGCCATATTTGTCTTATTGCGCAATTATGTTTCAATGGGGCTATGGAAAAAGAATCGAAATACATATTGGGCTTTAATGAAGTAAAGGGATTGGGTGGCAAAACTCTTTTAAAAATTAAAAATCATTTTGGTGATTTTGAGAGTGCCTGGCGAAAAGGGTCGCGACGAGATTTCGGGGAGATTGGCCTGAAGCCGGATTTGATTGATGAGATTTTACAAAAAATTAAAACCAGCAATCTCAATCAGGCGCTTGAGACTTTGGCGAAAAACCAGATTAAACTACTTTCCTTTGAAGATGAGGCATACCCTAGGCTTCTTTCGGAAATTGCTGATCCACCGATTTTGCTTTTTTATAAAGGTGTTTTGACCGAAGATCCCCTGCCTTTGGCCATGGTCGGGGCTCGTAAGCCGACTTTTTACGGCCAAAGCGCAACGACAAACATCGGCATGGCTCTGGCGGAAAGTGGTGTCACCATTGTCTCCGGCCTAGCTTACGGGATTGACGCTCTGGCGCACCTGGCCGCCCTGAAAGCAAAAAAACGAACAGTGGCGGTCATCGGTTCTGGCTTGGATGAAAAGAGCTTCTATCCGAAGGAAAACAAAAAACTAGCCGAAGAGATATTGGTCAATGGTGGCAATATTTTTTCCGAGTATTCCGCTGGTACACCGCCCACCAAAGGCAATTTTCCGGCCCGTAATCGGATTATTTCCGGCTTGTCACTGGGGACGATTATTATTGAGGCGGCCAAGGGGAGCGGCTCCCTGATTACCGCCGAGCTGGCCTTGGAACAAAATCGCGAAGTTTTTGCTCTGCCGGGTAATATCAACAACGACAATGCGTACGGCCCCAATCAGCTCATCAAAGGCGGGGCCAAAATGATCACGGGCGTTAATGATATTCTTGAAGAACTAAACATTGAAGCCAGGACAGAGTATAGCCATGCGCAAAAAACTTTGGCGGTGGCGCCGGAAGAAAAGGTGGTGGTTCAGTTTTTGGGCATGGAGCCAATCCATATTGATAAATTGGCGCGCGACTTGAAATTTGACAGCGCCAAAGTCGCCAGTATACTAACCTTATTGGAAATGAAGGGTGTGGTTAAAAATATCGGTGCCGATAATTACGTTCTGAATAAATAATATGAAAAAGAAAAGTTTAGTTATTGTTGAATCTCCGGCCAAAGCCAAAACCATCGCTAAATTTTTGGGGTCCGATTTTATCGTCAAATCTTCGTACGGTCACATTCGGGATTTGCCCTCCTCCAAGCTAAACATTGATGTCGAGCACAACTTCAAGCCGACTTATCAGATTTTGCCCAAGAGTGTCAAAATCGTCTCCGAACTCAAAGAGGCCTACAAAAAAAGCAAGGATCTCTATATCGCCACCGACGAGGATCGGGAGGGTGAGGCCATCGGTTGGCATATTTTGCACGTTTTGGATTTGCCGGTAGGCAAAAGCAAACGCATCGCTTTTCACGAAATTACCGAAAAGGCGATTTTGAAGGCTATCGAATCGCCGCGTCAAATCAATGTTGACTTAATTGACGCTTGGCAGGCGCGTCGTATTTTGGACCGTTTGGTCGGCTATAAATTGAGCCCCCTGCTTTGGCAGAAGATTACTCAAGGTCTTTCGGCGGGACGGGTCCAGTCGGTGGCCGTGCGGCTTATCGTTGAGCGCGAGGAGGAGATTCGCAAGTTTAAGCCGGAGGAATTTTGGGAGATTGCCGTGGATTTGGCCAAGGGCAAAGATAAGTTCAGGGCCGAACTGGCGAAGATTAAAGACAAAAAAGCAGTCGTTAAAAGCGGTGCCGAAGCTGGGAAGATTGAGAAAGCGGTCAAAAAGGCCAAAATAACCGTTGGGGATATAGTCGTTCGCGAACGAAAAAATAGTCCGACGCCGCCGTTTAAAACAAGCACATTGCAACAGGCGGCCGCAAATAAATTTGGCTTTACGGTCAAAAAAACCATGCGTACCGCCCAGACTCTCTACGAGGGGGTGGATATGGGAAACAAGGGGCATGTCGGCTTGATTACTTATATGCGTACAGATTCTTTGCATCTGGCTGATGAAGCTGTGAAAGATTTGCGCGATTTAATTAAACAGGAATTTGGTGAAAAATATTTACCGGCCAAACCAAATTTTTATCGCAGTGGCGGTCGGGCGCAGGAAGCTCACGAAGCGATTCGGCCCACGCATATCAACCTTGCTCCCGCGGATATTAAAGAATATCTAAATAACGACCAGTTCAGGCTTTATAAACTCATTTGGCAAAAAACTTTGGCTTGTCAGATGACGCCAGCGATTACGGAGCATACTCAGGTGAAAATAGGGGTGGGGGATTATGAATTTTCCGCTAGTGGGACGGTGATTAAGTTTGACGGTTATGCGCGTGTTTATGCTCATGAAAAAAATCCCGTTTTACAGGAAAAATCTTTGCCAAAATTGACGAGCAATGAGGTTTTGACGCTCAAGAAATTTCATCAAGAACAGAAGTTCACCGAACCGCCCTCTCGGTACACGGAGGCCAGTCTGGTCAAAGAGATGGAGCGACTCGGCATCGGTCGACCCAGCACCTATGCCTCTACCATCTCTACCATTCAGGATCGGGGTTATGTGGTCAAAGAGGAGCGCTCTTTGGTTCCGCAAGAGATAGGCGAATTGGTTAACAAATTTCTGGTTCAACATTTTCCGAATATTGTTGACTATGAATTCACGGCGCAGATGGAGGATACTTTGGACGATATCGCCGAGGGCAAAAAAGAGTGGCGGCCGGTTATCAAAAAATTTTATGGTCCCTTTGCCAAAGAGATTAAAGAAAAAGAAAAAACTGTTGACAAAAAAGAGCTGACTGAAGAGCCAAGTGATGAAAAATGCCCAGAGTGCGGAGCGCCGATGGTTATCAAGCTTGGTCGTTTTGGCAAGTTTCTCGCTTGCAGTAAGTATCCTGATTGCAAAAAAACTTTACCCTTGAACGAAAACGGAGAAATCGAAAAACAGGAAACAAATGAAAAGTGCTCCAAATGCGGTAAGCCGATGATTATCAAGCATGGCCGCTTTGGTAAGTTCTTGGCCTGCAGTGGCTATCCGGAATGTAGAAACACGGAGCCTTTCGTTATCTCCACCGGTGTTAAATGTCCGAAATGTGGTCAAGGTGAATTGTTGGAAAAGAAAACGCGCAAAGGCAAGCCATTTTACGGTTGTTCCAATTATCCAAAATGTAAAAACGCTTTTTGGTCAAAGCCGGTTGGTATTTGTCCGACTTGCCAAGGGGTGATGACTTTCAAAAAAGATTATCCGACTTGTGAAAACTGCGGCTTCCAAGATAAAGCGATTAAATAATCATCAATATCTTGCGGCCAGAAATCCCATGTCTTATAATTGGATCATCTAAATAAGGAGGATTTACTTTGAAAAAAAGAAAACAGAACCACCTTCTAATAATGGGACTGCTGATCCTGTTAATAGGATCAGTCTGGGCCGTTTCTGGAACGGTGCACCGCACCTCCGGTGGCAGTCGCGGCGATCCTTTCGCGATGGGATTTCTGCCCGATTTTCAGTTCACGAAGATGAACGGACACCCCATCGAGAAGTTGAATCTCGAACTGAAGGAGGGGAAACGGATTCTAGTTCTCTACTTCTCCCGGGCCTATCAGCGGGGCTGAGGGGGCACAAGACCTCAGGCGTGCCCTGAAATCAGAGTCGGAACAGCCCTGGGCGAGAAATACGGCGACAAGGGTGTCGAAGTTCTGGGAATCGCCCTGAACGTGACGAGCCGCGCGACCTTCAGAACCAAACTGAAGAAAGACTTTGGCTACGACGAAAAGTTGGGTCTGCAGACCATCGCCGTACCGAGTGATACGAGGGATCTCGACAATTCCTTCCATCTACGGGACAGGGGCTTGCCATCTTTCTGGGTTGTGGATATGCGCGACAATTGGAAGGTGGTCTACCAGAATTCCGCTGGTACGACTACTGACCTGCGCAACTCCTGCGCCATTCCCGCCAGCAAGGGCGAGCACGGTGCTTACATCGATAGGATGACCAGTCAGCTGTCCTTGGTGCTGGATGAGGCGCTGGCCGCTGATTCCGGTACGTGACGAGATTCTAAAAGCCGCTTCGGCGGCTTTCTTTTTGTATCATTGCTAGTTACGAGTTATGGATTACCAGTTACAATATGTCTATGCGTCTTAATCAATTTTTAGCTAATAGTGGCGTTGCCTCCCGCCGCAAAGCGGACGATCTTATCAAGTCGGGCAGGGTTACCATAAACGGGATAACGGCCAGGGTTGGTCAACAGCTCAATCCCGATGAAGATAAAGTTTTTGTTGATGGCAAAGCAGTTACACAGCGGCCGCTTTTTTATTTCAAATATTACAAACCGGTTGGTGTGATGTCCTCACTTTCCGATCCGCATTACAAAAATACTTTGGCGAAGTTACCAATCAAAGAAAAATTTTTTCCAGTTGGCCGTTTGGACGTTGAGAGTGAGGGTTTGGTGGTTTTAACGAATGATGGCGTTTGGGCACAGAAGCTAATCCATCCTAGCAAAAATCAAACTAAAGAATACGAAGTCATGATTGATACTTCCAAAGCCAAAAAAAATTGGCTTACAGAAATTCGCAGAGGGGTCTTGATTGATGGCAAATTTGTGAAGCCAAAATCAATCAAGTTGGTAAGCAGCGGCATGCTCAACATTGTTTTGAGCGAAGGTATTAAACGTGAAATCCGTAGATTAGCCGAAAAAGTTGGTTTGAAAGTTTTGAAATTAAAAAGAATTCGTATTGGCAAGATTCTTTTGGGAGATTTGAAAGTGGGGGAGCTGAAATTGTTAACTTCGGATGAGATTCTGGACACATTTGAGCCGATACACTTCGTGAGCGGCTCCCCGATCCTTTAGTCATCGGGGCAGTGACATAGAATTGGATATTGGTGATTGGATATTAAGTCAAGGGCTTCTACGCTCTAACCCTTGATAACCCTTGACATCTGTGTTAAAATCGTTGGGTTATCAATCCTCGATTTAAGTATTTATGGCCAAAGAAATTCGCATCAAGGGGGCGCGTGAGCACAATTTAAAGAATATCGATGTCACTATTCCACGCGACAAGGTGGTGGTGATTACCGGACTTTCCGGTTCCGGGAAGAGCTCGCTTGCTTTTGATACGATTTACGCCGAGGGCCAGAGACGTTATGTGGAGTCTCTCTCGGCTTATGCTCGCCAGTTCCTGGGGTTGATGGAGAAACCCGATGTTGATTTTATCGAGGGGCTCAGCCCTGCGATTTCTATCGACCAAAAATCGGCCTCACACAATCCGCGTTCCACCGTCGGTACCGTCACCGAAATTTACGACCACTTGCGTTTGCTTTTTGCCCACATCGGCATTCCGCATTGTCCAAAGTGTGGCAAGTCGGTGGCCAAACAAAGCGTCGATGAAATTGTTGAGCAAATTAAAAAAATCAAAAAACTTAATCGTTTTATGGTTTTGGCGCCCCTAGTCTCTGCCAAAAAAGGTGAACATCGTAATATTTTGACCGATCTCAAAAAAGATGGCTATGCTCGGGTGCGCATTAATGGCAAGCTGATGGAGCTCTCGGAGCCGATCGATTTGGACAAAAAAAAGAAACATACGATTGAAGCGGTTGTTGATCGTTTGGAGGCAGAGATGCTGAGTAACGAGATTAGCGCTAACCGTCTGCACGCTTCGGTCACAACCGCTTTGCGACTTGGCAACGGCAATGTAGTCTTGGCGCTCATTGATGATCAGAAGCCAAATAAAACAACTGAATATTTTTATTCCGAAAATTTTGCTTGTGCCAAATGTGACATTTCCTTACCGGAAATCTCACCACGTAGCTTTTCTTTCAATAATCCTCTGGGCGCCTGTCCGCACTGTACCGGTCTCGGCAGTAGATTGGAGATTGATTCCAAGCTGATTATTCCCAATCCACGATTGACCATTGCTGAGGGGGGTATTCGTCCTTGGCAAAATGCGTTGGACAACGGCGGTTGGCAGGCACAGATTCTCAAATCTCTGGCAAAGGAACATAAGTTTTCTTTGAATGAGCCCATCGGTAAAATCCCAAAAATCAAACTGGAGATCGTCCTCTACGGTACGGGAGGGGGAGAGTTGGATGTCATGTATGAAAATAGCAAAGGCCAGACGCGACATTATGTAACTAATTTCGAAGGCGTTATCCCAAATTTGGAGCGTCGTTACAAGGAGACTGATTCCGACTACATTAGGAACGAGATTAACAAATACATGATTTTGCGTACCTGTCCGATTTGCGGAGGCAAAAGACTGAAACCGGAGTATCTGGCGGTCACCGTCGGCGACAAATCGATTTTGGATATTGCCGAAATGTCGGTGGTAGAATCAAACGAATTTTTTGAAAAATTGCCCCTATCTCCAAAAGAGAAGCTAATCTCCAAACAAATTCTTAAGGAGGTTAGGGCCAGATTGCAATTTTTGGTTGATGTGGGCTTGAAATATTTGACTCTGGATCGGACGGCCAATACCCTTTCCGGCGGAGAGGCGCAACGGATTCGTCTGGCAACTCAGATCGGCTCCGGTCTTTCCGGTGTTATCTATATCTTGGACGAGCCCTCAATCGGCCTTCATCAGAAGGATAATGCCAAGCTGATTGAGACTCTCAAACACCTGCGTGATTTGGGCAATACGATTATCGTGGTCGAGCATGATGAAGAAACGATGCGCGCTTCTGATTACGTGATTGACATGGGTCCGGGCGCCGGTCGACATGGCGGACGGGTGGTTGCGGCTGGAACGGTTCAGGAGATCATTCGTCATAAAAATTCCCTGACCGGTCGCTATCTGAAGGGCAAAGACAGCATCGAAATACCGGCCAAGCGTCGCGAGCCAAACGGCAAATACTTAGAGATTGTTAGGGCTAGCGAAAACAATCTCCAAAACGTCTCGACTAAGATCCCCCTGGGAGTCTTTAGTTGTGTCACCGGAGTCTCGGGATCTGGGAAGAGCACGCTCGTTAATGATATTTTAGCCAAATCACTTTTGAATCAAATTCACGGGAGCCGTCATACGGTGGGTGAGCACAAGACCATCAAGGGTGTCGATAATATCGATAAAGTTATCCTGATTGACCAATCGCCCATTGGCCGTACGCCACGTTCCAATCCCGGCACCTACACCGGTGTTTTCACCGATATCCGCCAAATCTTTACGATGACGGCTGAGGCCAAGGTGCGTGGTTACGATCAGGGCAAATTTAGTTTTAATGTCAAGGGTGGGCGCTGTGAGGCCTGCGCTGGTGATGGTTTCAATAAAATTGAGATGCATTTTTTGCCGGATGTTTACGTGCCTTGCGAAGTTTGCCGTGGTCAACGTTATAATAAGGCTACGCTAGAAATTCGTTACAAAGGCAAGAATATTGCCGATGTTTTGGATATGACTGTCAACGAAGCTCTGACATTTTTTGAAAACATTCCGACCATCAAAAAGAAGCTCATCACTCTTCAAGAAGTTGGTCTGGGTTACATCAAGATTGGCCAGCCGTCGAATACGCTTTCCGGTGGCGAGGCCCAGCGCATTAAACTGGCCTCCGAACTTTCGCGCCAATCAACTTCACGGACTTTGTATATTCTGGACGAGCCAACCACCGGTTTGCACTTTGATGACATCAAAAAATTATTGAAAGTTTTGAACACGCTGGTTGGCCGTGGTAACTCCGTTCTGGTTATTGAGCATAATCTCGATGTGATTAAAACGGCTGATTGGATCATTGATCTCGGGCCGGAGGGCGGTAAGTACGGTGGGGAAATCATTGCCGAAGGCACACCGGAACAGGTAGCCAAGATTAAGAAAAGCTTTACGGGAGCGTATTTATCCCGTATACTCAAAAAATAAAGGAGGTGACACCATGCCTGACGAGACGGTCTTCGGTCTACCGCTTCCGCCACTCGATCCCGAGTATCCCTGGGACGACGGGGGGGAGTGGCACGGCGAGGACGGCACCCCCATCGGCCGTTTCCCGGCCGACTAAGATGCCCCCGCAAGGGGGCTCTATTTTTTCTGTAAAATATGAGTATGGATATTAATCAACAATTAAAACTGAAACTGAAAAACTTGCCCCACGGGCCCGGGGTTTATCAGTTTATCAGCAAGCATAAAAAAATTCTTTATGTTGGTAAGGCGAAGAATCTGGCCAATCGAGTGCGTTCGTATTTTAATATCTCTAAAAAAGATCCGAAGACAAGTAAGCTTGTCGATAAAATCACCGATTTAAAATACACAACTACTAAATCGGAATTGGAGGCTTTGGTTCTGGAGACTAACTTCATCAAGCAGTATCGACCACCGTACAACGTCTTGATGCGCGATGACAAAAATTATCTTTATGCCAAGATTTCGCTGACGGAAGATTACCCAACCGTGGAGCTGGTGCGACGTGTCGAGAATGATCGGGCGGAGTATTTTGGTCCGTTCATCAATACCACTTCTTTACGGCAAACCTTAAAAACACTTAAAACTTTATTCGGCTATCGCATCTGTCAACTTGGGAGCAAGAAGCCATGCTTAGATTATCACCTCGGTCGTTGTCGTGGCGCCTGTATTGCTGAGGTGACCCCGCTCGAGTACAGGGATGTGGTCACTTTACCGATTATTAATTTTTTTAAAGGTAACCACAGGGCTGTTATTGATTCTTTGCAAAAAGAAATGAATATTTTTGCTGGTAAAAAAATGTTTGAACAAGCGGCCACCGTTCGTGATCGCATCAAAGCTATCAGTGAGATTGATCAAAAACAAACCGTGAGCCAAGCAACTACCAAAGCTAATCTGGACATCATCGGTCGATTTAGCAAGGCCGGCAAGACGGCCGTTCAACTTTTCCGAGTACGTCTTGGAAAGCTTTTGCATCAAGAGCAACTCATTTTGAACGACAAATTATCTCAAGAAAATCTTGGTAGCTTTATTGCTCAATACTACAAAGAATCGGCAAATTATCCGAAAGAAATAATTGTTGCCGATAAACTGCCTGACCAAGAGGTTTTGGAAATGTGGTTGACCAAATTGGCCGCCCGCAAAGTGAAAATTGCGATTCCTGCGCGCGGTGTTAAGCGGGGTTTGCTCAAATTAGCCACCGACAATGCTCGTACCCTTCTCGGCCAGGAGCTACTTTCTTCTTTTGTCAGCTTAAAGCCAAAAGAGGCCTTAAGCGAGTTGGCAAAAGTTCTAAATTTAAAAAAACCTCCAAAGAGGATTGAAGCTTTTGACATTTCTCATTTGGGCGGGACGGAAACGGTCGGTAGCATGACAGTCATGACGAATGGCCGACTAAACAAAAAAGAGTATCGTCGTTTTAAGATTCGCACTTTAGGTAAAGTGAAAGCGGAGATTGACGACTACAAAGCGTTGGCTGAAGTTTTACAACGGCGATTTATGAGTCTGATGAGCAAGCCCGATCTGGTTTTGATTGATGGCGGCAAGGGTCAGCTAAACGCTGTCAAAGATATCGTGCCGAAGAGCGTCCTAGTCATCTCTATCGCCAAACGGGAAGAAGAGGTTTTCAGAAGCGGTCAAACGTTGCCGTTAAATTTGAAAAAAAGCGATAAGGCCAATTTATTACTCCAACAATTACGCGATGAAGCTCATCGCTTGGCTATCGGTTACCATCGTTTGTTGCGCAAGAAAAAGTCTCGTGGGTCCCTCTTGGACGATATTCCCGGTATTGGCGCTAAACGTAAAAAAGAGCTTTTGCGTCATTTTGGTTCATTGAGCAAGTTGCGCGAGGCTCACACAAGCGAATTAAAAGAACTCGTTGGTGCCAAAGCGGCTCTCAATTTGAAAAAATATCTTTAAGCCGTAACATAATTATTGTTGGCAACGAATAAAGATAAATAAGTGATTACCAAAAATCAAGAACTAGACAAGTGGGTGGCGCAGGCGCGGACGGGCGACGAAGGAGCTTTTGGGCGTGTTTACGACCATTTTTTGAACAAAATTTTCCGTTTTGTCTCTTTTCGTATAGCCGATCGTGAGGTGGCCAAAGAGGTCACCAACGAGATTTTTTTTGAGGCTTGGCGGAGCTTGAAACGTTACGACCCCAAAAGAAAAATCAAATTTTCAACTTGGCTTTTTACCATCGCTCGTCATCGCATTATCGACCAATATCGACGTCAAAAAGAACCCACGGTGGCCTTGGAAGATGTGGCCGAGCTTCGTAACGAAAAGAACGATTTGAACGAACAAGTCATTGTCCGAGACGAATTCGCGACAGTCCAAAAACAGCTCCAAAAGTTACCGGAAATTCAACAAACTGTTTTGAGTTTACGTTATCTTGAAGAGTTGAGCTATGCGGAGATTGCCAAGATTTTGGGTGAATCTGAGGGTAATGCACGCCTTATCGCCAAAAGAGCTTTGGAGAAATTAAAGAAAGTTATCAATCAAGATGAAAAAAGATAATCAAAAGTTTGAAATTTTTTTTGACTCGCTTAAAGAGGCCCTTTCGCTCAGCGAGAAAGAAAAAAGCGTTTTGAAATCACGATTGGTTGAACGACTTTATGTAACAAAAGCACGGTCGGTGCGAACAAGTTTATGGTCGAGAATTTTTATACAAAATAAAATAAATAAACCTATGCCTATTTTACTTTATGTTTTAGCTGCTTTGGTGGCTTTGGGTGGCGGCACGGCTGTTTTGGCTGATGAAGCGGGGCCCGGTGACGTTCTTTATCCGATCGATCAATTTGTTGAAAGAGTTCAAGAGCGTCTGATTATCAATCCGGAAGCCAAGCTGCGTCTCTTCGGTCGTTTTAACGAAGAGCGTTTGACGGAGCTGGAAGAGCTCGAGGGGGCTACTCTCGAGGAACTCAATGAGAGAGCTCGCGAACTTTGGGAAAAGCATCGCGGGGAAGCGGCCCAGCGTTTTGCTGAGAGTACGGAACGGATGAATGCCTTGAAGCTCAGATTGCAAGCAAGGTTGGAAGAGGCGACCACAGATGAACAGCGTGATGCTCTGCAGGCCGTGCTGAATCATCTTGAAGCCAAAGAAGCGCTTCGTGAAGAGCGTTTGGACAGAATCGAAAACCGAGAATTTCCTGCCGATAGCAATAGAGCCACCCCTCTGTTGCTTCGCGAGAGAATCGAAGAGCTCCGCGATCAGCCGTCTGAAGAAGCCGAGGAGATTGTGGAGAATCTACGCAAGGTCATTGAACATCGTTTCCCACCAGTTGTTGACCCGAATGATGTCACGCCGTTACCGGAACTTCGTTTTCCCAACGACGAGGGGGGAGCCGGCCGGGAGTCGTAAACCCGTCCCGTTGATGACGTAGAGCAAGATCAGCCACCGACTTGTGAGGTGGCTGATTTGGTATATAATAAATTTATGCAAGCATCGACTTTTAAGACAATCGGGATGATTGCGAGTTTTATCTTGGTCATCGGGGTGGTCAGCATTTTGGCTGGCGCCGGAGTGCCCTTCACGAGCGCTGACAGAAGCGACATTAATGTGCTTTTGGACCGGCCGGTACTGATGAGTCCAGGCCAGATTACCCTGGAGAGATCAAGCGTTCTTGAGATTGAGAACCGCTTGCGAATCATCAATCAACAAATTGAAACATTGGGGGTTGATGAAGGCAGCCGGGTGGTCCTAGAAGAGTTGAAGAGAGAGACCAGCGATCTGTTGCAAAGCATTGTCAACTTAACAGTTGCGTCGAATAATTCAGCCGGTATTTGATTGTATATATTTGTATTAAAACGTTTCCAAACAGCCAATCGGCTGTTTTTAAAAATGCGCATTAGCCTTGACAAAATTATCTATATGTGATATAATTTAGGGTGTAGGTAGCTAAATCTAAGAAATGAAAATTTCTCTCAAACCGCTAGCTGTATTGGAGAAGAAATTGGCCAAGTTAAACGACAAGGAAAAAGTCGTTTTGGTCAAACGTTTTTTAAATGAAAGCGCCGAAACTCTCGAGAGTGTCGGTAGGGAATTGGGCGTAACCCGCGAACGTGTTCGCCAGATTGAAAAATCAGCCCTTAAAAAGCTGAACAAAGCTAACACCTCTTCTTCCGCTAAAATCAATGAATTTATTATCGAAACACTGGATTCCTTGGGGGGAATCGCCTCATTCGATAAATTTTTGGAAAAATTGAAGGTGGAGCTTAACGATCTTGGGCCCGAGGATCTAAGGGCTCTTACGGTTTTTATTAAAGCTCACCCCAAATTAAAAAATTTGCGCCAAGATGGAAATTTTAAAGCTGGTGTTTTTCTGGACAGTTTTGATCTCAAGAAGGGTGAAGAAATCTTGAGAAAAATCACTGAGAAGGTCAAAGAAAAGACGATTCCTCAAAAGCTTGAAGCCTTCTGGCGTAATGCTGATGATGAGCTTCGAGAGATCAGCGAGAAAACTCTTCGAGGCTTGATTGAGATTAGTCACGATCTGGGGTTCAACTTTAAAGACGAGATTGGTCTGAACGTTTGGGCAAGCATCAAGCCCAAAAGAATCCGGGATAAAGTTTATTACACCCTGCAACGAGAGGGCCAGCCGTTGCATTTTCGTCAGATTGCCGCTTTGATTGAGGGCTCTGAATTTGGTCATGGTCGAAAAGTTTTCGAAAGAACCGTTCATAACGAGCTCATCAGCGATGACCGTTTTGTGCTTATCGGGCGTGGCATTTACGCTCTTAAAGAATGGGGCTATCAGCGAGGAACGGTCGCTGATGTGATTGAGGGTGTTTTGAAGGAAGCCGATCGACCCATGACCACAGCCGAGATCGCGGCAGCGGTTTTGCAGCAACGCGATGTCAAAAAGAGTACCATTTTTGTCAATTTGCAGAATAAAAATAAATTCATTAAAACTGACAAAGCTACCTATGCATTAAAAAAGTAGCATGTTTGATTTATTCGTCACAATCGGTTCAGTACTTGGCTACACATTACTTGGTGTAATTGTTCTGGTATTAGGGTGGTTGATTTGGAAGAAATTTCAAAGGGCCGAAGATGCTTGGGTTGGATACGACGAATGGTTGACGACCCAGGGGGGTGAGCTGCTTTTTATTCGAGTCCCGAAGGAAAATGAGAAGACGCCTGAGACGGCGGAGCTTTTTTTTGCTTCCCTGCACGGTATTCTCAAGTCAGCTGTTGAGCTACAAGAGAGTGGGGCATTCCAAGAGCATTTTGGGTTAGAGATTATCACAACGGGCGATTTCATTCATTTTTATATTTGGACGCCACGTCATCTCAAGAGCTTCATTGAATCTCAAATTTACGCTCAGTATCCAGAGGTGATTATCGAGACTGTTCAAGATTACGCCTCGCTCAGAAGCGATAAACAGGTGGCCTCGACAGAATTGATTTTAGAGAAAGAACATTTTTACCCAATCAAGACTTTTGTCGGATTCGACAATGATCCACTGTCTGCCATTACTTCGGTCCTGTCCGATAGTGAGCCAAATGAAGAGATGTGGATCCAGGTTCTTATCCGCCCTAATGACCCGGCTCTTTTTAGAGAGCAGTCACTTAAGTTTATAGATGGTCTAAAAAATCCCAAAAAACCGGAACCGAGTTTCGCCAGTAAGGCCTTGCGTGGTTTGGGCGAGGCGGCTAGCATTGCTGCCAAGGAAGCCGTCGCTCCAGGATCTTCTGTTAGTGAAAACAAGGAGGGGGACGCTAAAAAAGAGGATGCCGAAATTACTTCGCCACAACAGATCGCTTATAACACCATGGAAGCCAAGGCAACCAAACTAACCTTTGAAACAAAGATTCGTCTGGCTTCGTTTGCCCCAGACATAATCGAAGCTCGTTTGCGTCTCCAGTCGCTGGTTGGTGCCTTCAAGCAATTTAACACCTCGAATCTTAACGGTTTTAAGGTTGAGGAAATCAAATTAAACGATCCCGAATTCATCCAACCATACGCGACTCGTCAATTTAAAGATGGGGGTTATGTTTTGGATACAACGGAGCTGGCTTCCATCTACCACCTACCGGCCAAATCTCTGGATGTGCCGAATATTGCTTATGTGGGTGCCAAAAAATCTGAGCCACCACAAAACTTGCCGATTATTGGTAGCGTTGATGACAAAGAACTGACCTTACTGGCCGAAACTGATTTTCGTAATACCAAAATGAAATTCGGCATTAAAGATAAAGACCGCTATCGCCATATTTACGTTATTGGTAAATCTGGAACCGGCAAGACAACGCTTCTCGAAAACATGGTCATTGATGATATTGTCGAGGGCAAAGGTGTGGCCGTGGTCGACCCTCATGGAGATATGATTGATACCATTCTCAAATACATCCCACCAGCTCGTTACAATGATGTGATTATGTTTGATCCGACCGATCGTGAGCATCCCATCGCTTTTAATATCCTCGACGTTGCCAGTGAGAATATGAAGGAAACGGTTGCTTCCGGTGTCGTCTCAATTTTTGAAAAACTTTTCTCCCATTCTTGGGGCCCTCGTTTGGAGTACGTTTTGCGTAATACGCTTATGGCTCTGCTTGATTCTCCGGACTCTACGCTTCTGGGCGTGCCGAGGATGTTCTCCGATCGTGATTTTCGTCGAAATGTTATTGATAAGATCAAAGATCCCGTGGTCAAGGATTTCTGGGTCAACGAATATTCTCGTTGGCAAGATAAGCAAAAACAGGAAGCGGTGGCGCCGGTGCAAAACAAGGTTGGCCAATTTCTTTCGACCTCCATCATTCGCAACATCGTTGGCCAACCAAAGAGCGGCTTTAATATGCGTGAGGCGATCGATTCCGGCAAAATTCTCTTGGTCAAGATTCCGCGCGGTACCTTGGGTGAGGATAACGTCAAACTGCTTGGAGCTATGATCATCACCCAGATTCAGCTGGCGGCCATGAGCCGAGCGGACATTCCAGAGTCAGAGCGGCGAGAATTTTATCTTTATGTTGATGAGTTCCAGAATTTTGCCACCAGCTCTTTTGCCACTATTCTTTCGGAAGCTCGTAAATATAAACTCTCTCTAACAGTGGCGAATCAGTACATCTCTCAACTTGGCGAAGAGGTCAAGGACGCTGTTTTTGGTAATATTGGCACCTTAGTGACTTTTCGGGTTGGAGCGTCGGATGCGGCTGCTTTGGCCAAAGAATTCGAGCCCGTTTTTGAACCACAAGATTTATCCAATCTCGATATTTATAAAATCTATATTAAGCTGGCCATCGACGGCATAACCGCCGATCCTTTTTCAGCCAAAACATTGCCTTTGCCAGCCGATGTCGTGAACACCTCTGATGATATTGAGACCATTCGTCGTCTTTCCAGGGAAAGGTATGCCAAGGCCAAGATTTTTGTAGAGGAGAGGATCGCCTCTAGGTTTGCGGAGCCCGCCAAACAGGCGCCCGTGAAGCCGGAAGGTAGCGTCACCTCCATCAATCGTCCCACAAACAGCCCAAGCAACCAGCGGAGGGTTGGTGGCGGTCATAGATCAAAGGGCAAGATTAACGTTGAAGCGCGCAAGTCAGCGCTGGGGCCAATCCTAAACCGTATTACCAACAGTCGCGAAAAACAAAATCTGATTAAAGATTTGCACAAGAATGAGCTGAAGGACCTCAAAGAAAAGCTGGGTAAACCGGTCATTAACGAAAAACCGAAGTTTCAAGAAAACCATAGTCAAGCTCTGGAGGAGGGCCAAAAAATCGATCTGGATTCTGAATAAGACGACCAAAAGCCCCGATATCTTCTCGGGGCTTTTTTGTTGTTATCCCGCCTAACTGTTAAATAAAAAGTCAAGCGAGTATAATAAGTGCGTGAAGAATATCTATTGGCTGTTCGTCATGCTGGCGGTGATTGGTCTATGGTACATTGTCAATCCATTGGCCGGTCGCTATGTTTTGATTGCCAACCAGTCTCCTTGTGTAGCGGAGGATGAGGAGGGTTGCCTCGCAACGAATTATTACATAGACAGCAAAACAGGGGAGCGCATTGAGGTCAAAGACTTTCCGGGATGGATTAAATATTTCGGTCGTATAAAAACTTTAACGGTATTTTAAAATGGGCATTGAGCGCTTGATTGATGAACGCAAAGAGTCTGGTTCTGGTCATTATAATTATGCTCGTGATGGTTTTATTTATATCTTGAGCTATGCGACTTTGTTAATCGCCGCTGTGGCTTTTAATAATTTAGTCAAGGGTCTGGTCGGTCATATTATCCCGGATGCCAGCCAACAATATGATTTTTTTGATATTAATAATAGTGCTCTGGTTGGCTATTTAGCGGCACTCATCATCGCTTTTCCCATTTTTGTTTACTTGAATTATTACGCCAACAAGATGCTGGGGCAGGGGAGGATGCGACGTGAAACAGGCGTCCGCAACTGGCTCATTTATATCACACTGGCGGTGGTGATTCTGGTAATCGTTTTTCAGCTTATCACCATTTTCAACTCTTACTTCGGAGGTGAGCTGATTAGCCGTTTCCTGATTAATGCGCTGATTACCATTGCGATTGCCGTCGCTGTTCTCTTTTATCAACTGTGGCATTTGAATTTCTTTACAAAAAAGGAGTTAAAGTTGGACTGGAAATTCAAGGTTTTCGAATGGAAGATTTTTGTCATTGTTTTGGCGGTGATTGTCTGGGCTTTCATCACCATAGGTAGTCCAGCTCAGCAGAGACTGGCTAAACTGGACAGTATTCGCATCGAAAGACTTTCGACCATCCGTAACGCTATCCAAGACTTTTATGGCTATCCGGACAGAGGGGTCGGCAACAAGCGACTCCCGAACAGTTTGGCGGAATTGATTAGCGATACGAATATTTATCTGGTTGAAAAGAACACATTGGATCCGGTTACAAATGAAGTTTTTGAATATCGTATCTTGAGCCAAAGCGTCGGTACGTACGAACTTTGCGCTACTTTCGGTACGGAGATGTTACAAGATGATTATAGCAACCCCAAATCGCCGATTCGCTTTGAGGGGGCGAGCAAGCCGTTTTATCATGGGGTGGGCGAGGAGTGTTTTGCGCTCGAAGTGGAAAGGTAGCCTAGGTGTCACTTGAAAGCGTTCGTCCATGTTTTCTTTTATGTTAGAATAGCTTTATGAAGAGAAAGAGAGGCTCGTTGGAAGATATTTATTATTGGTTATCCATTCTACTGGTGGTCACCGGCACGGGTTACTTTGTGGCTCAAGGCGTCGGTGCGGACAGCACCACCCCTTCGCCAACTCCGGTTGAGGGTAGCAGTCGTTTGGAGGCCTTGCGACAGGTTATTGATAATGATGACAAGATTAAAGAAGACGAAGAAGCGGAAGCTATCGAGGGAGTCCCGCCAGAAGAGATAGCTGTTCCTTAAAAGAGATCCCAATGAACCGGGGAGGAGTCCCTCTCTTGACCTTCTCTTGGGGGACTCCGGGAGGTCGGGTAAGGGTAGGAAATTCTGTGGCTGGCGTTTCTCTACTTTGCCCGGCCTCCCAAAAAACTGAGCTCAGCCCCCGTTGATCAGGGGGCAAGGCCTGCCAAGAGAACGTTCCAAAACTTTTTGTAGTTTTTGGGAAGACAACATTCTCTTGGTGGGTCTTTTTTTTCTTTGCTCAAATTGACAAACTGCCCTCTGACGTGTTAATCTACGCCCGATGAAAATTTCAGGTAAAATAATCTTCAAAGTCACTCTTTATATTTTTGTCGGCGCGGTGCTGGCAATCACACCGGTTTTGGCAGCTCAAACACATGAAGCCGATGATATTGATTTTCAAAATCAATCTGCCTATGCCGATGAGAGAGTGGGGGAATCTGACTTAAAATTACGAATCCCTTTCAATGTGCCTTCACGTTGGGATAATAAGAATCCCGAAATACCGGATAGTATCTATGGTTTTGAGGTTGAAGATGGCCAATTTGTGCCCGGGGAGGGAGACACCTGGTTTGTTTATGGCTGGTTTGGGCGTATAGAGGCCATTTTAAGCCCGAATAACGCTCAATATGAAGCTTATGGCGGTCGTCACAACGGCATCGATTTTGCTGGCCGTGAGGGGCTTACCATCGTTTCAGCTTATCCGGGCGAAGTTATCTTCGTTGGTGAGAATATCGGCAATACAGTTATCGTGAAAACTGAAAACGATTATTTAATCACTTACGGTCACTTAGATGAGATAACAGTCAGAGTGGGGGACAACATTGAATATAGTGATTTGATTGGCACGCTTGGCAATTCCGGCACGCTCAACCCACATTTGCATCTCGGTCTTAGCCGATATGACAATCAGGGCAATCTCTGGCTCATTAATCCTTACGAATATTTTGATTGGGGCGGAGTCCTTATTCCCGATGCGCCAGCCAATCGTTTTTATGAAGGTGATATTCTGGGTCCGAATCAACAAACAGCATTCCGGATCTAGGCGAAACGAAATGTGAAAAGATGGATAGAAAAGAATGTGTTTGTACTGGCGGGCTTTGCAGTTTAAGATTTTTCACTTTACAATTTATATGAGGACCTGAACAAATCGATCAGCGGAGAGTCCATTCGTTTTTGATCCGGTCGGTGACAACGGATCATCAAGAAGGATCGTTACTTGCTTAAACGTTCATCAAGAAGCGGAGTTGGCAGAACTTCACTTCTACATCAAGGGCAGGCTTTGTCTGATGGGTAGGTTTGTCGTCGACGAAAATTTACCCGAAGAATTAAGGGGGTTTCTGGCGGAGGTCTGTCAGCTGATGCTCAAGGAGGCAGAGCCATGAATTTATTTCTTCTGTTTCTCTACACTTTCACAGTCCTCGCCTTTGTGCTGGGGATTGCTCATCTCTTTGAAGAACGGATCTATATTTACCTTCATCGAGATTTGGGGGAGTCGAACGGTGGCAAGGCCGAAGAAGGGACCGTGTCAGATATTTTGGGACTGTGTTGGGGGTACTCCAAGGAACTAGGTCTTTTTTGGTGCAGAGTGTCTCGGCGCCAACTACGAGAGCGTTGGAGCACGCTACAGCATGTTGTAGCTAAGATTTCCTCTGAGCGTCTCACACCAACGATTTTGAAGGAGAGGGGTTGGTGGACTGATTATCATCTCAACCCGTAGATAATGAAGCCCCGCTTTTCGCGGGGCTTTTTATTATTTGTTTTATGGTTACAATAAAAGTGGTTTTAATCTTATCGGGAAAGGAGATTGTCCCTTGAGTACCCGAGGCACAGAAGAAATCCTCTTCCTGCTCCGAATCGATGAGGAGTTGGGAGAGGTATGCGCTATGGATCCGACGGTCTTTTCCCGTCGGTTGACGAGCTACATTGAAGGGATCTTTCCCGATGGAGGGAGGTCGCCCCTGACGACGATTAGGATTGTCCGGAAGGGAGAGCTCCGGTTACGCCGGACAATCCACATTTTCGAGGCGATGGCTTTTCTCGAAGATTATCTGATCGATCTCTAGGTGGAGAAGCGGGGGAGAGCCGCATCGTAGCGTAGTAACTTAAAAAAGCACCTATCTGGGTGCTTTTCTTTTTTTAAATAATTTAGCTGAAGCGGTAACAGGGGAGGAGTTCATATCAGAATATAAACAACGTCGCACAATGTATCTTATGCGACGCTATGCTTAGGCCTCCGGGGTAATCACGGCTGATTCGATTGTGGCCCATTTGGAATCTTCTGAGGCGGGCACAACAATTGTCGCCTGATCGCCCGTGTTTAACTTGAAATAAGTGATAGAAGCCGTGAGCACGCGATAGCTCTTGCCACCAGCCACTACAGTGTAATTATCACCATCTTTGGCAATTGTCCCTACCATTTTCTTGCGTTCCACCGGTCCGATTTGCTTATAAAGGAATGAACCGTCATCAGTAATGGTTAACTTAAGTACATCGCCGGCTATCAGTTTTGATTTTGAGGCATAGTTCGGTGGAATCGGATATTTTTTACCATCGGCACCCACCATCGCCTCTCCGTCAAAAACCCCCTCAACGATCTTCCCGTCTCCCAAAAACGCTGTATTCAAGCTCTGGAACGCCTTATCCTTGTAATCTGGGGCGGGACCGGTTGTTTTGCCAAGCAACATCTCTCGGGCGGCCTTAACATTGTTTTCCGCCGTCTCCAGAAGTTTGGCAATAATCTCATTTTTCTTTGATTTTGACATTTTTATTTTTCTCCTAAGTTTTTACTTTGTTTTTGAAGTTTTTGTATTGTAGCACTAGAAGCAACTTTTGACAAGGTTTACGGACCCACTCCCCTAGCCTATCGGCATCATATCTTAAAATCTAAGTTACCGCCCGATGTTTTGATTTCAGACTCTACTAGGACCTTGTCTCGTCCATAGTGGACTCTGGAGAGGTTGCGGACAGTCTCAACAATGCTCTTGTCCCCCGCCGATTGCGGCGCGACGGTTTTCATCGTGAAGGTATTTGAGGGCGTCCCATCAATCGTTAAACGCGTGTAAGCATTAAATTTATCAATATTGATAAGATCTTCGGCCGAGACGTCCGGCGCCAGCTGCTTGGCTACGTATTCGGCATCATCAGCCCCAACCCTGAAGCTGATCAAAGAGCCGATGTTACCAAAAATCGCATTTTTAATCTTCTCGTCAAGCTGGGCGATGTATTGGTTGGCCACGAGCAAATTCAGATGGTATTTGCGAGCTTCAGAAAGGATGCTCTCAAAAGAGTCGGTGGCAAAGTTTTGGAACTCGTCAACGTAAAGATAAAAATCACGTCGTTCTGATTCGGGCACGTTGTTTCGCGCCAAAGCCGCCATTTGCAGTTTGCCGATAATGACAAAGCCCAGGAGAGACATATTGATATCCCCCAGTTGTCCTTTGGCGAGGTTGACAACCAAAATCTTGCCCTCATCCATCACGGAGCGGAAATTGATGCTGGAACGTTTCTGACCGATAATGTTGCGCATCGTTTCGTTGGAAATAAAACGTCCCAATTTCGAAATAACATAAGGCAGAATGTCTTTAGCGGTTTGCCCGCCGGCTGTCTGCGGATATTCTTTGGTCCAAAACTCACGCACCGATGGATCTGTCACGAATTTTAGCTTTTCGCGACGGAAACTCTCGTCAGTTAAAATGCGTGGAATGTCCAAGAGGGTTGAGGGATTTTCCGTATCGGCCATAATCGCCAACATTGCATTACGCATATAGTGCTCAAACATTGGTCCCATCGTCTCGGCATCAAAAAGTTTGTAGAAAATGGATATCATTTCTGAAACCGCAAAATCTCTCTCGTTGGATGTTTTGGCTTCAAGCATATTGATACCAATCGGTCGCTCGGTGTCGGTGGCATTGAAGTAAACCACATCCTCGGCTCGCTCGGCCGGTATTTTGCTCAAAATGCTTTCCGCCAAATCACCATGAGGATCAATGATAGCCACACCCCTGCCGGCTTGAATATCGGCCAGAACCATATTCTCAATCAAAACAGACTTACCAACGCCGGTTTTACCGAGAACATAAGTGTGGCGTCGACGGTCATCGGTAGCAATACGTACCTCTTTTTTCTGACCGCGATATTCATTCAAGCCGATGAGAACGCCTTCATGGGGCAAATTGTTCGGTGGCGCCAGTTTCGTGGCGCTCATAAAACGAATGTGTGGACTGGACATGCGGTCATTGGGCAAATGAAAAAGACCGGCCAACTCATTGGGCGTTAAAACCATACCGGAAGACTTGCCAAGTTCGTCAAAGAAACGAAAGCCGTAGGCCTTAATCACCCGTTCTTTTGTTTTTTTGTCCACTTTGAACTGGTTTGACTCCGGCACATCATACTGATGAAATGCAGAAATCAGATTGTTGAGATTTGCTTGGGTCATCACGCCGTCCCTTCCCGCCGAGACTAAACGAATAATCGTCTCAAAACCGGAAAAGGAGCTTTTCTGGCTGATAGCGTCCACTTGTGCCTCCTGTGTAGCCGTCAAACGTATCGGCGCCTCCGGCATCTCATCCTTCTTTTTTTCAGAACCTTTAATGAGAGTTCCCACGGCCTCTTTGAAGATAGAGCCGCCTCCACCTGATTTTTTGCCCTGCTGCATATTAGTGATAATACCTCGCGCCTCATCACGCCAAGAATCTCCCACCGGTCGCAACATAATCTGAATCGCCATACCGTCCCCCTCTTTCATCTGCCCCAGAGCGCCCACCGTGGCGCTTAAGGGATCACTCTCAAATTTCTCAAAAGTTTTAATAGGGTAGGCGGAGTTTTTGTTCAAAACAAGTTCAGCGGCCGCGTACTCCCCTTTCGGTTGAAAGATATTGTAATCTTCCGTAGCTTGCAAATTTGCCGTCGGATAGTAAGCCAAAAGCTGTCTTTCGATCAAATCAGCATACTCTTTGGGCGCGCTCAAATAAAAATAAATCTGGTCGCCATGAGTAACGATTTCAAAAGAGAAATACGGCCTTTTGCTTCCCTTGACCTTCGGGTCGAAGACTCCGTGCAGGCTATTAAAAAACTCCGCCATCGGCTGAATCAAGTCGCCAATCTTGGCGTTCTCATTCGTTTTGGTTTTGGGGATGGAGATTAAAAACAGCGCCTGCGCCAGCGCCCGATCAAGTTTCGCCTCCATTTTTTTCTTTTTGATGTTTTTAAAAAAATCAAACATAGCCACCCTAGGAACTGATTATTTCAAACTTATCGTCACCATCAAGATCTTCACCGTAAAGCATTTTGAAAAGTTCTTTTTGCCTTCCCTGCAACTCTTTGAGCAAAAAGGGATCCACTTCTTCGAAATACCAACGTCCTAAACTTTGAGCAAGCCAATTGCCTATCCAAATAAGCTCTTCTTTTGGCGAAGAGAAGCCCCCTTCCGGCGCATCAGGACCACGCCAGTATTTCTCTGCGGGGTCAGCCTCGGAAGATTGACCCTCATCATAGGAGGGAAATGCCGGTTTGGGATCTTCTAAAGAAGCCCCATTCCCAGAAATTATGTCCTCAATATGACTCTCCCCGCCTTTTTCGAGACTTTTCCCAAGCAATCCCCCCTCGGGAGGGGTCTTTTCCGGCCCGGGTTCTGGTAAGAAACTCTTTTTTTCCATATTCGCTTAAAAATTTAATCTCACCTTTTCATTATACCACGTCAAGTCGAAAATGTCAAGACTTTTTCGCTCCCAGAGCGGTTTTTCTTGCTTCAGTTCACGTGAGTTAACGGTTGAGGATGGATTTAGAGCAGATCCACCAAAATTCTGGTAATCTCTTTGGGATTGGCCTTACCCTTCAATTCTCGCATCGCCTCCCCCACCAAAAATCCAAGCACATTTTTCTTGCCACTGCGATATTTTTTGACCGCATCGACATTTTTATCAAGAATTTTTTTGATAGTATTTTCGAGCTCTCCCGTATCGCGGATCTGTCCCAAATCTAATTCGGAAATAAGTTTATTGACCATTTCTTCACTGATGTCCTTCTTTTTGACCAAAACTGGTACCAGATATTTAATGGCCGCATCATGGCTGATTTTATCCTCTTCAGCCGCGTTTATACCCCAGATTAAAGCACGAGCGTTTGGCAAATCAAAGCCGTCCATGGAAAGAATTTCGCCGATAACTCTTTTGGTATTTTTAGACTGCTCATCCAGATCTTTCATCAGAACTTCCCGACTCCCCACACCCAGCGTGAGCAATTTGTCCAACAAGACTTCCGTTTTTTCGTTATCTAGTTTGTAATTGTCTCTAATGGTTTTTCTCAACTTATCCGGTGATAATGGCGATAATTTTGTGACTCTATCCAGTTTTTCTTTCGTATAGACAAAGGGCGGTAAATCCGGCTCTGGGAAATAACGATAATCACGGCTTTCTTCCTTGCCCCTCTGTCCGAGGGTTGCCCCTTGGGCATCATCCCAGCCACGAGTTTCTTGGGCTATCTTCTTGCCGTCATTAAGTAGCTCCGTCTGTCTTTCGATCTCAAAATTCAAAGCTCTTTCGACGGCCTTAAAAGAGTTTAGATTCTTAACCTCCACCTTAGCTCCTAATTTTTTACTGCCAATTGGCGCTAAGGAAATATTGGCATCAACTCTCAAATGCCCCTTCTCCATGTCGGCACTGGAAACGTCCATAGCTCGCACAATTCGTTTCAACTCTTTTAAAAATTCGCGAGCTTGCGCTGGTGATTTGATGTCCGGTTCGGTGACGATCTCGACCAACGGTGTGCCGGTACGATTAAAATCAACCAATGAATGATTTTTTTTATGAATGAGCTTACCGGCATCTTCCTCCAAATGTAGGCGCGTAATCCCAACCGCAAAATCCCCGACACTCACTTTGCCGTCCTCACCGGTCGGATAATCCAACTGTGTAATCTGGTATCCCTTCGGTAAATCCGGATAAAAATAATTCTTACGATCAAAGCGAACATACTCATTCAATTTGCAACCAAGGGCATTGGCCAAAACCATCGAATGGCGCATCGCTTCGCCGTTGGCTACTGGCAGTGTCCCCGGAAAGCCCATACAAACCGGGCAAACATTAGTGTTCGGTGATACGCCGTCAGAATCATTATTACAAGCGCAGAACATCTTGCTCTTGGTCGAAAGCTGAACGTGAATTTCCAGCCCAATCGTTGGCTCAAATTTTGCCTTTGTCTCATTCTTCATTCGACATTCTTAATTTTTCATTGACTAGATGTTTCCTCCCAGATTGCGAATAGCTTTTCCAAAAATATCCACCGCTTTTCTTGCTTCGCCCAAGACTATTTTATGCTCAACTTCATGAACCAACTGATTACGCAATTTGTGAGCCCACCAAACTTTGTTCAAATCGTAAATCCGACTTTTATTACTGTTCAACCGGTTGCCGAAGCTGTCACCGATAAAATTCTTCTTTTTCATTATGAAATCTAGCAATTTGTCCGCCTCTATGACCGCGGCTCTGTGTTCATGATTGTTTGTGCCGGCCAATAACATTTTTATCTCTTGCCATTTATTTTTTATCTTCTCCCGATCTTTCTTCGTCAGGCCACGCTTACTTAAAAACTCTACTTTTGGTAACCACCAAAGTAAGACTACGCCAAGAATCAAAACTAATATTGAGATTAAATACAGCATCAGACAAACTTCGGATATTCAATATCAAAACCGCGCTTCTGCTCATAAGCATAGGCGGCATTCAATAATTTCCTCTCTTCAAAATGGTCAGCGATAAGCTGCAGGCCTACCGGTAATTTATTTTTATCAAAACCGCAGGGCACGGAGATGGCCGGATTGCCGCTCAAGTTAGCGGAGCAGGCAAAGACGTCCGAGAGATACATCTCCAAAGGATTGTCAGCTTTCTCGCCGATCTTGAAAGCCGTGGTTGGCGTTGTCGGTGTCGCGATGATGTCCACCTTCTTAAAAGCTTCGTCAAAATCTTGACGGATGAGCTTACGCACCTTGGTGGCCTTTTTGTAATAAGCGTCACGGTAGCCAGCAGAGAGGGCGTAGGTGCCCAAAATAATCCGCCGCTTGACCTCTGCGCCGAATCCCTGGCTCCGTGAATTTAGATAGACGCTCAAAAGATTATCGCCCCGATTATCCGAGTAACCATATTTGATGCCGTCATAACGCGATAGGTTCGTGGAAACCTCGGCAGATTGGATGATGTAATAGACGGAGATGGCATGCGGTGTGTGCGGCAAAGAAATCGGTACAATTTTTGCTCCCTGTTTTTCTAAGATTTTGATGGCCTCTTCAACTTTTTTCTTTACTTCTGGATCAAGCCCCTTACCGAAATATTCCCTTGGAATGCCTATCTTCAAACCTTTGATTTTTCCAGTAAGAGCTTCCCCGTAATCAGGGACTGGTTCGTCAACAGAGGTGGCGTCCATCTCATCTCTGCCAGCGATAATTTGAAGTATTTGGGCGGCGTCTTTGACATCACGAGTAATGGGGCCAATTTGATCCAAGCTGGAGGCCATCGCGATGAGTCCATAACGGCTGACGCGGCCATAAGTCGGCTTGAGCCCCACCACGCCACAGAAAGCCGCCGGTTGCCGGATGGAGCCGCCGGTGTCACTCCCAAGCGCCCAATCAACCATTCCGGCCGCTACGGCCGCGGCGGAACCACCGGATGAACCGCCCGGCACACGAGTTAGGTCCCAAGGATTTTTAGTCACGCCAAAAGCTGAGTTCTCTGTGCTTGAGCCCATAGCGAACTCGTCTAGATTCGTTTTGCCAATCCAGTTTAATTTGGCTTCATGCAATTTCTGAACGACTGTCGCCTCATATGGAGAGATAAATTTCTCCAGCATTTTAGATGAACAGGTCGTGGGCAAATTGGTCGTTACCAGATTGTCTTTAATAGCTCCCGAAAACGGCTCATTTTTTGAGCCATTTTTAAAATTGACAAAAGCACCAATTTTCTTATCCGCCGCTTTGATTTTCGCAATGTCAGCCATTAAAGCACTTTCTTAACTTTAATCTGGCCACCCTCAACGGCTGGGGCATTCTGCAAAAGTTCTTTTTGGCTAATTGCGGACTTAAAAATCTTATCCGCTCGCGCGACACTATTCCTTTTAAAGATATCAACCGGCTCACGCACCTTTTTGGTATCAACTTTAGCCAAATCCCGCATATAATCCAAAATTTGCGACAGCTTCGCCAGATAATCTTTTTCATCTTTGACGGCAATTTTCAGGCGCGCCAGACCGGCCACATTCTCTAAATCTGCTTTGGTAATCATACTTCTTAATTATAGCAAAAGAAAAGGCGGGAGGAGGGACAGCCCAACGATGAAAGCCACAGTGAAGTGTGTCGAGCCATCCCAAAATCTCCCGCGGTACACTCTAATTTTAACAAAAGAAAAAGGGCGCCGAAGCGCCCTTTCGAGATCAAATTGATTGGGAGTTTCTGCTGCTGCCAGTTGGACGCCTTCTCTCACCCGCGAATTTGGGGAACTATGCTGCCCATCTCCCCGGACCAGCCGGGTTTGCCGAAGCTCTATGATTCAGCATAGCTGAGGTCAGGCACTAGCCAACATCTTGTTACCTATTCTAACTCGAGTTGGACATTCTCCAATAAGGATTCAGCCACTTGGCCATTTTAGGAACGTTGCAGCAATTCGCCGCAGTCACTCGCGCTCTCTCTAATCTCTGCCTTAAGGTGCTGAAATTATTCTATTCATTTTCGGAACTGATGTCAACCCCTTTTCTTTAAAATTTCCGAAAATTCTTCCTCATTCAGGATTCTTACGCCCAACCGCTTGGCTTCATCATACTTAGACCCGGGATTCTCGCCGGCGACAACGTAGTCTGTATTCTTGCTGACAGAGCTGGACACTTTGCCACCAAGCTGACGAATTCTAGCTTTGGCTTCTTCGCGGCTCATCGAGGATAACGTACCGGTCAGGACGAATGTTTTGCCCATCAATTTTTGACTGGTTGAAGCGCTCGGCTCTTCCGACCCGATAACCACACCCGCGACCAACAACCTCTCTATCAAATCTATCTTGGCTGGCGTACGGAAAAATTTATAAATACTTTCAGCCACTTTTTCCCCCACGCCATCAAGCCGGATCAAATCTTGAACGTCAGCTTTGGTGATTTTTCCTAACGAGCCAAAATATTTTGCCAAGTCTCGAGCCATCTCTTCGCCAACATGGCGGATGGATAGCGAATACAAAAAGCGCGCCAAAGAAACTTTTTTGCTTTTTTGGGTAGCTTTAATCAGATTAGCGGCTGATTTATCGCCCTGCCTTTCCAGAATTGAAATATCACCAGCTTTAAGCTTAAAGAAGTCAGCCGAATCATTAACTAAGCCGGCTTGCATCAGCTGATCAACCACTCCCTCCCCTAGCCCACCAATGTCAAAAGCTTTTTTAGAAGCAAAATGAATCAGTTCACCTCGACGGATAGCATAGAGATTTAGATTTTTACAGCGCGTAACCGCCTCCCCCTTCGGTCGGATGATCTCGCCATCACAAGCCGCTTTGGCCGCTTTGATAAAATCAAACAGCTTGGTGCCGGCTGGCCGTAAATTTTGCAAAACTTGAACTACCTCTGGGATGATGTCGCCGGCCTTACGAATGATAACCGTGTCCCCTACCCTGACATCTTTTTTCTTTAATTCATCTTCGTTATGCAACGTCGCCCGAGAAACCGTTGAACCAGCCACGAGTACGGGTGCCATCACCGCCACCGGTGTTAAAGCGCCGGTACGGCCAATCTGAATAATAATGTTCAAAACTTTAGTGGTAGCTTCTTCGGCTTGATATTTATAAGCGATGGCCCAGCGTGGCGACTTGGCCGTGGTCCCCATCTCTTGACGTTGGACGAACGAATCGACCTTGACGACGACTCCATCAGTATCAAAAGCCATAGCTTTGCGCTTTTTCTCCCAACGGCTAATAAAGTTTTTGACTTCGGCAAAATTAACGCAAAATTGATAGTCACCCTGAACCTTGAAACCGAGAGCGATTAACCTTTCCAGAGCTTCTTGCTGTGTCGAGATTTTCTCTTGAAGCAAATCAATATCGTAAAAAAACGCATCTAATTTCCGCTTGGCGGTAACGGTTGGATCTTGTTGACGGAGACTACCGGCGGCAGCATTGCGCGGATTAGCAAACTTCTTGTCCTTTGCTTGATTCTTGTTCAGAGCCTCAAAAGCTTTTTTGGAAAGAATCACTTCGCCGGAAATTTCTCCCGAGATTGGCTTGCTCAATTTCAAGGGAATAGAGCGGATGGTCCTGACGTTATGCGTGACATCCTCACCGATAGTACCGTCACCACGTGTCACCGCGCGCAGTAACGAACCGTTTTCATAAGTCAAAACAATCTGCAGACCGTCCAGTTTCAGTTCACAAACATAGTCGATATTTTTATCGACCAATTTCTTGATTCTTGTTTCAAAAGCATCCAGCTCCTCAAAATCAAAAGCATTGTCCAGAGATTTGCGCGGGAGACGATGCCGCACTTTTTTGAAATCTCCTTCAACTTTTGAGCCGACTCTTTGGGTCGGCGAATCTGATGTCACCAATTCTGGGAATTCGTGCTCCAACTCTTCCAGCTCTCGTCGCAGACGATCATAGACGGCATCGGAAATCACCGGCGCATCTTTGACATAATAAAGATAATCGTGCCGGTTTAATTCCCCACGTAATTTTTCAACTCTAAGTTTGGCTTCTTTCAGCTCCACCATTAAATTATACCCGCCTCTGTCATTCCAGCGAAGGCTGGAATCCAGCTATATAAATAATTGCCCCTGGATCCCAGACCCGCCTGCATCACCTATGGGTGAAGCATGGCGGGCAGGCTAAATCTGGGATGACAATTTATAGTAAAAATAAACGGCTCAAAATTTGAGCCGTTTATTTTTTAATGTTTTTATATACTAAATACCCCCGAAAAGGGGCCCCTTCGGGGCAAATACTGAATACTAATTTTAGGCCATCGCCCGCAATTTTTTGATTCTTTCGGCCACCGGCGGATGTGTGGCGAAGAGATTGTTAAGCCAGCTCTCCCTCTTGTATGGATCTGCAATATACAGATGAGCGGTGGCATGATTAGCCCGCTTCAATTCGTACGAATCTTTTGATATCTTCTCAAGAGCCCGAGCCAAACCCTCCGGATAACGAGTGAGTAACGCTCCACTTCCATCCGCCAGATATTCGCGTTTGCGTGAAATAGCCAGCTGAATCAATCTGGCGAATAGAGGTGAAAGGAGCGCCAAGACAAGCCCAGCCAAGACCAAAATGGCTTTGATTTGTCCACCTTCGCGGTTGTTGTCGCCACTCCAGATTCTCATGCGGATAAAGAAGTCTGAAAGCAGAGCGACGATACCCACCAAAACCACCGTGATAGTCATCAGCCGGCTATCATAATTACCGATATGCGAAAATTCGTGGGCCACGACTCCTTCTAATTCCGTTTTGTTCAGCTTCTCAACTAAACCCGTGGTCAAAGCGATGGAAGCGTGTTTTGGGTCCCGACCGGTGGCGAAAGCATTCATGGCGGAGTCACGAATCAGATAAACTTTCGGCATTGGTAAACCGGCTGTGATTGAGAGATTTTCGACCAAACGATAAACTTGAGGGCTGTCTCTTTTCTTGAGCGGTCTTGCGCCAGCGCTGACCAGAGCCAATTTATCAGCATAATAATAAGCCCATAAATTCATGACGACCGAGAAAATGACAGCGATAATCACAAAAGAGCTATCCTCATAAATTTGCGAGAATGTCCAGCCGAGAGTAATCACCAAAATAAAAAAGGAGACCATGAGCCAGGTCGTCCTTTTTTTATTATCATCAATCTGTTTGTACATAAGCGCCTTCTAACTGAAATCAACTTTCGGCACCTCTTTTTCTTCTTCCGTTTGAACTTCAAAAAGTTCTTTTTTGCCAAAATTAAACATACCCGCCACAAAACTATGCGGAAAAACTTCACGGCGGATATTGTAGTCACGCACATTACCATTGTAAAAACGGCGCGCGGCGGCGATCTTATCCTCCGTGTCCGTTAATTCCCTTTGCAATTCTCTGAAATTCTCGTTGGCTTTTAGCTCCGGATAGGCCTCGGCGACGGCAAAGAGAGACTTAAGGGCGCCGGAGAGCATATTTTCCGCGCCAAGCTTGCCGGTCGTGGCGCCGGCGCCGGCGTTAATCGCGGCCGCGCGAGCTTCCGTCACTTTGGTAAAAACAGAGGTCTCGTGTTTCACATAACCTTTGACCGCCTCCAGAAGGTTTGGGATGAGATTGTGCCGCCGTTTGAGCTGAACATCAATATCGCTCCACGCTTCATTCACACGGTTGCGTAAAACCACAAAACCGTTAAAACTGCCGATAAACCAAAAGAACGCCAAGACTAAAAGAGCCAAAATAATCCAAATCCACATAGCTAGTTTGTTACATTATTATTTTCTGATTCATCTAAAACTTGGGGAGGGGTATTCAAGAATTCATCTTCCTCACTAAGAAGAGGCACGTCCGCTTCCTCAACAACCGGAGCGTCCCCTTCTTGGGCTTCCGGTTCCTCGGACAAGCTGTCCTCTGCGACGATGCCAACATTTCTCTCTGCGGCCGGTACGAAAAGCGCGAAAAAGAGTCCACGAAAAGCAAAAAGCAATAAGACCACGCTCATGATCATCCCATAATAAATCCAGGTCCAAAAAGGATCTCTGCTAATATTTCGAAAACGTCTCTTGGGTAATTTTAATCTTCTCATAAATATCTTTTGATGCTTTTGCCCCGCCTCGCCTTCTGGGGGCTGCCCGGAACGGTCTTCACTTCTCCTGGCATTAGCCAGGCGAAACTCCGAAGGAGTGAAGACTGGTGGGCAGGAGAGGATTTGAACCTCCACGCTCCGAAGAGCACAGCGCCCTTAACGCTGCGTGTCTACCATTCCACCACCTGCCCTCTAAAATTGGCTCCGCTAATTTTAAGTATTTTGTATTTAGTATCTAGTATTCAGTGTGAGAAAAGTCCCATTTCTAATTACCGATTAACTAACTACTTGCTACCTAAACTATGAATGACGAACGACAACAGATGAAGGATAGCCTGCCATTCCGTAGCTTTAGCGAAGGATGGAGGCCCGGGACGGAATTGAACCGTCGTAAAGGGTTTTGCAGACCCTCGCCTAACCACTCGGCCACCGAGCCCTGCTAATTATTAAATGTACACATAAAACATAAGCAAAAACTTGGAGCGGGAAACGGGATTCGAACCCGCGACCTTCTCCTTGGCAAGGAGACGCTCTACCCCTGAGCTATTCCCGCAAAAAACTAGCAACCAGTAATTCGTAACTCGTAACTAGTAGTTATTCTGACCTTCTCGTCATTCTCGTCATTCTGGCAAGCGGAGCGCGTCCAGAATCTCACAAAACAAAATACTAAATACCAGATACAAGATACTGAATACGGCGATATTTTGCGGAGGGCAAAATATCGCTGGTGCCGAGGGTCAGGATCGAACTGACGACACCTCGCTCTTCAGGCGAGTGCTCTACCACTGAGCTACCTCGGCAAACCTATTCTTCTTTTTAAATATGCAGGCGGGCTACCTCAGCACAGTATCTATTCTAATACACTCTTGGTGGGTTTGACAGGATTCGAACCTGTGGCCTTCTCGGTGTAAACGAGACGCTCTAACCAGCTGAGCTACAAACCCACTTATTTATACAACCAGCCCCGAGGGGGTCCCTTTGGGACTGAGCTACAAACCCGCCTAAGTTTTTTGTGGCAAAAAATTTGGGCGGGGAACCCTTCCTTGCCTTTCACTGAATGGTGGGCGGGGTGGGGATCGAACCCACACGAGATTTTACTCTCAAAGGATTTTAAGTCCTTCGTGTCTACCATTCCACCACCCGCCCATTAAAATTTAGCTACGCTCAAATTTTAAAGTATTTAGTATAGAGAAGCTAGTATTTAGTATGAGAGATCCTGGACGCTTTTGAGCCGATACACTGCGTGAGCGGCTTCCCGATTCTTTAGTATCGGGACCAGAATGACGTAAAGAAAAGAGTCGATACTGAATACTCAATACTAGATACTAAATACTGATTTTTGATGAGGTATGATATAGGGGTTATGCAAAAGTATCAAGATTATTTTAAGGGCAAAAAAATCACACTGATGGGTTTGGGCCTTCTGGGGCGTGGGGTGGGCGACGCCGCCTTTCTGGCTCGCCAAGGCGCTGACTTAATCGTGACCGATTTAAAAGATGCCGCCGAGCTGGCGCCGTCGCTTCAAAAAATCAAAAAACACAAAAATATTAAATTTATCTTGGGTCGTCACCGCTTGATAGATTTTCGCCATCGAGACTTAATTATCAAGGCCGCTGGCATCCCTTTGGACTCTCCCTTTATCAAAGAGGCCAAAAAATACAAAATACCGGTAGTTATGAGCACGGCCCTTTTTGCAAAGTTTTTCGCTGGTCAGATTATCGGCATTACCGGCACCCGAGGCAAATCGACGGTCACTCAATTAATTTACGAGATTATTGCTCAACACTTGCAGAACCAGAAAAGTCACCGAAAAGTTTGGCTGGGTGGAAATATTCGAGGCGTCTCGACTCTGGCTATGCTCGAAAAAGCGAAAGCGGACGACTATGCTGTTTTGGAATTGGACTCATGGCAGTTGCAGGGCTTTGGTAGCGCCAAAATAAGCCCCCATCTCGCTGTCTTTACCACCTTTTTATCTGACCATATGAATTATTATAAGAACAGCATGGCTCGCTATCTTCACGACAAGGCCAACATCTTCAGATACCAAGGCAAGAATGATTATCTGGTGCTTGGTCAATCTGTCGCAAAAATGCTCAAAGCCAAATCTTTAAAACCCAAAAGCAAGGTTACCATTACCTCAAGTGAGGATGTACCCAAAAACTGGTCCATCAAAATACCGGGCCAGCACAATCTGGATAACATTGCTTGCGCCCTCGCCATTGCTAAAATCCTTCAAATACCGATTAAAATTGTCAAACAAGTCGTGGTTTCATTCAAAGGCATCCCCGGCCGCCTTTACCGGCTTGCGAGTCAAGGGAAATTCGCCATCTACAACGATACCAACGCCACCACACCGGATGCGACGATGGCCGCTCTGGCGTCTCTGTCGAACGGCCAAAAGAACATCGTGCTGATTGCCGGAGGCGCCAGCAAGGGGTTGGCCACCGATAAGTTAACTGACGGTATCAAAAAACATTGCCGCGCCATCATTCTCTTGCCCGGCACCGGCACAGACGGGCTCCCCCGCTCTATTCCAGGCGTTGAGACTATATATGCCAAAGATTTAAAAGAAGCGGTTAAGAAAGCACTGAACATAACCCAAGCGAACGAAGCCCTGCTCTTCAGCCCTGCTTTTGCTTCTTTCGGGCTGTTCAAGAATGAGTACGATCGTGGTGACCAGTTTGATGCTTTGGTCAAAAAACTTGCCTGATCCCCTCGTCATTCCCGCCCAAGTTTTTATTCTAAAAATTTAGGTGGGTCGTTCTGGTCCCGATGACCAAGGGATTGGGAAGCCGCTCACGTAGTGTATCGGCTCAAAAGCGTCCAGAATCTCATAAAAAATATCCACCATTCTACATTCTTAATTCTTCATTAACTTAATATGGATTTAGCCAAAATCAAAAAAGTACACTTTATCGGCATCGGTGGCATCGGGATGTCCGCTTTGGCTCGTATGATGCTTCATTTGGGTAAAGAAGTATCCGGCTCTGATCGAGTCCGTTCACTTATCACCGATGCGCTGGACAAGCTGGGCGCGAGAATCTTCATTGGCCACGACCAGAAAAATGTCGTCTCCGATGTTGATCTGGTTGTCTATACCATCGCCATCCCGAAAAACAATCCGGAATTGATACAAGCCAAAAAACTAAAAATCACGACCAAAACTTATCCGAAGACGCTTGGTTTCGTTTCAAAGAGATATAAAACCATTGCCGTTGCTGGCACGCATGGCAAGACGACCACGACGGCTATGTTGACCAAGATTCTGAAAGAAAATAAGACCAGCCCCACGGTCATCGTCGGTAGCTTGCTCAAGGATGAAAAAAGTAATTTTGTCCCCGGTCAAAGCGATATTTTTCTGGTTGAGGCCTGTGAGTACCAACGTTCTTTTCTGAACCTCAGCCCTCGTTTCTTGATTATCACCAATATCGATACCGACCATCTGGATTACTACAAAGATCTGGCCGATATCCAGTCCGCCTTTGCCGAACTGGTTCGGAAAATTCCCAAAGACGGCTTCTTGGTCTGTGATCCTAATCATAAGAATCTTCAGCCAGTTATAGACGGAGTCAGCTGCCGAATTATCAACTACACCCAACAGAAAACTCCCGATAAACTCTCTGTCTTTGGCGAACATAACCGCGCCAATGCCGCAGCTGCCCTGACCGTCGCTGAGATCCTGGGCCTAGATAAAAAAATGTCCGATAAAGCTGTTTCCGAATTTGCCGGTACTTGGCGGCGCATGGAATATAAAGGCCGAACGAAAAGCGGTCTTGAAATTTATGACGATTACGCCCACCATCCAACCGAGATTAGGGCTAGCTTGAGAGGCCTACGTGGGCGCTTCCCTTATCACAAAATTATCGCCATTTTCCAGCCACATCTGTATTCCAGAACCAAAGCCCTGCTCGATGACTTTGCCGAGAGTTTCTCCGATGCCGATGGAGTTATTGTTCTGCCTATCTACGCTGCTCGCGAAGAGCTGGACACCAAAATCAATTCAAAAATCTTAGCTCAAAAACTGGAGCCCAACGTCAAAAAAGTTCAATTTATAAAAGAATTTACCGATGTCGTCGATTACTTAAATCAAGCGCCCACTCCTCAAACCATCGTCATCACCCTCGGCGCCGGCGATATTAGCGAATTAGCCGATCGATTGATTCAATAACGTCAGAGATATGAGAAGTTGCGACCAACGGGAGCAATTTGGACTATTTTTTTCGGTAGATTTTCTTTGCATTGTAATACGCTTCAAAACCGTCATCTTTCATGTTCTTGGCAGGATATTTTTTTGAGTTGTGCTCAATTTTTTGCTTTGCCGTTTCAAGCAGATCAATATCGTTTTCTTGGCAAAAATCAAGAATATAAATAAAAATATCCGCTACCTCTGAAGCAATTTCATGTTTATCTTTATTTTTGATGCTACCGTGTTTTTTAATGTCGGTACCATCCCATTGATAATGTTCCAAAAGTTCAGCCGCTTCCAAAACGATTGATTTCGCTAAATCAACTGGGGCAAGCCCGTTGCACTCTCGCTCCCGATGGTCGCTCGGGTCACTTAACAAGGGATATACGGTTCGGGGCTCGGCTCGCCCCTCACCCAAATTTTGCTCCTTTCAGTCGCAAAACTTCGTATATCCCTAACGTTATCGGAAATAATTAAAAGTTTTTTATCCCGCTGCTGGCGGGATATTATTTGGGGCTATTTTTTATTTTTTTAATAGCGGCGTTCCGTATATTTATATAATAAATTAAAGCGGGTTAAAATTCAATCCCTTGAAGTTCCTTTTTAGAGCTTAGATTATTTTTTAAATGACAAATGTCCCTATTTTTGATAAAACAGTATTGACACTATATACAATTATTTTTTATGCAAAATTATCTATCACGAATTAAAAAAATCAAGAAGCAATTTGCTATTTCAGAAGAAGAGTGCTTTGTAGCTGCCCCCAACGGCACTCATCACAAAGTTTTTCTTTCAAATAATTATGTTATCCGTTTTCGAGACGACAACCATAAACTTTTATTAAGAGAGGCAAATTTCTTGAGGCAACTTAATCATGCGCTAATACCAAAAATTTTGTGGTTCGGAGAAATTGATCAATTGTTTTTTATGATTGAAAATCGACTCCCGGGGAAGACAATAAATTTAGTTTGGAAAAAGCTTTCAATAAAA
>Ga0210057_1000520_pt1 | contig 63302 bp, 59 predicted proteins | sample CryGeyCG2114_010_2_FD_183968 | JGI IMG/M metagenome (GOLD analysis project Ga0210057, IMG submission 183968) | Groundwater microbial communities from aquifer - Crystal Geyser CG10_big_fil_rev_8/21/14_0.10 (SPAdes) (version 2) | ecosystem: Environmental > Aquatic > Deep subsurface > Groundwater ...
CGCCACAGCAGGGAGATTTCGCGTGTATAGTTGTCATACACGTGAACTGTGCCTGAAATGAACGAAAATATCCTGCTATTGCGGGATAAATGAGAATTAACATGCACAGAGTTTTTTAGAACATCCCAAATTTTTTCATCGTGCTTTAGAAAGTTGCCTTGTCTTGAAACAAATAAAGCGTTATTTGCGATTGGCCATTTGCGACGTGCCAACCTTTGGTGCAGTATTTTTGCATTAGTCCGAACGCATTTTCCCGAAAAATTCCCCCCGCGAAAATTCAGACAGGCGGCGTCTGCCCGCCGAAGCCTCGGCGCAGGCGGGGAGCCGCACCGCTGACGATTTCAAATTTTTCTTTGGCGGCTAAAATGGAAAAGCAGACATTAGCACTGGGAACCGGACGGACATCCTAACCCAGTAACAGCAAGTACTCGAATCGTAATATCTGCCCCTTGTAAGGATACTGTTTGTCCTATCTTGATTCTAAAAACCTGATGATAGCCAATATTGAACTGCTGTTCGTCTGTAACAAAAATATCTTGGTAATTTATTTCAGGTCCGTTATGGGTAGGGGTATAATCGCTTTTTTTGAGAAAGAGCATTTCTACATAACCTTCCTTAGCATGCACCTCGCGCGTCTGAAAATAAGTATCGTTGTCGCTGAAATCGGAATAATTACAAATATCACAGGTAGCAACTTTTTTAATGTCATGATCAACAACCTCAACCCTAAAATCCAAACCCGCTCGAATACCTCCTCCACTTCCTCCTTGTCCGGACTTTCTATCTACAGGGGTCTGTTGTGGACTGGTAGGTGTGGTGTCAGACGACTTATCGTCTACGGGTTCATTCTGGTGTTGGTTGAGAAGTTGGTTCGGTGGGTTTTGTATCAATATAAGATATCCGGTAGCCTCCACGACAAGGACTGCCAGTATGATCAACAATATATTTGCAAAACCTTTTTGATTGCTCGTGGGCATATATTTATTAGTTAATAATTTTTGACTTTATGATTAAAAAATTTTCTTCCTCCAAAATGCGAAATTGTGAATTCGTTTTTACCACCCAAATTGAATACAAATTAGTCGCCGAGCGAAGCGAGGCGAACCAAAACGCTTTGATTTTTCCTTTCTGGTACCCCCGGCAGGAATCGAACCTGCAACCTTGTGGGTAGAAACCACACGCTCTATCCAATTGAGCTACGGGGGCGTAGTGAATAATAACCTTAAAGAACAGCAGTGCCTCGAGTCCCGCGAGTGCTGATTTTGTGGGGATGTTCAATCGGGCTCTGCCCGTTGGACAGCCAAAATTAAATCAGCACGTTCTCATGACGGGGGAAAGGAATATTAAAATCTAGAGGTTTACCTTAACGCCTACGGGGCGTATGGTGGGTAGTATATAGGAAAGACTAGTGAAGCGCACGTCTAACGTTCAGCCGTCTTTTGGAAAAAATATTTCTCCTGTTTGTGGCAGATTCAATTTTTCAATGAGATAGTGAACTAATTTTTCAGTTAGTTTTACTCTTTCTGTTGGGTGCGCAAGGTATATTTTTTTATAAAGTTTATAAAAATTCTGATCGACCTCATCGATTGCGTGCTCTACGTTAAGAAATTTTAGTAGCCACACTTTGTGTAATTCAAAAAAGATTCTTACTGTTTTATCTATTATTACATTCCACGAATAGTAAGCTGAATCACTTTTGGGCTTGTTCAATCTATGAAGAAATATTGTGCAAAGATGACCAACTTCTTTAAGATTATTTACTGGACCCAATTCCAAAGTCTTTGAGCTTTTCTTTGCATTATTCGCATCTTTTCTGCTTTATCAAATAAGCTTTTACCGTGCGCGATTATCGATAGCTCAGGGTTAGCAATTTTATTACTCCGAAAGTCTTGTTTATTGATAACTTCTGCGGTGACACAGCAAATATCCACTAAAAGATTTTTGTAGCGGAATACTTTGTAATACGATTTACCTTGACTTACCAGTACAGTAAAATCGTAGTCGCTAGTGCTACAGCATCTCCATCTGTCCTGCTGCCAGAATAAATCACTCCCTCACAATAAGGGATTTTTTTAAGTTTTTCGATAATTAAATTTACATTTTTATCCATATGGAAAATTATTTATTATTTCGCATACTTATTTCCGTTTCCCATGGAACTGTTCGTGTACCTTTTTTAGTTGTTGGTCAGTGAGGTGAGTATAGATTTGGGTTGTTGTTACTGAGGCGTGGCCGAGGAGTGACTGCACCGAGCGCAGGTCAGCCCCATTAATAAGTAGATCGGTCGCAAACGAGTGGCGCAGAGTGTGCGGGCTCACTTTTTTGGTGATGCCGGCAACTTTGGCGTAGCGCGTAACGGTTCGCTCGACGCTGCGTGGGGTCAGTGGAGCGCCGCCCTCATTGCGATCGCGCTCCGTCTGCTTTGTTTTTGCGCGATCGTGCCGCACAAAGAGGTAGGGAGCGGTATCATAGCGAGCGTCGAGGTAGTCGCGAAGTCGTTGCCGTGCGTCAGCCGACAAGAAAACGACGCGCACTTTGCTCCCTTTTCCTCGCACGCTGAATTCGGTAAGGGCGTCGGTTTTTTTGTCACGCAGGTTTACCTGTTCTGTTTTTAAACCAGCAAGTTCCGACACGCGCAGTCCGGTCGAGAAGAGCGTTGCTAAGATTGCCTGATCGCGGAGCTGCACTATCTTTGGTTGCTTCACGTTTGTCGGCGCATCGAGCAGCCGCTCCAGTTCGTCTGAAGATAAAAACGCAATAGAGCGATCCGGCATTTTCATAAGCTCTATTTTTTCGGGCGCCAAACTTTTGACGTCACGTTTTGCTAGGTACTTCAAAAAAGACCGAAGGGCAATCAAGTGGTAGTTCTGTGTGTTTTTTTTGAGCACGTCACCGTGTTCATCAGTGAAACGGTTTAACCATAGTCGGTACTGCCGCATGAGCTCCGCCGAAATTTGTCCGGTGCTACTCACCTTATGTTCGTCAGCCCATACATTAAACCTTTCTAGGTAGAAGCCGTAGTTCCGAATGGTTGCTAGGCTACGATTTTTTTCTATCTCTAAGTACTCTAAAAATTCTTTTCGATAGCGTTCTAGGTCTGCCATGCGTTCATTGTACGACACTAATGAAAAAACTCAAAAGTCAAAATTCAAATGTTGGAACTAAAATTGAAAAGGTAACACTAAAAGCCAAAGGTTGTACGCGGTACGACAGAAAGGAAAACATACGTTTCTACACACAACTCAAAGACAGGGATCAAGAGGCCTCGCCGCTATCTGAGAATAGTAATGAATCGGGATTTCGGCTGAAACATCGGAACAAAAGGCAAAACAAACTATACGCCATACACTATAAGCTATATGCATTTTGCGCCTTCCGGCTTGACGGATAGCGATTTTTCAATTACACTCTCGCCACTACTTCTTTTTATTCATTCGCGAACGCTCGGCTTGGCGCACGTAGCACCATGCTTGGCATATCGTGTGTATAACGAAAAACTATGTTAGAGAAGAAGGCAAAAGACCGTATTATTAAAAAGTATCGGACCCACGACTCGGACACCGGTTCGAGCCAAGTCCAGATCGCCATTCTGACGGCGGAAATTAAAGATCTGACGGAGCACCTCAAGACGCACCGCAAAGATCACTCTTCCCGCCGCGGACTTTTGAAAAAAGTAGGCGAACGACGTCGTTTGCTGCGCTACCTCGAGCACGAAGATCCGAAAGGTTTTGAAACGCTCGTGAAGCAGTTGAAACTAAAGATTGCCAAGCGCTACGACCAGAAAACTATTGAGGCCGCCGAAGCCGCGCACGTTGCGGAGCTTGAGGCCGCCGAAGAAGCAGAAAACGACGCTGAAACGGACGAATCGGATGACGAGTAGGGTCCCCAAGAAAAAATGATTAAGCACAAAGAACAGCGGGTGGGCGTGTTCGTCGATGTGGCGAACATGTATCACTCTGCAAAAAATTTGCACGGTTCTCGGGTAAACTTTAAAGAGGTACTCGAAGCGGCCGTAGATGGGCGTAGGTTGATGCGCGCCATCGCCTACGCCATTAAGTCTGACTCTGAAGAAGAGGTCAGCTTCTTTCAGGCGCTCGATAAATCTGGTTTCGAAGTAAAAACAAAAGACCTGCAGGTATTTGCTGGCGGTGCGAAGAAAGCAGACTGGGATGTTGGCATCGCGGTAGACGCTATCACCATTGCCCCAAAGCTCGACGTGGTAGTGCTCGTTACTGGCGACGGGGATTTTATTCCATTGGTTGAGTTTTTACAGTTTCAAGGTCTCTTGGTCGAGGTTGCCGCGTTTGGCGAAACCACCTCATCCGGTCTTAAGGCGGTCGTTGATGACATCACCGACCTTTCGTCTGACAGGAAACGTTTCTTGATGCGCTCTCGCAGTACTACATAATAGTAGCTTAGAAAATAATCTTACTTATCTTATTTATTAGCTAGCGCGTCGTCGCGCGTATCACCGTTGGTAGCTACGCCATTCTCTCTGTACAACAGTCGGGGCGAGCGATGTACCTACCAGGAGACGGATTCGTGGCGGCGGCGTATAAAGAACTATGGATCAATCAGCTTCTGCGAACGTTGTTCGCCGAGCAATCGAATGGGGAGGACGTACCCTCTCTGTAGAGTTTGGAAAACTAGCTCGTCAGGCAACTGCTTCTGCCACGGTGCGCTACGGCGACACTGTTGTTTTGGCAACCGCCGTGATGAGCCCGTCGGCTCGTGAGGGGATGGAATACTTCCCACTTACCGTCGACTACGAAGAGCGTTTTTACGCTGCCGGAAAAATTAAGGGTTCACGCTTTATTAAGAGGGAAGGGCGACCAGCCGACGAAGCGGTATTGTCCGCACGTCTCGTTGACCGATCGATTCGTCCGCTCTTTGATGACCGGATGCGAAACGATATTCAGGTCGTACTGACCATTCTGTCCTTTGACGGAAAAAACGATGCGGACATCCCTTCGCTCGTTGCCGCTTCGCTCATCCTCTCCATTTCTCCTATACCGTGGGCGGGACCAATCGCAGGGTTGCGGGTTGGACGGGTGAACGGCGAGTTCGTTATGAACCCAACGTATGACGAGCTAGCAGAAAGCGAACTTGACCTTGTGGTTGCGGGGACGGCAGAGAAGGTAACTATGTTGGAAGCTGGCGCCAAAGAAATATCGGAAGCTCTTTTTTACGAGGCCATTACCTTTGGGCAGCAGCAGCTTACGCCAGTACTTAACCTTATCACCGAGATTACGCAACAGTACGGGCAGAAGAAGATTAATGTTGATGAACTGTTAGAAGAGGCCTTGGTACTTGAGCCAGAAGTTATTGAGAAGGTGCGCAGTTGGGCAACCACGCAGCTGCGTGAACGCTTCTTTGGTGACGCGCAGGCAACCAAGCATGACCGCAAGGCAGTGCTTGCTACCATCAAACAAGAACTCGATGCTTGGCTCATAGAAGACCAAGTTGGCAAAGAACGTCGACAAGTTGCCTTCTCTCTTTTTGACGAACTAGTAGAGGACGAAGTGACGAGAGCAATTCTTGACGAAGGGCGTCGCGTTGACGGTCGCGCACTCACAGAGATCCGCCCACTGTCTGCCGAAGTTGGTATCTTGCCACGCACGCATGGTTCCGGTCTTTTCAGTCGCGGAGAGACGCAAGTACTCTCGGTGGTGACGCTTGGCTCACCAGGAGAAGAGCAGCTACTCGACACTATGGAAACGAACAGTAAGAAACGTTACATGCATTACTACAACTTCCCACCGTTCTCAGTTGGTGAAGCCGGCAGAATGATGGGACCAAAGCGCCGTGAAATTGGTCACGGTGCGTTGGCGGAGAAAGCGCTCATTCCCGTGTTGCCAACAAAAGAAGATTTCCCTTACACCATTTTGGCCGTTTCAGAAGTGCTCGGGTCGAACGGCTCATCATCAATGGGTTCGGTCTGCGGCTCGACGCTCTGCTTGATGGACGCCGGTGTACCTATTACCTCACCGGTTGCCGGTGTGGCAATGGGACTTGCCTCAGACGACAAGGGTCGCTACAAAATCTTGACCGACCTACAAGATCTCGAAGACGGAAAAGGCGGAATGGATTTTAAAGTTGCCGGAAGCGAGAAAGGAATCACCGCCGTGCAGATGGATACCAAGACCTATGGGCTTACGCAAGCGATAGTGAAAGAAACATTGACCGCCGCGCGTGAAGGAAGAATGCGCATCTTGGATGTCATTCATACGGCTATTAAAGAACCGCGTTCAGAGATGTCACCCTTCGCTCCGCGCATTGTCACCCTCAACATTAATCCGGAACGTATCCGCGATCTCATTGGTCCGGGTGGTAAGGTCATTAACGAAATTATTGATAAGACCGGAGTCACCATTGATGTCGAACAAGATGGCAAGGTAAACATCTGCTCAGCAAACGCCGACGGTCTTGATCGAGCGGTCAATTGGGTGAAGCAGCTGACGCGTGAAGTTGAGGTTGGAGAACTTTATGACGGTAAGGTAACGCGACTGATGGACTTCGGTGCCTTTGTAGAAATTCTTCCAAAGAAGGAAGGGCTGGTACACATCTCAGAGCTTGCTCCGTATCGGGTAAACAAAGTTAGTGACGTGGTGAAAGTTAGACAAGAGGTAAAAGTAAAAGTAATTGAGATTGATGAACTTGGTCGGGTGAACCTTTCGATGCGGCAAGCAATGCCGGCAGACGCGTTCCCTCCGGCACCAGCCGGCGGCGATCAGCAGCGTGGTAATGATCGTCCACACGACTCGTCGCAACGGTAAAAAGAAACCCGAGAGTACTCCTTTGGATGGTGTGGATAATTCTGGGTATAACTTGTTTACGAACTGTGGTCCTTGTGGCCACAGTTTTGTTTATTACTGTTTTTACTAGTATTTTTATCTTGTTTTTTTGTTTATTTCGTGCTATAATTATTCACAGTTCATTAACAACTTTGTTATCTCTTGAAACAGTTTTGAAGCGGTGCATCGAACTATTGTTCGATTCATAGCTTCCCATTCTACTACACCGTAGGTACAGCACCCGTACTGTACCGAATTCAACAAAAATAAAAACCCTTCCTCTCATTGGAAGAAACGGTGCATGGACGGTAGCGCAACATCGCCCGCGCCACACCACTAAGGTCGGTAGAGTGGTCGTACGTTTTAAACACGGGGAAACGCCTTAGGGTTGTATGACAAAAATCTTGAGCCTCGCCAACCGGCGGGTCTGAAGTGGAAATATAACCCATGAGAGGCGCATCACGCCATTTATAAACAAGGGCGCTAGATGCGCCTCTTCTTTGTTTCTGCAGACCAAACCATCTTGCCCACATCGTGTTTGGTTGCTATACTCCTTTTGCTTCATTTTTTATTAGCCTGAGAGGTTATGGATACTGAATTAACTGAAAAAATTCGTCAGCTGTTACTAGAGAGAGAAACCAAACTTTTGAAAGAGCTTGGGGAGGTGGCAGGAAAAGACGAAGATGGTTACAAAACAAATTTTCCCGATTACGGAAGTGAAGAAGATGAGAACAGCGCCGAGGTTGCGACCTTCACGACAAACTTGTCGGTAGAGAGTGAGCTTGAGAAGGCATTGCGAGATGTACGCGCGGCACTAAAGCGTCTTGATGGCGGCACGTACGGCAAGTGTAAATATTGCGGAGAGCAAATTGACGAGCGCCGCTTACTGGCGCGTCCTTCATCTAGTGCGTGCATCAGTTGCAAGCAGACGATGAAGAGTCGAGTCTAAGTTGTCATTGTGCTGGGGGTGATTGTTGTTGGCGCGTTTGTTGTACTAGATCGCCTAACAAAAGTATTCGCCCTTCAGCACCCAACACTCAACACAATGCTCGTTCCGCATGTGGTGTCGTTGACTTCAGCGGTGAACGCAGTTGGACCACTTGGTCTGCCGCTCACCGGCGAACTTTTTTTTATCTTTTCGTTTGTGGTTGCGGCACTGCTTTTCATCTTTGCGTTGTTTGAGGAGCGACGCAGTAGCCAAGCAATTATTTTTGCCATTGTCGTTGGCATCCTTTCAAACACTATTGATCGCATGAGTTACGGCTACGCGATTGATGTGCTGCGGGTTACACCGGGATTGGTGTTTAACATTGCCGACCTTCTTATTGTTGGCGGCTTCATTATTTTGTTTCCTCGACTAGTCAGTCAGCTGTTCCGCGGCGAACAACAACGATAGGTTTTACAATGTCTGCAAAAGTATACTCAGCGGCAACCATTGGACTTGATGCGGTTACGGTTGAAGTCGAAGCTGACATTGGGCGGTCGCTACCAAACGTGTTGGTTGTTGGTCTACCAGATACGGCAGTGCAGGAAGCGCGCGAGCGTGTGCGGGCAGCAATAAAAAATAGCGGGCTGAAATTTCCAACCACTCGTGTTACCGTCAACCTTGCTCCTGGTGATATTAAAAAGGAAGGGCCACTCTACGATTTACCCGTTGCGCTTGCTATCCTGCTGGCCTCCGAAGAAGTTCGCTTGCCGCAGACGGTAGAGCGGATTCTTTTTTTGGGTGAACTTGCCCTTGATGGCACACTTCGACCGGTCAGCGGGGTACTTTCCGCAACGTTGCACGCCAAAGATGCAGGATTTGAAGTTGTTGTGGTCCCAGAAGAGAACGCTGAAGAGGCAGCACTGGTTGATGGGATAACGGTTTTTGGAGCGACGTCGCTTACAAAGGTAATCCGCCACTTGATAGGCGAGTCATTACTAGTTGAAACACCACAAACGGTAAACGTTACCGTAAAGGCGACCGCCGAACAGACTATGGATGATCTCGCCTATATTCAAGGACAGGCGCACGCTAAGCGGGCGTTGGAAGTGGCAGCCGCTGGGGGGCATAATTTGCGGTTGATTGGTCCACCGGGTTCCGGTAAGACCTTACTCGCGCGGGCACTTATCAGTATTTTGCCACCAATGACCAAACAAGAAATGCTAGAGGTAACTCGTATCTACAGTGCCTCCGGTATGCTTGGTGGCAGGCCGCTTGTCGCTACGCGTCCGTTTCGTAGCCCGCACCATACAACTTCGCACGTTGCTCTTGTTGGTGGCGGTAGTCAGCCGCGGCCCGGAGAAATATCGCTCGCCCATCGCGGGGTGCTCTTTATGGATGAGTTTCCTGAATTTCCTCGGCATGTTTTGGAGGCGCTGCGTCAGCCGTTGGAAGATGGACGCATTGTTGTTGCCCGTGCTGCCGGCACCATCACCTTTCCTGCGAAGCTAATGTTGGTGGCAGCAGAGAATCCTTGTCCATGTGGTTATGCTATCGATCCGACTCATCCTTGTACCTGTTCTTCTGGCGCGCTGCTTCGTTATCAGCAGAGAATTTCTGGTCCACTTCTGGATCGCATTGATATGCACGTATCCGTGCCTCGACTAAGCATTGAAGAGCTGCAAGGGGCCGCGCCAACCGAATCCTCGGCAGTTGTACGTGCTCGTGTACTGGCAGCACGGCAGCAGCAGCTTATTCGGTATCAAGCATTGAACGTGTTGACGAATGCGGAACTTAACAGTGAACAGGTTCGATGGTGGTGCGTTCTAACATCAGCCGCTGGTACGCTTTTATTGGAGGCAACCGAGCGAATGAAACTTTCAGCTCGTGCTTACTATCGGGTACGTAAGCTGGGGCGGACTATTGCCGATCTTGCCGGTAGTGAACTCATCGACGTGATGCACATTGCTGAAGCGCTACAGTATCGCGACAGCGAAGATCGCTAAACCCGTGCTATACTGTTTTGTATACTAAGCACCCTATGGCACGTCGTAGATCTTATCGCTCTCGAAGTTTTTTTAGCCGTTCCGGTGGGCCATTGCTCTCCGAAGACACAACCAGCGGTTTGGTTGTGCTGCTACTGTTGGCGCTTGCTGGCGTGAGCATTTTTTCAATTCTCGGACTAGCCGGCCCGTTCGGTGTCTTTTGGTTGTCCGCACTGAAAAATTTGTTTGGCTGGGGGGTATGGTTATTCCCGATTTTTCTTATTGTGCTTGCTGCCTTGCGCATTCGTCCGCCAGAAGAACGCTCATCGGGCGTCGTTATTTTTGGGGTGCTTCTCTCTGTCCTTTCCCTGAGTTCTTTAATTGATAGCATGATTCCATTAGACGCTACGCTCCGCCAGCAGTTGGTTGGTGAAGGTGGTGGCTACATTGGTCTATTCCTTCGCTATCCGTTAGAGACCATTTTTGGTTTTTGGGTGAGCCTGTTAGTGCTGACACTTCTTTTCCTCGCTTCTCTCTTACTCATTTTTGATTTGCCCTTAAGTCATCTTGGAAAAATTCTTTTCTCACCATTTGCCGCCATTGTCGATTTCTTCGGCGGTTTGTTCCAGTCTTCGGGTGCCAGAATTTCTAGTCAGGGAGAGCGTGACGCTGACTATCAGGTGCACCATTTTAGCAATGACGAAGAAGAGGAAGAAGAAGATGAAAAAGAGGAGGAGGATGAGGGCGAAGATGAGGAAGAAGAGGAGGCAGTTGCAGAGACGTCAGAGTCTCTCTCCGGGCTTGGTAGCGGAAAGAGCCCAAGATTTAAACCAGTGAACATTGATTTGCCTCTTACCCTACTGATGGCGAGCACCGGCAAACCAACCAGTGGTGACATCGATGCCAACCGCGAGCTCATCAAACATACTCTTGAAAATTTTGGTATCTCAGTTGAAATGGGTGATGTCAGCGTGGGGCCGACCGTAACGCAGTACACCCTAAAGCCGGACAGTGGCGTGAAGCTTTCGGCCATTACCTCGCTTTCGAACGATTTAGCGCTGGCGCTTGCGGCTCATCCTATTCGTATCGAAGCGCCCATCCCTGGTCGGCCGCTTGTTGGTATTGAAGTGCCCAACAAAGCAGTTGCCCGTGTTCATCTGCGCGAAATTTTAGAATCCGACGGCTTTATGAAACGTACCTCAAACCTTGCCTTGGCGCTTGGTAAAGACGTAACGGGGCTTCCTTGGGTTGTCGACCTAGAGCGAATGCCGCACCTGCTGGTTGCTGGCTCTACTGGCTCAGGGAAATCGGTTGCCCTGAATGGCATCATCCTTTCGCTCCTGTACCAGAACAATCCGGCGGATCTCAAATTTATTCTTGTTGACCCAAAGCGTGTCGAGTTCAGCATCTACCAGCATATGCCACACCTCCTGACCCCGATTATTACCGAGGTGCCCGCGACGGTGAATGCGCTCAAGTGGTTGCTCGGCGAAATGGACCGACGCTTCTCGCTGTTGGCAGAAGCCGGACATCGCAATATTCAAACGTACAACCAAAAAGAAGAAGAGCGTCTGTCGTACATCATTTTGGTCATCGATGAATTGGCCGACCTTATGGTTGCCGCGGGCTCTGAGGTGGAGGGGGCAATTATTCGTCTGGCGCAAATGTCGCGAGCGGTTGGCATCCACCTCATTTTGGCGACGCAGCGACCATCGGTGGACGTCATCACTGGTCTCATTAAAGCCAACATTACCGCACGCATTGCGTTCTCAGTTGCTTCATTGACCGACTCGCGTACCATTCTAGATACCGCCGGCGCCGAAAAGCTCCTTGGGCGCGGTGACCTCCTTTATGTTTCTGCTGAGGTAACAAAATCAAAGAGGCTTCAAGGGGCATTTGTTGGGGACGATGAAATTCGTGAGGTTGTGCATTTCTTAAAGAACAAAGCAACACCAGAGTACGTCACCGAAATTGCCGAGAAAAAGGGTCGTGGGGCTGGTGGTTTTGACGATGAGCCAGATGATCCGCTTTACGCCGATGCCGAGGATTTGGTGCTGACTACTCGCAAAGCGTCGGCTTCATTCTTACAACGTCGGATGAAAGTTGGCTACGCGCGGGCAGCTAGACTCCTCGATATTCTAGAAGCCAGGGGCGTTATTGGCCCAGGGGACGGCGCCAAGCCGCGCGACGTGTTGATTCGTCCGGACGAGCGTGATATTCTTGATAGTACACAACCAGAAATCGATAATGCCGACGAAAACGAAGAATTCTAAAACCGACACAACAAGCCGGACGGTAGAGAGTAACCGGGTAGTGTTTCGTCGTGTGCCGGTTGATGACACTCTTTCGGTTGGCTCAACACTGCAACGTGCTCGCGCGGCAGCCGGGCAGACAGTAACCGATTGCGCCAGACAAATAGGCGTCCCAGAACGGTATCTGCGTGCACTTGAAGGTGAAGACGTTGGCGCACTTCCGGGACTTATTTACGAAAAGCATTTTATTGTACGCTACGCCCGTCTCCTTGGATTAAGCCCGACCCCTCTTGTTTTGTCTTGGGCGGAGCTGCGCAGCGACCTGAGCGCAACTGACCAATTTGTTCGACGGGTAAGCTGGCGAGATCTCAAGAGCGGTCCTACGTTCTGGCGAAGATTTGGTGCCGCGGTCATTGTGGTGGCACTTGCCGCTTATCTAGGAACGGCGCTCTTTACCATGGCAGCACCACCAAAGCTAGAGGTTAGTCAGCCAACGCCTGGCGCGGTAGTCACTTCTGCCGATATGGTTATTGCCGGTGTTGCCGCGGCCGATGCAACCCTGTCTGTAAATGGTCAGCTGGTGGTAGCAAACCGTGATGGTTCTTTTTCGGTTCCTGTAACCCTTGGTCCCGGTCCAAACAGTATTAGGATAGTGGCCGAAAAGCGCTACGGTCGACCAAGTGTTGTTGAACGACAAGTGTTTTTGGCGACCGAACGCTCGGCGACTGGTCTTGCTCCTTCTAACCCGACTTTGTAAACGTAAAAAATTTCATGGCAAAAGCAAAAGAAGGCGAAGCCGGTCAGCTGGACGCCAGAGCAAAAGCGGCGCTTAATGCAATTGAGCAGATACGAGAAAAGTTTGGCAGTGGTTCTATTATGCGTTTTGGCGAGGCGCAGGCAACCGATGTTGAGTCCGTATCAACCGGCTGCCTATCGTTAGACTTGGCGCTTGGTGTTGGCGGCGTCCCGCGCGGGCGCATTATAGAAATTTACGGGCCGGAAGCTTCTGGCAAAACGACACTCGCGCAACATATTGTTGCCGAGGTGCAGAAAATTGGTGGCACAGCCGCTTTTATTGACGCCGAGCATGCTCTATCCCCAGAGTACGCTAAGAAAATTGGTGTCGATGTAGATAAACTTTTAATTTCACAACCAGACACCGGCGAGCAGGCACTTGAAATCTTAGAGACGCTGGTTCGGTCTAACGGCGTTGATGTTATTGTGGTTGATTCGGTTGCGGCGCTAGTTCCACGGGCAGAAATTGAAGGTGAGATGGGGGACTCGCATATGGGGCTGCAGGCTCGTCTTATGAGTCAGGCGCTTCGTAAATTGGCGGGTATCGTTTCAAAAACGCGTACGGTCGTTATCTTCATCAACCAGATTAGAATGAAAATTGGTGTCTTTTTTGGCAACCCAGAAACGACCACCGGTGGTATGGCCTTAAAGTTTTACTCCTCGGTACGAATCGAGGTCCGACGCGCTGCTCAAATTAAGGCGGGCGAAAAGAACGTTGGTAACAGGGTAAAGGTAAAAATTGTAAAGAACAAAGTAGCACCACCTTTCCAAACAACCGAGTTCGACATTATGTATAACGAAGGGATTTCAGTTTCTGGCGATCTTATTGATACCGGTATCGCAAACGAAGTGGTTGAGAAGAGTGGCAACACCTACGCCTTTGGTGAAGAAAAGTTGGGAGTGGGTAGAGAGGCAGCAAAACAGTACCTGAGAGAACATCCGGCATTAATAAAAAAAATTCGACAGGCCGTTCTTGCAAAAGTGACGGCAGACAGAAAAGCGGAGAAGAAGTAAAAATTTGTAAGTAGAGAAAGGGCCGCCCAGTGATGTGCTGGGCGGCCTTTTCGTAGCTCGCTCGGCGGCTAGTTGCCGAGCGTTTGCAGGATCTTCGTCGGCACGGCGTACCAACTGCCGTGCGGCCAGAAGACCACATCTACGTACTCCGGCGTGCTGCATTTACGCAGCACCCTTCCCTCTGCGGTAACCGGACACCTTCCCCACGGCTCGATAAGCCGAACCGGCGTGCCGGCGAGAATTTGAGCGCTTGGTGGTTGTTGCGCGGGCTTTCTCATTATTTCTCTCTCCATTGGCCAGTGTGCCGCACTTGTGTACGGTTGCGAGTTGGCCCCTCTCTCGCTTGGATGCTATTGTAGTTAGTTGTTAGATTTGGTCAAGGTTGTCTTTTTTTAAAAAATACCGTCTGGTTTTTGGGCTTGTACTGAGGCGTTTAGGAAAATGCTCCGTTTTCTTGCGCGTTGCCAAGCGTAGCATAAATACTACTCGGTTTCAGGCAAGCCGCCGGGCGCCGCGATCTCACGCGCGCCCAGCACTCTATTAAAATTCTTTTTACACCCCATCGTACCGGCGTAGGGAGCTGGTGAAGGGAAGATGCACAGCCCTTTCTTAAGACACGACGGCACAGAAAGAGTTGGGCGTCTGTACTGAAGACCAGCCCACAGCAGTGTACACCGGGTGCCCCTTTCTCGTTAGTCTTTTGGACCCCGACGCTTATTTAATATCCTTCAAAGGAATCGGGGTCCAGACTACTCGTCGGGAACAAGCAAAAGCAACAATCTACAGGCCTCCGTAGGAGGCCGTGGTTGATTGCGCTTTGCAAAATAAATATGCATTTGTAGTAAAAGCCAACACGGCAATCATTGGCCTCAATTTCCCATAACAAAAAACCTCTCGAATAGCAGGAGGTTTTTTGTGACTAAATTTTAATGTTATGCTCGCTCTACGTATTCTCCCCGTTCAGTGTTTACTCGAACAACATCGCCTTCTTTTACAAAAAGCGGGACGTTAATTGAAGCGCCTGTTTCTAACTTGGCCGGTTTTAGTACTGCGCCTTGTGCTGTATCACCTCGCGCACCTGGTTCGGTTTCTATCACTTTTAGTTCAACTTTTTTTGGTAGCTCCAAGTTGATTGGCTTGTCGTTGTAGTACAGGACGTCGATAGTTTCACCATCTTTTAAGAAGTGCGCTTTGTCGCCAACAAGTGTTGCGGCAAGAGAAAACTGTTCGAAGGTGTCGCCATCCATAAAGTGAAACTGGTCACCTTCGCGGTAAAGGTAGCTTACCTTCTTTCGCGCCATATCAGCCGTTTCAACCCGGTCACCCGGTTTGAAGCTGATTTCCAGTACCTTGCCAGTAATGAGGTGGCGCATTTTTGTCTGCATAACGGGTTTGCGCTGCTGCATACGGACAAAGCGGGCTTCAAGAACGATGTATGGTTCGCCCTCGTAGTTGAGGACGAGCCCTACCTTAATGTCGTTTAATGTAGAAATGCTGCCCACAGTATTCTCTATTGGTTAACGTACGGTAGCAGTGCTATCGTACGCGCGCGCTTAATTGCCATTGCTAATTTGCGTTGGTGGGTAGCACAGGCGCCACTCTTTCTGCGTGGAACAATTTTTGCGTAAGATGAGGTGAAACGCTGCAAGGTGGCAGTGTCTTTGTAGTCGATATCCGTAATACCGTTGACGCAGAAACGGCAAAAGCGCGCCTGCGGCATAGCACTATTTGAGTTTCGTGATTGTCGTTGTTGCATAGATTAGAAAGGAATATTTTCAAGTTGAATTTCGTCTTCACCCTCTGGTGCTGGTTGCTCGGCGTCATTAGTGCTTGGCTTTGCGGCTGAGCGGAATGGTCCACCACTGGTACTGTCACCAGCACGGTCGAGCATGATGAAGTTTTCGGCGACGATTTCGGTGCGGCTTCTCTTGGCGCCGTCTTGTCCCTCCCATTCGCGGGTCTGTAGTCGACCTTCGATGTACACTTTGCGTCCTTTGCCAAGGAAGCGGTCGGCGATTTCTGCCAACTTCCCCCAGGCGACGACATTATGAAATTCAGTTCGCTCTTGCTTCTCTCCGGTGGGTGTTGTCCATGATCGATTGGTAGCGACCCCAAAGGTTGTTACGTTTTGTCCAGAGGGCGTAGAGCGCGTCTCTGGGTCGCGAGTGAGGTTTCCAATGAGCAAAACCTTATTGAGGCTCATTGCCATAGTGGTGGTGGTTAGTGAGTAAAAGAAAAATCCATTTAGAGTTCGGCACTCTCTTCCAAAATCTTCGATAGCTTTTGGTCGAGCTCTTCCGCACTAATAGCTGGACTTGGCTTGCCCTCTACCGGTGCTGTTTCGGCGTGCTGTTGTCGTCGGGCAGCTAATCGATCTCGCAGTGCCTGTTCTCGGTCGAGCGTCACCTGACTTTTAATTGGTTTCTCGACAATGATGTGGCGCAGTATCTCTTGAGACAAGCGTAGCGCATCATTGAGTTTTGCCGTCACCTCTGGCTCGGCACTAAATTCTACGAGGCGATAGTAGCCGTAGCGCTGCTGCTTAATGGGGTAGGCTAGGTGGCGTTTCTCCATTGCTACCTCCTGTGAAATTTGGCAGCCGTTCTGTTGCAAAAGTTCGGTCACTTTGGTGGCAATAGGCGTGGTTTCTTCTTCGGTCAAAGTCGCCGGAAGAATGTAGAGCAATTCGTAACGTTTCATTTTACGTATACAGGGTAAATAAAAAACGGCTTCTTTCGACGCCGCTTTGCCGTACGCGGGTTGCGTACGGTTGGCTTCGTCGGGTCCCGATCCGATATCGGGATGTCCTTGGCAATTCGCCAGGACACAAAGACGTTGGTAATGTGGAGACACCCTAGCATGGGTGCTGGTCTTTTGCAAGATCTCTTGGCATACTTGTTTCTATGTATAGCCGCCTACTCATTTTTGGCCGTCAGCCAGCACTCTCTTTGGCAGAACTCCATGCTTTTGCAGAGGCGCGTGGCTTATCGCTTTCTGTTCGCCTATCTACCAGCATTGGCGCCGTTGTTGTCGATGGTCTACCGGATGCGGTAGCGGACACCTTAGTGGAACAGTTAGCTGGTGTGGTTAAGGTTGCTGTTCTTCTTGGGCAGCAGCCATTAGTGCCGCTGACCGACACCGCAGCGTGGGTTCAGACCTTGCAGCCACTTATTGCTGACGCATCAATGCGTACTTTTGGAATAAGTTATTACGGAACCCGTGCTTCTGTCCCATCGTCTTCCGTGCAGGAGCGTATCGCACTTACTATAAAGAAAGCAGCTCGAAGTAATGGCGGAAGAGTTCGCTGGGTGAGCGGACGTGGTAAACCACTTACTTCAGTGCAGGTGGAGAAAAACCAAATGCTTGGTGCTGAAGGAAGTGAGTTTATCGTTCTTGTCGATCGTAGTGAATTGGTAATTGCAAAGACGACTGCCGTTCAACTTTTTGAAGATTGGGGAAGTCGCGATTTTGGTCGTCCGGCGCGCGACGCGCGTTCTGGTATGCTGCCACCTAAGTTGGCGCGGCTTATGGTAAATCTTTTAGGCCTACCACCCCAAGGAATATTGCTTGATCCGTTTTGCGGTTCGGGCACGATTTTAATGGAAGCTGCTGTTGCGGGGTGGGCGTCGGTTATTGGCTCAGACAAAAGCGCAAAGGCGGTAAGTGACTCTGAAGAAAATATGGCTTGGTTGAAAAACGCAAAAGGAATTTCTGCTGACTATACATTTTTTAAAACACCGGTTGCCAAATTAGTATCTCGCGTGTCGGGACGCTCTGTCGCTGCTGTTGTGAGCGAGCCGGATCTTGGTCCGGCGCTTCGAGTAGCGCCAACCGTAGCCGAAGCGAAGCGTATAGCAGCTGGGCTGTTACCACTCTATCGCGAACTACTCATGGCAGTAGGCAAAGTGCTTCGTCCGGGCGGGAGAGCGGTACTGGTCGTCCCGCGCTGGGTAACGCAAAGCGGTGAACAAGTACCCCTCAGAATACCAGTGTCGTCACTTCCTAAAAATGTATACGAGCGACTGCCCACAGAGGAGCATCAGCGTGATAATGCCCTCGTATACCAGCGTCCCGATCAGCGAGTGATACGTGAAATTATTTCCTTTGAAGCCCGCTAAAATGGTTTGCCGTAAAGGGTAAATCGCGGTACAATACCATTGAACAGAGAAGAACTATCCACCTTACAGAAAGGGGGTGACGGTATGAAAAATCTACATATGATTACTTTCCTCTTGCTTATTGTTGGAGGATTGAATTGGCTTCTTTTTGGTCTTTTGGGCTGGGATATTGGCGCGCTATTCGGCGGCATGGGTGCGGTTGTTTCTCGCGTGATTTACGTACTCGTCGGTTTGTCAGCGGTTTACGAAATCGCTATTCATAAGGCAACGTGCAAGAAGTGCGAAGCAAAAGGCTCAATGCAGCAATCGACACCACAGCAACCAATGAATCCTGGAATGTAGTTCTGAACCATAGAAGTAAAAACTATCCCGACGAATGTCGGGGTAGTTTTTACTTAGGAAAGGAAGCCGCTTACTAGTGGGTAAGCGGCTTCCGGATCTTGCTGCCCAGACTCCTTGGATTATTCGATAACCCCAATTCTGAGAAGCTGGCGACGTAGCGCTTCGCTTGTTGTATTGGTGACCGTAACGAGAGGCAGTCGTACCCTGCAGTCACACTGTCCCATTAGGGCGAGTGCCTCCTTGACTGGGCAGGGGTTTGTTTCGAGAAACAACGTCTCAATAAGGGGAAACAGATGCTGGTGGGCCTGCTGGGCACGCCGTGGGTTTCCGTGGAGCATTTCATGCACCATTGCTACCATAGCTTCGGGTACGAGGTTGGACGTAACCGAGATGACACCCTTGCCACCAACTGAGATAATGGGCAATGTCAGTGCATCGTCGCCAGAATAGATTGCAAAGTCTTGCCCGCAGTTTTCGATGACCCTCGAAACTTCTGCCGGCGAACCGGTGGCGTCTTTGACCGCGACAATTCCATCGATTGCGGCGAGCCTAGCCATCGTTTCTGCCTCTATCTTCGAGGCCGTTCTCCCAGGGATGTTGTAGACGATGATTGGGATGCCGACAGCGTTTTCAACCGCTGTGTAGTGGGCAACTACGCCCCGCTGTTGCGGTTTGTTGTAGTAGGGGCTAATCAGGAGCGCACCATCGGCTCCCGCTTGCTCGGCGGCTTTGGTCAGTGCGATTGCCTCCGCCGTGCTGTTTGATCCAGTTCCGGAGATTACCGGAACTCGTCCATTCGTTGCCTCGACAATGACGCGGATCACGCGTTCCTGTTCTTCGTGACTCAACGTCGCCGCCTCGCCAGTTGTACCACAGGGGACAAGCGCGTTGATACCAGCCGTAATTTGCCGCTCGACCATAGCAGCGAGCGCTACTTCGTCGATTTTGTCATCTTCAGTGAACGGTGTTACGAGCGCCGTCGCGACACCAGTGAAAAGAACTTGCTTTCTCATGTCTCTTCCTCCTTGCGTTGTGCACGCTTATTAACAAGCATACTCAGTCTTAGGCAGGGGGTTAATTTTTCAGTTCAATGGTACATTTTTGCAACAATTTGTAACATATGATACATTTTTTATATGCTGAAAGTATCTGAAGCAGTTGCAAAATACGTATACGACTCAGAAGTCGTCCTCTCTACTTTAGCAAGCAGACAACTTAATCTGACTGCTTACGCGCGTTCCATTCGTGCAGATATTGAAAAGGCGATCAAAAAACCGGTAAAACTTGGTAGCATTGTAACCGCGCTTTCGCGATTGGCTGGTGATTTACCAAAAGCAAAAGCAATCGTTCCCGTTATTACGCTTCACGATATCGCTATTCGATCTGGTTTATGTGAATTAGTTTTTAACAGAACGGGAGAAAATATATTGGCGCTCAGAAAGGTGTACACCGATCGACGGCTTCGTACGGACGAATTATTAGCAGTATCTTTAGGCACCGGAGAAGTAACTATCATTGCCACCGCAGCGGCTGTTGTTCATCTCCAGCGAGCTTTTGGTACAGAGAAACCGAAAGCTAAGATTAGTGGACTTGGCAGTTTGACCGTACGGTTTAGTCAAGACTATATAAAAACGCCGAATATTATTTTTGCGCTCGTGCGCAGTCTGGCAATTCGCCAAATAAATATTGTAGAAATTATTTCTACCTACACGGAACTTACTTTCATTTTAGAGGAGGCGGTAATAACAAGCGCTCTCGATGTCATTGCCGCGGAGTTCATCGGCCCGCTTCGCACGTCTTAGCTGGTTGGCGCAAAACGGAAATGCGCGACGTCACCATCTTGCACGGTATAGGTTTTTCCTTCTAGCCGTAGAAGTCCCTGCTCTTTTGCTTTGGCTTCGCTTCCGGCAGCTACCAGATCTTGCCAAGCGATAATTTCAGCAGCGACAAATCCTTCTTCAAAATCGGTGTGAATGACGCCCGCCGCCTGCGGCGCGGTCGCACCGCGCCGAACAGTCCACGCGCGTGTTTCAGTGGGGCCAGCGGTAAAGAAAGTGATGAGCTCAAGCAGCTCGTAACTTGCCTGAATGAGCCGATCAAGGCCAGAGCGTTCCCAGCCAAGCTCGGTAAGGTACTGTCGCATATCGTCTAACTCAAGTTCGGCCAGCTCTGATTCTATCTTTGCAGAAATAGTTAATTCGTCTGTTTTGCCCGCATTTTTTTTGACGTCTTCCTCGGCGACATTTTTTACTACCAGAAGCGGTTTTGCTGTTAACAGGTTGAGCTGGCGCAAAATTTTCTTCTCTTCGTCGGTTGTCGTTACACTGCGCGCTGCTTCTTTGGTATCAAGCGCCTCGCGCAGTCGGGTTAAAAGTGCCAGCTCTTGCATCGCTTGTTTGTCACCGCTTCGCGCTTTGCCTTCAGTTGTGGCAATGCGGCGAGTTACCGTATCAAGATCTGCCATAGCGAGTTCGATACCAATCACGCTGAGGTCGCGCTCGGGGTCAGGGTTGCCCATAACGTGCGTGATGTTGCTGTCGGTGAAATCACGAACGACTTCAACGATGGCGTCGACCTCTCGAATGTGGGAAAGAAATTTATTGCCTAGTCCTTCTCCTTGGTGCGCACCTGCAACCAAGCCTGCAATATCGACAAATTCGATAACGGTCGGAATTATTTTTGCTGATTTCGCGGTTGCGGCAAGCGCTGTCAGGCGATTATCAGGGACAGAAACCACCCCCACATTCGGCTCAATGGTGGCGAATGGGTAGTTTTCTATCGTTACCTGTTTTTTGGTGAGGGCCTTGAAGAGGGTAGATTTGCCTACATTCGGAAGACCCACAATACCAACCTTAAGTGACATAGTAGTGTTAAAAATAGTGGTGCCACGAATCATACAAGGTGTTGGCAGGTTTTGCCAGTCCGTGCACTTTAGTGGTCAGTGCGCGTATTTTGCGCTAGGGTAAAAGATATGCAAAATGAAAACCGCTCGTACATTGTACTCGACACCGAAACCACCGGATTTTTTTATGCGGGCGGCGATGAAATTATTGAGCTTGCGGCTGAACGTATCATTGGGCGCAAAGTGGTTGATACTTTTCATGCGTTCATACGGCCAAGTATTCCTGTCCCTGCTTCCGCCACCGCAATTCATGGATTAACTGATGTTTTTTTAGAAGAGCATGGCGTTGACGGGTTTGCCGTTTTTAAAGAGTTTGTTCAGTTTGCAGAAAAGGGCATTTTGGTTGGGCATAACATTCGCCGTTTTGATTATCCGTTTTTGCAACACCATTTTGGCTTATACGGTTTTATCACAGAACAGCATCAACTGGTTGATACGCTAGATCTGGCGCGTAAGCAGTTGCGTTTACCAAATTATAAACTCGGTACCATTGCAACCCATTTCGGGCTTGATATAACCGGCGCCCATCGTGCGGACAAAGACGTGGAGATAACTAGAGAAGTTTTTTTACGATTGACAAAGTAATTTTTCAGCAATAAGCTGTCAACGTTTCTCTTTTTTTGCTGCATGGCGGCAAGGAGGGTGTGATGAATTTGCGAGAGCTTTCAACGACTTGTACGGATCCTGCGGGGGTGGATGCGGAGTCTTTTCTCGATCGTACAACTCCTGCCGTTCAGGAACGACTTCTGTGGCTAGCGGTATTAAGAGATGCTATTGAGGATTTTCAAAAGTATCTCATTACCAACGAGCCTGTTCAACAGATTGTTCACAGAGAAGTCACCCGATGGATAAGCAGCGAGACGGAGGAGCCCTGTTCGTTCAATTGGGTATGCGACGTCCTTGGTCTCAGCGCCAGCTACGTACGTGGGGGGCTATTTGCCTGGCGGTACAGGGTGTTTCTTGCTAGACAAAGAGGGAGGAGCAAGGCAGCGGTCTCCGATGAGTTTTGTCATCGCTGTGGTTTCTCTGAAAGAACAAGTGTGATCTTGGTCGACGGGTCATGAACACTGCTCTGCAATAATTGCCGACCAGGATTCCTGACGTCAGAAAGGAAAGGGGAGTGTTCGACCGAGACTAGCTATCTCATAGCCCACCCTTTTACGGGGAAGCGGAGACCGCACATTCATCCAAGGTAACCAGCGCCGCGCGGCAACAGTCGTGCGGCGTCCCCTTTTATTCTGCATTTGTTTACCTGTGCTACACTGTACCCCACTATGGCAACAGAAAAGGTAAAAGAATTTTTAGCAAACACTTTTGGCTATCAAGAGTTTCGCCGAGGGCAAGAGGATGTCGTTGCGGCGGTGCTTGCTGGTCGTGATGTTTTGGTAGTGATGCCGACCGGCGCAGGAAAGTCGCTTTGCTATCAATTACCGGCGCTACTTCTTCCCGGTCTTACCCTTGTGGTTTCACCGCTGATTGCGCTTATGAAAGATCAGGTCGACGAGCTCAATCGCCGAGGCGTTGCGGCGACGTTCATTAATAGTTCTCTCTCACCAAAAGAGCGCAGCGAGCGCACAGCCGAAGTATTGGCCGGACGTTACCAATTGCTTTACGTCGCGCCGGAGCGATTCTACGATCAGCCGTTCGTATCTGCTCTCGCCGGCATCACTGTCTCCTTATTTGCGGTTGACGAGGCGCATTGTATTTCAGAATGGGGGCACGATTTTCGACCAAGCTATCTGCGACTTCGGCCAGTGCTAGAAGCGCTGCATCGTCCTCCCGTTATTGCCTTGACTGCAACGGCAACACCGGACGTGCGGGAGGACATCGTTAAGGCGTTAGCATTGAACGATCCTCTTGTTGTGGTGACCGGTTTTGATAGGCCAAACCTGACCTATGGCGTTATCCGCGCTACCCCAACCGAAAAGATAGAGAAAGTACTGGAACTCGTCGAACGCGTTCCTGGTCCGGCAATTGTCTATGGCGGCACCCGCGACACCGTAGATACCCTACGTGAGGTTTTAGAAATGAACGATATTTCGGTTGCTGCCTATCATGCCGGTATGGACAAAGTTGACCGAGCCGAAGCGCAACGTCGTTTTATGAACGATGAGGCGCAGGTGATGGTGGCAACGAACGCTTTTGGTCTTGGTATCGACAAGGCAAATATTCGACTACTCGTACACTTTGATTTACCGGGCACACTCGAGGCTTACTATCAAGAAGCCGGACGGGCCGGCCGGGACGGCAAGCCGAGTTACGCTGTTCTGCTTTACCATCCGTCTGACCGTTATTTGCGTGAATTTTTTATTGAGGGCGAGAATCCGTCTCCCCAGCTCATCCGTGAGGTATACCGCTATCTTACCCAGCAAGTCGGGGAAGTAATTCAGACCACTTACAGCGAAATACTGGCTGGTGTCGGAATGAAAGCACCGGAGCTTGCGGTAAGTACTGCCATGAAAACGCTTGAACACGCTGGGTACCTTAAACGACCACGCGAGGGCGCACTTGAGGCAAAGTTGCAGCTCCTGCATCCACTAGAAGAAGTTGATACGGCGGTTTTACCGAGGGCAAAAGTGCAGCGACAGGTATGGGAGCTACTTCGTGATACGTACCAGAAAGAACTCGAGAACGGTATTTCGTTTTCGGTTGAGGAGCTCATTCGCGATCGGGCTGTTTCTCGCGAGGCGGTAAGTCGTTCGTTGCGCGCCCTCAATGACAAAGGGGTACTGGTCTACCAGCCGCCATTTCGCGGGCAAGAGATACGATTGCTTGAGCGCACCGATCCGGAAAAATTAGATCTCGACTGGGTGGCCTTGCGCGCCAAACGTCGGCGCGGCGAGCAAAAGTTAGCGCTCATGGAAACGTACGCCCATACTTCAAATTGCCGCCGTGCGTATGTTCTTCACTACCTTGGCGACCGTGATGCGCCGGATACTTGCGCTGCGTGTGATAACTGTATGACGGTATGAACAGTATAGATGGTAAAAAAATAGCCAGCGGTATTGATGCCGAAATTACTCGTCAACTGACGACACTTGAGCGGTCACTATCGTTTCACTGTTTGCTTGTTGGTGACGATCCGGCATCCCACCTCTATGTCCGGCGCAAAGAGAAGATGGCACAAGACCTTGGTATCAGTTTTACCTTGCATCATCTTGCCGCCGAGGCAACGGTAGAAATAATTACCGAGAAGACGCGGGAGTTAAACCTGCTGCCGGACGGTTACATCATTCAGCTGCCGCTACCGACAAAGCTGCGGGAAAAAACGAACGACCTTTTGCAGCAGATTGATCCAGCACGAGACGTTGATGGGCTGACCAAAATAAATAGAGAACGATTTTTAAACGACACCCCTGGTTCCTTTCTCCCGACACCGGTTGCCGCGGTAATGGCGCTCGTGTATTCGCTTAGTGGCGACGACGGTTATCGTTATCTCCCTTTTTATCACCAAGGGTCTATTGGTAAGGTTAACGAAGATTTATTTGGAAAGCAGGCGATTGTTATTTCTGACGGAGATGTTTTTGGTCCAACGCTTAGGGTTGCTTTAGCGCGCGCGGGTATGCAGGTCGAGGTGGTACGCAGTGACGACGCAACGCTTGTCAAAAAAACAGAGCGTGCGGATCTTTTAGTAAGCGCGGTTGGCAAACCGGGTAGCATTACCGGGAACATGTTAAAGCGTGGCGTAGTCGGTATTGATGTCGGTACGACGCTCGTCAATGGACGAACGAAAGGGGATTTTGATTGGGAGAGCGTAAGCGCTATTGCATCAGCCGCGACACCGGTACCGGGTGGTGTTGGCCCCGTTACGGTCGCGATGCTCTATGCAAATTTACTCTACTTAGCAAAACGGCAGGACGAAGGTTAAAGTTCTGGGTAGAGTGGGTGCGCCTCGGTAAGTGAACGGATTGTTTTTCGCGCTTCTGCTTTTACCGACTCATCATCAGGGCACTGGAGCATTGCGGCTATTGTTTTTCCGACTATTCGCATATCGTCTTCAGTAAAGCCACGGGTGGTCAGTGCAGGGGTACCAAGGCGGATGCCCGAAGGGTCCATCGGTTTTCTTGGGTCAAAAGGAATCATATTTTTATTGACGGTAATGCCAACTTCATCGAGGAGCGTCTCGGCTACTTTTCCAGAGAGCTTTGTATTACCAAGGTTGACGAGCAGGAGGTGGTTGTCGGTTCCGCCGGTAACGAGCGTAAGTCCTGCTTCGGTTAAACTTTCTGCTAGCGCTTTTGCGTTCTTCACAATTTGGTGGCCGTAATCGGCAAATGAGGGCTCGGCAGCTTCTTTAAGGGAAACTCCAATGGCCGCTGTTTGATGGTTGTGCGGCCCGCCTTGAAGACCAGGGATAATGGCAGCGTCTACCAACCCCGCAAGATCGCGCTTGGTTGATTGGTGATAGCGGTCATGCAAGCGGTCGGCGCTGTGCGGGACAAGAATCATGGCACCTCTCGGACCGCGTAACGTTTTGTGTGTTGTCGTTGTAACAATATCAGCGTACGGTACGGGGCTTTGGTGGTCTCCAGAGAGTACAAGTCCAGTGATGTGCGAAATGTCAGCAAGGAGGTATGCGCCCACCTCGTCGGCAATGCTCCGGAATGCGGCAAAATCAATAACTCGGGGGTAGGCGGTTGCCCCACAGACAATTAATTTTGGTTTTTCCTTTTTTGCAATTTCACGAACGACATCGTAGTCTAACCGTTCATTTTCTTTTTCGACACCGTAGCTGACGGAACGGTAGAAGCGACCAGAAAAGTTTAGCTTGTAGCCATGGGTAAGGTGTCCACCTTGCGCGAGCGCCATGCCAAGCACCATATCGCCCGGTTCAAGCAGGGCAAAATACACCGCTTGATTTGCCGGAGACCCAGAGTAGGGCTGAACGTTTGCATGTTCTACTCCGAAGAGTTTTTTTGCTCGTGTTCGGCAGAGCTCCTCGATTTGATCAATAAACTCGTTGCCGCCGTAGTAGCGCTTTCCGGGATAGCCCTCCGAGTACTTATTAGTGAGAACAGAACCAAGAGCTTCCATTACCGCAAGCGAAGTAAAGTTTTCGGAAGGAATCATTTCCAACCCCTGACGCTGGCGGTTAAGCTCGGCGCCAATCAGTTTTGTTATATCAGGGTCTTGGATCGTTAGTTGCTGCATATGGATAAATGGTAGACGTCGTTTTGCTAGCTGTCAAAAAAGTCAAAAAATGGGCTTTGTTAGGGTTGCTTCATTGCCCTGTCCGCGCTACACTAAACCTAGTTTTGCCAGTCGTTGACTGGCACATTTTTTCAGAAAGTACATGAATTTAAGCATTTTTAGAGAGTATGACATACGTGGTCTTGTTGACCCCGATCTCACTCCTGATGTTGTTCGTGACGTACAGCGCGCCTATGGTACTTACATGTATCGTCGTGGTTTTACGACCGTGATTATCGCTCGCGATAGTCGCGATTACAATAGTGCTATCCACCAGCAAGCCGTTGAGGCACTTAAGGAGATCGGCATGCAGATTGTTGATATTGGTGTCGTGACCGTACCAGTTTTTTACTTCGCACAGCTCTACTATAAAATCACTGCTGGTGTAATGGTGACCGCCTCACATAATCCTGTCGGGTGGAGTGGTTTTAAGCAGCTAGTCGGAATGTCACAGACGGCAACCACGGCGGAGCTCGAGGAATTAAAAAAACTTATTGCCAATAAAGATTTTGAAAGCGGTGAAGGTAGTTACGAGGAACGTAGTGGCGTCGTCGCTGCCTATGCAAAAGATGCGCTCTCTCGGGTGCACATTGCCCGACCGATTAAAGCGGTTGTTGATTGCGGTAACGAAACCGCCGCCCTTGTGAACCCAGAGATTTTACGCCAAGCGGGTATTACGGTAATCGAACAGGACACTACCATTGGTGCACCGACCACACATGAACCAAACCCTTCGACCTTGGGTGCGCTCGAGCATATACGAGAGGGAGTGCTTGTCAATAAGGCAGACATTGGTATAGGTTACGATGCAGACGGCGATCGCTTTGGCGTTGTTGATGATCAGGGCGAGATTATTTGGCCAGACCGAGTGGCTATGGTTTTGGTACGAAAAATTTTGCAGGAGAACCCCGGCGGTTCGGTTGTGTTTGATGTAAAATGTACGCAGGCGCTTATCGACGAGATAGTTGCTGACGGGGGAAAGCCGGTAATGTGGAAAACAGGGCACTCATGGATTCGTCGCAAAGGGCAAGAGGTAGATGCTGTCTTTGCCGCGGAGCGAAGCGGGCATTTTTATTTCCGCCGCGGACATTGGGGGTATGATGATGGTTTGTTTGTTACCCTAAAGCTTCTCGAAATTATTGCCGGACAAGAAAAGCCATTACATGAGGTTATGAAAGACTTCCCTCATTACGAAACCTCTCCAGTTTGGCACGCGCCCTGTGCCGACGAAGTGAAGTACGCCGTTGTTGAGCGGCTCGTTGAGGACTGCAAAAAAGAGTATGGTGAAGATAAGGTGGTTACTGTAAATGGCGCTCGCGTTCAGTTTGACGATGGCTGGGGGTTGGTTCGTGCCTCTTCGAACATTCCGGCACTGGTCCTTGTCTTCGAAGGAAAAACCGCAGAAGCGCTAAAACGAATCAGTAGTTTATTTGAAACAATGCTTACTCATTATCCCGAAATTGCCCCTCGAGACAAGTGGGAAAGTGGTTAATTCTAGTTACTAAAATTATCGTATGGCAAAATCAGAGCCGACCTTAGAACAAATTTATTACGTTATCCTACCGCTCATTCGCCGCGCAGGACAGATGCTGGTTGCGCGACAGCGTGACCTATGGGGGAAGTCAGATAAAGATCGTATCGCGCGAGGCAGAGAGATAGAAGCCGAGGTGCGGGAGTTTGTGACTTCGACGTTGCAGCAACTTTTTCCAGAGTACGGTGTACACGGCGCAGGCGGTAAAATGCCGCAGTCGTGGCAGTGGGTAGTAACGCCGCTTGATGGGAGTAGGTACTATTTCCGCGGGCTGCCCATTTTCACAACAGCCATTGCGCTGCGCGATAAAGGCGAAGTTGTTCTTGGTGTGGTTTTACAACCGGTGAGTGGCAATGTCTTCCATGCCTTCAAAGGTAATGGGGCGTTTCTTAATACTCATCCCATTCAGGTTTCTAATCAGAAAGACTGGAGCGGCGCGTCTGCGTATGTGCCAGAAGGGAAACAGCTTATTGCCGCAACCAACGCCGGAGCAGATTGCTACAACCTTGGGGTAACGTCGCTTGGACTGTGTTATCTCGCTGCTGGTGTATATGATTTACTGCTCGTTCCGCTTGATATGGTAGGACTGTTTAGTCAGACCGCGGGACTTATCATTGCTCGTGAAGCCGGCGCGAAGTTAAGCGATGCGGCAGGTGGAGCACTTGGTGGTGGCGCAAAACAAAACACCTTGCTTGCGACAACGTCTTCCTTGCAGAAAAAAGCCGTACAAGTTTTTTCAAAGTAACCACCTATGATTGGCGTTTTCGACTCTGGCGTCGGAGGCCTTACCGTGCTGAGAGAAATTCATCAGCTGCTTCCCGGTTACGATACCGTGTACTTCGGCGACACTGCTCGTTCGCCCTATGGCAATTTGAGCGAACAGACCCTTCAGCGCTACGCTCTTGAAGACGCAGAACTCCTTTTGCAAAAGGGCGCGACCGTTATTGTCGTTGCGTGTAATAGCGCTTCGGCGGCTGCAGGGGAACTGTTGCGAAACAAACTTAGCGTACCTGTTTTTGATGTATCACAAGCACCGATAGAAGCAGCGCTCCGTGCAACCAAGAGTAAGCGAATCGGCGTTATTGGTACTCGGGCGACCATAGCAAGCGGCATACACGGCCGCCTTCTTACCCAGGCGGACAGCATGTGCACCGTATTTCCAGTAGCGACACCGCTACTCGCGCCTCTTATCGAAGAGCGCGCTCATCGCTATCCAGAAGCGATGCGCATCCTTCGCCGTTATTTGCGACCATTAAAAAATGCGCACCTCGATACTCTCATTCTTGGTTGTACGCACTACCCGATTATTCAAAAAGAAATCGAGCGTGTTATGGGGCATCAAGTAAAGGTTATTAGTTCTGGTACCGCCACCGCCGAAGCGCTAAAGCAGTTTCTTGAAGAGCATGGTGACGCCGAGGCTCACTGTCCAAAAAATAACAAAGAAAAATACTTTGTCAGTGGTGACCCCGAGCAATTTCAGCGCACCGCCAACTGGTGGCTCGGTAAAAAGGTAAACGTTTTGGCCGCGCAGGCGCACGTCTAGCTAACCTATGGACTGGCGCGGAAAAAAAGTAGCCGTTGTTGGCTTCGGCATTGAAGGGGAAGCAAATGCCGAGTACTTACTCGCCGCCGGTGCGCTTGTTACGGTTTGCGATAAATGCGAAGCTGCTGCGCTTGGCGAGCGCTATCAACGTTGGCAAGACAAAGTAAGCGAGTGGCGTCTTGGTTCTAGTTATCTTGAGCGTCTCACCGACTTTGCAGCTCTTTTTCGTAGCCCTGGCGTACCGTATCTTGATCCCAACCTTCAAGCCGTCGTTAAAGAAGGGGTTGTTGTTACCAGTGGAACGAAAGAATTTTTTGAACGTTGTCCAGCAAAAATTGTCGGCATCACGGGCACCAAAGGCAAAGGAACGACCGCGACCTTAATTTACAAAATGCTTCAGGCGGACGGCAAGCCCGCGCAGCTTGTTGGCAACATTGGCAATCCGGCGTTGGCAGTTTTACAAAATATAAAAAAAGATGAGATTGTTGTTTTTGAACTCTCTAGTTTTCAGTTGCAAGATTTAGAGGTGTCTCCAACCCTCGCTGTTGTGCTTGGGGTAACGGCTGACCATCAAGACCATCATTGTTCAGTCGAAGAGTATGTTGCAGCAAAGGCAGCAATTGTAAGGTTTCAAAAAGAAACAGATTTTACGGTTGTTACTGTCGATTATCCGACAAGTGAACATATTGCTAGCGAAACAACGGGTAACGTATTGCCAGTGAGCACGAAGCGACAGCTTGAGTATGGTGTTTACGTTACTGATGGCGGCGTGTATCGAAACTTTGGCGTTGCCGAGAGCATTATTGAGAACTCCGAGGTTGCTCTTCGCGGCATCTTCAATCTTGAAAACGTCGCTGCAGCAATTGCGGTGGCGAGCATTTTTGAAATTGCGACAGAAGCCATAGTGAAGGTATTGCGCTCGTTCAAAGGGTTACCGCATAGGCTGGCGTTTGTTCGTGAGTGTAGGGGGGTCAGTTACTGGGATAATTCGTACGCCACAACACCGGAGGCAACGATTGCGGCGTTAGAGTCATTTACTGAACCGGTAGTGCTTTTACTCGGCGGGAAAGAAAAAGGGTTTGATTACACCGCGCTTGCAAAGGCAATCCTGTCCCGTCCTCCGCGGGCAATTGTCGCCATTGGTGAAAGCGCTGCGACAATGTATAGCGTCATCAAAGCGGCGGCACAAAAAAATAACAGTACTCCTCCGCCGTTACTTGATGGTGGCGAGACAATGGTCAAGATGGTAGAGGCGGCAAGTAAGGTAGCGACAAGCGGGGATATAGTTTTGCTTTCTCCCGCGGCTGCCAGTTTTGATAAATTTAAAAATGTTACCGATCGAGGGGAGCAGTTTGTTGCGGCGGTGAACGCGTTTTAAAAATGTTGAACCCCGGACACGTGTGTGGGCGCGTGTCCGGGGGTTGTGGTGGCGGCTGCTCAATCGTCGTGCTAATGCTTGGGCACGTAGCCCAAAAAGCAGCATATGATAGGAAGGAGCCAGACGCTCACCCAGCCGACCCATTCCATTGTTGTGGGGACCTTGATTTCTCTTGGCCCTTCTTTAAATTGTTTAGTTACTTTTTTCATACTCCCTCCATTAGTATGAGAAGTTACCGTAGTTGCCTTAGTCGAGTCAAGTCTACCAAGAGGCACCCCGGACAACAGAACTGTACCGGGGCGCGGAAGCTGAGACGGCGGCGGCTGTCTAGATGACGGATTGTTTTGATTATCCTTTTGTAGTAATCCAAATAACTACGACGAAGGTCAGCACAAGCCAAATACAGTCCATGTTTCCTCCTGTCCATGTTGAGCAGGGTGAGGGTAGCAGAAGGACAACCGATGTCAAAAAAGCCCCGCAGTAAGCGGGGCTTTTGTAATCAAGTTATGCTCGAGCGCGAATTGCTTCACTAAGTCGTTCAAGCGCCAGAATAAAAGCGGCCTTGCGCATCGTAGTCTGGTAGCGCCCCCTGCGCTCCCACACCTCGTTAAAAGCGGCTTTCATAATCGGTTCAAGCGCGCGCCTCACTTTCTGCGCGCTCCATGCCAACCCTTGGCGATTCTGCACCCACTCAAAATACGAGACAGTGACACCACCTGCGTTCGCCAAAATGTCTGGTACGACCAGCACTTTTTTTCGTGCTAGCTTTTCATCAGCTTCTGGGGTTGTTGGGCCGTTCGCTATTTCTAGAACGACTTTTGCTTTAACCTTACCAGCATTTTTTTCAGTCAACTGGTTTTCGAGAGCCGCCGGAATCAAAATATCACACTTAACCTCTAGCAGCTTTTCGTTAGCAATCGCTTTGTAGTTGGTGCCGTCGCAGACCGAACCAATGCAGTACATGTCGCCAATCATTCCGTACTCTTTTTTTCTCGTCATCACGTTGTCTGGATCCATTCCTTTGTCGCGCAAATCGACGATGCCGCCCCTAGAGTCTGAGAGGCCAATAACTCGATAGCCAGCTTGGTGAGCGAGTTTAGCGATGTGATAACCAGCGTTGCCAAAGCCCTGCACGACGACACTCGTTTGCTTTGGCTTTAGTTTCAGTTTTTTCGCGACCTCTTCAAGCACCATAAAACCGCCGTCAGCCGTTGCGGTGTCGCGCCCCTTTGAGCCACCAAGAGCGAGCGGTTTTCCAGTAACAACTGCCGGTTCGTTTTTGCCGTTGAGCTGGCTGTACTCATCCATAATCCAACTCATCACCTCGGCGTTCGTGTTGACGTCTGGCGCTGGCACGTCGCGGTCTGGACCAAAGACATCTTTCATGGCGCGGGTAAAGGCACGAGTAAGTCGTTCTAGTTCTGCCCGCGAAAGTTTTTTAGGGTTAACTGTAATGCCACCCTTACTGCCGCCCATCGGAATGTTGACGACCGCGCACTTCATGGTCATCCAGAGCGCCAGCGCTTTAACCTCGTTAATGTCTACCTGCTGGTGAAAACGTAGGCCACCTTTGTACGGTCCGCGGGCGTTCGAGTGCTGGACACGGTAACCGGTGTATATTTTTTTCTCTCCAGAATCGAGCGTCAGTGGCACGTTGACCTCTACAATTCGCTCTGGTCGTTCTAGCGTCGCCAAAATGCTTTGATCGGTTGCTGCTATTATCGCGGCGCCATCGAGCTGCCGCAGCGCGTTTTTAAATGCGTTCATCAGTTTTTGTTTATGAAAGTAAAATACCCATTCGTTCTTTGACGTTTTTAAGGGTGGTGTCTGCTGCGTGCGCGGCTCGCTTGGCACCGTCGGTAAGCACCCGCTTAAGCGCCGCCTTATTTTCAATAACGTCCTTGTAGCGTTTTTGGTAGGGCGCTAACTCTTTACTAGTGGCGTCAGCCACTTTTTCTTTCAGTTCGCTATAGCGCAGCGTTCCTTTCTGGTAGGCGGCAGTTAGTGCATTATGATTTTTTTTGTCACCACAAGCTTCAAGAATGAGGAATAGGTTTTTAACGCCAGCGCTCATTTCTTTGGTAGGTGCGCTACTGGTATCGGTGACGGCGCGCTTTATTTTTTTCTCAATTACTTGCGGCGTGTCATCGAGGAATAGGCAGCCTGTCGGTTCTGACTTGCTCATTTTTCTGGTTGGGTCAGCAAGGCTCATAAGGCGAGGGATGCGGGTATGGAGTGCTTTAGGTAACACAAACGTGTCGCCGTAGCGCTGGTTAAATTTTTTGGCGACAAGACGAGTTAGCTCAAGATGTTGCGCTTGGTCGTCGCCAACCGGTACAACCGGCGGCTGGTACAGTAAAATATCGGCGGCCATCAGTGCTGGGTAGGTAAGCAGTCCGGCGTTTACATTTTTTGTTTGCCGCGCTGCCTTATCTTTGTACTGGGTCATTCGTTCCAGCGCAGCAACTGGCAGCAGTGTTGTAAAAATCCATCCAAGCTCCACGTGTGCCGGAACAAATGACTGAACAAAAAGGACGCTCTTTTTTTGGTTAAGTCCGGCAGCAATGAAAGCAGCTGCTATTTCTAGTGTTTGCGCTAGGCGTTCTTTGGGATCAATGTCCTCGGTTAGCGCATGCAGGTCGGCAACCATGTAAAATCCCTGATACTCGTTTTGCAGCTCTACGAAATTTTTTAAGGCACCAAGATAATTACCAATGTGGAGCTTGCCGCTTGGCTGGATGCCTGACAGGGTTGTTGGTTTTTTACTGGTTGCCATAGTTATGCCTTCTTATTAAATATACCAAAGAGTCGACGAGAGCGGTTAATCTCAAATTTGATGCGCTCGCGGGCGGTGCGCGTTTGTACAAATTGCAGCCAGTCGGGTGATGGCCTCGCTCGCTTCTTGTCAGTAATGATGTCAATGACATCGCCAGACTTAAGCGGTGTCGAGAGCGGCATAAGTTTGTCGTTGATGCGGCTAGCGACGCAGTGGTTGCCGATGTCAGAGTGAATGTGGTAGGCAAAATCAACCGGCGTTGCCTGGTCGGGTAGATCAATGACGTCACCGTTTGGCGTAAAGACAAAAATGTTGTCAGGAAAAACGTCGACCTTCAGCGATTCTAAGTACTCGGTACTGTCCTGAATTTCTTTTTGTAGTTTTAAGAGCTTATTCACCCATGCAAATTTGGGGTTGTTCATTTTGAGGCCCTCTTTGGGTTTGCCTTGCTCGGTGTAGTACCAGTGAGCGGCTACGCCGTAGTAGCTTTCGTCATCCATACCTTGGGTGCGAATTTGGAACTCGACAATTTCACCCGGCCCGACAAAGACGGTAGTGTGAAGCGACTGGTAGCCATTTGGTTTTGGCTGGGCGATGTAATCCTTGATGCGTCCACGAAGCGGCTTCCAGAGCTGGTGGATAATACCAAGAACGGCGTAGCATTCGCTGACGTCTTCAACAATGACTCGTACCGCGATGAGATCGTACACTTTTGAAATATCACGCTCGTGTCTAAGTAATTTTTTGTACAAACTGTAGAGGTGTTTCGAGCGTCCTTGAATGCTGGCGATGCGCAGGTTGGGTTGCTCTGCCAACTTCTCCTGCAAAATTTTCATCACTTTCGCGAGACTCTTCTCTTTACTTGGTGAAGTGGTTTCTAATAGTTGGGTTACCCATGCGTACGCATCGGGGTCGGTGTATTTGAACGAGAGATTTTCTAGTTTCCCTTTCGTTTCCCACATGCCAAGTCGTAGCGCAATGGGAGCGAAAATTTCCATACTTTCAAGCGCGATGCGTTTCTGCTTGTCGGGCGGAAGGGCGTCAAGCGTTTCTAGGTTGTGAAAACGATCGGCAAACTTAATCAAGATGACGCGAACGTCTTTTGAGATAGCCAAGAACATTTTGCGCAAGTTCTCGACGTAGCGTTCCATGCCGCGGTACTTTAGGGTGCCAAGTTTTGTTTCCGCCTCGACCAAGTTGCCAATGTCATCACCAAAGTTTTTGCGAATGTCAGCAATGGTGTAGGAGGTATCTTCTGGTACGTCGTGTAGTAGTCCGGCGATAATGGTGTTAAGGTCCGCACGCATGGTCGTCAGGTTCATGGCTGTTGTCAGCGAGTGCGTGATGTACGGGTCGCCATTGGTTCGGCGCTGACCTTGGTGGGCGAGGTTAGCAAACTCGTAGGCCAGTTTAACCATATCAAGATCGGCGCCGGGGAAGAGACGCTTCAAAACCTCGAGTAGTTCCTCGATAGTGGGGTGCTTTTTCTTGACCTCCGTCATACGGTTATCGTTATGCTTCTGCTGCTTTGGTCTTGTATGAGCAGCCTTTAGCGCTACAGCGGACGGTTCCCTTGGCGCCCATTACCAACAGTGATTTACATTCTGGGCAGGTCTCGCCAGTTGGTCGGCTCCAGAGGGCAAACGTGCAGTCTGGGTAGCGGCTGCAGGCGTAGAAGGTTTTACCCTTACGGCTGCGCTTTTCTAGTATATCCCCTTTACCGCATTCAGGGCACTTCACGTCTGTTGACTTGGCGATAGACTTAATTCCTTTACAGTCTGGGTAGCCGGTACAGCCAAGGAAGGGGCCAAAGCGTCCCCGCTTCAATTGCATGGGTTTGCCGCATTTATCGCAAACCTCTTTGGTGGCTTCGGCTTCTGCCGCCTCTTCCGGACTGCCCTTAAGCGGCTTTGTGTTTTTACAATCAGGGAAACCAGTACAGGCCAAGAATTTACCAAATCGTCCCAGCTTGCTAATCATCGGCTTACCACACTTGTCGCAAATTTCGTCAGTCGCTTCTTCTGAAATGTTCGTTTTTGAGATGAGCGCGTCTTTTTCTTCGAGATGTTTTTTGAATGGCACGTAGAACTCTCTAAGGAGAGGCATGTATTCGCGTTTCCCATCGGCAACTTCGTCCAGGTCTTCTTCGATGCGCGCGGTAAAGTCGTAGTCGACAATTTCTGGAAAGTGCTCAACCAAGAGATCGTTTACCAGTTCAGCAAGGTCAGTTGGTTTTAGCCGTCGGTCATCGTGTTCGACGTAGCCACGGTCGGCAATGGTGGCAATGGTCGGCGCGTACGTTGATGGTCGGCCGATGCCGCGTTCTTCAAGCGCTTTAATAAGCGAGGCATCGCTGTAGCGGGCAGGTGGTTCGGTAAAGTGCTGCTTGCCGTTTACCGCCACCAGAGCGAGTGCATCGTCTTTGCTAACGGACGGCAATGTGGTGTCGCTCGTGTCGGTCGGGTAGACTTTCTGCCAACCGTCAAAGGTAATAACCGAACCAGTCACCCGCAGCTCGTACGGTACTTTCGCGCCGCTTGCCGCAATAGAGACGGTAGTCGTCATTGCCTCTGCCTCTGGCATTTGCGAAGCGATGGTGCGCTGCCAGATAAGCTCGTACAGCTTTTTCTGTCGGGCATCAAGGTAAGGGGCGACGGCTTCCGGTGTGCGGTTCGGGTCGGTGGGGCGGATGGCTTCGTGTGCTTCCTGCGCGTTTTTACTCTTAGACTTAAATCGTCGAGGTGAGGCAGTGACGTAACGTTCACCAAATGCTGTTTTGAGGTAGCTTCCGGTTTCTTGCAAAAACTTTTCGGCCAAGTTCATCGAGTCAGTACGCATGTAGGTGATAAGACCGACCGAGCCTTCCTCCTTTCCTATAGTAACCCCTTCGTAGAGTTGTTGGGCGAGCATCATTGTCTGCTTGGGGCTCATCCCTAACCGTCGACTGGCATCTTGCTGCAGAAGTGAGGTTGTAAACGGGGTCGGCGGTTTTTTCTTTGACGCCTTGCCGCTGACCTCAGTTACGGTGTAGGTTGCTCCTTCTAATGCTTTGACGTGTGTGTTCGCGTCGTCTGCGGTAGGAATATCAAATTTTTCGAATCGTTTCCCGTCGACCGAGTAGAGCGAGGCGGTTAGCTCTTCTGCTTTGGCGGTTTTTAGGTTGGCTTCTATAGTCCAGTACTCTTCTGCTTTGAAAGCGCGAATTTCCCGTTCTCGCTCAACCACCATTCTGACCGCAACCGATTGCACCCGTCCGGCGCTGAGTCCGCGGTAAATCTTGCGCCATAGGAAAGGAGACAGCTCGTAGCCTACCAGTCGGTCGAGAAGACGGCGTGCCTGTTGGGCGTCCACCAAGTGCATATCGATAGCCCGAGGCTTGGTCAACGCTTGAGCAATGGCTTCTTTGGTAATTTCATGAAAGGCGATGCGCGCAGTAGGCGTGTTCTCTAACCCCAGCGCGCTCACTAAGTGCCAGGCAATGGCTTCTCCTTCACGGTCTTCATCGGTTGCCAGAATGACCCGCTTGGCTTTTGCCGCTTTTTTCTTTAGCGCCGTAACGTTTTTTCTGGCGCGCGTCGGAATAATATAGTGCGCCTCAAAGTTATTCTCGGTGTCGATGCCCATTTTTGACTTCGGCAAATCGCGCACATGACCATATGAGGAGAGCACCTCGTAGTGCTTTCCTAAAAATTTCTGAATCGTTTTCGCTTTAGTCGGCGATTCGACAATGACAAGTTCCATAGCAATATGAGAGACGATACAAGAACGTTTGCCACTTGGCAAATCGTGAGCGGCGCAGCGCTAGAGGCGGACGAACTGCTTGCCGCCGATATCGCGCACCGCGTCTTTCATTTCTAGCAGGCTTAACGTCGCCAAAAGATCGGTCGCGCTAAGCGGTAGTTGCTCAGCCAGGGCATCTATATGAACAGGTTGTCGGGAGAGAACAGCAAGAACGGTTTCCTCTGTCGGCGAGAGGTAAACCGGCGCGGCTGATGGTTGAGGTAAGGAGTTATCCTCCTCGAGGTTAAGCGCTTCGATAATATCTGAAACAGAGGTAATAACCCGTGCCCCCAGTTTGATGAGTTCGTTCGTGCCTTCGCTACTAGCTTCAAAAATAGGTCCGGGTACGGCCATCACCTCGCGGTTGTACTCTAGGGCTTGGCGGGCGGTGATAAGCGCGCCGCTGTGTTTTGGTGCCTCTATAACAAGCGTGCCGAGCGTGAGCCCTGCAATAATTCTGTTTCTGGCAGGAAAATGATGGCGTGCCGGGCCGACGCCCGGTGGGTACTCGGAGATGACAAGTCCATTTTGTTCTGCAATGCGTTTTGCCAAATTGCGATGCTTCCACGGGTAGATGTCTTTGTCGGCAACGGACGAGCCAAGCACAGCAACCGCCCGTCCTTTCATTTCTAATGTTGCTTCGTGCGCCAGCCCGTCAATGCCGCGAGCAAGTCCGCTGACAATAGTGAGGTTACTTTTTGCAAGCGCCCGGACAAACTGAATTGTTACGTTCTTGCCGGTGCTGCTAAATCGCCGCGTGCCGACGACCGCAAGCGCCAGCTCTTTTTCTGCCGGCAGCGTACCGCGGTAGAAGAGGACTATCGGCGCGTCAAAAAGCTGTTGCAAAGGTGCAGGGTAGCTTGGATCCGTAATGGTAACTGCGGTAATGCCAGTGTCGTTAAGACGCGCTGAATACGTTTCCAGTTGGGCTTTGTTCCGTTCATCAGTGAAGCGTTCGATGGTTGTTTTGGCAAAGCCAAACATCCGTAAGTCGCCTTCACCTATCTGCCACGCTGTTTCGCCGTTATTCGTGAAGCGATACAGTTTTTGAAGTTGCACTGGGTCGAGAAGATGTGCCAGAGCTATCCAATGAGGTGCTGCTTGCGGCATTGTTCTTGGTTGGTTAGTATAAAACGTATGGGTACTATGTGTTCAAATTGCAGAATTTCTTTTCATGACGGCGTCTGTCCTGGCTGCGGAGCCGCAGATGAGCCTTTAGTTGTGCCTGAGCATAAACACGAAGGAGATGAAAGGAAGCAAGCCAACAAAACTGAAAAAGCAGCAGAAGGAACAGCAGAGTCAGATCACGATGGCGGTGTTGTTCGCGAAACACAAACAGAATTTCCATTTTTTAAAAAACCGGAAGGCAACTCTGAACATCGTAGTTTCTAGTTAAACTCTAGCACTCTATACTCTTGACAGGAAGCGATTCCTGTGCTAAGTTGTGCCGTTAAGTGCAGGTCTTCGCATTTGGCAAAGAAATAAAGCACATAGTTTTCAGGGGCTCCTATCTGGGAGCGACGAACGGGCCGCGACCCCTCCTAAGCGGAACAAGTAGTCACCGAGTAGTGGTGTTGAGGCTTCTGCCGAAGGCTCCACTCGCTCCCAGTTAAGAGTTCCGGAATATAAAAGAGCCCCGACGACAAGTCGGGGTTTTAAGTTGCCCTTTATTACTTCAAACTCTTAGACATTAATTTGCTACTTGCCATTAGCGATTTGCTAACGCATTGTTTCTATGTACTAGTACGTGGAATATCAGGTAAATGAAATTAGGTAAAAGAAAGAGGACATGTAAAGCAAAGGAAAAGGGAGGCAAAAAAAGGGACGCCGGGGGCACGTCCATCAACAGTTTCGCAGTCTACTGAATGTTCGTATCCCCGGCGGTTTTTTCTTTGACGCCTTGCCGCTAACGGCGGCGTCGTTTTACTCGTCTGGCTCTTAGCCCTCCTTTCGTTGGGGGACGTCCTGGTCGCACGTCCGCGTCCTTGTTGCTGTGCGGGGTTGTCCCCGCTTTTTACGTTCCTAGGTGCGTAGGAACGTGGGTTAAACTTAACCCTTTAAAATACCGAAGTCAAGAAACCCTCATTAGTAATAAAAAAAGTTGAATGCCGCAGAAGTCCTCTAGATCCTGCGGCATTGGTGGTGGGGTTGTCCCCAAAGTTTTGAAACCGTGTGCCTCTTTTGGAAGTCAGCCGCCCATGTCGGGCAGGCAGATCTTCCAGACACGCGGGTGTTCGAGCACTCGCGCTCCGAAACGGTCCACGGTTACGACCGAACGGCCGAGATACGTCGCTGCCTCGTTGAGGCTGCAACGGACACGGTAGCAGGTAACCGGTCCCTGCTGTGGCCCGACACAGGATGGGTCATCGGGGGCATTCGTGTCTTCGAGCGCTGCACGAACCGGCACACAGTGCTCGACCGCCTTGACCCTGAAGGTGCAGTAAGTCATGGCGCCGAAGACTTGGGATACCGGCTGGAAGATGGTGTTGTAGCCCATCTGCCTGTACGAGTCCTTGACCTTAGCGCAGAGAAGCGAGTCCTCAGTCGCATGGGCGACGAACACCGGCACGAGCAGCAGAACGGCGACGAACATCGTGATGAATGTTTTCAAACTACGTTTCATGGCAATTCCTCCTAGGAGTTTGCCCCAGCCCCTTACTGGGAAAGCGCTGGGTACCGATTGGACGCGGTACACCGTTAGCCTAGTCTTAAAAAAGTGGCGCTGTCAATTGAAAAAAGTTTGTAAAAAACGAAGGCGCCCCAGGCAACTTCACAGATGAGCAGCAGTTGCCGTTACCTTGTGTCGTTGCCTGAGGCACTGCGGTGAATCCAGGGGTCCACCGCTTACCCCTTCAGCTGTCGGCGCCGATGCCGGTGAAGCCGTCGATCTGACCCGTGTGTTCGGCGTTGGCCGTGGCCTGGCCGAAGACGTCGTGCAGGTGCGTGCCGCCGCTGTCCGAAATCGCCTTATCGGTCGTGCTCGCGAGTTGCGTCGTATCCATGGTGGCGGTCGAAGCGACCACCTGCGCGTGATGCAACTGCTGCTCGGCGGTCTTGACGGTGTCCGTCGCGAAGTGCGGCGGCGTCGGCGTGATCGTGGCGGCCTGCACGGACGTTCCGTGCATGGTGTCGTCCGTCGCAACCGGCGAATGGTAGTACATGGTGAAGCCCACGAACATGACCACGGCGAGTGCGTCGACGATCCTCAGAGTTCAGCGACCCTTCTTCTTGCGGTGAATGGAACCGATTATTGTGTTCCCTCCTGTTTCCGCCGCATGGTGCGGAGGGCAGGGATTCCCAGCCGACGTTGGGAGCTGTACCGTCGGCGGAGTTGCCAACGATCCTGCGCGGACGCTAAAAACCCTTGATTTTGTCAAGAGCTTTTTTGCTTCCTTAAATTTTTAAACGTCCGTCAACCATTTTTTAAATCTCTGCTCTTCACCATGCACCACTTTGCGATAGTTGTCTTCAAGCAGCATTGTTACCGCTCCGGCTTGCCCGCTTCCTATTTTTTTCTTATCAATATGCGAAACTGGAGTAACCTCAACCGCTGTTCCGCAGAAAAATACTTCGTCAGCTTTTTTCAATTCTGCCACGGTAATATTTTTTTCCGTGACCGTTAACCCTTTTACCTTAGCAAGACGCATAATGGTGTCACGAGTGACACCAGGTAGCACGCCAGCCGCGCGCGGGGTTGCCAGCCGACCATTTTTTACCATAAATAGGTTTTCGACTGGTCCTTCGGTAACATAACCGTTGCCGTCGAGCAAAATGGCCTCATCAAAGCCACTCTTTTTTGCTTCGAGGGTGGCAAGAATAGAGGTCGCGTAGTAACCGGCAACTTTGGTGTCAAACACAATCGACTTGGGGTCACGCCAGCGAAAGGGTGAAACGTGTGCCGTAATGGCTTTGGTCTCAAAATGTTGCGGCCAGGACCAAACCGCCAGTACCACCCGCACCGGACAGTCAACCGGCGACATTCCCATTTGACCACCGTAGAAGGCGAGCGGCCGCAGGTACCCATCGCGAAGTCCATTTTTTTTAATGAGCGTTATTGCGGCGCGCGTCAGCTCTGCTTTGCTGTATGGAAGATGCATACCAATAGCGCGTGCCGAGCGCAAGAATCGCGTTAGATGATCGTCGAGGCGAAAAATTGCCGTGCCGCTTTTTGTTTTGTAAAAACGAACGCCTTCGTAAACAGCGCTGCCATAGTGCAGACTGTGAGTCAGCACAGGCACCTGCGCTTTTTTAAGTGGCAGATAGCGGCCATCCATCCATACCGTTTTTGCTTTTGCGACGACGGTGCGGTGTAGTTTTTTTTGCATACGAGTTATTCTTTTGGTATCATACCATCTTTACCGTAGAAGCGGCAGCAGTAGTAAGAAGTGAAGTGCGAATGGTTGCGATTTGTCAAAAAATATGCTAAAATAAAAAAAGAATTATCACTATGCCAAAGAAAATCATTACAGACGCCCAACAAACTGTCCGCCTTTTTCAAACCAAGAAAAGTGAATATTGGGTAAAGCGAGGTCAGACATCCGCCATAGCACTTTTTAAGAAAGCTGCACGGCTTGTTCCTGCCTATCGACAATTTCTCAAGAAGCATCGGGTTAACCCAGCTAAAGTGCGGACATGGAATGATTTTCAGCATGTTCCAACTGTCGACCGAAAAAATTATCTCACGCAGTTTCCATTGGAAGATCTAGTATGGCCGACGGCTTTTCAGGAGGCAGCAGTATTCTCTGCAACCTCTGGCTCTAGCGGTACGCCTTTTTATTTTCCTCGAAGTAGTGGTGTTGATGCACACGCCGCCGCTTATCACCGTTGGTTTCTTACTCATCGGACCAGGGGTAAGAATGATCGTACGCTCATTATCGACTGTTTTGGTATGGGAGTGTGGATTGGCGGACTCATTACTTATCAAGCGTTTCGAAGTGTGGCTGACGAAGGTTACCCGCTCACCATCATTACGCCCGGTGTAAACAAGCAACAAATTTTTGAGGCGCTCGTCAACGTTGCGCCAAAATTTTCTACTGTGGTGCTGTGTGGTTATCCGCCATTCATTAAAGACATTATTGACCAGGCAGGGGAGCGCGGCGTGCGTTGGTCAAAGCTGAATATTAAAGTTCTTTTTGCCGCTGAATCATTTTCAGAAAAGTTTCGGCAGTACTTGGTGGAGAAAACGAATATTCACAATTACTATACGGACACCACAAATATTTATGGTAGCGCTGATTTGGGCACCATGGCGCTTGAAACACCGCTCACTATTCTCATGCGAGAGAAGGCATTGGCTGACAAAAACATCTATCAGCGGTTTTTTCAAAACGTTGATCGCTTGCCTACGCTCGCTCAGTTTAATCCGGAAGCGATACAGTTTGAGGCACCCTCTGGCACTATTCTCTGCACAGGCAACAGTGGTTTGCCACTCATTCGTTATGCTATTGGCGATAACGGTGCGGTGACAAGTTTTAGTGAAGCGGTACATGTCTTTGAGCATGATGGTGTAAACTTGCGTCAAGCAGCTCGCCAAGTGGGCATTAGTAAAACAGTCGCAGAGCTCCCTTTCATCTATGTGTACGAGCGCTCCGACCTATCAACAAAACTGTATGGCGTCATCATCTACCCAGAACATTTAAAGGATGCCTTACGTGAGGCACCATTTGATCGTTCGCTCACCGGGAATTTTACCTTGCAAACAAAACATGACCGTCATGAAAACGAATACCTTGAGGTAAACATCGAACTCAGAAATAAAGTGAAGCAAAATCGTATATTGAAGGCAGCACTCGTCGAAAAAATAATCACTGCACTGACCGATAAGAACGCCGAGTATCGAAACAATATGCAAGTGATGCCCGAGCGGATGCGCCCACGCTTAGTATTTTGGCAGTACGAACATCCTCTCCACTTCAGTCGTAATGCCAAGCAAAAGTGGGCCAAGCGCTAGGTTCTTAGATTCACTATTATGGCTCAAACATTGGAAGCTCTTTTGAAAGCCGGGGCGAGTAAGCGCCTTCCTTCAGAGCCAGTACTGTTCAACCTTTCCTTAGAAGCCGACCGGTCAGAAGTCGCTGCGCTTTTAGAACAATACAAGATTCAGCAGGTTGTCGATGATTATACGGAGCAGTTGACCGAACTGTATCAAATTGAGCATCCGTCCGACGTGTATGCGCCAACCTTTGCGACAGCAGTGGCAGAACATGTGACGACTCTTGAGAAAGAAGCACCACTCTGGTCGCGTGGACGGTGGGCGTATTTCCCATGGATGGCGACGATTGTGCATATACTAGAAGAAGCGCCTTTTCAAAAAGTTCGCACGGCACGAAATCGCAATTTAATTACCGCAGAGGAGCAGCAGAAATTTTATGAGGCTGTGGTAGGCGTTGCCGGGCTTAGTGTTGGTAATAGCGTAGCGCTTGCTATTGTTCTTCAGGGCGGCGCCAAGCACATTCGTTTGGCTGACCATGACGCTTTGGCGTTGTCGAACACGAATCGCGTTCGCGCTGGGGTTGCTGATCTCGGTCTTCCTAAGGTGGAGGTGAGCGCGCGACAAATTTATCTTTTGAACCCCTACGCAACCGTGGAACTGTTTCCGGAGGGGCTTAACCCCGGCAACATAAGTGATTTTTTTTCCGGCCCACCGAAACTCGATATTGTTATTGATGAAGTTGATAATTTGGCAGTGAAATATTTAATTCGCGAACAAGCAAAACAGCGTCGACTTGCGGTAGTGATGGCGGCGGATAATGGTGACAACGCGGTTGTTGATGTTGAGCGGTACGATCAAAATCCAGACTTGCCGTTTTTTCAAGGACGGCTTGGCGCTGTTACCTATGACGAACTGAGGTCGCTCGATAAATTCGGTATCGGTAAGATGATTACAAAGCACGTCGGGCCAGAGAATGTCACGGAGCGTATGCAGGAGTCTTTACTTGAGATGGGCAAAACAATTGTTTCTTGGCCGCAGTTAGGTGGCGCGGCGCTTCTGAATGGCGCGGCGGTTGCATATGCAGTTCGGAAAATTATCACTGGCCAACCCCTGGAGGACAATCGCGCTCTCATTTCTTTGGACGAGAAACTCATCCCGACGTACAATAGTAAAGAAGAGATTGAAAAGCGGGCACGTGTCGCCGCTACGTTCCGGAATATTTTTGGCTTGTAGTTTATTTATTCATTCTGCCCGTTACCATGGCTCTCGAAGGAAAGATAAAAGAATTGATAACGGCAGCCACCTCAGCACCATCCGGTGAGAATTGCCAACCATGGCAGGTATCGATTGAGGGATCGGACCTCCTGCTTTTTAATGTTCCAGACCGCGATGATTCTCTCTACAATTTTCGCCAGCGCGGCTCGTTCGTGGCCCATGGGGCGTTTTTAGAAAATTTGGCTATTGCCGCTCGGGCGTTAGGTTTTTCTACTGCTATTCAGCTTTTTCCTGACGTAGAGAACGAGAACTTCGTCGCCAAGATTCGTCTCGAGACAACCACACCGGTTGACGAACCACTCTATACGGCACTGCTGGCTCGGAGCACCAATCGCAAGCCCTATCGAAACGAAGCGCTGACCGAAGAGGAGAGAAGCGCCTTAACCGCCTCGGCTCGTAGCAATCATTCATGTCGGCTGGCTTTGATAGAAAAAAAAGAAGATATCGATGCTTGGGCGAGTGCGGCGAGCGCCAATGAGCGGATTATGTTTGAGCACCGTGGACTTCATCATTTTTTCTTTTCACACATCAACTGGACCGACGCTGAAGAAGAAGAGCGACGGCGCGGTTTTTATGTTAAAACGCTTGAGCTGAAACCCCCGCAAGTCATCGGTATGAAAATCGCCAGGCGTTGGGGAATCGCCTCGTTCCTTAATCGTCTCGGTTTCTCTAGACAGGTTGCGGCTGATAACATTAAATCCAACTCTGCTGCCGCCGCAGTCGCTGGGGTTGTTATTAAAGGTGAGCGACCCGAAGATTTTGTCGAGGCGGGTCGCATGACCGAACGGGTTTGGCTGACTGCCACTCATCTTGGGCTCAGTGTTCAGCCAATAACCGGTGCTTTGTTTTTGGCCCAGCATGTGCGAGAAGGAGATGCAGCTGATTTTTCAACTGCACATGCTACGCTACTTCGAGAAGTAGAGCGAACCGCCGAATCGTTGTGTACAGCAGTGTCGTCAGAACATGTGGCTATGATGTTTCGTATTGGCCACGCGGACCCACCAAGCGGTCGATCGTCTCGACTACACCTTACGGACGTTGTCAGCAGTAACAGTTAAGTATGTACCCAGCAATTTTTGCTAACCTTGATTTACTGGTCGTTGGTGTTGCCAGTGCTGGTATTGCGATTCTTGGTTCCGTTGTTTATTTTAATAACAAAAAGAGCGCAACGAGCAAAGCTTTTCTTGTTTTCTCTTTGGTCACGATTGTCTGGGGCGCCTTTAACTATATTAACTACCAAACGCCTTCCCCGCAGATCGTGCTTTGGGCCCTACGTTTCCATATTTTCTTTGCGGTATGGCACGCATTCTCTTTCTATACATTGTTTCACGTCTTTCCTGAAGAGGAAGCAAATTTTCCGAAACGGTATCGCTATTTTGTTTTGCCACTCGTTGTCATAACCGCCATTCTCACACTGACGCCGCTCATTATGGTGCGTCTCCTCAATTTGGCTCCGGCTGGCGAGGTGTCGACCGCAGAACTTGGACCAGGCATGGCACTCTTTGGTCTTGTGTCCGGGGGCCTCGTGCTTCGCGGCCTGTACCTTTTTATTCGTAAGTTTTTAAAGTCACAAGGAAACCAGAGGAAACAGTTCCGGAGCGTGCTTACGGGAACGTTAATTTCATTTGCTTTGATTTTGACTTTCAACCTCGTTCTGCCGGCCGGTTTTGATAACGTTCGCTTCATCCCACTGGGGCCGCTCTTTATTTTCCCATTCGTTATCTTCACCTTCTTCGCGGTTTCTCGTTATCACCTCCTCAACGTAAAAATTGTTACGACCGAATTATTCACCTTCATCCTCACGGTTGTATCGTTGATCGAAGTCATCACGTCGAAAGATCTGGTTATTGTTATTTTCCGGCTCAGTATTTTTGTGCTTGTTCTGTCATTCAGTATCCTTCTCATTCGTAGTGTCATTAGTGAAGTTCGTGCGCGAGAGGAGTTATCTAAACTGAGCGAACAGTTGGCAGATGCGAATGACCAACTAAAAAAATTGGATGAAGCGAAGTCAGAGTTCGTCTCTATCGCCTCGCACCAGTTGCGTACCCCGCTGACCGTCATTAAGGGTTATATTTCGATGATTACCGAAGGGTCGTTTGGGAAAATTCCGAAGCAGCAGCAAGACCCGATAGAAAAAATTTATGCGTCTGCAAACCGCCTGATTGAGCTTGTTGAGAATCTGCTTTCGGTATCCCGCATCGAGTCCGGTCGAATGAAATTTACCTTTGCGCCAACCAATTTGGCTGAGCTGGCAAAATCGGTTGTTGAAGAAATTCGCCCAGTAGCAGAGAACAAGAAACTTGCCTTTACGTTCAAGGAGCCAAAAGAGAAAGTGCCAGAGCTTAACTTGGACGGCGAGAAGTTACGACAGGTGATGATGAACCTTGCGGACAACGCCGTAAAGTACACCCCGAAGGGTTCGGTAACCGTTGCTGTCGAAGTGCTTCAAGGACAAGAGGGGACGCACGTTACTGTACCGAGCGTTGTCTTCTCGGTAACCGATACCGGCGCCGGCGTTGGCGAGGCAGAGCAGAAGGCACTCTTCCAAAAATTTACCCGTGGCGAAGGCGGCAAGTTAAATACCCGCGGCACCGGCCTTGGGCTTTACGTTGGGCGAATGATGGTTGAAGCGCATCACGGCTCCATTTGGGTAACGTCTCCGGGGGTCAATAAGGGCAGCACCATTGCCTTTTCTGTGCCGCTTCCTACCGCTACCGATAAAGCGGTGCTTGCCCTTAAGGGCATGGTGGGTTAGTTTATAAGTGAGGTAGTTATGACAACAAAACCAGGAGTTGGTAAAAAAATATTGATTATCGAGGACGAATCATTCCTCGCCGAAATGTATAACACCAAGTTTAACGAGCTTGGTTATCTGGTGCTGGTTGGCCACGACGGGCGAGAAGGTATGGAAATTATGAAACGCGAGAAGCCCGACCTGACGCTACTTGACATTATTATGCCAGAGCTTGATGGCTATGAGGTATTGAAAATTGTCCGCAAAGATCCGCAAATAAAAGAGTTGCTCATTGTCATTCTCTCTAACCTTGGGCAGGAAGAAGAAATTGCCAAAGGGATGCAGCTGGGAGCCGATGACTATCTGGTAAAGTCCGACCTCACGCCATCGCAGTTGGTAGAAAAAATAGAGGCGGTACTGGCGCGCGGATCGTATAAGCACGAGACTGTTCGCGAGCCTCATATTTTGCTTGTTGAAGATATGGCCGACGTTATGGAACTTTACAGAACAAGGTTTGAAGCGGCAGGCTTTACTGTCGAGGTCGCGGAGAATGGCGCTTGGGGGCTGAAGCTGGCGCAGACCAAACCATTCGATATCGTGGTGATGGATATTGCGATGCCGGCAATGGACGGCATCGAGGCCCTTAAAACAATGCGCGCTACACCAAAACTACAAACGATTCCCATTATTGTATTTTCAAACACTGTCGAGCAGGATGAGCTAGAAGGCGTGAAGAAAGCCGGTGCAACCGAGGTGTATCTAAAGGCGCGCGTCACCCCGACGCAGGTGGTCAATCGTATTCGTGAACTTATTGCTTGACCAGCTTACACCAGCTAGCTACGATTAACGTACCCACAACGGGTACGTTTTTCGATAGAGCCGCATGAGCAGGAGGGAGAGATGGCTACCGGAACAATAGAAGACCTGCGGCAGCATATTGCCACAGTAGATAGGCAAATCATTTTGTGTCTCGCTGCCTTGGTAGATGCTTACGCGCGTGGTTTCTACCCTCATGGGAGCTTGACTACGCCACCAAGAAAACTCGAATCAAGTGTTGAGCAGCTTGAAGAACCCAACGCAGGGGTCAGTCTCACGGCTATGCGGAGACTCGCGCGCCTCATCCGCGAGGAGGGACGGCGACATTCCCACCTCAAAGATGTTCCCCAATCGTGGGAGGCGGTTTTGCCTCAGGCAAAATAGGCAGGTGGAGAGCTCGTCAGCTTTATCAAGCTACGAAATTATCTTGCCAAAGAGATTGCCATACTCAAGCGTGCAGGAGGTCAATCCATCGTCGTTCCTAAGGGGGAGGCAGAGCGAAGGCGTGGAGCTAGGCGAGCAGCGAAGGGTACGATTCTGAAGATTGAGTTCATCGAGGAGGTGATGACCCTTCTTATCAACGAGGCACGGGCAGTGCAGGAGCCGTTGCCTCTTTCAAGAAGGGCACTCAACGACCGCCCCGTAAGAGGGTGGTCACTATGACGCTATTGCGAGGAGGCCGGTCCAACCCCGACCTCCTCGCTTCTTGCCCCCTTTACGCTTAGATGCTATCGTACTAGTACATAGAATCATTACATGGCAAAGGCAAACAAAAAGTATATAGAAGAGTTAGAGCTTTTGCTTGCTAAGGCGACCAAAGATCGTCGTATGTTTCATGCTCTGCTTACCGATTTACTTACGCCAGCAGAATTTGATGAACTTTCTATTCGCTGGCAAATCATAAAAATGCTTGCGAATGGTTCATCTCATCGTGAAATTACGGATGAACTCGGAGTGGGGCTTGCTACAGTAGCCAGAGGATCGCGAACATTACTACGCCCAGATGGTGGTTTTAACCAGGCGTTTGACAAGGGGTTCGCTCACGCTTGACAGACAGGTTTTGTATTGTTAATGTTTCAGTGTACTAGCACATAGTTATATGCATTCAGTTATTTTTTAAAAAATTCAATCAGCATTGGCCAATCGCCTAGCATCGGTTTGGTGGGGTTTACGCATCTTGGATGAGCGAGCCTAGCTTGAGATTTTTTATCATATCGATTTAGACCCGCTCATTCGAGCGGGTGTTTTGTTTCTCTGGAAAGAACCTTACAACTTCATAGCTGGTTTTGGAGGAGTGTATGCGAAAAGTAATTGAAGCAATTCGGTCCTTGGTTCGTGGGCAGTCTTTAGACGTTCGGGAGTATCTCATGCGGGCATATAAGTTCATCGACGACAGTTTTGAAACGTTCATGTCACTGCATGAGCGAGTGGGCGAGGGGGGCACGCGTTGCCTGGTTCCAGTCGTCATCGGACTTGCGAGTGATACTGTGACGCCAGTTTCGGTGTATCACTCGGTTCAGATGGCTGGTGGCGGACCGACGGCGCTTCTCGAAAGTGTGCCGCAAGGTCAGCATCTTGGAGAGTTCACCATCATAGGTATTCGTGCTAGCGCACGATTCACGGTGGAGGGTGATCGTTCGGTGCTGAAGCCGCGTTTAGGTCGGGTCGAAATCGTGGACGGTATGCCACTTGCGCACCTGGAGTCATTTCTTAAGCGGGTAACACCGATGGCACGACCCTTGGTCGCGCCATTCCTCGGCGGCGCCATCGGCTATGTCGGTTTTGAGGGCGTGTGTCTGGTTGAGCCGAGCATTTCTCGGCACCAGGTGAACGATCTCCAGTGGCCAGAAATTGATCTTGTCGCCTTTGACGAGCTCATCATTTTTGATCACGTGAAGCGGGCCGTGTACTTGGTGGCTCTCGCTGAGACGGGCAAAGAAGGAAAAGAACTGGCGAAACAGACGTACGCGGATGCTTATTGGCGTGCTCATGCTTTGGTTCGCCACCTTTTTCCTCAGCTCGAACTGCTCGGACTCGTCAGTGGAGTTGGCGAGACTGTTTCGACCAATATGACGAAGTGTGCGTACAAGCACATGGTCGAGGAGGGCCAGCGCTACATCACCTCGGGCGACGTCTTTCAAGTGGTGCTGTCGCAGCGTTTCAGTACCAGCTTCTCTGGAAACACGCTCGACTTCTACCGTCATCTTCGGCGAGTCAACCCGTCACCGTGCATGTTTCACCTTGATCTTGGTGATGGCCGCGTCGTGGTTGGTGCGTCGCCCGAAGTCATGGTGAAAGTGGACGGAAGTGATGTACACGTTCGTCCGATTGCGGGAACACGGCGCCGCAGCAGTGATCCTGTGGAAGACGAACGTCTGCGACGAGAACTGGCGTCGGACGAAAAGGAGAAAGCCGAGCATCGGATGCTCGTTGATCTGGCCCGAAACGACGTCGGTCGGGTGGCGGAAGCAGGAACAGTTCGGGTTGGTGGTGTCATGCGGGTGGAGAGCTACAGCACCGTTCATCATCTGGTGAGTGATGTGAGTGGGCGACTCAGCTCCGACGTTTCTCCAATCAGAGCGTTTCTTACCTGTCTCCCGGCAGGTACGCTCTCGGGTGCACCAAAAATACGCGCCTGTCAGATCATTCGTGAGCTTGAGCCCTGTGTACGCGGACCGTACGGAGGCGCTGTCGGTTGGTTCACTTCGCGCGGGCTAGACACCGGGATCGCCATTCGTACGGCATGGATAGAAAAAGGTGTCATGTACTGGCAAGCCGGTGGGGGAGTCGTCGCTGATTCCACGCCGACTGGCGAGTACGAGGAGTCGCTTACCAAAGCCAAGTCGATTGGTAGTGCGCTCAACGTCGCTACCGGGAGGAGTAACCCATGAGAAAAAACAGAAGAGTGCTTATCATTGACCGTTTCGATTCGTTCACCTTCAACCTCGCGCAGTGCTTGAGCGTCGCTGGGGCGCTTGTGAGGGTGGTGCGAACGAACGAGGTACTACCGAGGGGCGAGTTCACTCATGTGGTGCTCTCGCCTGGGCCGGGTCATCCGAAAGAGGTGCCGCGGTTCGCCGAAGCACTCGACCGTTGGTCTCAGCGCCTGCCGATTCTTGGTGTTTGTCTCGGATGCCAGGCGATCGGACTTGCCGCTGGTATTCCGGTAGGCCGGCTCGTCGGTTGATGCATGGGAAAACATCCCTCGTGCATCATCACGGTCTCGCGCAAGGCCTCTTCGCTGGTATGCCAGAGCCTTTCGAGGCGATGCGCTACCACTCACTGGTGCTTGATGAAGGAGAAACGAAAGCGAGTGAGCGTCTCACGGTGACGGCTTGGACGGAAGAAGGCGAAGTGATGGCAGTAGAGAGTTGGGACCGAGTGTTCGGTGTTCAGTTCCATCCGGAGTCGTACTTCACCAAAGAGGGTGAGCGGCTCCTCACAAATTTTCTTAGTCTCGAGTAAGGAGGACGAGACAAGAAAACAGCAGGGGTCGACAAAGCGCAAGCAACGTCGGCCTCTTTTTATATGTTTATACGGAAAAAAGCCCCCGTCATAAAGACAAAGACTTTTTTCTGGAGCCCCGTTGCTGCGGGACACAATTATTGCATACCTTTCGACAAAATTTAAAAGAATTCCTGGAGCCCCGTTGCTGCGGGACTAGTTATCTTTTATACCTCACGACTACGTCGCGAGGGACATTATTGGAGCGGGTAACGGGAATTGAACCCGTGACTCAACCTTGGCAAGGTCGTGTTTAACCACTAAACTATACCCGCGAAGTGTAGCAATACTAGTACCATAGGAATGCATTGAACGCAAGAGAGGTGCGTGCTACGCTCACCATTCATTATGCGATTTCGCTTTACCTCAAAATTTCAGCCAACCGGTGACCAGCCCGACGCCATAAAAAAACTATCACGCTGGCTTAAGGTCGGCAGTAAGCACCAAACGCTACTTGGGGTAACCGGCTCTGGTAAGACCTATACGATGGCGAAAGTCATCGAGGCGCGGCAGCAGCCAACCCTCATCATTTCACCAAACAAAACATTGGCAGCTCAGCTTTACGGTGAGTTTCGGCAGTTCTTTCCGGAAAACGCCGTTCACTATTTTGTCTCTTACTACGATTACTACCAGCCAGAGGCATACATCCCGCAATCAGACACCTACATTGCCAAAGAGGCGATGATTAACGACGAGATTGACCGCCTCCGCCACGCCGCGACCCAAGCGCTATTGACGAGGCCAGATACGATTATCGTGGCGTCGGTGTCCTGCATTTATGGTCTGGGTTCGCCGATTAACTATCAGTCGCTCCGTTTGACGGTGCGACTGGGTGAGCCCCTTACCCGCCAGCAATTTCTTCGTCAGCTTGTTGATTTGCAGTATGACCGCAACGATGTTGATTTTCGGCGCGGTACGTTCCGTGCGCGTGGTGACACTGTTGAAGTGCATCCGGTAACCGGTGAAGACATTATTCGCTTCGAGTGGTTCGGCTCTACCTTAGAAGCCATCACCCTGTTGCCAAACGTACTTGGTAACAAACACACCAGTGGGGTACAAACCGCCGTGCCGCTTGCAGAAGTTGCTATTTATCCGGCAAAGCATTTCGTCACACCACCTGATGACAAAGAGGATGCCATTGCCGCTATCCGCGACGAACTTGGCATACGTCTTGATGAGTTAAAGGCAACAGATAAACTTATTGAAGCGCAGCGTCTGCTTGAGCGAACCAATTACGATCTCGAGCTTATCGAAACGACGGGGTACTGTAACGGTATCGAGAACTACTCTCGGCATTTTGACGGTAGAGTACCGGGTGAACCGCCGTTTACCCTGCTTGACTACTTCAGCTACGCCGCGCGTCAACAACAGCTTAGCAGTTTTCTCACGTTTCTCGACGAAAGTCATATTGGCGTGCCGCAAATTCGCGGGATGTATGCCGGCGATCATTCTCGTAAGCAGATGCTCATTGACTATGGCTGGCGGCTTCCGTCGGCGTTTGATAACCGACCACTCAATTTTGAAGAATTTTCTGATAGGGTTAAACAACTTCTTTATGTTTCGGCGACGCCGAACGAATACGAGATGAAACTTTCCGGCGCACCGCATGGCTTCCGCGACCTTTCTTCTGTCGAGCGTAAAGCGTACAGCGTAGCGCATACCGCCGCTGTTCATGTTGCTGAGCAGCTCATTCGTCCGACCGGTATTCTTGACCCTAGCGTCGACGTTCGCAAAACAGAAGGCCAGCTTGATGACCTTGAAAAAGAAATTTTGCTTCGCGTAGAAAGAGGGGAACGGGTGCTGGTGACGACCCTAACAAAACGCCTTGCTGAGGCACTCAGCGAATTTTTAGAGGAGCGTGGAGTCAAAGTACAATACCTGCACTCTGATATTGACACCTTGGAACGTTTGGAGATTTTGAAAGATTTGCGCGCTGGTCGTTACGATGTGTTGGTTGGTATCAACCTGTTACGTGAAGGGTTAGATTTGCCAGAGGTGTCGTTGGTCGCCATTTTGGACGCCGACAAGGAAGGGTTTTTACGTAATGAAACAACGTTTATTCAGACGATGGGTCGTGCCGCTCGTCACCCGAATGGTGAAGTTATTATGTACGCAGACAATACGACAAAGTCGATGCGCCGCGCCATCAACGAAGTAACACGCCGTCGGGCTATTCAGGCGGCGTACAACGAGAAGCACCACATTATTCCCCGAGCGCCAGAACGCCAAGAGGTAGATCTTTTGTTTGGTGCTGAAGCATTCTTGTCAGAGCCAGGCAAAAGCTTTTCAGAAAAAAAGAAGCGTTCAAAACGTGTCGCAAGTGCCATGAAAAAGCGACCGCGTAAAAAAATACGCAAAAAAAATTGAGGACGTGTACGTGCGTCTTCATCACGGGCCTTCTTTTTGGGAGGCCAGATCCGTTTGTTTCAGCCAGGAATTGCGTCTGCCAGCCGCGAAACCACTTTAGACTCAGGACGAGTCGGATGTTGTTCTCACGAATGAGAATAGCGAGCGCGGGGAACACCACGATGACGACCTTTCCTGGCGGAAGAGCCGAGTCGGGCTGGTCAATGATCCTGCAGCGCTCGCCGTTTCTATTGGTTCCAGTTTTCTGTCAACGAAATAAATTATCTTTGCATCAATTTTTTATGTCGAAGTAATGTGTGATAACTTTTGCAGAAACGATGGGCTTCGTCGCGGACGCGTTCTACCAAATGAAGCGCTGGTGAGGTGCGTGGAAGAACAATAGAATCGACTCGACCGGGCACGAAAATTTCTTCGTAGCGTTTAGCAAGCGAGATGAGCGGAACGGTAAGTTTTAGTTCTCGCCATACTTCGAGTGCTGCGCCGAGCTGCGGTCGACCACCGTCGACGACAACAAGATCTGGCATCGGCCATGCCTCTTTTTCGCCTCCGAGGCGGTGAGCAAAACGGCGGCGAAACACTTCTTTCAAGCTTGCGACATCGTTTGCTCCGCGCACCGTTTTTATTTTAAATTTTTTGTATTCGCTTTTATCCGCTGCGCCGTCAATAAACACAACCATCGACGCTGTGGTGAGCGTTCCAGAAACGTGCGAAATGTCATAACCCTCGATACGATGTGGTGGCTCTTTCAGTTCAAGTTGATTGCCAAGTTCAACCACATCTCCCTCAATTTTCTCGCTCTGCTGCAGCACATGCGTCATAGTGATAACTTTTTCTAGCCACTGAATCTGTTGCTCGAGTCGCTGTATTTTATATGACGTTCGTATTCGCTCCTCCTCAGTCATTCTTACATTCTCAAGAATGTAGGAATGTTTTTTGAGGGGTTTGAGTTCACGCTTGAGGCTTGCGACGACTCGTCCGCGCTTGCCTTCGAAGAACAACTTAATACGCCGGACATTCTTTTGGTACTCGCGCGCTGAAATGCTGCCGGCGCAGACTCCGGGGCAGAGACCAATGTGCGCGTCCAGACAAGCGCGGCCGCTTTCGGGCAGGCAGTTCGTTCGGTAGGGGAACATTTTTCGAAGTACGCGCAGCGTTTCCTTGACAGCCCGGGTGTCGGTAAAGGGGCCGAAGTAGGTGCCTTCGTTGCCTATTTTTCTGGTGGGTAAAATGCGTGGGTATTCTTCGTCGGTAATGACGACCGAGAGAAAAGTTTTGTCATCGCGCAGCAGTACGTTGTAGGGTGGGCGATGTTTTTTTATATAGTGCGCTTCCAAGAGGAGCGCCTCGATTTCCGAAGAGGTTTCTTCCCATATAAGATTCGTCGCCTCTTTGATAAGTTTTTCTTTGGCGGGCGAGAGGTTTGCGCTGGCATGGAAGTATGAGCTTACCCGTTTTTTTAAGTTGCTTGCTTTGCCAACATAAAGCACCGCGCGTCCCTTTTTATAGAAATAAACGCCCGGAGTTTCAGGAAGAGTTTTTTTATCCAAACTGATCATGGGGGCAGTATAGCATTTGTGGTAAATGATATTTAATTTAAGATTGTGGGGCGACGTTATGTCACGGCCTAAGGTTGCCGTTCTTTTCCGCCGGCAAGTTATTTTGGCTTTCTGTTGAAAGCCCATGAGTTGTAACTTTTCTTACTTGTCCAAGAAAAGTCACCAAAAGAATGACCCCCTACGTACTCGGTTGTGGGCCGGTCTTCAGTACAGATGGCTGCAGCCGTAAACTCCTCCTTCGACAAGCTCGGGACCCAAACAGTACGGTTGCTTTATCGCCATCTGCTCTTTGCCAGCTCCTGCGCTGGTACGATGAGGTTTCGAAGCGAAATTATATAATTAAATATGTAATTAATTATATAATTCTTTTATTCTGAATTACGTTTTCTGGAATTACCTAAAAGTAATATACTAGCATTATGAATAGCGATACTAAAAAGCTTGTTATTGAAGAATTTTCAAAAGAAGAGGCGCAACGTTTTAATATAGAAAAAGTCAACGATGGACTATGGATAGCCGAAGAGCAATTGATTAAAAAATATTTACAAAACTCGGTGCGAGTGTTTTGGATATCGGTTGCGGCACGGGTCGAACAACGGTGCCGCTTGTAAAGATGGGCTTTGTTGTCGTTGGGATTGATCTTGTTCCTGCAATGATTGAAAACGCAAAAAAGATTGCAGCAAAATTGCAATTAGCGATCGATTATCGAATAGGAGATGCGTGTACACTGGCATTTGAAGCAGAGCGTTTTGATTACGCCATATTTTCCAACCAAGGCTGGACGCAAATTCCGGGAAAAGAAAACCGTTTGCAAGCGCTTGCGGAAGCGCGTCGGATTCTCAAAAAGGATGGGGTTTTTATTTTTACCGCGCATCCGAGGGTTATTGTTAGTTCGTACTTCCTTTTTGGGCTAAGCAGTGGTTTCGGTTTTACGTCTTGAAGCCATTAGGGTTTCCTATTCCCGAGGAAGATTTCGGGGACAGATTTTTTACGAGAGAAACAAGCGACAAGAGTCGAACGTACAAAACAAAACAATACATTCACATCCCTTCGCAAAAAGAAGTAGGGGCTGAAATTAAAAAAGCAGGCTTTACGCTACTTGAAGTAAACGGAACGTTACCAATCTCAGCAACCGACCAAAGAAGATACCCTCCGTTTTTCTACGTCTGCCAAAAGTAAGACCAATAAGCTAGCATTATTTAGGGTAAAGGTTAAACATTCAGTTTAGGTTTTATCAGTAAACTCCCCTTAGGGTTCGCGTTCGTGTGAGCGAATGGGAAAAGTCAGAAATAGTGTTCATGCTGTTTGAGTACTGAGCTGGTTGAGGGGGGAGTTCATGAACACCAGGCTTTGAAGTGCGGCGAGCCGCCAGCGAGACCCGAGGGCGGCCTTTTTCCGCCAGAGGCGGATTGGCCTTCATCGGACTGTTTCTTACATAGGTTCGGACAAGCAAAACGGGAACAAGCTGTAGCCCCGACGGGTAGTCGGGGTAAGTTTTACTATTAGCTGTAGGCTATTTGCGATAAGCTATATTCATAGACAAACCCTCCTTCCCACGATAAGATAGCTATTACTATGTCAAAAGCACAGGAAGAAAAAGAAGAAAAACCACGCGGGTTACCAGAGCAAGAACAAGACATTCTGCATTTCTGGGAAAAGGAAAAGATTTTTCAGCGTTCGGTTTCGGAACGACCAGCAGGTAAGCCGTTCGTGTTTTACGATGGGCCACCGTACGCCACCGGCGTACCGCATATTGGTACGCTGCTCGCGCAGACACAGAAAGATGTCGTGCCGCGTTATAAGACGATGCGAGGGTATCGTGTCGAACGACGTTTTGGTTGGGACTGTCATGGACTGCCTATTGAGGTGATGGTTGAAAAAGCGCTTGGGCTAAATAGTCGTAAAGATATTGAGGCCATAGGTATCAAAAAGTTTAACACTACCTGTCGAGAGATGGTATTAAAGTACGTCGATGTTTGGCAGGCCATCGTTACGCGTATCGGTCGCTGGGTCGATTTTGAGAATGATTACAAGACGATGGATCTTGACTTTATGGAGTCGGGCATTTGGGTATTTAAACAACTCTACGATAAAGGACTTGTCTACGAGGCGTATCGCAGTTCGCTTTATTGCACGCGCTGCGAGACGCCACTTTCAAAAATGGAAACGGGTGGCGAAAATTACCGTGAGGTTACCGACCCGTCAGTGTACGTTGCCTTTCGTTCTCGTGAAGACGACCATACGTTCTTCTTAGCGTGGACGACAACACCATGGACGTTATCTGCTAACACCGCGCTTGCGGTTAACGCTGCAGCTACGTACGTCAAAGCTCGTCTGACCGGCAAGCGTGAACCATGGGCGAGGCGAACGCTCATTCTCGCCAAAGATCGTTTAGCAGCTCTTGGTGATGAACCGTACGAAGTGGTAGAAGAATGTTTGGGGAGCGATCTTGTTGGTAAACGTTACGAACCAGTGCAGCCATTTATCACGCCAGAGAAAGATGAACGCGCTTGGACAGTTCTCGCTCAAGATTTTGTTTCTTTAGAAGATGGTACTGGTATTGTTCACGTTGCGCCGGCATTTGGCGAAGATGATTTTGGTGTTCATCAACGAGACGCCGTTCCGCTTATTTTAACTATTGGTGACGATGGTCGATACCTTCCATCGGTGACGCCATACGCTGGTCGTCACGTAAAAGAAGCAGATCAATCTATTATTACAGATCTTACCGAGGACGGACATATTTTTTCTGCCGGTACGGTAACGCACAGCTATCCATTCTGCTGGCGTTGCAAAGAGCCGCTCATTTACAAAGTGCAGGATTCTATCTTTGTTGCAGTCGAGAAGCTGAAGAAGACAATGTTCGACACACTTACCAAAACGCACTGGGTGCCTGAGCACATCAAAGAGGGGCGGTTTATGAAAGGCATCGAGACGGCGCCAGATTGGAACATTTCACGCAAACGGTATTGGGGTATTCCGGTTCCTATTTGGAAGTGTGATTCTTGCGATGCCGAAGAAGTGCTGGGGAGTCTAGACGACATCGAGGCGAAAACCGGCAACCGTCCAATTGATTTACATCGTCCCGCAATTGATACCGTGACGTGGCCTTGTAGTTGCGGAGGTTCTATGCAACGCGTGCCCGATGTCTGCGACGTTTGGTTTGATTCTGGCTCGATGCCGTACGGGCAAGCGCACTACCCGTTTGAGCACAAAGAGCAGTTTGAAAAAACATTTCCGGCAGAATTCATTGCCGAAGGGTTAGATCAGACCCGCGGTTGGTTCTATACACTGCATGTACTGGCGGCGGCGCTGTTTGAGAAGCCGGCGTTTAAGAACGTCATCGTGAACGGGCTCATTATGGCCGAGGACGGGACAAAGATGTCCAAATCAAAAGGCAATATGCCAGACTCAAATGAAGTGCTCGCTCGTTACGGTGCTGACGCTTTGCGTCTCTATCTAATGGATTCACCGCTGACGAGAGGCGAATCGGTAAACTTTTCAGAGCAAGAGGTTGGCGAGGTAATGCGTAAAACGTTGCTGCCGCTTTCAAATGTGTATTCATTCTTTGCGCTGTACGCGCCAACAAGTGGGACAATTGAACCAATGGCAAGCCCAACTCACATTCTTGATCGATGGATTCTTGCACGATTGGAAGCGGTAAAACAAGAAGTGACCGAAGGTATGGAGCATTATGAACTTTGGCGTGCCGCAAAACCACTCGCTTCTTTTATTAACGACCTCTCAACGTGGTACGTTCGTCGTTCACGCGATCGTTTTAAGGGAAGCGACGAAAAGGATAAGTCGGATGCGCTCTCTACCTTGTTTACCGTGCTTTTGGAAACTACAAAAATCATTGCACCATTTGCGCCTTTTATTGCCGAGGCAATTTACCAAAAACTAAAACCGTTACTGGTAAGCGCTCTTGATTCGGTGCATCTTGAATTGTGGCCGGAGGTGAAGGCGTCCGTGTCCAAGGCGACGCTGCTTACCGAAATGGAAAGCGCGCGCAAGATTATTGAGCTAGGTCATGCGCTGCGTGCGCAGGAGAAAATAAAAGTACGCCAACCACTTGGGGCGATGCGTGTACAGGGAGCAAGTATCCCGGAGACGTTACGAGAAGTGGTTCTTGAAGAATTGAACGTAAAAACGGTCGCAGAAAAGCTACCAGCCACCAGACAGGTTGTAAGTCTTGGTGACGAGAAAGAAGTAACGGTCAGTTTTGATTTGACACTAACACCAGAACTCGAGCGCGAAGGATTGCGTCGCGAGTTTGTAAGACAAATTAATGCGCTGCGCAAAAAGCAAGGGCTTACCATTCATGATCGTGTCGCCATTATTTTTGCAACAGAAAGTGAAACCCTGCGCGCTCTTTTTGCAAAAGAGAAAGAAGTAATTTTGAAAGATACGTTGGCAGATGATTTGGTTGAAGGAGAAGGGAGAGATACGTTGCGGGTGAACAGCGAGAACGCACAGGTTACGCTAAAAAAGTCTAGGTAGATGGAGAAGAAGGCAGCCATTGCGCGTCGGCTTCGGTTGTTGCGACGCGCGCTTAAAAAAGCAAAGCTTAGCGCGCTACTTTTTACCAACCCCATAACCCGTCAGTACCTTTCTGGGTTTACCGGCACCGCAGGGACGCTACTGGTTACCGAAGAGCGTGCATTGCTCTATACCGATTTTCGCTATACCGAGCGCGCTCTTGATGAGGTGCCGTCTTGTATTACCGTATCTGAAGTCAGCAGAGAATTAAAAAAAGTTATCTCAGCAGAATTGAAACGATTGCTAAGTAAGCGCATTGGTTTTGAAGACGCAACGACGAGCGTGGCGGAGTTCGAAACACTTCGTAGGTTGTTCCGCTCTTCGATATTTGTACCGGTTAAAGAAATGGTTACCACACTGCGCAGCATTAAAGATGATGCAGAAGTAGAAGACTTAAAACGCGCTATCGCCATTACCGACGCCGTATTTGCAAAAACAGTACGCTGGCTGAAACGCGCAAAGCGAAGCAACCATTTACTAACAGAAGAAGCGGTTAGTGACTTCATTCGTCACTCTGTACACGAAGAGCACGGCGCGGAGTTGGCCTTTCCGTCAATTGTGGCGAGCGGACCGAACGCCGCGCGTCCACATCATGAGCCGACGAATCGACGGTTAAAAAAAGGCGAGTCAATGGTTATCGATATTGGCGCGAAGATAAACGGTTATCATGCCGATATGTCGCGAACCATTTTTTTGGGGGCACCTAGTGCTACGCTTGAACATATGTACGCGACGACCTTGCGAGCGCAGCAGCGAGCCTACCGTTATCTGCGCGCTGGCGGGAGAAGCGCCGAAAAAGCAGATGCCGTTTCTCGGGACTACATCAACATTCATTACCCCGGTGCGTTTGGTCACTCCCTTGGTCACGGCGTCGGTTTAGAAATTCACGAGGCACCAACCCTTGGACCAAAATCAAAACATCGCTTGCGCTCTGGCATGGTCTTTTCTCTTGAACCCGGTATTTACGTTCCGAACGTTGGCGGTGTACGAATTGAAGATTTAGCTTGCACTGATGGGGCAAGTTGTCGGTATCTCTCAAAGTCGCCTAAGTCGTTAAAGGATAGTATCCTGTAGGTATGATTGCTTCACTTCGAGGAATTATCGAAAGTAAAGACAGCCGTGGCGTTGTGGTTAATGTTGGTGGCGTGGGCTATCAGGTCTATGTAACGCCAACAACGTTGGTAACGTTAACTGTTGGCGACGAGGTTATCTTGCATACGCATCAGTATGTTCGTGAAGACGCGCTGGAACTGTACGGTTTTTTGCAGGCTGACGAACGCGCAACCTTTATGACACTTATTCGCGTGTCCGGTGTTGGGCCAAAGAGCGGGTTGGGCATTCTCTCTACCGCTACCCCGCAAGAACTTCGAGCCGCGGTCGCGAGCGGCGACGTACATTTGCTCACTAAAGTGTCGGGCATTGGGCGTAAGACAGCAGAGCGTTTGCTTATTGAGTTAAAAGATGTTTTCAGTGCTGAAGCGAAAGCAAAAGGTGAAAAGGCTAACCTTTCTGCGGGGGACGCCGAGGTAATTGAGGCATTAGAACGTCTCGGCTACGCAGCCAGCGAGGCGAGGCAAGCGCTTGGCGCCATGCCGGAAGGAAGTCCCGAAGAACGGCTACGAGCCGCGTTGAAACAGTTAGGCAAGAAGTAGCAAATGGAAGTCCGCTACATCGAAGACGACGGCGTTTGGAACTACACGCTTCGGCGCTCTCGCCAGACGCAGCTTTTGCAGTCGTGGGAGTGGGGCGTTTTTCAGCAGACCATTCAGCGTCCTGCGCATCGATTGCAGGTGGTCGAAGACGAAATGGTGCTGGCAGCGCTACAATGTTTTGAGCATCAGTTACCAACGGGCAAACGTTACCTGTATGCCCCACGTGGTCCCGTTTTTTTTACGGACGATACCTTGCTATTTGATTCTATTGTTCACAATTTGACGTGCGAGCTTACGCAGCTTGCCAAGCGCCGCGGCGCAGTATTTGTACGACTAGAGCCCTCTGGCACCGCGCAGTTAGAACTGTCTCTCTTTGCTCCGCTTAGTTACCGCAAGGCGCTTTCGGTGCAACCAGAAAATGAACTTTTTGTTTTGACCGACAAAGAAGAAGATGTCCTGTTGTCCACTATGCATGAAAAAACACGGTATAACGTTCGTCTTGCCATGAAGCGTGGTGTTCGTCCTCGGCTTATCGAAACAGTGAGCTACGCTCATCGTGCGTTTCCTTCTTTTTGGCAACTGCTTCAAGGAACCGCAAAGCGTCAAGGAATAATCACGCACGAACGCAGCTACTACGAGAGAATGGTAGACGTCTTGATGCCCAAAGGCATGATAAAGTTGCTTGTTGCCGAGTCTGACAATGAAATTATTGCTGCAAATCTCTTGGGCGTTTTTGGTGACACGGTAACCTACCTGCATGGTGCTTCCAGTTTTGAGCATCGTTCGCTTATGGCACCTTACCTTCTGCATTGGGAAGCGATGCGTTATGCCAAAGAGTGGTCGTGCCAGTATTACAACCTAGGTGGCGTCAGTCCGGAGGGCGAGCCAGAACATCGCTGGGCAAGTTTAACCCATTTCAAAGAGTGGTTTGTGACCCTTGGAAACACCGGAGAGCGTGTGCGCTACCTTGGTGCGCTCGACTTGGTAACTCGTCCGCTTTGGTATAGGATGTACGGCACAGTGCGCAGTGCCCGTCGGCTATTCCGCCGTTACTAGTCTTTGCTCCCGTAGTTCAACGGATAGAACGTAGGTTTCCGGAACCTGAGATAGGGGTTCGATTCCCTTCGGGAGCACCAATACGGAACTCAACGGCTTTTTCAAAGCCAGAAGGTTGGACGCGCGAAGCGCATCCCACTGATTTCCCCCCATTTTTCCAAACGAATTCAGAATTTTTGGCGCGCTGGCGCGCACTGATTTTTCGCCGAGGAGGAGGTTCGAGCCAAAGATTTCTTTGGCACAGACCTTTTTAGCAAAAAGGTCTGAATCAGAAGCAATTTTGTCTATATTCTGTGCGACTTCTAACCAGTTTTGGAAAAGTTCGAGCCAATCATTCTGCTTGTGTGAAAGATTGTAGATTTCTTCTTCGAGCGACTTCTTTTGCAAAAGCAATTTTCCTTTTTCATCACGATATACTTGGGATGTTCTAAAAAACTCTGTGCATGTTAATTCTCATTTATCCCGCAATAGCAGGATATTTTCGTTCATTTCAGGCACAGTTCACGTGTATGACAACTATACACGCGAAATCTCCCTGCTGTGGCG
>Ga0210057_1000521_pt1 | contig 63291 bp, 55 predicted proteins | sample CryGeyCG2114_010_2_FD_183968 | JGI IMG/M metagenome (GOLD analysis project Ga0210057, IMG submission 183968) | Groundwater microbial communities from aquifer - Crystal Geyser CG10_big_fil_rev_8/21/14_0.10 (SPAdes) (version 2) | ecosystem: Environmental > Aquatic > Deep subsurface > Groundwater ...
AATCGCGCGTCCTGAGTACCCTTTGCGCAAGAGAATGCCGATCTCCAGGCGCTCCTCACGCGTTAAGTCTCCTTTGTGGTTCATACTCGTATCTTAACGAGTGTCCTAATTCAGTACGGAATGCACGGGGCAATAACGTTGCGGATGGCTAGAGGCTAGACGCAGCACAACGGCCGCCAATGGACGGGGAGGTGAAATGTGGCAAAGTCAATCAATCGCGTCGTCGAAGCGGACGGCGCGGCCGAGATTGCCGGCCTGTGTGTCGGCATCCTCAGCATACCGTTCAACCCGCGAGTAGATGCGCTCGTCGTTCCTCCCGGCATGGGGGAGACGTGGCGCGTGAGCGCCGCGGTGCGCTTGTGGGAAGCCCACAAGACCCATGCCCGGCAGCTGTTCATCGCGGGTGCAAACACCGAGACCGAGAAGAAGCCGGCTCTGACGATGGAGGCGCTCGCTGAGCCGCCATACGCTCTGCACAGAGCGGAGGGCGTCGAAGTCCACGACTTCGACGAAAACACCGTGACCCAGACGAGATGGGTCATGGAGCGCATGCGCGCGCATGGCCTGCAGAGCTTCGGGCTCTGCGTCTCGCAGTACCACCTCGTGCGGTGGTACCTCACCTTCTTGAAGACGCAGGAGAAGATGGTGGAACGCTTCGGCGTTTACCCTATGCCGACGCCGATCAGCCTGGACAAGCTCATTCCCGAGTCCGGCGCAACGCCATGGGACTCGGTCGCCGGCGAGGTCGCGCGCATCCGCGCGTACCAGGTTAAGGGAGATGTCGCGACGCTCCCGGAGCTCAAGATCTACCTCGCGTGGTTGTGGGAGCAGCCGTTCTACCAGCCGATCTGATAAAGGTCGGCATGGAGAAAACAACGGGCCTGGCGTGCGAACGCCAAGCCCGTTTCTTTTGTCCTCGTGCGTAGGTTATAGTACACACAACGAACATGAGAGACACTATACAGACGCTGTGGAGTGCGTTTGGGAGGTACCGTTGGCACGTGCTCGTGCTCGTGCTCCTGGCGGTACTGAGCCCCTTGCTCGAGGGCATCGGCATTAACGCGCTCATACCGCTCATCTCCTTTTTCCAAGGTGGGGTTGGATCCAATCCAGACGTCATCACCAGAGCCATTCAAGGGATGTTCGCGTTCTTTTCAATCCCGTTTACCTTCCGATATTTGCTCGTATTTATCTTCAGCCTGTTTATTATTCGTGCTGTCTCGGTCGTGGTGTTCGGTTATGTGCGGGGATGGGTCAACGCAGACTTCTTGAGTAAGGAGAGTGGTGAGGTGATGCGGAGCACCCTGCTCGCCACGTGGCCATTCATGCTGCAGCAGAAGATCGGTTCGATGCACAACACGCTGGTCCGAGATGTACAACAGGCGGGGAGCCTCATGGGTGCGGCCGTACAGATTTTGCAGTCCTTCAGCGGATTCCTCATGTATTTGCTTGTGGCGATCAATATTGCGCCGGCCATGACCACCTACGCCATTGTGGGTGGCGGGTTTCTCTTCCTTGTGCTCCGCCCTCTGCTACGACGCACGCGGATTATCGGACAACGCGCGGCGAGCGCCGAGAAGCAATTCGCTCAGTTTCTGAGCGAGCACATTATTGCGATGAAGGCGGTGAAGGCGGCGGGGGTTGAGCGCGCGGCTATTAACGACGGGACGAAGCACATTCGGTTATTGCGTGACCTCTCCATTCGTCAGTACCTCATCACGACCTTGGGGTCGAGCTTCTTCCAGCCGTTTGCCATGGGCCTGGTGATACTGCTGTTTTTCATTTCCTACAACTCACCCGGGTTTAATCTCGTCTCATTTGCCGCCTCGCTCTACCTGATTCAAAAGATTTTCACCTATCTAGAGTCGGGGCAGAACAGTCTGCAGTCTATCCAGGGGTTGCTCCCGTATGTGAAAAATGTCACGACCTTTAAGCAAGCGCTTGCAACGCATCGCGAACAGTCTGGCGGGACGGCGCCATTTATGTTTACTAAGTCATTGGAATTCAAGAAGGTCTCGTTTGCCTATGATGCGGGGCGACCCGTGCTTGAGGATGTGAGCTTTAGCATTCGTGCGGGCGAGACGGTTGGGCTCATCGGCCCATCTGGAGCAGGGAAGACCTCGATTGCCGATCTACTCTTGCGTCTTTTTTCACCACAGCGGGGGGATGTGTTGCTGGATGGTGTGCTCGCAAATGGCATCTCTCTCGAGGAGTGGCGTAAGCACATAGGGTATGTGTCTCAAGAGGTGTTTCTCCTCCACGCCACCATCGAAGAGAATATTAGGTTTTATAACCACACACTGACCAAAGAAGAGATCGTGCGCGCGGCCAAGCAAGCGAACATCTATGACTTCATTATGGGCCTGCCGGCAGGCTTTGAGACGGTCACTGGTGATCGAGGGGTCATGTTGTCTGGTGGTCAGCGACAGCGCATCGCACTCGCGCGAGCGCTCGCCGCTAATCCTAGCCTCTTGATCTTGGACGAGGCCACGAGCGCGCTTGATCACGAATCAGAAAAGCTCATACAGGAATCAATACGGGCCCTGCACGGCAAGATAACAGTGTTTATTATCGCGCACCGTCCCTCGACCCTCGCAGAGGCAGATACAATCATCGTGCTCGCCTCGGGACACGTTGTGGCCGAGGGGTCCCCCAAGGCTCTCTTGGCCGACCCTGAGTCGTATTTCGCTAAAATGCAGCAGCGGCAATAGTTGGTGCCTCCGTGGTGAGGAAGAACGCCCCCGTTCGTGGTATAGTGGCGTTCATGCAAGGAGACACGGTGTCGGTACGAGGTGCGGTGCGCTGGGTGGCGCTCGCCGCACTTTTCTTCGTGCCGTTTACGCCACTCATCATCTCGGGGAGCCTTTTCTTCCCCTTTATCACTGGCAAGGCGTTTTTCTTCAGGATCCTGGTCGAGATAGCGGTTGTGGCTTGGGTCCTCCTCGCCTTTCTTGATGCTGAGTATCGGCCGCGGTTCTCATGGATCGGGGCCGTGGTGGTGGCCTTTGTGGCGTGGATGCTCATTGCAGATTTGTCGGCAACCAATGTCGTCAAGGCGTTTTGGAGCAACTTTGAAAGAATGGAGGGGTGGATGCTCCTTATTCACCTCCTCGGATTCTTTTTTGCCGCGAGCGCTGTCTTGCGCGTAGAGAAGAAGTGGCGGGCATGGTTTCTCACCTCACTCGGTGTCGGGCTCATTGTCGCGGGGTACGCCTTGTTCCAGCTGGGTGGCTTCGCCGCAATTCATCAGGGTTCTTCACGCATCGACGCATCGTTCGGTAACTCGGCTTATTTGGCGATCTATTTCCTCTTTAACGTGTTTATCGCACTCTGGCTTGCGCTCACTGAGAGGCGCACGTGGCTTATGTGGGTACTGGTGGTTGTCGCCGCACTTGACGGCGTACTAATCTTCTTTACCGAGACGCGCGGAACGGTGCTCGGTTTATTAGTCGCGCTTGCGCTCGCCGCGTTTCTTACGGCACTTACAGCGGGGAAGCGCACGAGATCATACGCGGCCGGGGCTCTCGCGCTCATTGTGGTGGTCACCGGAGGTTTCTATCTCGCGCGCAATTCTTCATTGGTACAAGAGAATCATGTGTTGCAACGAATCGCTTCCATATCGCTGGCCGATGGCCAGACGCGCTTTACCATTTGGGGCATGGCCTTGGACGGGGTACGAGAGCGGCCCGTGCTTGGGTGGGGACAGGAGGGATTCAATTATGTCTTCAATACCTATTACGAGCCGTCCTTGTATGGGCAAGAGTCGTGGTTTGACCGTGCGCACAACGCGTTCATCGATTGGCTGACCGCTGGAGGCATCCCTGCCTTCTTGCTCTACGTGGCACTCTTTGCGTCCGCGGTGGTGCTCCTCTGGCGCAGTACCGAACTCTCTCGGCCCGAGCGCATCGCGCTCACCGCCGTGCTCGTGGGGTATGCGATCCACAACCTCTTTGTGTTCGACAACCTGTATTCATACATCTACTTCTTTGCGGTTCTTGCGCTCGTCGATTCGCAGGTCGGCCGGCCCACAAAACTCAACACGTTGCCAGCAATGAACGAATCAGATGGTGCAGTCCTAGGCGTGCCTATTGCGGCGGTCGTAGCGCTGGTGCTGGTGTGGTATGTCAACGTTGCAAATATGCAGACGGCACACCAGCTTATTGTCGCGCTGTCGCCGAACCCGTCGCAGGGTGTGCAAGGTAACATCAGCGCATTCAAAGACCTTCTTTCTGAGCATAGCTTCGCAGAGCAGGAGATACGCGAACAGATCGTCGCGCTCGCGCTCGGTCTGGTCGGTAACCCTACGGTGAGTGATACCGATAAGAAAGAGTTGCTCACACTCGCCGCAACAGAGATGCAGAAACAGGTCACCGCGTTCCCGAGCGACGCGCGCGAACACCTGCAGCTCGCCTATGTGTATCGCGCTGGAGGAGCTCTCAAAGAATCACTTGCTGAAATGCTTGCTGCGGCCAAACTGAGTCCTCGCAAGGAAGAGATATGGGTGGAGGCGGGGGCGATCGAGTGGGATCTCGGTAATGTGAAGGCGGCGCGCGAGGACTTCGTTAAAGCGTACGAGCTTGGCCCGCAGTTCCCGGCTCTGGCGGCGTACGCCGCGGCAGGAGATATCGCTATCGGTGACACGAAGGCGGCGGACGCCTTGCTTATGAGCACGTTTGGTACGACCGTTGTCGACAATGACATATTGGCCGTCGCCTACTTTCGGACGAAAAACTGGCCGCGCCTCGTGGGCATTTGGAAGCTAAGGGCCGAGAAACCAGGAGTATCCGTGCAGACGTGGTTTTCTTTCGCAGCCGCACAATATGCAGCAGGGCAAAGCGTCGATGCGATCCGGACCATCAATAAGGCGGTGGAGCTCTTCCCAGAAGCAGCAAAGTCTGGCGCTGCCGCCATAGCGCAAATACGAGCAGGGAAATGATCGTAGAAGAGAACGTCGCATTGGCGCCACTCACAACCTTCAAGATCGGAGGACCGGCGCGGTACTTCGTCGAGGCTCGTACACTCGATGACGTGCGCGAAGCGCTTGCGTTCGCACGCGAGCGCGGTCTCCAGATATTTGTTCTTGGAGGAGGATCTAATATCTTGATTGCCGACGAGGGCTTCGACGGATTGGTGCTACGACTTCGGTTTGAGGACGTTGAGTTCAAAACAACCGACAGTGAGACGCTGGCTACGGTCGGCGCAGGTGTCGACTGGGATGTGTTTGTAGCACGTGCTGTCGCGCGAGGTTGTGTGGGAGTCGAGCTCCTGTCTGGGATCCCCGGCACCGTGGGCGGTGCCGTGGCAGCAAATCTTGGAGCCTATTGCGCCGAGTGCAGTGACACCTTTGTGCAGGCCGAAGTAATCGATACGCAAGATCCAGCGAGTGCCCTACAAACCTTTACAGCGAGAGACTGCACGTTTTCCTATCATGACAGCTTTTTTTCACACCACCCCTATCGCCACATTATTCTTCGAGCCCTATTCCGGTTTGCTTCAGACTCGGCACGGCCGCAGGCCTATCACGATAGTCGCTTTAATTTTGCTGACCTGACTCAAGAAAAAGGACGCACGCCCACCCTGCAAGAAGTACGCGAGGCAGTGATAAAAGTGCGCGGCGAAAAGGGGGTACTCAGCACCTCCTACCGCAGCGCCGGGTCATTCTTTCATATGCCGTTCGTATCAAGGGCCACCTACGAAGAGGTACAGAGGCGTGCTCGTGTGCTCGACGCTGAAAAGGAGGCACAGTTACGTCCGTGGGCGTGGGAACAGCCAGACGGGACGTACAAAATAGCACCAGGATTCCTACTCGAATACACGCGATTTCAAAAAGGGTATGCGCGCGGCGCGGTAGGCATTTCACCAAAACACACCCTCTCGGTTATTACGAGTGATGGCGCCACTGCACAGGAGGTTGTGGCGCTTGCGTGCGCGATGCATGATGAGGTAGAAAAACTTTTTTCTATTTCGCTTGAGCGCGAAGTGAAGTACATAGGAATTAAAAGTGAAGCTCAAGAGTGTGTGCAATTTTTTTGAAAGTTATCCACACGTAAAGTTTTTTTTATCGCTAGAGAACTTTTTCCGCGCAATAATATATTCAGTCAGGTCGACATATCAACCAATTTTTAATTCGCAACCACCATGGCAAAAAAGCGCAAGGCTGCAAAGAAGACCGCAAAGAAGGCAGTCAAGAAGACGACCAAGCGCAAGGCAACAAAGCGCAAGGCAACAAAGCGAAAGACGACCAAGCGAAAGGCAACCAAGAAGCGATAGCTTCTCTTGTCTCGCAAGCAGAAACCCGGCCTCTGGCCGGGTTTCTTTATTTAGCTGAAATCAGGGTGGAGTGTTATAATGCAACACAATGCTCGGGTTACGCAATATCTTTACTAAGAATCAATCAGCGGCCTTTTTAAAGGCCGCGGCACCTGTGTTGGAGGCGGTAAACGGTCGCCTTGGAGAGACGGCGCGCCTGACCGATGACGAAATTCGCGCGAGACTGCAGGAGGTACGGGTGCGTGCCGAGGAAGCCGGCGAGACGTCGCGAGACGATTTGCCTCTCGTGTTCGCTCTCGTACGTGAGGCCGCGCACCGCACACGAGACGAGCGGCACTTTGACGTACAGATTGTCGGAGGTCTGGCACTCGCTGACGGCAAGATCGCCGAAATGCGCACGGGCGAGGGAAAAACGCTTGTGGCCACTCTGCCGGCAACCTTCCACGCGCTTGCAGGGAAGGGAGTGCAGGTGGTTACAGTCAATGACTACCTTGCTCGTCGCGACACAACATCCATGGGGCAGGTATACGACTTTCTTGGTCTGTCGGTTGGTGTCGTTACCTCGGTCGGTGCGTTTCTCTACGACGCTTCGCACGTGTCTCGTACAGAGGATTCGGAGCGCGACGCCGAAGGCTTTTTTAAGGTATTCAACGACTACCTGCGCCCGTGTTCAAAAAATGAGGCGTACGCAGCCGACATAACCTACGTGACGAACAATGAGTCGGGCTTTGATTATCTCCGTGACAATACGGCATATGATGCATCGCAAATCGTACAGCGCGGGCACTACTACGCCATCATCGACGAAGTGGACTCTATTTTGATCGATGAAGCGCGAACGCCGCTTATTATCTCAGGTCCGGCGGGGGACTCGCAGAACTTGTATGAACGTTTCGCGCAGATCGTTGCGGGTATGCGCGAGGGCGAGGATTATACCGTCGATGAAAAACAGAAGGCCGTGCAGATCACCGATGAGGGAATGAAAAAGGCCGAGCGCGCGCTCGGCATAGAGAATCTGTACACAGAAGGGGGCGTGCGATATGCGCACCATCTTGAAACCGCGGTGCGCGCCCGAGCGCTCTTCCACAAAGACAAGGAGTACGTAGTAAAAGAGGGCGAGATTCTGATTGTGGACGAATTTACGGGGCGTATGCAGCCGGGTCGTCGCTGGTCAGAAGGATTGCATCAGGCCATTGAGGCTAAAGAGGGTGTCGCGATCAAAGAGGAGACGCGCACCTATGCCTCGGTGACATTTCAAAACTTGTTCCGCATGTATGAAAAGCTTGCGGGCATGACTGGCACGGCGCTCTCCTCCGAAGAGGAGTTCTATACCGTCTATGAGCTCGAGGTGATCGCCGTGCCGACAAATAAACCCATCGCACGTAAGGATCATGAGGATCTTATCTTCCAAACGGCCGCAGGTAAATATCGCGCGGTAGCGAGAGATGTGGCGGAGCGCCACAAGAAAGGGCAACCAGTGCTTGTTGGGACGGTCTCCATCGAGGATAACGAGCTGGTCAGCACATATCTCACCCAGGCAGGTGTACCGCACGAATTGTTGAACGCAAAGAATCACGAACGTGAGGGCGAGATTATTGCCGAAGCCGGCGGGGAGAGTCGTGTCACGGTTGCCACCAATCTCGCAGGCCGCGGTGTTGACATCAAACTTGGTGGGGCACTTGCGTCGGAGGAACAGCGCGCACGGGTGCTTGAACGGGGCGGACTGATGGTGATTGGTACCGAGCGACACGACGCACGGCGCATTGACAATCAGTTGCGAGGACGAGCGGCGCGACAGGGCGACCCCGGTGAGACGCGCTTTTACGTATCACTTGAAGACAAGCTGATGCGCGTCTTTGCCTCGGAGACCCTCAAGAAGGTTATGGGACGCTTTGGTATATCCGAGGACGAACCAATTGAAAGTTCAATGATTACTAAATCGCTCGAAACTGCACAGACGCGAATTGAAGGGTTCAATTTCGACGCTCGCAAACAGGTGCTTGCCTATGACGACGTAATGAATACTCAGCGCCTGGCCATCTATGCGCGGCGGAGGGAGGCGCTGACCGGGAGCGACGAGGAGATAGAGGCCAAGCTCCTTGAGTTTGTTGCCGGAAACGAGGTAGGGGAGCGGGTGCTCGCAGAGAAGAAAGCTGAACTCGGTGCTGACTTCATTCCAAACGTGAGACGCCTCCTGTTGCAGGTGACGGATATGTTTTGGCTCGAGCATCTAGAGACCATGGATTATCTGCGACGCTCCGTATCGCTCCGTGCGTATGGACAACGTGATCCGTTGATTGAGTACCGTCGAGAGGGGCTGGGTCGCTTTCGTCAGCTCGAGGAGAGCATACGGGCTACGGTGGTGGAGGCACTCCCGCGCATGGTATCTACAGACGCGGCCCGCATTCGTGCAGAAGAAGAGAAGACACGCGAAGCACTCAACGCTGCAGGCGAAGACGGTGCGACGAGACCGACCCCTGTGGTCAAGGTCGCTGGTCCCGGACGTAATGACACGGTAACGATCAAGAAAGGCAATGAGACAAAGACACTCAAGTTCAAAAAGGCAGAAGCATTTCTTGAAGAGGGGTGGGAACTCGTGACATAACGATATGGCGTTCGTCGACCAGATAACAATACACGCCACCTCTGGCAAAGGTGGTGACGGGGTCGTACGGTGGCTCCGGACCAAGAGCAATGCCCGCGGGGGACCCGTGGGGGGTGATGGCGGCAAAGGTGGCAACGTCATTGTCGTCGGTGTGCGAGATTTGGGAGCGCTTGCGCGGTACCGTTACGAAAAGAACTTTTCTGCAGAGAACGGAGAGGCGGGGAAAGGTAACTTAAAACGAGGCGCAAATGGCGGTGACCTCACCCTTCCTGTACCAATCGGCACGATCGTGAAAGTGGTCGACACCGGAACAGAACATGAAATCACTCGAGAAAACGAGCGCGTGGTTCTGTTTAGAGGTGGTCATGGTGGGCTCGGTAACGCGCGGTTTAAGAGCTCGACGCATCAGAACCCATTTGAGTCTCGTGCCGGTAAGCCAGCCTCGGGTGGAGAGATACAATTAACGCTAAAGCTTATTGCCGATGTTGGTCTTGTTGGTCTGCCGAACGCGGGCAAGTCCTCTCTGCTAAATGCGCTCACGCATGCTAAATCCAAGGTGGGGGACTACCCCTTCACCACACTCGAACCCAGCCTCGGTCAGTTTAATGGACATCTGCTGGCCGATATCCCAGGGCTTATCGAAGGAGCCTCAAGTGGAAAAGGACTGGGAACGAGATTTCTCAAACACGTTGAACGCACCGGTATTCTCCTACATCTCGTCTCGGCAGACACAGAAAATCCCCTTACTGCCTACAAGGAGGTGAGACACGAGCTTGAATCCTTCGGCTCTACTCTCGGCACAAAACGAGAGATAGTTGTTCTATCAAAAATTGATTTGATTGACGCTGCGGAGGTGGCGGTGAAAGAAGAACTGCTGAGCGAAGAGACTGGCAGGGACGTATTCATGGTATCCATTTTTGACGAAGAATCACTGCATCGTTTTTCAAGCCGTCTTTCGAGTCTGTTAAAAAAGGAGTAGACTAGGCACATATATGGCGTACCGCCCCACGATAGGCCTCGAGGTGCATGCAGAGCTGAAGACAAACACCAAGATGTTCTGCAGCTCGCGGAATGATCCGGATGAGACACGACCTAACACCAACGTCTGCCCAGTCTGTTTGGCGCACCCTGGCACGCTACCGGTTGTCAATCATGAAGCGGTGTGGCATGTACTACGGATCGGTACCGCTGTAGGAGGGAGGCTGGCAGACTTTAGCGAGTTTGATCGCAAGAGCTATTTTTATCCGGACATCCCAAAGGGATATCAAATCAGTCAGTACGAACACCCGCTCGTCTCGGGCGGTGAGCTTGCAGGAGTGGCACTAACGCGCATTCATCTAGAGGAGGACACGGCCAGTTCTATTCACGACGTGGAAGGGACGCGCGTTGACTTTAATCGCGCGGGAATACCGCTTATGGAGCTAGTGACTGAACCGGTTATTCACGATTCTGGTACGGCAGGACGGTTTGCACGGGAGCTTCAGCTATTACTTCGCACACTGGAAGCTGGGGATGCGAACCTCGAAAAAGGGGAGATGAGACTCGAGGCAAACATTTCGGTATCTGCACGAGAAGGGGAGCTGGGCACTAAGGTGGAGGTAAAGAACATCAACTCATTTCGTTCGGTCGAGAGGGCAATTGATCACGAAATACAGCGACAAATAGAGCTAATCGAGAATGGAAAGTCCGTTACTCAAGAGACGCGCGGCTGGGACGAGGGTCGGCAGGCTACCTTTCATCAGCGTTTTAAAGAAGGGAGCGCGGACTACCGCTACTTTCCAGAGCCTGATCTGCCAAAGCTTCGCATCTCGGATATCGAAACGTTCTCAGAAAAAAAACTATTGGCATCACTGCCAGAACTGCCGTGGGAGCGCAGGGCGCGCTACCAGGTAAGCTACGCTCTCAAGGAGAGTGACGCAAATTACCTCATCACGACGACGGATCGAATCAATTTCTTTGACGCTGTTGCTCGCGCACTCGGCGAGGACGCCGAGTTAACGGCTCTCGCAGCCAACTACATCGTGTCGGATCTCGGAGGCATCTTTGCAAAAAAGGGCACGGAGGATATTGCTAACCTGCCACCAGCTCACTTTGCTAAGCTGATACGTCTAGTGGCCAGCGGGACGCTGTCGTCGCGAGGAGCGAAGGACACATTAGCGGTGCTTGTGGAGAATGGGGGAGATCCAGAAAAGATCGCACAAGAACGTGGACTCATCCAAATCCAGGATACCGGCACTCTGCAAAAAGTGATCTCTGACGTTATTCGTGAAGAGGAAAAGGCCGTCGCAGAATATCGGGGAGGCAAAGAGGCTGCCATGCAATACCTTATTGGCAAAGCAATGCAAAAGAGTCACGGGGCAGGGAACCCGGGCATGATACGAGAGATGCTTGCCGAGGCGCTCACGTAGGTGCGGCGCGTTGGTATACGGTTTACACCAGACGAGATCTGGCTATACTGCAAGGATGGACGAGGTCATAATCGACGAGCGAAAATATATATCTGCAAAACAAGCTGCAAAAGTCACCGGCTATGCGCGCGACTATGTCGGTCAGCTCTGCAGAGAAGGGAGAGTTAAGGCGCGTCTCGTTGGCCGAGCGTGGTACGTCCTTGAAAGCGCTATCCAGGACCACCGGTTTGGTCCGACCAAAAGTGCCGAGGCTCAGCAGGTATCTGTTACATCTAACGAGAACGAAGAGAGCGGCGCGTCGCACGCCTGGGCTCCATCCACTTACGCACCAGTCGTTCCAGACACTCTGCCAGAGTTGGCACCAAAGGTCGTGACCGAGCCAAGACTTACATACATTGATGGTACGGCCGAATCTAGCGTAATCGACGTGGACCAGGCACAGCATCTCAACAACGAAGAGGAGACACAAACCCCGGACAACAGCGTAGTAGCGGATGATCGGAGCGAAATCGTTCGCGAGGTTACCCCAGATGCACGGAGAGATCGCGTAGTCGACGGTATAGTACCGCTCGACAGAGACAGTAATAGCTCCGACGCTACACAAGCACCACAAGAAAGACAGCTAAGGCGGAGTTCCCGAGGAGTGGCCGCAGTCCTCTCCTACGTCATCGGAGTAGCACTCGCCCTCAGCTTCGCCGTACTGGCGGTTCTAAACAGCGGGTTAGTTGATCAATATATATACTCGGCTATCCCAGTTCACTATATCAGCGGCATTATAGTTTATATTAAATAGCACAAACACGAGCTATCTCGGCTCGTTTAGGTAAATAGGCTCAACGAGTTGAAATGATGACCTTACTGTTGCCACGTTGGCAGAGATCTTTTGTATGGGCGTCCGCATTGTCCCATCTGAACTCAATCTGTGTGGCGAAAGGTACAGCGTAGTGCCCTATTTTACGCGTTTGGGTGTTAGGGATTACGGGGAGCTGCGTTGTGAAGGGTGGCGCTGATTTGGTGTCTGGATCTCGGGATGAATCGATCGAGTTCATCCCGCGGATTTGGTTTGTTCTTATCCACACTCGTCGATGTCGAGTCGCTGAATTGTAACGTATTATTTAGTTAATTCGTTTATCCGACATGAATGCTCCTCTCTTAAAAAAACTTATTTCGACCAAGGAGGCGGCTGAGCTCTCTGGCTACAGTTCTGACTATTTGGCTCGTCTGGTTCGGAGTGGAGTTCTTGATGGTTCGCGCGTGGGTCGTTCATGGCTCGTTGGTCGAGAGTCGCTGTCCACTTTTTTGAAGGTCCGAGGCAAAAGCGAGAGAGCGCTCGCTGGGCTCTTGTCGACGCGAACGGCCTCTGAACGGACAGGGTATAGTCCTGACTATCTTGCGCGACTTGTTCGAGCAGGAGAGATCGAAGGGTCGCGTGTCGGTAGGTCATGGCTGATCGTCGAGACATCGCTCGAGAAGTTTCGGGCAGATCAACAGAGTCGCAAGGATGCCCACGCGCGTGAATTGGCGCGTGCGCGAGAGGCAGAGTATCGACGACATCAGTCGAGGGACGTTCGTGCCCCATACGTAACCCCGTCACCTATCATGGTGCCCGACAGACGCAGTGTCGTCCGTGCGTTCGTGATCGCATCACTCGTTCTTTGTGGAGCGTTGGGTGCGGCATATAACGCGAGCGGTCTCGATGCGTGGCAGGTTGCTCCACTTGCAAACGATTTCGCTGTCGCAGTTCGTGGTGGGCACGCAGGCGATGTCCTCTTGGGCGCATTGGGAAGTCTGTCCTCGTCTACAGGACACGACTCGACCGAGTTAAAAACTCAGTCGAGTCTGCCGGCGTACTCATCCGCTGAGAGCATTGCTCTTTTTGTTTATCATACGGTCAACGGAGGAATTGATTCGGTCGCCAACATTTTCGCAGGTCTACTCGGGCCGCGGCCAGTGATTGTGATCAACACGAGCGCTGTACGCGGCGGTGCACGCGTAAGCACGACCACCACGACAACGAAGACTATAACGACCACCATTATTCGCGGCGGAGGGCAGACGAACAACACGTACATTCAAGGCGTATCAAAGGAGTTTGTATATGAATCGCTGTCGGCCTTGCGTTTCGACATCCTGAATACTGTGCGACAGGCGACAGATCCGATCACACACTACAGCAATACGCGTGCGAGCAATTTATCAGGGTCTTCTTTGACGCTCACCACGAGCGGCACAAGCGGAGCGGCGACGTATAACGGTACAACGTTGAACATACCGCAATATACTGGTAGTGGAGGGTCTGGGACGGTTACTTCTGTCGACCTCTCTGTGCCTACTGGTCTTACTGTCTCTGGCGCACCGATCACAACATCGGGCACGCTCGCGCTCTCGCTCTCTTCTGGATATGAAATACCACTCACAGCATCAACGACCGAATGGGCTGCAAAACAATCAGCCCTCACCTTCAGCTATCCGCTCATCAATACTGCGGGCACGGTGAGCACCGCCTTCGGCACCACGACCGCCAACCAGTTCAACCAACTCCAAGAGTTTAACGGCAACGCGAGTACGACTGCACTCACGGTGTCAGGTACCACCTGGCTGAACATCACCGGAGGTGGCAACCAGTGTCTCCGCGTCGACAACAACGGTCTCGTCTCTGGCACAGGCACCGACTGTGGCAGTGGCACGGGCGGTTCTTCCTTCGCCTGGACGCCCACCACGTGGGGCGTCTCCACCTCAACCACCATCGGCTTCACCAGTGGCCTCATCGCCAGTGCCTCTTCCACCATCACCGGCCCGCTCCATCTGGGACTCTCGGCCGGCGGCGCCGCCATTGATGCCAACGGCCTCCTGTACAGCGCCGCAACCACCACTGCCGGCACCGGTCTCTCATACAGTGCCGGCGCCTTCAACGTGAATACCAGCCAGAACATCAGCCAGCTCTCCAACCTAGCCACCGCGGGCTTCGTGAAGACCGACGTCACCGGCAACCTCTCGGTGGATACGAGCACGTACGCCTCCACTGCGACCGCCAACCAGTTCACCCAGCTTCAAGAATTCAATGGCAACGCGAGTACGACTGCACTCACGGTGTCAGGTACCACCTGGCTGAACATCACCGGAGGTGGCAACCAGTGTCTCCGCGTCGACAACAACGGTCTCGTCTCTGGCACAGGCACCGACTGTGGCAGTGGCACGGGCGGTTCTTCCTTCGCCTGGACGCCCACCACGTGGGGCGTCTCCACCTCAACCACCATCGGCTTCACCAGTGGCCTCATCGCCAGTGCCTCTTCCACCATCACCGGCCCGCTCCATCTGGGACTCTCGGCCGGCGGCGCCGCCATTGATGCCAACGGCCTCCTGTACAGCGCCGCAACCACCACTGCCGGCACCGGTCTCTCATACAGTGCCGGCGCCTTCAACGTGAATACCAGCCAGAACATCAGCCAGCTCTCCAACCTAGCCACCGCGGGCTTCGTGAAGACCGACGTCACCGGCAACCTCTCGGTGGATACGAGCACGTACGCCTCCACTGCGACCGCCAACCAGTTCACCCAGCTTCAAGAATTCAATGGCAACGCGAGTACGACTGCACTCACGGTGTCAGGTACCACCTGGCTGAACATCACCGGAGGTGGCAACCAGTGTCTCCGCGTCGACAACAACGGCAAGGTAGCGGGTGTTGGAGCAGACTGTGGCACAGGAGGCACGAGCTATTGGTCGGCCTCGGGCTCGGACATCTACAATAATAACGGCGGCTCCGTCGGCATCGGCACCACGACTCCGATACGACCACTCACTGTTGGTGCCTCCACCGGGCCGCAGCTTGCGCTCGTCGACGGCTCGTTAACGAGTGATGCGTGGAACTTCCGCTCCATCAACGGCACTCTGTACCTGGCCACCTCCTCGGCATCAACCTATGCGACGTCCACCCTGGCCGCACTCACATTCCATAACAGCGGCAAGGTAGGTATTGGAACCACGAGTCCCATGGCGCGACTTACGGTTGCGCCGCTCGCGACCGGATACCCCTTTGTCGTGGCGTCCTCTACGGGAGTGAGCTTCGCTATCAATAATCAGGGATATATCGGTATCGGCAATAGCACGCCCACGGCCAACATTCAAATTACTGACGTATACGGGAGCCCTTCTATTCGGTATCAGGCGACTGACTCGTTGCAGGTATTAGATACCGGAGTACAAAATGGAAATACTTTTGGTACTGATACGAGCGTGGGTACCGTTACCTGGAATAATCCTAGTAAAGCGCAGTATAGCGATGATTCCTACGCAACCGATGGAGGACTCGCAGGTACAACCTATTACCTCACAGCGAAGAACTTCGGTTTTGCAATTCCTGCGGGGGCGACAATAAGTGGCGTGCAGGTCGACGTTGAAATGAAAACAATCGGGGCAACTAACGCAGTAGACAACTCGGTCAAATTGATAAAGGGAGGCGCCATTTCTGGCACTGATAAAGCCACGGGGGCGTATCTCGCCACCGTCGATACGTATAGAACGTACGGTGGGAGTGGCGATTTATGGGGAAACACCCTTACTCCAGCAGATGTAAACGCATCGACGTTCGGCGTGGGCGTGAGCCTAACGCGTGGCGGCTCGCTCACCTATATCGACCACATTCGTATGACCGTCTATTACGTCGCGGCGAGTACGGCTAACGATTGGCTCGCAGGCATCGACCGGACGGCCCCGGGGAGTCCCTATAAAATTGCCAATGCGGCCGCCTTCGGCACGAAGGATCTCCTCACGCTCACCACCCGTGGCTCAGCGGGTCTTGGTACAACGACGCCGCGCGGGGTACTCACGCTTGCCTCGTCGACCGCCTCACAGCTCCTGCTATCGGATGGAGGGAACACAAGCGCATGGAACTTACGTGGTATTAATGGGAATCTCTATCTGGCCACCTCGTCACCCACCACCTTTGCGACCTCGACACTCGCCGCTCTCACCATCAATACGAACGGTTTTTTTGGCATTGGGTCGACCACACCATGGGGCACTCTCAGCGTGAACCCAGCTAACCAGAATGTAGGAGCCCCTTCTTTTGTCGTGGGCTCCTCGACCAAGACAGACTTCATCGTTACGCAGGGCGGGCTAGTGGGCATTGGCAAGACTGCTCCAGGATACGCGCTCGACGTGAATGGCGATGTTAATATTGCCGCTACGTCGGCGTATAAGCAGGCGGGTAACACGGTGCTTACGGCCTCATCTACAGTGTTCGGCACCTTTGTAGGTATCAGCTCGGCACCACTCAATACCGGGAACTACAACTCGGCCCTCGGGTACCTCTCGCTTAGCGCCAACACGACGGGCGATAGCAATACGGCAGTAGGGTACAGTGCGCTCCTACAGAATGTTGGGGGTGCCGGCAACTCGGCCGTTGGCACGGGCTCCCTCATTGCGAACGTGTCGGGCAATTACAACGCGGCTCTTGGGGCAGACGCATTGAGTCAGACCACCGGCTCCTATAATGTGGGCGTGGGGAATGCGGCGGGTGAGCTCGCTACCGGTTCGAGCAACATATTCGTTGGCTATAAGGCGGGACGCGATCTTGTCAGCGGTACCAACAACATCGTCATCGGTAACAGCATTGACCTCCCGTCGACCAGTAGCTCGAACATGCTCTCGATCGGCAACCTCATTTACGGCACCGGCCTGAGTGACAACAATCCAACACCATCGGCCTCTCTCTCGACCGGCAATATTGGCATCGGCACCTCGACACCACAGCGCAAACTTACGGTTTCGGATTCGAGCGGGCCCCAGCTCATGCTCACCGATGCGTCGCTCACGAATAACCCATGGAATTTTCGCAGCGTAAGCGGGGCCTTGTATATCGCGACCTCCTCGCCTACTACCTTTGCAACCTCAACGAAGACAGCTCTCAGTATTTCAAAAGACGGTCTCGTGACGGTCTCGGGCTCGATTGTCTCAGCGGGAAGTCTAACCGCCACCAAGTACTACATTAAGGGAGTGTCTGTGCTCGGGCTCGACCCAGTTCTCAACAACTATTTCTTTGGTGGGTATGTCGGTAACGAGACGATGACCGGCGAGAACAATTTCGCCATCGGCTTCCAGTCGCTTTCTCACAATACGACGGGTAGCAATAACGTTGGGATCGGTTTTACCGCCCTCCTGTACAACACCACGGGCTATGAAAACACCGGAGTTGGTGCGAGTGCCCTCTATAATAACCTGGATGGCTATAACAACACCGGCATCGGCGCGGGAGCTTTACTCGCTAACACCGGTGGTGATGAGAACACGGCCACGGGTTGGCATGCACTCGCAGCCAACACCTCAGGAAACTTTAACTCCGCATACGGCTCGGGCTCCTTGTTGATAAACACGACCGGCTCCAACAATACGGCCTTCGGCACCTACTCCTTGATTATTAGCGCCGGCTCAAACAACACGGCGCTCGGGTATCAGGCAGGTGTCGCGCTCAGCACAGGCTCCAACGATATCATCATCGGCAACAGCATCGATCTCCCCTCCTCAAGTAGCTCGAACATGCTCTCGATCGGCAATCTTATCTACGGGACCGGTCTCACGAGTGCACCGCGGACCGCGGTATCAATGGGCTATGTTGGCATCGCCACCAGCACACCGCAACGCGCTTTGACGGTCTCTGCCTCGACGTCTCCTCAGCTCATGCTCTCGGATGGTGGCAATACCAACGCGTGGAACTTCCGCAGCATTAATGGCAACCTCTATATTGCCACCTCCTCACCGACAACGTTTGCTACCTCGAGTCAATCAGCTCTGACCATTAACACCAATGGTGGTGTTGGTATCGGCACCACCACGCCAATGTCAAAGCTCGACGTAAATGGCGGTGTCTCAATCGGTTCATATGCGGGGAGTACGGCCGCTCCATCAGATGGGCTTATTGTATCGGGAAGCGCAGGTGTCGGTACAGCAAACCCTGTAGGGGCACTAGATGTGAGAGGCACGACCGGTATCACGTGGGGGGGTGGAATTTCGGGGATAAGCGCATATGGGCTTGTTAATATTGGCACACCTGCGAGCACGGGAGTCACGGGGGGAGGATCGCTTTTCATAAATACTGCATCGCTCGCCGTCAACTCATTTTCGTCTGGGTTAGGTATAGACGGAACGTACGCCTCGTCTATCTCGACCATTAGTATAAAAGCATATGGTGTTAACTGGTCCTCGGGAAGTTATGGCTCGAATCTTACCTTTTCGACGACAAATCTGTCCTCCTTAAATGAGGCGATGAGAATCGATAAGCTTGGTAACGTTGGTATTGGCACTATAAGTCCGGGGAGCAAACTTGATGTTGCAGGGACTCTCTCAACTAACAATACGGTAACGTTCACTGGATTGACGGCAGGCAACACTAACCGCGCTGTATGTATTGTGTCTACCACGGGAGTCGTGGAGATTTCGAGTGGCGCCACGTGTTCAACCTCATCAAGTCGCTATAAACACGACATAACCTCACTGGGTGCCGCAGATACGCTTGCCGAAGTGAGAAAGCTCCGGCCGGTATCTTTTGTCTATAATCAGGATTTTAATGATCCTTCAACGCACGTTGGGTTTGTGGCGGAAGAGGTCAACAAAATTGATCCACGTCTCGTGCTATACGACGCACAAGGTCTCCCTAATGCGCTTCAATACGAAAACATTACCGCCATCCTTGCAGGAGCAGTACAAGCCCTTGATGCGCGTACGCAAGGAGTTTCCAGTGCAGCATCCAGCACCAGCAACGTATACGTAACGGTCACTGGTAACGTGGGTATCGGTACCAACACTCCGAGCGAGAAGCTGGTTGTCTCAGGCAATGTGCGTGCAAGCGCGTATCTCGTGCCGGTCGCGGACGTTACGCCGTTTGCGCTCTCGAGTAGCAGCGCGAGCGTAGCGGCCCAGGTGCCCGCTTCGGTGCTGACCGCTGGCGGCACGGTTGATCTCTACAAGCTCGCGACCTACAACCTCTCTGGGGTGCAGGCGCTCGCGGCTCGGCAAGACGCTCTCGCCATTCGCGTCGACTCCCTCGAGAAGCGCCTCGCCATGCTCGAGAGCGGCGCGGTCTCGAGTCAGTCTGGCTCGAGCCTCTTCTCGACCAGCACGCTCGTGAGCGCTCTTGGTGATCTCGGTGTCACGGTGCAGAATGGGATTGCGCAGTTTAGTACACTCGCCGCGCGACAGTTCATCGCAACGACTGACAGTAATGGCACCACAAGCTCCGCGAGCGTTACGATCAACACCGGGAACACCTATGTAGATATCACGAACATACTCGTGCACCCAAGCACCAAGGTGTTCGTCACCTTCTCGTCGCAGGTGCAGGGCGTGTGGTGGGTGAGCGAGAAACGTGAGGGAGGATTCAAAGTTCAGCTCGCGACCCCGCAGGCGAGTGACGTGTCATTTGACTATTTCCTCGTGCAGACCGAGGGCCAGCTCACCACGCCGACCTCGGCGACCTCCAGCCCATCCTACGCGGTAACGCAGGGCGGCGGGACTCCGGTAACGTTGAGTGCGGAGAGTGTGTTACCGCCAGTGACCGCGAGTCCGGTCATCGCGGCGAGTACGACGCCCGCAGCGTCGAGCGACGCAACGGTGGCAAGCTCGACCACTGCCACGATGACACCGTCTCCGACGACGAGCGCGACGCCGGTGACCATTACCGACGTACCACCGGATGCCACGGTGATCACGACCGTCACAACCACCACCACGACCAGTGTTACGAGCACCAGCGATGCACCGGCCCCAACAGCAACGGCCACAAACCCAGCCCCGACCGCAGAACCGGCCCCGGCTCCTACCACCGCACCGACAACATCCTCCGGTGCTACCTCGTCGGCAACCACACCGACAACAAGTTCAACGCCTGCCGCTGCACCAGCTCCAGCGCCGGCCACGAGCAACACTACCACCACGGTGCCGTCATCAACCAGCGCTCCGGCACAGTAATGCAGCAAATGTCGTATACTAATCGCATAACCCGCACTAATTCTTAACATCATGGCTACTCGAGTTGCAATTAACGGATTTGGGCGAATTGGGAGAGCCTTTGCGCGCCGCTCGGTTGGGCGCGGTATAGAGATAGTTGCCATTAATGACCTCGGGTCTCTCGAGAATCTCGCCTACTTACTCAAGTACGATACGGTCTACGGGCGCGCGCCGTTCTCGGTCGACGTAGGTACTAGGGAGCTTATAATCGACAAAAAGCCCATCAAGTTCTTCTCCGAGAAGGAGCCGTCTGCACTACCGTGGAAGGAGCTTAATGTCGATGTGGTAGTCGAGTCGACGGGGTTCTTCACCGATTACGAGAAGGCCCAAGCACACATCGATGCTGGCGCGAAGCACGTAGTGATCAGCGCGCCGAGCAAGAGTGAAGATCCGAGCGGGGCAACGATCTTGATGGGTGTGAATGAGGAGAAGTTTGGTACCTGCGCGATTACGTCAAATGGGTCCTGTACCACCAATGCCGCGAGCCCACTGATTGCCATTCTCGATGCCGCCATCGGCATCGAGAAAGCAATCCTCTCCACTACGCACGCCTATACGGCGAGCCAATCACTCGTTGATGGCCCTGCAAAAAAGGACCTCAAGGAGGGTCGGGCGGCGGCACACAACATTGTGCCCACCTCGACGGGTGCGGCGATATCGGTTACCAAGGCGTATGAGGCGCTTGCCGGCAAGTTCGATGGCGTATCGTTGCGTGTTCCTGTGCCGGCAGGCTCCATCGCAGACATTACCTTCGTGGCGAAGCGCGACACCACCGTCGAGGAGGTAAATGATGCGTTGCGCAAAGCGGCGCAAGACCCTCGCTGGGAAGGCGTCTTTGATGCGACGGACGAGGAGTTGGTTTCAAGCGATATTGTAGGCCAGCCTCACGCCTCGATCGCCGATCTCGGTATGACGCGCATCGTGGGCGGCAATTTGGTCAAGGTGCTCGCCTGGTATGACAACGAAATGGGCTACACCGAGAGTTTGGTCCGGCACGTGCGCAAGGCCGCGAGTAGCAATGGCTAAGGTATATATCGCCGCCGATCATGCTGGCTTTGCGCTGAAGGAGGCGCTTATTGCACACGTGCGCACCCGAGGATACGAGGTTGAAGACCTCGGAGCACACCATCTCGAGGCCACGGACGATTACCCCGATTTCATGACACCTCTCGCAGAGCGAGTCGCGGCAGAGCCGGATGCCCGTGGTATTCTCGTCGGCGGCAGTGGACAAGGGGAAGCGATGTGTGCGAATCGAGTGCGTGGCGTGCGCGCAGCCGTCTTCTATGGACCTCGAGAAGTGACTGTAGCACTCGATATTGACGGCGGACATTCCGAGGACGGATATGACGCAGTCCGTCTGCCACGTAGGCACAATGACGCCAACGTGCTCTCGCTCGGCGCACGCTTCATCTCCGGAGAGGAGGCGGATACGGCGGTGCGAATCTTTCTCGACACACCCTTTTCCGGTGCAGAACGGCACCGGCGACGTTTGGCAAAGTTTTAGCACATCGAGAGCGCTCAGTGTGCCTCGAGTGGTCTATACTGAGAGGTAATGAGATTACTCGTGCCCGCCGTCATACCCGCGTCATACCGCGAGCTCATTGATGCGCTCGCGTATATTGACCAGATACCGAGTCGTCGCGTGCAGGTGGATTTTGTCGATGGATCGTTTGCCTCTCCGGCATCGTGGCCCTTTAACGTGCCGGGAGCGGATCTTCACGATCATGTTGGGCAAGGCATCTTCTTGCCCCGTCTCGACCGGGTTAAATATGAGGCCGACCTGCTCTGTAAGGAGCCAGAAAAGATCGTCGCAGATCTTATCAACTTTGGCTTCGTGCGATTAACACTACACGCCGAGGCTACTGACGACGTCTCGGGACTTATTGCGCGTATGCGACACCTTGTTGGTGCAGAGGCAAATTTCATCGCATCGTTGGTGTCCATTGGTCTCTCTATCAATCTCGATACGCCCGTCGACGTATTAGACAAGCACTTCGACGAGGTGGAGTACGTGCAGTTTATGGGCGTGAAGATCATCGGTAGACAAGGAGAGCCTTTTGATCCGCGCGTGATCGAGAAGGTGCGTGCCTTCCGTAAGGCGCATCCAACTGCCTATATACAGGTCGATGGCGGTGTCTCGCTTGAAAACGCAAAGGACCTCGTCGAAGCGGGCGTATCTCGGCTTATTGTAGGTTCAGCAATTATGCATGCTACCGATCTACAAAAAACCGCGGCGGCCTTTGAGGGGTTGCGCACGCCGTTTGGCGTGTGAGGTGCTCACCGTATACTCACGCTATGACACTTACTGATACCGAAATCCTCGTACTTGAAAAGAAGGCGGAGCTGGTGCGCGAGACGATTGTTGAGATGCTCGTTGCGGCAGGGAGCGGACACACCGCTGGCCCTCTGGGGCTTGCGGACATTTTTACCGCCTTCTATTTTCATATTTTGAAACACGACCCACAGAAGCCCGAGTGGTCTGAGCGCGATTGGCTTATTCTCAGTAACGGCCACACGGTGCCGGTACGCTACGCCGCGATGGCGCGGGCAGGGTATTTCCCACTCGAGGAATGCCTCACACTCCGTAGGTTTGGGAGTCGTCTCCAGGGGCACCCAGAGCGATTGCGACTGCCTGGTCTCGAGACAAGTTCTGGTCCTCTGGGCGAGGGGCTTTCGCAGGCGGCAGGCATTGCCTACGCACACCGCATGGACGGCAAGAAAAATCATATCTATTGTGTGATGAGCGACGGAGAGCAGGAGGAGGGTAACACGTGGGAGGCGGTGATGTTCGCGGGGAAGCACCACCTCTCCAATCTGACTGCAGTGATGGACCGCAACAACATTCAGATCGATGGCATGACCGAGGATGTCATGCCTCTCGAATCCGTTGCAGAGAAGTACCGTGCGTTTAACTGGCATGTTATCGAGGTGAATGGCCACGACCTGCGTGCGTTCATCGCGGCCGTGGAGGAGGCGAAAACTATCGTTGAGCGGCCGACGCTGGTGCTCGCGCACACCATACCCGGCAAGGGTGTGCCCGAGATAGAGTTCGATTACCACTGGCATGGCAAGGCACCCAACAGAGAAGAGGCGAAAAAGTTCCTCCAGCAGATCCGCACCATGAGAGGTAAGGTACCGCACGAATATGCTTAATCCCGATGCCAAGCTCGCGCCGAAGCTGTTCGAGGCAGATGTCCCCACGAAGCCAACGCGTGACGGGTTTGGTACGGGCGCCGTCGAGGCAGGGAAGGAGGACCAGAATGTTGTAGTCCTTTGCGCTGACCTGGCCGAGAGCACGCGCGCTGAGTGGTTCCAAAAAGAATTCCCCGATCGATTTATAGAGATGGGCGTCGCAGAACAGAACATGGCGACCGTCGCCGCCGGGATGGCACGCGCGGGGAAGGTCCCTTTTATCACGAGCTACGCCGCGTTTAACCCGGGGCGGAATTACGAGCAGGTCAGGACCACGATTGCGCTCAATCGCGTGCCGGTCAAGGTGTGCGGCATGCATGCTGGCGTCTCAGTCGGGCCAGACGGCGCCACGCACCAAATGCTCGAAGACATCGGCATGATGCGCATGCTCCCGGGCATGACGGTGATCGCGCCCGGTGACGCAGAGGAGGCGCGCAAGGCAGTCGTCGCGGCGGCGAGTACGGACGGCCCGGTGTACCTGCGTTTTGGGCGGTCGGCCACCCCAGTCTTCACGACGACCGACACACCGTTTGAAATAGGCAAAGCGCTCTTGCTCTGGGAGTCTGAGACGCCGCAGGTTGCCCTGCTCTCCACCGGCACCTTGAGTCACACGGCACTCCTTGCGGCCAAAGCGCTCGCAGAAGAAAATATAGGCACCCTGGTGCTACACGTGCCGACAATCAAGCCGCTCGATGAAAAAGCGATCCTGTCCGCCGCCAAGCGCGTCACGCACATGCTCACGCTAGAAGAGCATCAGGCAATGGGCGGATTTGGTTCGGCTGTCGTCGAGTTGCTGTCAGAACGCAACCCCTTGCCCATGCGTCGACTGGGAGTGCAGGATCAGTTCGGTCAATCGGGTACCCCAAGAGAATTGCTCGCACACTATGGTCTTGATGCTGAGAGCGTGCAAGCCGCGGTGCGCGCTCTCGTGCAGGCATGAAGCAAGCCGTCAACAGCTACGTGGCAGTGGCTACTCTCGTCGTCGTGGCGGCCATTGCGACCCTGGGTATCTTACGCGCAATTGATGCCAGCATCCCCCTCATTATTATTGGTGCCAGTGTGTCGTGAGGTGCAATTTATATAGATTCTACGCGATATTCTGAGGGTGCCGTCGCGAGGAGTTGTTCGAGCGATTGGCGAGTAAGGAGTCCTTTTTGCGCACCGATTTCTTGTACGACTGCCATGGAGTTTACCGGTCCCCACAGGAGCGCCTCGGCAAGCGACTTGCCGAGCGAGAGCGCGGCGACGATCGTCGACGTGCACGCGTCGCCAGCTCCAGTGCGATCGAGGGGTGGTTTCGGGTCGGGGTACATAGGCACTTTAAGTACCTGTGTCCCGTCCGACCCGTACGCGCCTTTTGGACCATCAGTAATAATGACGATGTTCGGCCCCAGCGTGTGCATCTGCGAAATGAGCGAAGCCACGTCCTCGCTTTTTACTTCGAGAATACGCTCAGCTTCTTCTTTGTTGCAGGCCACAACCTCGGCGTGAGCATAGAGCGACTTAAGTTTCTCTTTGCCCATCTCCATCTGAAAAGTTCCTGGCTGGAAGGCGAGCTTCGTTTCTGGGTGGTGTGTAAGCCACTCGGCGAGCGAGAGGTGGAAGGCCTCAGAACGAGAGCCAGCCGACGAGAGATACAGCCACGCTGGAGGGACAAAGGATGCGGGTATCTCATACTGGTACGCCTCATGGCGGATGAGTATCGTGCGCTCAGATTCAAACCACAATACGTAATGGTGATTGGTTGCCATGCCTTTGTTGACGGCCACGTGCGTGGTGTCGACGCCCTCTTTTTTGAAGTGGTCAAGTGTTTGTGTGCCGTAGGCATCGTCGCCTACGTTGGAGAGAAATCCCGTCGAGAGACCAAGTCGGACGGCGGCCACGGCCGCGTTCGCGGCGTTACCCACACCGGGAAGAAGCGCCGAGAAGTCATACGGAATCTTATCGCCCCAACGCATCGAGATGGTGCAATTCTCGTCGTTCACATCACACGAAACGCGCGCATCCTCGAGACGTATAAATTCATCGACCGTCGTATCCCCAATAGCAACAAAATCCATGTATTCAAAAGTGTAGCATGAGGTGTCAGTGCTAGAATATAAAGATGACCGACCTTGTGGCAACGGCACGTTCTTTCTTTGAACCCGGCAAAGGGATCCTTGCCGCCGATGAGAGTGTCGCGACCGCGACCACGCGCCTCGCGAGCTACGGCATCGAGACGGGCCCGGAGATGCGGCGGGCCTTTCGTAATCTTTTCTGCGATGCAGAAGGGATCGAGGCGTATCTCTCGGGCGTGATTTTCTTTAGCGAAACACTGCTCGAAAAGGGCGATGATCATGTACGCTTTCCAAAGTCGCTCGCTGTACGCGGCATTCACCCTGGGATTAAGGTCGATCTCGGGAAGGAACCGTTTCCTGAAAGCCCCAAGGAGATGATTACCAAGGGCCTTATTGATCTGTCCGAGCGACTCGTCTCGTATAAGAAGGCGGGGGCCGTGTTTACGAAGTGGCGTGCCGTCATACGCATCGAGGGCGACAAGCTCCCAAGCGCACAAGCACTGCACGAGAACGCAAAGCGCCTTGCGAGCTATGCGCGCGAGGCGCAGATGGCCGGCATGGTGCCCATTGTGGAGCCAGAGGTGCTCCTCGAGGGGACACACTCCCGCAAGAAGTCTCGCGCGGTGATCGAAGAGACTATGCAAACTCTTTTTTCAATGCTTGCGGAACATTCGGTTGATCGCGCGAGTCTGATACTCAAGACGTCCATGGCCCTCTCGGGCGATCGTACCGGCAAAAAGGATACACCCGAAGAAGTTGCCGAGGATACTCTCGCGGCTCTGATGGCGAGCGTGCCACAGCAGATTGCCGGCGTCGTGTTCCTCTCAGGAGGACAATCGCCCGATCAGGCGACCGATAACCTCGCCGCCATTACGAAGCGGGCGCAGGAGTTTGGCGCGCCGTGGCCGCTCACTTTTTCATACGCACGCGCTCTGCAAGAAGAGGCGCTCGCTCTCTGGAGAGGCAAAGAAGAGAACGTGCCCGCGGCCCGAGAAGCCTTCCTCGCCCGACTCCAGAAGTTGTCTGCCGTATTAGGTCAATCCGTCGAGCGCATGTTAGCATAGAATTATGGACGACATTAAATTTGAAGAGGCGAGCTATATACAGCCGTTGACTTCCCAGTCTGGCCCAAAAGGTCTGAGCGGCCTGGTTATACGATCTGGTTTTGCAAAGGATGAAAAAGGCGCACAGAAAGTTCTTATCACCGTGTTTGTTCTCTGCATTCTTGCGCTTATTTATATATGGTGGCCACAAGGCGTCACGAACGTACCGGACCCTACAATCTATTAATTACATATGAAGAGTCGCGAGAAAGGCTTCACCCTCATCGAGCTCCTCGTGGTCATCGCTATCATCGGGGTGCTCTCCTCGGTGGTGCTCGCGAGTCTTAACTCGGCAAGAGCGAAGGCTCGAGACGCGCGCCGGCTCTCGGACATGCGCTCGGTAGTGAACGCGCTTGATTTGTATGCAATTGACCATAATGGCGTATACCCTGGCACACCAATTACCACGAGCTGCGGAGCTTCGTGCCTCAGCAACGTCACCGGACTTGTCGATGGAGGATACGTGAGCGCACTTCCATCGGATCCAAATCCTTCATTTTCCGGTACTAGTAAAGATTATCGATACTGTCTGGCAGGTGGTGCCCACCAAAGTTATATACTTCTTATTCGAACAGAGACATTAAGCCATTCTTCTTGGTGTCGTCCACAAACGCCGGTTACTTCTACAGCATGTGGATGGCAGATTTTCGATTCTTGCTAAGTAGACCGGGTCTGTACGGACTCTTGCAGAAAAGTCTGTAATGCGGCATACTCGGCTGATATGTTGAGCCTCACCGTAGAGAAGCGGGAGAACGAAAGCGCCAATGCGTCGCAATTACTGCGTGCTGGTACATTGCCGTGTGTCGTGTACGGCGGTCAACGCGAGTCTACGCCGATTATTTGTGCGGCAAAAGAGTTTGGCAAGGTGTTCGACGAAGCGGGTGAGGCTACTATCGTTATGCTGTCAGGCCTTGGCGAGCCACTCCCGACACTGATTCATCAGGTAGATCTCGACCCGATTACCAATCTGCCACGACATGTTGATTTCTACGCGGTGACCAAAGGCCAGAAGGTGGAGGTCAATGTCCCTATCGAATTTGTTGGCGAGTCGCCTGCGGTTAAGGCCGGTGCCAACCTGGTCAAGGTGCTCCATGAGATTGAAGTCGAGGCCGACCCTATGAGCTTGCCGCACCGGTTCACCGTCGACCTCTCGGTACTTGCCGAGGTTTATGCGCAGATCCACGTACGCGACATCGCGCTACCGGCGGGCGTAACGCTCGTCACTCCAGAAGACGAGGTGATCGTGCTCACTCAAGAAGTGGTCGCTGAGGCTGTCGAGGAGACACCGAAGGATATCGCGGATGTCGAAGTAGAAGAGAAGGGCAAGAAGGAAGAGGAGGCGTCTCCCACTGAAAATACAGAGGCATAGGTTTGTTGCCACAAGGGCACTTCTTGTTCGCCAATTCTCGTCGCTCATAAGAGCACAATGTCGTATACTGGGCGGATGCCCCGTCGAGTATCTATTCTAGTTGTGCCGGTCTTTCTCATATTTTTGGGCACCTTTGCAGTGTCATATCAGCCGACTCGCGCACAAGAGCTGACGCCACAAGCGCGCGCCGCTCTCCAAGCACAGTATGACGAATTACTGAAAGAAATCGCGGCCCAACAGGAGATTATCAAACAGACGCAGGCACAGAAAAATACCCTGCAAGGCGATGTGACTGCACTCAACGCGAAGATCAGGGCGGCACAAGCCCAGATCGATGCCAAAAATATCGCGATAAAGACGTTGTCCTCGCAGATTGCGCATAAGAACGTGGTTATCACGCAACTCACGAGCCGCATCGAGAGCGGTAAAGAATCGCTCGCGGCTATCTTGCGTCAAACGCAAATGCTCGATGACTACTCTGTCGTGAGTGTCGCCATCGGTGCACAAAACGTGTCTGCCTTCTTCCGCGATCTCGACGCCTTTACCTCGCTTCAGACAGACTTGCACAGCCTCTTTACTGACATCAACCATGCCAAGGCCCAGACCGAGACCGAGAAGGCGAACCTCGCGGTGAAGCAGACTCAAACACTCGATGCGAAATATGTCGTCGAGACCCAGAAGCAGAAAATTGCAAGCAACAAAACGCAAAAGCAGCAACTCCTGGCGATCACGACCAACAAAGAGGCAGAATACCAAAAGGTGCTTGCCGACCGGCAGGCCAAGGCGGCGGCAATACGCGCAGCATTGTTCCCGCTCCGTGACACAGGAGCCATCAATGAGGGCGAAGCGATCCAGTACGCGCTCACCGCGTCGAAGAAGACAGGGGTGCGCGCGGCACTCGTGCTCGCGGTGCTGTCGCAGGAGTCAGACCTGGGGCGCAACGTTGGTAACTGTTACGTCACCAATCTGGATACCGGTGATGGTGTAGGTAAGAATACCGGGACACCATTTAAGGGCGTCATGAAGGCGCCGCGCGATACCGTCCCGTTCAAGAAAATTACCGACGCGCTGGGGAAGGACTGGTCGACCACGCCAGTCTCATGTCCTCAGACGGGTGGCTATGGTGGCGCGATGGGCCCTACGCAATTCATCCCCTCCACGTGGATGCTCTATGAAGGACGCATTAAGAGCGCGCTCGGCGCGAGCGCTACCAACCCTTGGAATGCAGAGCAGGCTATTATGGCCGCGGCACTCTACCTGAGTGACGCTGGCGCTGTGAGCAGTAGTCCGACCGCTGAGCGCAATGCCGCCTGCAAGTACTTCTCGGGGCACTCGTGTCCATCTAGTGGATGGATAGCCACGTATGGCAAGCAGGTCATGGCCAAGGCAGACGGGCCCGATGGGTTCCAGCAACATATCGACTTCTTGGCGAACAACTAAGTGTTACGCGCTCTTATCCACACACTGTTTTTGGTGGCGGGCGCGCCAGTATATACTAGGGTTGTACATGATCCCCCAGCGGAAACAAATTTTGTGGAGGTTTTTTATAGTTCTGTTAGTAAGTGGTGGCCTTTTACCTGTTGCGCCTGCCGCGCACGCCGCGACCTTTAACACGACCATAGAGGACACGTATTGGTGCTACTTCAACACTTCTACGCGATATACCGATCCAAACTGCGACACCGTGCAGGTCGAGATTGCTCTCGACAAATCAACCTATGCACCGGGAGAGAACATGGTCGCTACGGGGAGGATGTCGCTCTACAACGCCAAATCAGGATCAAACGATCTATTAACGTACCATGGGTTTGGATTTACTTGGGAATTGGCCTATCATCGAGATTATCTGACTGCGACTGTGAATGGCATCCAGAAAGAGATTTTCAATCTGCCCTACGGACTCTCCTGGGAAGCTCCATCACCACCGTACTGCACCAAAACGTATACAGCACTCCCGTTATTTGTCAATTGTCCTTCATCAGGTACAGCGACGTTCACCGCACCAACCACACCGGGAACCTACACCATGACGTGTAATGCGTTCCTTGGGCAGGGCATGTCGGCTTATTACGGCGGTGATGATGCGTATACGGCCACCATTACGCCGCCCACCTGTAGCGTCACCTATACGGTAGCGTCGTCGAACCTCATTCCTGAGTTACGGGCGAAGGACACCACGGCGGTACCATCGCTCGCGTTAACGGGGCAAACGGTCGATTTCTTCGCACAGGTTTCAAACGTTGGCACCGCGACCTCCGAGGACTTCCCGAGTGTGTTTCAAGTCGTGAATTCGCAGAAGAGCGCTACCCTAGCGTGGGTGTCTGGCGGGACAACCACCGCGCTCGCTCCTGGCGCAAGTAGCCAGATCTCTGGCTCATTCGTGACCTCTTCGGTTGGCATATACTACGTTCGCGCGTGCGCCAACGCCAACTCTTCGGGGCAGTTCAACATTGTGCCCGAGCAATCATGGATCAATGATTGCGATGCGTGGACGGCAGTGTCTGTGGCAAACGGCCCACTGCCCGATCTTACGGCAGGCCCGGTGACACCCACCACGGCCACCGTCGGCGTGTCTCAGCAGTTTTCTGCACCCATATCGAATATCGGTACCGATAAGACCGGCGCAGGATTCACAAACCTTATGCAACGAGCCGACTCGCTCGATGCCAAGGGCGATGGCGTCAACGTCAAGGACCTCGGCACCTGGAAGCGGGGGACCTCGCTCGGGAAGAACAAGACCGCAATTGCCAAGGTCTCGTACACGTTCCCCTCAGAGGGTGTATCGACGACGCCCTACACCAGGTATCTGCGATTCTGCGCCGACAAAAGTTCGGCGACCGATGCGGGAGTTATTTCTGAATTGAACGAAGAAAACAAATGTGGTGCGTGGACTCAAATCTCTGTCGACGACCCTACGGTTACTAACGGTGGTGGTGGTGATACGCGTATTGATGGAGTCTGTGGCACCGCCACGTACACATGTGACGCGGGCACACCTCAGCAAGAACTCCCGAGCGGGGGGTATTATGTCTGGGATTGTCTCGGATCAGGGACCGGCCATACAGATGCCATGGGTTGCAAAGCTCTCCAAGATACTGGCGACGGCGGATCACAAAGCCCGACAGCGACCATTACTGCGCTCCCAACGCGCGTGAGAGAAGGTGGGACAGCAAAGATCACGTGGTCCGCGCAAAATGCCACCGACTGTTGGGTAAGCAAGACGACCGCAACGGGGGGTACGATCCAAACGTGGCGCACGGGAGTCTCGGGCACCGATGTGGTAGACACGATAAACGAGCAGACCATCTACAAGATCTCCTGTGCTGGTGCCGCCAACCTAGACTCCGCAACGGTCAATATCCGCCCGATCCCGAACGAGTTCTAACGCGTTCTGGGGGCATCATACTGCGCGACCTTGGCATCTGGAGCCGGGTATAGTACTATCGAGGAAATGAAAAAGGATATTCACCCAACCACCTACCGCCAGGTAGTGTTTGAGGACCTCGCCTCGGGCGCGGCTTTTCTCATCGGCTCCACCATCGAGACGACCGACGTCACGATGTTTGAAGGCAAGGAGTACCCCAAGGTGGCGATCGAGATATCGAGCAAATCGCACCCATTCTATACCGGCGAGGACCGCATGCTCGATAAGACGGGCCGAGTTGAGCGTTTCAAACAACGCGCCGCAAAAAAACGCTAAAACTACGTCATCTGCATCGTTGCAGGACCCGAAGATTTTTCTCGCCGTACCTACAGTACGTTTCGCAAAATCTTCCTCCCGCGCCTTGCATCTGAAGCAGTTTTAGCGTTTTTTTGATATCCTAATACGATGGAATATTCTCCAGACTTTAAAAAGAACTTCGCTACGGCTTATCTCGCCGAAGAGTACGAACGTCTTGATACAGAGGCGAGTGGGGCGCTTGCTTCAGCTGAAGATGATGCAGACCTTAAAGCAATGGCAGAAGAAGATGTGAGCCGCATCAAAGCAAGGCAGAGCGAAATCTTAGTAGAGATTGAGACGATTTTAAAGAAAGACGAAGAAGACGTGGCGGCACCACGGTCGGTGGTGATGGAGCTTCGCGCCGGTGCGGGTGGTGACGAGGCGGCGATATTTGCACGAGACTTGAAAGAAATGTACCAGAAGTATGCCGATATGCGTGGGTGGAAGACGCGCATACTTGACGATCTCACGCTCGAGATAAGCGGTAAGGGAGTGTATGACGCCCTGCGCTACGAGACCGGCGTGCACCGCGTCCAGCGTGTGCCGCTCACCGAAAAGTCCGGGCGCATTCATACGAGCACCGCCTCGGTCGCGGTGCTCCCCATCCGGGCCAAATCAACGGTTGAAATCAATCCGAGCGATATTGTAATGGAGTTTTCGCGCAGTGGAGGTGCGGGCGGCCAAAACGTGAACAAGGTCGAGACCGCGGTGCGCCTTATCCACACGCCGACGGGTATCGACGTGCGCTCGTCGTCAGAGCGGAGCCAACTCGGCAATCGCGAAAAGGCCATGCAGATCCTCTCGGCCAAGCTTGAACAGCTCCAGGAAGAAAAGGAGGCGCGAGCGCACGCGGCCGAACGCAAGGAGCAGATCGGGACCGGCGACCGCTCAGAGAAGATCCGCACCTACAATTATTTGCAGGACCGTATCACGGACCACCGCATCAACGAGTCGTGGCACAACCTGCCAAAGCGCGTTGGCGCGGGTGATATTGACGACATCATCACAGCGCTACAGGAGGCGGGTGGTCCGTGAGTGTGTGGCGCCGGATGCTTGCGCGCGAGGGGTAATTCGGGTAGAGTGAGCGAGTAATGACTGCAGGGAACGACACGGCAGAGCTGAAGCGCCTCTTGGATACAGGGGCGCATTTCGCGCAGGTCAAGAGTCGCCGGCACCCGTCTATGCAACCGTACCTGGTTGGCACCAAGGGCCGCCAGGAGATTTTCGATCTCACCAAAACCACCGCCCAAATAGAGGCGGCCAGGAATGTGCTCACTATGCTCGCCAAGGATGGCAAGACGGTCCTGTTTGTCGGAGGGAAGGTTGAGATTGCCGAGCTGGTGCGTAAGGCCGCCCAAGAGGTCGGGGCGCCCCATGTCGCGACGCGTTGGCTTGGGGGAACCATCTCAAACTGGACCGAGATCAAGAAGCGCATTGATCGCCTCGCAGAGCTCACTGACACGACGGCTCAGGGGACCCGTGCGACACAACACACCAAGCTTGAGCTCGTGAAGCTTGATCGCGAAAAGGAGAAACTTGAAGGACGTCTCGACGGTCTTCTTACGCTCGAGAAGCGCCCCGACGCACTCCTCGTCGTAGACACCAAGCATGAGAAGCATGCGGTGAAGGAGGCGCGGGACGCAGGGATCCCAATCATCGCGATTATGAGCTCAGATTGTAACGTCAAAGATGCGGCGTATCCCATTGTGGCGAACGACACGTCACGTGAGACCGTCAAACTCATTTTGAATGAATTGACTGACGCACTCAAGAAAGGGTACGCAGGATAACCATGGAGATTAGCACTGACAGCATCAAGAAGCTGCGAGAGATGACGAGCGTTTCGGTCATGCAATGCCGCAAGGCGCTCGAGGAGGCTGACGGCGATCTCGCCAAGGCGGAAGTGATTTTAAAGAAGCATTCGGCAGGAGCAGCTGAGAAGAAGGCGGAGCGAGAACTGAAGGCCGGCGTGATTGGCACCTACGTACATGATGGGGGCATTGGCGCGATGGTGTTGCTGTTGTGCGAGACAGACTTTGTCGCAAAAAATCCAGAGTTTGCCACCGTCGCGCGAGAGATTGCGATGCAGGTCGCCGCGACAGACCCAAAATATCTCACGAAAGAGGAGATTGCTCCCGACGCCAAAGAAGCCGCGACCGCAGTATTTGAAAAAGAGGTTGAGGGCAAGCCGGCCGAGATGAAAGAGAAGATCCTTGAGGGCAAGCTCGCCAATTACTTCCGAGACCAGGTGCTCCTCGAGCAACCGTATATTAAAGACGAGGCCAAGACGATTCATGATATCCTTAATGAGGCAACGCAGAAGTTTGGGGAGCGTGTCGAGATAAGCCGCTTCGCCCGATTTTCTGCTCGCTAGTCCCTGTGGCCTACCTTGTTTTTATATTCATTACCATTGGTCTCCTCTGTGGGTTCCTCACGCTTACACGTTATGAAGCCGCACACGGGGCGCGCCTGTTGGCTCCGTGGCGCGATCGGCTTGATGCGTATAGCAGACGAGTGGCGTTCATTCTCGCACACGTTGATCTCCAAGCCTTCTTACGTGAGGAGGGACAACGTCTGTTGAGCGAAGTGAGCCATGCCCTCGTGCATCTCTCGCTACGCGCGGTTCGTGCTGTCGAGCGGTTACTAACGCGTCTCATGCGTCACTTGCGAAGGGAACGTGTTGCGGATCGACACGTACCAGTGGAGACACGCGAGTTTGTGAAAACATTGTCGGACTTTAAAGGCCGCCTGAAGGACACTATGCCGGAGATCCCTTCGGTACACGAGATGCAGTAGTGCCGTGCGCAGGCTTGGTATAGAGCAGAAATGTGTTATTTTTTGTAAGTTCGATTTGTGCCGCCTTAGCTCAGTTGGTAGAGGGCCAATGGCCCGTTTGTGATTAAAGATTGTGCCGCCTTAGCTCAGTTGGTAGAGCAACACTTTTGTAAAGTGAAGGTCCCCAGTTCGAATCTGGGAGGCGGCTCCAAAACGACTATTTCTTCTTTGGCGTGCTGGTGGAGAGGGCTCCTTTAGGGAACTCTTTTTCGAAGTCGGCCAGGGTGGTGAAGCCGTTACTATATTTCCCATTGATGACAAATGCGGGCAGTTCGCCTCTGATCTTATCTACGGCAATCAGTGTCTTTAGGGCGCCAAGGTCGAGGTGGTAGTCAAACGAGTATACCCGCAGTTGTGGGTAGGTGTCGCGCAAATAGGAGAGGGCATACCCTGCCTTGTCGCAGGCACTGCAATCGCCGCTATTGCTGTAGAAATAGAGTACCGTGACGGGCTTGGTGCCGCAGGCGGCCGCAAGGCGTTTGGTCACCAGATAGTCGCGTATCTCCAGGAGTGAGTATTGCTTCTTGAGACGGATAACTTGCTCGTTGTTGTTCCCGAGTTGGTTCTCGGTGTAGGCCAGGCGGGTGCCAAGGTCGGCAAGCTCGCTCGTGAGGGTCGTCGACGAGGCGACACTGTCGCACGGAGCGCTTTCGAGTAGTGAAAACTGTGTATCGAGCGACAGCGTGTCAATGGTGAGCTGGTCTTCAATTGATTTGAGTTCTGCAAGCCGAGCGTTATTCAAATAGTTCACCGCATAGATCACTGTACCAGTGAGTACGATAGTGATACCGAGTGCGATAAGAGCGTTGCGCAAGCTAGTGGTCATAGAATGATGCACGGCGTCATTTCCACGCCTGGTTTTTACCCAGGGCCACATGAGCTGTGGATCGGACAAGCCACAAGGGCGCGATGAGGCCGTAGAGTAGATAGGAGGCCATGCTTCGCCCGAGGTGGAAGGGCGTTTGCGATAGGTGCCGACCGTACGCGACGAGTGCCAGCGATGCTACCATGGCAATGAATCCTAGCAAAGCGAACACGCTGGTAGGGAAATAAAACCAGTCGAAGCCGGCATAGCGCGGTGCGAGGGCGTAGGATAGGGGCACTCCCAAACGCACCTCGATACCGCGCACTATCTGGAGGGTGAGCTGAGAGATGGTCAGGAGGAACAGGAGCGCCGTGCTCACTACCGCAGTGAGCGCGAAGGGGAGTATGAGCATGCCAAGCACCCCATGGTCTCGATTAAGGACGAGTGAGCGATACTCGCCCAGCGTGTTACGCAAAAAGCCGTTCGTCCAGCGGGTACGCTGTTTAATCAGCTTGAGTACGGTGTGGGGCGCCCTCGTGTAGACACGCGCGCGCGGTGCATTCTCGATCTCATACCCGGCCTTCTGCATCCGCAGGGCCATCTCCATGTCTTCGGTCTGGTGACCGTAGCGGAAACCGCCGAGAGCCTCGACAACCGAGCGGCGATAAAACGAGAATGGTCCGGGCGTCACATACAAGCCGTTTATCGAAGCCATCGCGTGCCGCATCGTAATGCCGAAGCTGTATTCCGCATTCTGCATATGCTCCACGATATTGTGTGGTTGGTGTATCGACATTGCGGCCGTAACGGCGGCGACACGATGGCTCGCAAAACAAGGGATGATCTCGTTCAGGGCGTCAGGATCGACAAACGAATCGGCGTCGAGACAGCCGATAAATTCGGCCTCAGTAGCCGCGATGCCGATGTTGACTGCCTTGTGCTTGCCGCGCTCTGGCGCGTGCAAGACCGTGACGTTCGGGTGTGCTTGGTAGCGTGCCATGATGGCCGGCGTGTCATCGGTCGAGGCGTTGTCCACCAGTATAATCTCGAGCTTGTCTGCAGGGTAGTTGAGCTTCAGGAGGGAGTCCGTGGTGGCGGCAATCGTCTCGGCCTCATTGCGGCATGGCACCACTACGGCCACAAGGGGCGTCGCGGAGCCCGGCTTGCGGGCACGCGCATCGCGCGCGGGCTTTGAGAGGAGGGTCACCAGGACGAACGACTCGAAGAAGATCGCGATGAAGATAAAGGGGCACGCTAGTGCGTCGACACTCATAGCGCACACTATAACATTTTGCTATTCTTTCATCTATGCAGGCAGAAACGGGTCAAAATGGGCGTCTCCACCCCATGAGTGTTGCCATTCGTGATATTGTCGAGATCTTCGGGCGCATGGGATTTTCTATCGCGTTCGGTCCAGAGATCGAAGACGATTTCCACAACTTTACCGGGCTCAACATCCCGCCGGACCATCCTGCACGTAGTATGCAGGACACGTTCTGGATTAAAGAGGGTACAAAAAGCGATGCGCACGCGTTGCGCACACACACGACGTCAGTATCTATTCGGGCTCTCGAGAAGCTCGCCAAAGAGGGCGGGACGCGCGCGCGCGTCATTAGCCCCGGTAAGGTTTTTCGCAACGAGGCGACGGACATGACGCACGAGGCGCAGTTTTATCAGCTCGACGGCTTCGCGGTCGGTGCGCCCGGCGAGGTGACACTCGGACACCTGAAGGGCACTCTCCTACGCTTTTACAAAGAGTATCTCGGTCCAGACGTGCGCATACGCTTTCGACCCAGTTTTTTCGGTTTTACGGAGCCATCGGTCGAGGTAGACGTGTGGTTTACATCTCCCGGCAAGGAGGGGCGCTGGCTCGAGGTGCTGGGTGCGGGCATGTTCCACCCCAATGTCATTAGAGCGGCCGGGCTTGACCCAGATACGGTGCAGGGGTTTGCCTTTGGCGGCGGTATCGAGCGCATACTGATGATCAAATACGGCATTCCAGACGTAAGGCTCTTCCACACAGGAGACGTGCGCTTCGTACACGCCTTTGACCAAGAAGTGACATGAAAATAAGCATCACTGAGCTCCAAGGATTCTTCGGCGCGCCGCTGCCACCGGTAGCGGAGGTAGCAGACGCATTCACCTTCCACACCTGGGAGATCGACGGCATCGAGAGAGACGTACTCGACGTGAAGGTACTGCCGAACCGTCAGCACGATGCCAAAGACGCGGAGGGTATCGCCCGCCAACTCGGCGCAATCCTTGATCTCCCACTTAAACCAGAGTTTGAGAAGGTGACCCCGGGTACCACGCAGGTGACGACTTCACTCGCACAGATAAACGCGATCTTGGGGGCGAGCTTTACCAAAACAGAGGTTGAAGATGTGTTTCGCCGCCTACGCCTCACTACCGAATGGCAAGGTGACACCTTGACATGGGATATTACGCCACCGGCTGATCGAACAGACCTCACGATACCCGTTGATATCGCCGAGGAGGTGGGACAGATTCTCGGCTACGATCGTGTGCCCGCTGTCGAGCTCGCGCCAGACGTCACCCCAGCAGACCAAGCGAGGTACCGCGGCATAGAGCGGATGAAGGATCAACTCGTGGAGCAGGGCTACACCGAGGTATCGACACAGTCCTTTGCACAGAAGGGTGACGTCGAGCTCGCCAACCCGCTCGACAAGACACGGCCCTTCTTGCGGACGAGTCTGGAGGACAATCTCGAGGACGCGCTTACGCGCGCGAAGCAATACGCACCACTCCTCTATGCGCCAGGGGAGCGGCCGAAACTTTTTGAAGTGGGGACTGTCTTCACCAAGGAGGGCGAGCACCTGGAGCTCCGCATGACTGAGCCGGTAGCTGCGTGGGGCGAGAATGCCGCCACCGTTGATAACCTATCAGTCGCAAAGCTCGAAGACTACGGCAAAGACTACCTACCAGTGCGGCAGACGCTCAGCGGGTACGCACCATTTTCTCTCTATCCGTTTATCACGCGCGACATCGCGCTCTGGGCGCCGGCCAGGACCGATCCCGCGCGAATTCATGAACTAATTAATGAATTAATTCAGGAGCAAGGAGGGGCGCTCCTCGTGCGGGTCGACCAGTTTGACCGGTTTGAAAAAGAGGGGCGGGTCTCCTACGGCTTCCGTCTCGTATTCCAGTCGATGGACCGCACGCTTACGGACGACGAAGTGGCGACCATCATGGACAACCTTTCTTCGGCACTCACGGCCCAGAGCTACGAAACACGCTAGTTTTTCGTTCCAGGTTTCTGTATGTAAAAGTAAAAGGCGCTGGTCAGGCGCCCTTCGGGTTCGCAGAGCCCTATTGTTCTTTTATGACCGCTTTGCATTTCAGAGTGGGACGACATTGACCGTCCTGTCCTCGACCTTCGTACGCTTGTGTGCGTAGAGGCGAGGATTGGACGCCGACAGAATGTTCAGAGCCAGGTCGATCGCATTACCTGGGTCAAGCACCGTTGCCGCAGGCACCGCGCTTGGCATCCGCAACGACGACCACACATCCGCAGGGAAGCTTTGAACGCTCGCCGGAACCGAGATAACGGGGAGCGTGGAGGCTGCCGAGAGAATCGGCCCAAGGCCGTTGGAGCGCCCGACATAGGCGATCACGACAGACCCATGGTACTGCTGTGCGTAGATCTGGAAGGTCCGCGCGACGTGCGTCGGTTCTTTGTGAGCCGAGAGCACCTTCTCCACGAGAAGGTCCTCGAGATCCGCTCCGAGCGCCTTCGAGAAGGCGCTCGTATCATCCTTCTCTGACCAACGCCAGAGGATGATTCGCTGATGAGGGAGGAGCCGGAAGTGTCCCGTAAGTTCGGTCGCGAGCACGAGCTTTCTGAGCACCTCGTCGACAGCCCCTCCCTCACGGTAGAACTGCTTATCGATGTGCACGCCATCCAGGAGCACGCGCCACGAATCGCTGTCGATGACATCGGCAACCAGCAGGTGGCCGAGGTAATCGAGACCGAACTCAACCTTGAAGTCGACGAGGCAGCCTCCCTCCAGCTGCTACGCCTTCTCGAGGATGAGGAAAACCCTGCGCGCTATTTTCATCATCTCCAAGAAGAGGGCGTGCTCGTCCCTGCGCACGAACACGTCTCGCCCATTCAGGGTGAGGAAGGGCTGTTGCTCGTAGATGGGTCGAGCCGGATCGAAGAGCGCGATCTGCGAGCCCTCGTCCAAGTTAACGATCCGCATGAAAGGATCATCGCAAGGAAGCTCGTAGACCTTCTTGCTCGTGCGTCCCTGCCACCTCTTCGGAAGTCTTCAGGTAGAACTCCACCAAGAGGTGAGGGAACACATGCCCCTTCGTCAGATGCGGATTGCGTTTGAGATGTGAGCCGTATGCCGCTCGGCGTACGACCACCTCATAGGGCAGCATCGTGCAGAGAGGGGCGACGAACGTTGTCGGGCCCGCCCGTTCTTCGAACGCGACCGGGATGCCGCAGGCCTTCAGCAGCAGAAAGACGTTACAGGTCGTCTGGTTGGACAGCGCGCCCTTGCCTTCGATCTTGTCGTGCTTCTTGCCGTCGCCAGCCGTAATGTCGTCCTTGCTGGTTACGTGCGCGAAGCCATCTCGCCCAGCAATCGGATAGAGTACCTTCGTTTTCCCCTCGATGAGAGGAGTCATGTTCTCAGCCATTTGGTGCACTCTCCTTGTCTCGATGACGGTTAGTTGATGGAACAAAATCTTGCGTAGTCCGAACCCACCTGATCGCACATGGCGACAAGTGGGAAGAGCCGTGCGGAATGAAGGCTCTCACGGACCAACGTTCGTTACCGTCAAGGTACTAAGCAACGATAAATTTAAGGCTATTTGTGCTATACTGTAGGCAACCGAACCGCGGCTATTTTTATGGCTAAAAGCGACGAAAAAGCACCTAAAACAAAGGCGTATGACGCCTCGTCTATCACGGTGCTCGAGGGGCTTGAGCCGGTGCGCAAGCGCCCGGGCATGTACATTGGGACCACCGGTCCCGACGGCCTCCACCACCTCATCTGGGAGACGTTTGATAATGCTCGCGATGAGGCGATGGGCGGGTATGCCGACGACATCGAGGTCGCGCTTTTGCCCGGAGGATATGTGCGCGTTGCCGACAACGGCCGCGGCATCCCGGTAGGTATTCACCCCAAGACCAAGGTCTCGGCTCTCGAGACGATCATGACCACTCTGCATGCGGGGGGTAAGTTTGGCGGAGCAGACTCTGGCTACAAGGTCTCGGGCGGCCTGCACGGCGTCGGCGCCTCGGTGGTCAACGCGCTGTCAGAGCACGCACAGGTGTTTGTCCACCAAGACGGGGCTGTGCACACGCAGGAGTACAAGATCGGAAAGCCACTCGCCAAGGTGAAGAAACTTGGTGCGAGCAAGGCGCACGGGACCGTCGTTATCTTCAAACCAGACGCGACGATCTTTAAAGAGGGTATAGAGTGGAGCTGGGAAAAGATTGTGAGCCACCTCCGACAACAGGCCTACCTGGTCAAGGACGTGCGCATCACGACGATCGACGCACGCGAGAGTACACACGCCGCGTTCTCTGACGCGCTCTTTATCCGTAGCGAGGCGCTCGATGTGCCGTCGATGACGTTCTACTTCGAGGGCGGGCTCAAGTCTCTCGTCGCCTTTAACAACAAGCACCAGACTGTGGTACACAAGAACATCTTCTATGTCGAACGGGAGGTCGACAACGTCGTGGTTGAAGTATCATTGCAGTACGTCGACGATATCGTGTCGCGCATCACGGCCTTCGCCAACAACACATACAACGGCGAGGGCGGCACCCACGTGACCGGTTTCAAAATGGCACTGACGCGCACGTTGAACACCTACGCGCGCAACGCGAATCTCCTCAAGGAGAAGGATGATAACTTTACCGGAGATGATGTGCTCGAGGGGATCACGGCCGTGATCTCGGTCAAGCTCCCGGAGATCCAGTTCGAAGGACAGACCAAGGCCAAACTCGGTTCGGTAGAGGCACAGGGGGCGACGGCGACCGTCTTCGGCGAGGCATTCGCCTTCTTCCTCGAAGAGAATCCGGACGATGCGCGCGCGATCATCAACAAGGTGCTCCTGGCGCTGAAGGCGCGCAAGGCGGCCAAGGCCGCGAAGGATTCGGTGCTCCGCAAGGGCGCGCTCGAGGGCATGACCCTGCCGGGTAAGCTGGCCGACTGTCAGACCAAGAGTGCGGCAGAGAGCGAGCTCTTCATCGTGGAGGGAGACTCGGCCGGCGGCACTGCAAAGATGGGTCGTGATCGCCGCACGCAAGCGATCCTCCCGCTCCGGGGGAAGATCTTGAACGTCGAGCGCGCCCGTATCGACAAGATGCTCGCCTCGGAGCAGGTGCGTAACTTGGTCGTCGCCCTTGGTACGGCGGTGGGTGACGTGTTTGATCTCGACAAGCTCCGCTACCACAAGATCATCATCGCCACCGACGCCGACGTCGACGGCGCGCATATCCGCACACTGATCCTCACACTCTTTTATCGACACTTCCGTGCGATTATTGATGGCGGCTTTATATACATCGCACAGCCGCCGCTCTACAAGATCACGAAGGGGAAGTCGGTCGCCTATGCCTACTCCGACCCAGAGAAGGACGCGGTATTGAAGGAGTTTGGTGTTGCGCCTACCGAGGTTGCGGTAGTGGGGGAGGGCGATGACGAGGAGCCCGCGGAGACTGAGGAGGAGGCGGTCGTTGCCAAGAAACCCACGAAGGCGAGTGTACAGCGCTACAAAGGTCTCGGTGAGATGAATGCGAGCGAGCTCTGGGAGACGACGATGGACCCCGCGCATCGCGTGTTGAAGCAGGTACACATCGAAGACGCCGAGGCGGCCGACCGCATCTTTGATATCCTGATGGGCTCGGACGTGGCGAGCCGCAAGTCCTTCATCCAGTCGAACGCCAAATCTGCCACCCTCGACGTGTAGTGCGCGCTACGCGACAAAAGACCGGCGCGGGAGCGCCGGTCTTTTGTTCATTAAGAGCGTTCGTTAGAGGACGTTAATCTTAAACTCCACAGTGTTATTACTGGTGTCTGATTCAGGGACGAGCTTGTCGTCATTGACCTGTATCTCCAAGGTTTGCTGAAGTTCCGATGTGCTCTGATCGAAGCCGAGAACATAGTCGATGCTATCGCCAGGGCCAATCGATGGTTGCGACGACGAATGATAGGTATATGACGTACGGGTTGGAATGGTTGCGCTAAAGCGCCACGTACCCGACCAGTTTGTGCCGATATTTTTGACCGTAAATTTAACCGCCGGGCGAGCATCTGACGGCGCTGTCGAGCTGGCCACAAAGGAATCTGTTGAGTCTGAGGTGAGATAACCAACCATACCCGCGATGACGGTGAGATCTGCTAAGCCGTGCGGTGCTGGCGTTGTCACTGGTACTCGCACGATCGTTGTTACGGGTGTTCCCGCCGGACGTTGTGGAGTCGCTGTGGTCGCGGGCGTGGTGGTCGCGACTGGGGTAGTGGTCGTAGCGACTGGCGTGCCAAAGGTGATCACGGTGCTCGTCGCAGTGGGCACGACGGCGACATCCGCGTCTGGTTCATGATTGAAAAGGGAGCCGAGATAGACTGCGGCTGGCTCGACGGCCGCGGGGACAAAGCGGGCTGAGTAGACAGCTCCCCAGATCCCCAGGCCGATAAGCGCGACAAAGCCCACCACTGCAAGTGTGTTAGTGGCCGTCTGGCGATATGCATGCATTTTTTCTGGTGTCATAGGTCACCTGTATACATACCACGCCTATCTTTTGATGTCAAGCAATCAAGCTTGACAAAGTACGTTCGATAGTGTATTCATATATAAGACCATATGGGAACGATTGTCGACATGACGGCACAGCTTGTGCGAGGCGTGCGCCGTGCATATGACCAGAAGTGGATCTTCTTGGGTGTTTTCGTGCTCATGTTCGCGACGAGCACGCTGGTACTTGGCGCGCTCGACCTGCTACCGAACGCGCTCACCGCGTCGTCCTCTCGCACACTGGGGGTTGTGGCGAATGATCTCAAGAATTCGTCTGCAAGCGCGCTTGCAACCACCCTGCCGCTCGTGCACGTTGAGGAACCAACTGCTATTGAGATCCAGTCGCTCGGTCTACACGCAACCGTGTCTAACCCAACTACGACCAATGTGGCGGCACTCGACGATCTTCTGCTCCACGGGGCGGTGCGCTATCCTACGTCGGCAAAACTTGGCGAGAATGGTAACGTGGTGATCTTTGGTCACTCGAGCTACCTCCCAGTGGTGATCAACCAGGCCTTCAAGACCTTTGATGGTATCCAGAAGTTGAAGCAGGGCGACCTTGTAACGGTCTACTCGGCGGACACGGCCTATGTGTATAGCGTGCGCACCGTGACCAAGGAGAGCGCGAACGACGCGGTGATAGAGCTCGCGGTCACGGGCAAGGTGCTCACGCTCGCGACCTGCAACTCGTTTGGTGAGAAGAGCGACCGGTTTGTAGTTACGGCAGACTTTGTAGAAAGTCATTTGCTCGGAGCATAGCTCCTGGTAAGTGACTCTCCGCAAGGGGAGAGAAACAAAGGTCTTTGAGTCAAGAACCGTCGTCTGGAAGGACGACGCATATAGAGGAGAACGCCATGACGAAATGTGGTTTGGTGACGTTCGTCCTGCTGTTCGTCCTTCAGGCGACAGCAGGAAACGTCTCGGCCGAGACGCGGTGCCGCCGCGTCTATGCGCATCCGGGTACGCCCGCCGAGTTCGCAATCGTCGTCGAGCGCGCGCTCGACGCAGACCCGACGGGAGAGTCGCTCCTCGATGCAAAGCGATGTGCCACGGGCGACCGTTCGTGTGGCACGGTGCAGGCTCTCCTCGAGGGCTTCCGCCGTAGCGACCCGAACGCGACCGTCGCGAGCGAGCCGCTCACGACAGTCGGGCAGGTGCCCAACTTTCTGCGGAAACTCGTCAAGAGCGCGCCGCCCAAGGGCACACTCTGGATGGGCGGCATGGTCGAACGCGAGTCTGGGTGGCAGTTGCTCTGGAACTGCGCCTCGCGCGCGTTCGGTCAGGACGAGAGTGCCTGGGTCGACCCCGACACCGGGGCAGTGGTCCTCGCGGACGACTGCGGTAACCCGGTCGGGTTGCCGGAGGGCGAGAAGTGCGTCTACGTCGGTGCTCCGTCGTGGGCGACCGACGAGATGCGGCTCGCACTGTACAACGTGCCCAAGAGCACGTGTACCGGGCTCAAGCGCGCCGGCGAGAGCGACTTTGAGTCGCCCTATGTCGAGCGCTGTCCCGCCGGCACCTGCTCGTTCGCCGCCGCGGACGCTTACTTCGGCATGCATGCTCCGGTTGGTAGCTGGAGCGGTGCCGACGGCATGAACGTCGTTCGGCTCCCGGCATCCTGCGGGGAGATCGACTCGCGTTGCGCCGTCGTGTTCTGCCGGCGGTTGGCGAACGGAGTGCAGGCTTGTGGTGTGAGTGTACGGTGGTACGACTTTTTCCGAAGGAAAGTCGACTACGCCCCCCGTGGGAGTCTGGTCGCCGAGATTCGTGGCGACGAGGCCGCCGCGAGCCAACTCACGCGGCGCGACGGCAGGCCGTCGCGCCTCTGGTGGAATTTCGACCACCAGTGCACGAACCAGTAGTAATTTCGTGTGCGGCGGGCGCCTGTAGGCGCCCGCCGCAAAGGAGCTCTCCTCTATTTTTCGTACGCCGCGCAAGCGGCAGGGCACCATTTCACAAATCATGCACAACACAAACACACTGCTTACATACCTACACGGTCGACCGTTACTTGTCGGCCTGTTCACCGTTGTTCTTACGGTGACACTCGGGATGTCGATCGCGTTTACGACTGGCATGACCACGCCAACACAGGTGTTTGCGCAATTCTTTCCGCCCTGCTGCGTGCCACCGCCACCGCCACCACCACCGCCGCCGCCTCCACCACCACCTGTGCCGCCGGTGATCGTGTCCGTACCTACCTGTGACATCGACCTGTCTGCAAGCACGCTGCCTGACGGTGGCGGCGATGTGACGGTATCGTGGAGCACGGTTGAGGCGACGCACCTCATCTTGCAAAGTAGCGATGAGAAGGGTCACTACGAAACACTCACCGCAGGGTGGGAGAAGGCGCACGAGCACGGCTCGCTTGACGTCTCCATCACGAGTTCTACAGAATTCACCATGACGGTGAACGGTATGGGAGGCGAGTCCACCTGTAAAGCGAAGGTGACGGTTAAGCCGCCCGTCGTTGAGGCGCCAACGTGTACGCTTGCCGCAGACCCAACCTCAGTTGCTACGGGTGGAGCGGCGACCCTGTCATGGACTACCACGAACGCAAAGAGCTTCAAGATCGATCAGAAGATCGGCAAGGTAGACACAGTTGATGCGGGCACCGTCTCAGTCTCGCCCACAGAGACGACCACCTACACCGGCAAGGCCAAGGGGCCGGGCGGGACGGTTGAGTGTACGGCGAGCGTGACAGTCGTCACACCACCACCCGAGGCCCCGACGTGTACCCTCAGCGCTTCGCCAGATACGGTAGTGAGCGTTGAGCAGATCGACTTTAATAATGATGGCCATGTAGGAGCCGCAGATAGCTTCGCGCTACTTAAGATTGTTACCGGGAGCATCTCTTGTCCTGTTGGCAAAGTGTGCGATGTGAACGGCGACGGTTCAGTTAATGCAAGTGACGCCCTTCTTCTGGGGAAGTATGCGGCGGGGCCCTATACGCCTGGGCAGACCAAACTCTCGTGGACCACGACGAACGGCGACACATTTGAAATTGATCAGGGCATTGGCTCAGTAACTCCCGTACCAGGCGGGTCTACGACTGCGAGCCCAACAAAGACGACTACCTACACGGGAACAGTCACAGGCAAGGGTGCCGTTGCGCATTGTTCAGCGAAGGTGACGGTACCTACTACCACACCGCCGCCTGCCGACGCTCCTACCTGTACACTCATTGCCGCACCACCGAGCACCATCGACACGTCACAGATCGACTTCACCAATGACGGCACGCTCGATGCGGCCGACGCCAAGGCCCTGCTTGCGATTGCTACGGGTGGCTACGCCTGTCCTACCGGCAAAGTCTGCGATCTTAACGGCGATGGAAAAATTCTGGCAAGCGATGCCGACCTGTTACTTCTCTATGCGGAGAGCCTGCCTAATTCAGGCACGCACGTCCTCGAATGGACAACCACGAATGCCACATCATTTGTTGTTGATCATGATGTACATACGCATCTCACCACTGCTATTGGGACGGCGGGAGTGTCGCCAACCGTGACAACGACCTATACCGGCACTGCGACGAACAGCCGTGGTGCTATCGCAACATGTCAGGTAACTATCACGGTCGGAGGCGGTGGCGGCTCAAGTCCCGCGTGTACGCTCACGGCCTCTCCAACGAGTGTTAGCTCGGGTGGCACTTCAACGCTCTCGTGGACGACCACGCATGCTAGCGCCTTCAGTCTTGACCACAGCATCGGGAGCGTTGGTACAGTAGAGGTTCCGAGCGGCTCTACCACGACACCCGCAATCACGTCTGACACCACCTTTACTGGTACAGTGACAGGCAACGGCACTACCGCAAGTTGTACGGCAGTGGTTACCATTCCGCCTACGGGCTGTACGAGTAACTGTGGCGGGGGCGGTGGTGGAGGGGGCGGAGGAGGCAACCACACGCCGCATGTGTTGCTCTCGTCTACGCCGCATACGGGAGAGGTTGCCGGTGCCTACATTTATCTCTCACAGATTCCGTACACGGGCCTCGATCTCGGCCCTACCGGTACGGTGCTCTACTGGATTGCGCTCATTGGATGGTCGCTCGCGCTCGCGTATCTCGTACTCTTTAATCTGATGCCGTTTGCGGGGCGCTCGATGCGCACCTTTGGCGAGCGCGTCTCTGTCGCGCTGAACGCGCGTGACCTGGAGCCGATGAGCTCCAAGACGTCGGAGGTACCAGAACCAATTAGTCACACGGAGGAATCTGTCGAGGAGGAGCCCGAGATGCCCCGCGGATATTCGGCATACGACGGGTTCAAATCCTTTGCGCGCAACGAGGTGCTCTCGATCGAGGATATCGTCAAAGGCCTTGCGCGCTCACATAGTGCCGCACCGGCACCCATGACGGAGCCCGTGTACGAGCACGTGGAGCCGATAGAACAAGAGGCGCCACCGCAGGCACGTGATGCAGAAACAGCTCCGAGTGCCGCTATCGACACGCGCGGCTTTACGAGTGCGCTTGTACAGGGAGACCGCGAGGCCGTCTTTGCTGGCCTTCGCCAGCACGTGCGAGGGGGCGGGAAGCCTGAACACTTGGTCTCAGCGGCAACATGTTTGCTCGACGACGTGTATCGTGCGCGTATTGATGGTACAGAATGTGATCCAGAGATCGCGCGCCTCACGGCACGATTCGCTACGCCGCATCTTGAAAAGCTCATTGCGTCTCTCACCACCGCAATCGATTCGAGCTATTCAACAGGCGTGACGGGCGCCAAGCTCGCGCTCACCCGCGCGCTTTCTATCCTCGGTGTCTAAGGAGCCTCTTGTAGCAACTTCGACACACGTGGAGCTTCTTCACTACTGATTGCTTATTCGGAGGCGAGAATAGGAGGGCACCGAAATCGCGCAACTCTTGCGTACAGAAATCACACGTAGGCTTAATCGCCATGGTTACGCGCGCGTGCGTATCTCTTCTTGCATTCGGGCCGCAAACGCCTCGACGGTGGACGTACCCTGCTTACCACTGTCGCGGCCCTCGACCGATACGGTCTTTGCCGATATCTCAGCGTCACCAACCACGAGGAGGTAAGGGACCTTCTCGGTCTTTCCTGCGCGGATCTTCTTGCCGAGCGATTCGTCTGAGTCGTCGAGCTCGACGCGGATGTTCGCGGCTCTCAGGGCCTCCACGACCTCTTTTGCATACACAACGTGCTTCTCCGATACGGAGAGTACTTTGGCCTGCACCGGCGACAGCCAAGTGGGGAAGGCACCGCCGTACTTCTCAATGAGAAACGCCATAATGCGCTCGATCGCACCAATAGAGGAGCGGTGTACGACAAATGCACGGTGCTTCTCACCATCTTCACCGATGTAACTCAGATCGAAGCGGTCAGGCATACAAAAGTCGTATTGCACGGTGAAGGCAGTATCTTCTTTACCGTTTACGTTTTTCATCTGTATATCAATCTTGGGGCCATAGAAGGCGGCCTCGTCGCTGGCCTCTTCAAACTTGGACCCGCGGTTCTGCATGAGCGTACGGAGAAGCTGTTCGCCCTTCTCCCAGGCGTCATCATCTTTGTAGTATTTGTCAGTGTTAGCGCGATCACCCATCGAGAGGCGATAGCGATAATCAACGTCGAGTGTGAGCCCGAAGACTGAGGTGACAAACTCTATGAGATCGAGCGCTTTCGCGATTTCGTCGACCGCTTGCTCTTCAGAAGCGCAAATGATATGCGCATCTGAGAGACAGAAGGTGCGTACGCGTTGCAACCCCATGAGTTCACCAGACTGTTCGTAGCGATACAGCTTCGCAAGCTCAGCAATGCGCATTGGAAGCTCGCGATAGCTTACAGGCTTGCGCAAGAAAAGTTCGAAGTGATGCGGGCACGTCATTGGTCGGAGCATGAAGCGCTCGTCGTCGATTTCTATCGGCGCATACATGGACTCCTTGTAGTGTGGATAGTGTCCACTTTTTTCGTAGAGCTCCAGCTTGGCTATGTCGGGTGTATAGACGTGTAGGTATCCACGCTTGATTTCTTCATCCACGATAAAGCGTTCTAGCTCGCGACGAATGACCGACCCTTTTGGAGTGAAGAGGGGGAGGCCTTTACCCACGGCATCTGAGAAGGCAAAAAGATCAAGCTCCTTACCGAGCTTCTTGTGGTCGTTAGCCTTCTCGTTGCTTTCGTCCATTAGTGATGAGGATATCACATTACCATTAAATAGGCTTGAGCTCTTCAATGGCGAGGGTCGCCTCGCCATTACGTATGGACACTTTTGCCTTCAGTAGTAAACAGGCCCCAGGGACAATCGCGGCGACATGCTCCTTAAACGTTTTTGGGAATACGACCGATTCTATGCTGTCGGTCTGGTCTTCGACGGTGACAAAGGCCATCTTCTCGCCGCTCTTGGTGAGTATGGGGCGCACAATGGATACTAGCACCGGCAAAATGACCAGCGTGCCGTTGGTGGGCGTTTTTTTAATCTGTGCGATGGTGAGGCGCGCCTTCGCGAGCAGATCTTTATGGGCATCGAGTGGGTGGCCGCTCACGTAGATGCCCAAGAGCTCCTTCTCCCACGCCAGTTTGTCAGCGAGGGACATGGCAGTACCCTCGGGCAGGTGGAGTTCGGGCGGCTTGGTCAGATCACCAAACAGCGAATCCTGGGGCGCGCTTGCGGTCGCCTCTCGATGATAGGCGAGAAGCGCCTCGATATTTTCGAGTAGTGTGTCGCGGCCCGCGTGTGCGGGGGCAAGCGAGTCAAGGGCACCTGCTTTGACGAGCGACTCAAGCGACTTGCGGTTGAGATTTTTTGATGCGACTCGTGAGAGGAAGTCAGATAGAGAGTGGTAGGAGCCGTGTGCGGTGCGCTCGGTCATAATCGCTTCGGCGATGCCCTCGCCGAAGTTCTTTATCGAGGAGAGGCCGAATCGGATCGCGTCGCGGTGCTCGCCAACGACGGTAAAGTCGGTGCCGCTCTCGTTCACATCTGGCGGCAAGACGTCGATACCGAGCCGTTTGGCCTCTCCCACAAAGACAGAAATCTGTTCGGTGTCACCAGAGTCGGCGGTGAGAAGCGCGGCGAGATATTCGACCGGATAATTCGCTTTGAGGTAGCTCGTTTGATAGGCAACCCGCCCATACGAGGCCGAGTGCGCTTTGTTGAAACCGTAGGCCGCAAACGGTTCGATCCACGCCCAGACCTCCTGCGCCTTCTTGCGCGGCCACGTGGAGTGCTCGACACAGCCATCGATGAACTTCTCCTTCTGCTTTTGCATTTCGGCAGGGATCTTCTTGCCCACGGCCTTGCGGAACTTGTCGACCTCACCCCATGAGTATCCGGCAAATTCGTGCGCCATGATCAAGAGATCGTCTTGGTAGACGAGAATACCGTAGGTTTGTTTGAGGATCGGCTCCATAGCGGGGTCGAGATAGGTGATAAGACTCGGGTTGTGCTTGCGCTCAATATATTGCGGGATAAATTGCATCGGCCCGGGGCGATACAGCGCAACCATGGCGTTGATGTCGTGAATCGTTGTTGGCCGCAGGTCCTTGAGCCAGCGGGTCATGCCCGTGCCGTTCAGCTGGAAGGTGCCCTCAGTGTCGCCGCGCGCGAGCATCGCGAATGTTTTGGGGTCGTCGAGGGGTATCGCCTCGATATCAATGTCGATACCGCGCGTTTCTTTGACGCGAGCAACGGCGTCAGCGAGGATGGTGAGGTTTTTGATACCAAGAAAGTCAAACTTCGTGAGTCCCACCCCGTCTTCACCGACAGAGTACATATCGTATTGCGTGATGAGCTTGCCGGTGCCTTTAGGGTCGGGCTGGATAGGGGTCCACTCGACTAACGGCGTCGGTGACACGACCACGCCGGCCGCGTGCACGCCCACGTGGCGCACGCACCCTTCGATGCGCTGTGCGAGGTCGAGAATCTCCTTCGTATCGTCGTCTTCGTTGTAGAGCGATTTGAGATCAGGCTCGAGCTTCATTGCGTTCTCGATGGTCATCGGGAAGCCCTGAGAGCCCATAGGGATGAGTTTGGCGATACGGTCGCCAGTGTTGTAAGAATGCCCGAGTGCGCGGGCGACATCGCGTATCGCCGCGCGCGCCATCATGGTACCGAAGGTGCCAATCTGCGCCACGTGGTCGTGGCCATATTTTTCTCGGGCATATTCGATCACCTCATCGCGACGATTGTCGGCGAAGTCCATGTCGATGTCTGGGGCCGAGGGGCGCTCAGGGTTCAAGAAGCGCTCGAAGGGGATCTTGTACTCAAGGGGGTCAATCTTGGTGATTTGAAGTAGGTACGTGGTCATCGAGCCTGCTACCGAGCCACGAATATTGGTATAAATGTTTTTTTCTCTCGCGAAGCGCACCAGGTCTTCCACCACGAGGAAGTATGCCGCGTACCCTTTGAAGGCAATAATGCCAAGCTCGTACTCGAGACGCTCGAGCACGTCTTGGCGCCCCTCGAGGCCGCGCACCTTGAGTCCTGCCAGACAGAGCTCGCGCAAGAGTTCGTCAGCTGTCTTCCCAGGCGGGAGCGCAAAATTGGGGAAGACAAACTTGCCGAGCGTGAGCTCTACGTTACAGCGGTCTGCGATGCGGCGCGTGTTGTCGACAGCCTCGGGCGTATCTTTGAAGAGAGCGAGCGCCTTCTTCTCGGAGATGAACGAGAAATCCTCCTCCTCGTTCTTACCGCGCTCGCCTTGCTGGATGCGGCGCAGGATCTCGGTTGCGCCGCGATCGCTCGGATCGAGGTAGTAGACGTCGTGTTGCGCAACGAGCGGTGTGTCGGTCTCGTGTGCAAGCTCGATGTTCTTCTGCATGAGCGCCTCATGTCCTGTAACCTTTGGGTGGTGCGAGACTTCGAGGAAGAGGTTCTCCTTGCCGAAGATGTCGGTGAACTCGGCGAGACTTGCGGCGGCCCCGTTGTGGTCACCGGCACGCAGTAGCTGGGCAACGTCGCCCGCGAAGGAGGGGAGTATCGCGATAATGCCGGCGGCGTGTGCGCGGAGGAGCTCCTTGTCGAGACGTGGTCGCTCGAAGAACCCCTCTGTCCACGAGGCCGTCACGAGGGCAAGGAGGTTTCGATATCCGGTAACATTTTCGGCGAGGAGAACGAGGCGTGAACGCTTCGCGTCCAGGTCGTGGTCCTTATCATGCCGCGAGCGTGGGGCAAGGTAGGCGTCGACACCGAGGATCGGCTTAATCTCGGCCTTCGTGGCCGCCTGATAGAAATCGATCACACCGTGCATGTTGCCCGCATCGGTGAGCGCCACCGCATCCATGCCATCTTTCTTAACCTTTTCGACGAGCTCGTCGACCTTCGGAAGCGCCTGGAGGAAGCTGTAGTGGCTGTGCGTATGGAGATGGATAAAGCGCGATGCCATAGGACTAGTATACTTTCTACATGCGATTCATGCTTGGGGTTGATGAGGCGGGGCGCGGACCTCTCGCAGGGCCAGTTGCGGTTGGCGTAGTGGCGGTGCCAGTACACTTTGAAGTCGCGCGCGAATTTCCTGGTGTGGCAGATTCCAAAAAGCTAAGTGAGAAGAAACGCGAGACCCTTTTCGCCCTGCTTGAGTCACGAGTAGCGCAGGGCGATGTGCGCTATGTGGTCGAGCTCGAGAGCAATGAGACGATCGACAGCGAGGGGATCGTGGTCGCCGTGCATTGTGCGCTCGATCGGGGAGTACGGGCGCTCGCGCCGGACGCGAGCGCTGTAGAAGTATTGCTCGACGGTGCACTCAAAGCTCCCGCGGAGTATGCGCAAGAGACAATGATTGGAGGAGACGCTCTTGTACCACTCATCTCGCTCGCGTCGATTGCGGCCAAGGTCGTCCGCGACCGGCGCATGTATGCGCTCGCAGAGCAGTACCAAGAATATGGGTTCGATGCGCATAAGGGCTACGGCACCAAGGCACACTACCAAGTCCTGCAAGAGCACGGCCAGTGCGCTCTCCATCGCAAGACATTCCTGCACGAACGGTGACACAACACCACCACGTAAGCTCTATGGAAGGTTTTGGAAAACACGAGCTTGCAGAGCTGGGGGTTGACAGTATGTCAATAATGTATAATATATATATGGCAAGTTACCCGACCGCAAATCTGAATGCGGCATTGGGGTTGAGAATTCAGAGAGGTGGACAATTGAAAAGATCACAAGTTTCTCGGTACCCCCAGGGCGCGGCGGAGCACGTGGTGACACACGCTCGCTGGCAGCGTTCACGGGGGAGGAATCCCTCTGAGCCATTCCTCTGGGAAAAGAACCCACGGAAAGCTCTCGCTTTGGCAGAGCGCATGGCGTACTTCTCGCCGCTGGGCGAGTATCTCGGTGGCGACGTTCCCGACAACTACATCTGCAGCGAGTGCGGAGCGACGGACTGCAAGCTCTGGAGAGAGTACCAGACCATGCGCGCCGAGCTTCGTTGCGCACCCTGTGCTGCAAGGTCAGAGGGCAGGGACATCAGCGACATCGACGAGGCGGGGATGCGTCTCAGTGAACACGGAGGACGCACCGACCAAATCGGGTGGTACATTCCGGCTGTGCCTACCGAGAAGGTAGGAAGCTGCTGGGGCTACACAGCGGTTCCCGGTCCGGGATGTCTCTGGTGGGAGCATTTGCCCACCCTGCCCAGACAGAGGCGCGCTGTCTAATCGGCCGCCCCCACGCGAGACGAAGAGCCAACCCTTTGTCTCGCGACGAGGGGGGCGGCTTTTCTTTTTGTGCACGAGTTCGAATGTATAACATACAAAGGATGAGTAGGTTTACGCCATCCACCGCCGCACATTTCTGCATCTTGACCGGCAGTGCAAATAAGGTATAATGCCGGCGGAGTTGGGCGCATGGCTCGACTACGGAAGTCAAGCGAGGTGCAGTATGAGGAGGCAAGGCGCCGGCCAGGGCGCACGGGTCGCGAAGGACCCGAGAGTCGTCGAGAAGCACAAACTGCTTCTCGGCAAGAAGTTCCCTCGTTGCCCGTGGTGCCACGGGGCGGGGACCAAGTTCGAGGGGAACGCCATGATTTGCGGCATCAAGGGCCTGGTCACCCAGGCGCAGGCGTGGGTCTGCGAGCATGGGGCCGACTTGAGGCCGCCGAAGAAAAAGGGAAAATGATCTTTGGGGCCGGCCACGCGCCACGCGCGAGGCCGGCCTTTCTCTTTTTAATACCCTGTGGTAGAGTCTCCAGCATGTCAGTACGCATGCGCCACACACGAGGGCACACCAATAACCGCCGTTCTCATCACGCCCTTACCGAGACGAAGGCGGTCAAAGACGCTACCTCAGGTGCGCTCCGACTCCCGCATCGGCTCGACGAGTCGACCGGCATGTACCGCGGTAAGCAGATCGCCAAAGTGAAGGTCAAGGGCGCCAAGACGCCCAAGGTGAAGGGTCCGTCAGAGAAGGTTGTTGCTGAGCAGGTGCACGATCATGCGGCTGAGCACGAGAATGCGGAGGCAAAAAGTTCCAAAGGTATCATGGGCAGGATTACCGGTGCGGGCCGTCCGAAGGCGCGCAGAGGCTTTGGCGGCGGTGCATAATTAATTTACACACAACAAACATCGCGGCTGCGCTTGCGCAGCCGCGATGTTTGTTATACTTAGGTGTAACAGATCTTTACATGGCGAATCGACATTTAGCACGATCTATCGTACTGCAGTCACTCTTTGAGTGGGACAATTCTGGAGTGCCAGAACAGGAGGCGCTGAATATCCTCGCACGCAACGTCGAGGAATTTGGCGGCGATGATGTCGACACCCCCTTCATGGATACGCTCCTCAAGGGCGTGCTCGCCAAGAAAGAGGACCTCGACACTGTCATCACCAAGGCGGCGCCCGATTGGCCACTCGAACGCATCGCACCCATCGACCGAAACATCCTGCGCCTCGGTCTGTATGAACTCTTGTTTGCCGACCGCACGCAGGTGCCGGCAAAGGTTGCGATTAACGAAGCTATCGAGCTCGCCAAGACCTTCGGAGGGGATTCGTCGGGGCGGTTTGTGAACGGTGTGTTAGGTGCGGTATACAAGGAGCTCGGTGAGCCCGGCAAAGAAGAGCAGGGCAGGAAGAAAGTGAAGCGCGAAGAGCTCCCACTCGAAAAGATGGGCGGCGGTATCGCCTATGCCAAGCACGAAGGTCAGTACTACCTCGCGCTGGTACACGACGTTTTCGGCCACTGGACACTCTCAAAGGGCCACATCGACAAGGACGCGTCACCGGAGCTTGGCGTCGCACGTATTCTCAGGGATGAGCTTGGTCTCGAGGCCACTGTCGAAGACCAGATCGGCGAGAACGAATATATTGCTTCGCATCCAGAGAAGGGGAAGGTGGTGAAGCATGTATGGTTCTTCCTCGCACGATGCGCGTTCGATCCCCTCACCCTCAAGAAGAGCGGAGGCCTCGACGACGCCAAGTGGTTCCGTCTGCAGGACATCATTGATTTGAATTTTTATGATGATATGCTCCCCATCGTGACCCAGGCCGTGCAAAAGCTGCTCGATCATGCGAGTGCTGAGAAGGCCAAGTCCGCGCCCGTTCATGCCTGATTTCAAAAACTTCGCGACTCACATCGGTGTGAAGTTTAAGAATCTCGACCTCCTTGTCGAGGCTTTTACGCATCGGTCGTATCTCAATGAGCACAAGGAGTATGTCGGGAGCCACAACGAACGCCTCGAGTTCTTAGGCGACGCGGTGCTCGAGCTCGCCGTAACAGACTTCCTTTTCAAGAAATATCCAGAGAAGAGCGAGGGCGAGCTCACCAATCTGCGTGCGGCACTCGTAAACACCGTCTCCCTTGCCGAGAGCGCACAGAGGCTCGGCGTCAACGAATATCTCCTCCTCTCAAAGGGCGAGGCCAAGGACACCGGGCGTGCACGCGATGTGATTCTCGCCGACACTTTCGAGGCGCTCATCGGTGCGATCTATCTCGACCAAGGTTTTACAAGCGCTGAGACCTTTATTGCGCGCAACGTGCACAGCAAGGTGGACACCGTGATCGAGACGCGCGCGTATCAAGATTCCAAGAGCCACTTCCAGGAACTCTCGCAAGAGAAGAAGGGCATTACCCCAAGCTATCGTACGCTCGTCGAAGAAGGCCCCGACCACGACAAACGGTTTACAGTGGGCGCCTTCCTCGGAGAGAAAGAGATTGCCCGCGGCGAGGCACACAGCAAGCAAGAGGCCGAACAGGCCGCGGCCACAGCCGCGCTCGCGGCGATGAAGTGGGCCTAAATCGTTTGGTACAATACGGAGAATGCTGAAGCGGCTGGAGATAGTCGGGTTTAAATCTTTTGTACGCAAGACCGTGCTCGATTTCTCGTCGGCCACGACTGCGATAGTAGGCCCCAACGGCTCTGGCAAGAGCAACCTCGCCGAGGCATTCCGCTTCGCTCTTGGAGAGCAGTCGATGAAGAGCATGCGCGGCAAGCGGAGCGAGGACCTCATTTGGGGCGGGTCGCACACGGTGCCGCGCAGTAACCGCGCGTCGGTAACGATCGTGTTCGATAATGTGCGTCGCGAGTTCAAGATCGATTTCGACGAAGTGAGCATCGAGCGCTCGATACTGCGCGACGGGTCGAGCGAGTATTCGATAAACGGCTCTAAGGTTCGCCTGCGTGATATCGAGGAACTGCTGGCCGGTGCAAACATCGGTGAGACCGGTCACCACATTATCTCGCAGGGCGAGGCAGATCGGATACTGCTCGCGAACGCGCGCGAGCGTCGGACGATGCTTGAGGATGCGCTCGGCCTCAAGGTCTATGAGTTTAAGAAGGCTGAGGCGCAGAAGAAGCTCGAGAAGACCGATATCAATATCCAACAAGTGAACTCGCTCCGCCGTGAGCTTGCGCCGCATCTGCGATTCTTGGAGCGCCAGGTGGAGAAGCTCGAACGCGCGGAGGGGATGCGCCAGGAACTTATCAAACTGGCTGCGGCCTATTTCGCAACAGAAGATGCGTTCCTTACGGCCGAGAAGAAGAAAGTGATCGAGGAGAAACGTTCGGCCCAGGAGCGACTCGCGAGCGTGAGTGCTGAGCTTGCCGCGATCGAGGAGCGCGCCACGACCGATGCCGAGGGTGCCAAGCGGCTCGACCTCTCGCGCAAGGCCGAACAACAGGTCGAGCGCCTTGCGGGCGAGCGAGCGGCGCTCGCACGAGATCTGGGCCGTATTGAGGGCGCCCTGCATGCCGCCAAGGAGCGCGCGAAGCGTATCGGGAATGATCCGTATGCGAAGGTCTCGCGTGATGACCTCATCGCGCTTGCCGAGGAGGCCGAACTGCAGGTACAGCAGACGCACACCCCTGAGGCGGTCCTGGGTGCGCTCAAGTCGCTCCACGCGATTATCAAGGCATTTGTCGATCGCTTTGTCGCGCCATCCGATGATCTCTTGAATGAGGAGGAACGCTCGGTCTATACACTCGAAGAAGAGCGCGCGACGCTTCTCGAGAAGAATCGTGCGCTCGAGAAAGAGCACGAAGAAGCGCGTCTCGCGCTTGGCCGCGCGCGCGAGGCACTCACCGCCTATGACGAGACGGGTCGCGAATTGCGCCGACACATCCTTGAGTTTGCACAGAACAAGGCGCGAGAAGAGTCTGAGGTGACGCGCACAGAGGCCCGAGAGCGCGAACTCGCCCAGCTCTCAGAGCGGCTTGACTCGGACAAGGCTGAAGTGGTTGCGCTCGTGGGTACCGCCGCCGTCTCCTACCAGCCGCGCAGTAGCGATGCCGTGGAGGAGCGTCATGTGCAGGAGGAGCGCAAGCACTCCGTGGAACGCCTCAAGATTCGTCTCGAGGAGGCCGGCGGTGGCGGCGAGGAGATTCGTGCCGAGCATAAGGAGGTGAGCGAGCGAGAAGTGTTTCTCGCGCGCGAGCTCGAAGACCTTGATCGCACGGCGAAGAGCCTCGCGGCCCTTATCGAGGACTTGAATACTGAACTCGCGAAGCACTTCGCAGATGGGCTTGCCAAGGTCAACCAATCTTTTAATGAATATTTCGCGCTCATGTTTGGTGGTGGGAGCGCCAGGCTCGTGATGGAAGCGATCGAAGTCAAAGACGAGAGCGAGGAAGAGGACGAGTCCGACGAGGATGAGGAAGAAGTCAAAGAGAAGAAGAAACTCGGTATCGAGATCAACGTGAGTTTACCGAAGAAGAAAGTGCGTTCGCTCATGCAGCTCTCGGGCGGGGAGCGTGCGCTCACCTCGATCGCACTCATCTTCGCGATGAGTCAGGTGAACCCGCCACCATTTCTCATTCTCGACGAGACCGACGCCGCACTCGACGAGGCCAACAGCCGTCGTTATGGCGACATGATCGAGAACTTGGCGCAGAAATCGCAACTCATCGTGATCACCCACAACCGCGAGACCATGAGCCGCGCGGGGATCCTCTACGGCGTAACGATGGGCAGCGACGGCATCTCCAAGCTCCTCTCAGTTAAGTTCGACGAGGCCGTAACGGTCGCAAAATAAATACAAGGATTAATCCTTGTATTTATGCAGTGACAAAAGCCAACTCTGTTTCGGCTACACGCGCAGCAGCGGTGTACCCATATAGGGACATCGTAAGTCCCTAATCATTCAAGCCGCATCTTGGTGAGGTCTGCTTCTGCGTCAGTAAGATAGGAGTCGATAGAGTGTCGATAGTTCCCGAGCATATCCTTGAAAAGTGACGTCGTAAGCAATGAGGAAAAGTTTTGTCTCTCAATGTAGTCAAGATAGCTGCTCCAACGGTAATTGGCGAGATAATCGAGAGCCACTTGCTTGTTCTGTATACCTCCATGACTTCGGTCCCGCCACGTCTGAGCACCTTTCAAATAATCCAAAGGATTGAGGTGGATGTAGTGAAGAATGTAATTAGCGTGTGCCTGACGATCTACGAGCACCTTCTTAGTTCGACCCTGAAAGAGTGTACCCACACGCGTATATTTGTCGTTGAACGATTTGGCGTAACCGACGTTCAGCTTGCGTAAGAATTGTGACAGCCCACCATCACAGCGTTCGGAAAGAAGCAAATGGTAATGATTCTTCATGAGACACCATCCGTGAATATCAACGAGCTTGTTCCTGGGCCCCTGTTCCAAATATGGACTTACGAGGTCCATAGATTTGAAATGGTAGCCGCTGTTGTTATCCGCGGGGGTAGTGTCGTTAAAGACATACAGATTGTGCACAAAGCGCAAATAATCTTTGTCATCCAGAAAAATATTTCGGCCATCAACGCCGCGGTTGAGAACATGCCAAAGTTCCATAGTGCTTTTGTACTTTTAGTATAACCCATCTAGGGACTTACGATGTCCATATATATTGCCAGGTGGGTGGTGATGACGTACGCTGTCCGGCAGGTGCACCTTTTGTGCCAATCAACTCCCGGGAGGATGCTGGAGATGCAGCAGATCGTAAACTTTGTTAAATTCGCGTGTGCGCTGGTCGTGCTGATCGTGTTCAGTCTCGGCCCGTGGCTCGGACTCCTGATCGGCGCTGGCCTCACGTGCGCGGCGCTGATCTATCTGTTCGGGGGGCCTGTACTGATCGACTTCTGGACGGCGATCGGGTACTACGTTTTCGTCGCCGGGTGCACCTACCCGGTATTCGTTCTGCTCGATCATTACGAGTTTGTCGTACAGGGAAGAGTGGAAAGAGACACGTGGTGTACTGCGGAGACGTTTCTGATAGCGGCCGGCTTTTCCATCACCTGGTGGATGTCCTGGTGGCGGTATGACAAGGAGCTTCGGGACTGCGAGATGGACACCGCCGACCAGGTCATTTCCACGATTAACTACTGGTTATTTCGGCGGAGCGTACCTGAGCCAGCCGCAGACTGAACTGGGTGTACGGGAGCGAGGGGGCACACGGCCCCCTCGCTCCAGGGCGAGATGATTCCTGACGCAAAGCGCGTTGGGAATTTTTGTTTTCAGCTCGATACGAGCGAATCACCGCATTACTGCGGTGATTCAAGCAGGGACGAAGTCGAGCTCTTTTTCTGCTACGCGTGCCGCAACGAGCTTGACCTTGATCGGGTCGCCGAGCTGGAAGGCTTGGTGGGTGCGGCGACCCACGAGCCGATAATGCTTCTCGTCATATTCAAAATAATCGTCGCCCACATTGCGCACCACTATCATCCCATCGGCGTGCGTTTCGCTGAGCTCGACGTAGAGTCCGCGCTCGGTGACGCCCGAGATAACTGCATCGAAGATCTCTCCAATACGAGGCGCGAGGAACTCCACCTGCTTCATCTTGATCGAGTCGCGCTCGGCATCGGCGGCGGCCACCTCGCGCTCAGAGGAGTGACGGGCGAGTGCATCAAACGCGCTCATCTCTGCGGCGGTCACGGGTGCGCCACCGGCGTGCGCCTTGATGAGGCGATGGATGATGAGATCGGGGTAGCGCCGAATCGGGGAGGTGAAGTGTGTGTAGTACTCAAAGGCCAGTCCAAAATGGCCGATGTTCCTGGTGGCATAGACCGCCTTGCTCATTGATCGCAAGATCGCGGTCTTGACGAGGTATTCTTCGGGCGTGTGCTTGACCGCTTCGAGGATGCGATTCAACTCTGCGCCGCTCACTTTGCCCGCGGGTGCCTTGAGATGGTAACCCATGACGAGGAGCAATTGTGTAAGATTCTCGATCCGATCAGCGTCGGGTGTGTCATGGATGCGGTATAGCGACGCGAAGTGTGGCCCACCATTGGCCGTGAGCTTGGCCAGATATTCGGCAACGTGCTCGTTCGCAAGGAGCATGAAATCCTCTATGAGGAGATTGGTAGCCCTGCGCTCCTTGAGATGGATGGCAACGGGTGTACCTGCGGCGTCGAGCTCGACCTTCACCTCTGGCGTATCGAACTCTATGGCTCCCTTGGCTTGTCGCGCGGCGCGAATCTTCTGAGACAGATCGTGTAGCAGGGCGAGTTCGGTGTGCATGGTGCCACGCCCCGCATCGAGCACCTGCTGGGCCTCTTCATAGGTAAAGCGCTTATCAGAATGAATTACGGTCTCGCCGAACCACTTGCTGTGAATGCGAGCGTCCTTATCGAGTGTGAAGACCGCCGAGACCGCCAACCGGTCTTGCTCTGGGTTGAGCGAGCAAAGGTCGTTACTCAATACCTCGGGAAGCATCGGGATAGTCCGGTCGACGAGGTAGACGCTCGTCGCACGTGCGACCGCCTCCTTATCGAGTGCGGTGCCAGGCTTCACAAAGAAGGACACGTCGGCGATGTGGATCCCTACTTCCAGTAACCCATCGGGGAGCGTACGGACAGAGAGGGCGTCATCGAAGTCCTTAGCATCGGCCGGGTCGATGGTGCATGTTGGGACGTTGCGGAAATCCTTGCGAATGGGGTTATTGGTTTCTTCGGCAATCTGTGCTCGGCCCCGCGTCTCAAGCGCTTTGGCCTCGGTCACGACACCAGGAGGGAAGTCACTACGAAAGCCTTGTCCGAGCGCGAGGGCGCGCATCTCGGTCTCGTGATCGCCGGCCTTACCGATACCCTCTTGCACAACACCGTCTGGGTAGGGAGCGGTCTCGGGCCAGTCGGTGAGTCGTACCAGCACCTTATCGCCAAGTGCGGCGCCCTTGGTATCGGTCACCACAATTGGCACGTGCATTTTCTTATAGTCGGGCGAGAGCAGGACGCGGCCGCTCGCTCTGGGTGTAGTCGAGGGAACTTCTTCAACAAGCGTTCCGACAAAGGTCTCGCGGGCGCGCTGCACAATCTCGACGACCTTGCCCGAGGCGCGCGGCGGCATCCGGCCCATCGGGTCGCGATAGTCGCCTGCAGGCGCCACTTTCACAATATCGCCAGAGAGTGCGTGTTTGGTGTATTCGGCCGGGATGATGAGATCCTCCTGATCCTCTCCGATAGAGAAAAAGCCAAAACCCTTGCGGGTTATGGTGATCGGTCCTTCATAGGGAGCGCGGTCTGTCATTTCCTCTACTCTAGCAATATACACAGGGTTCTGCTATAGTCGCATACATGTTAATGATTCGATTCCAACGCATTGGCCGGGCCAACGATCCGGCGTTTCGCATTGTCGTACTCGAGAAGGAGCGTGCGGCGAAGGCGGGTAACATTGTCGAACAGGTTGGTACCTACAATCCGCGCAGTAAGGCACTCACCCTGAACGCTGAGCAGGTCAAACACTGGCTCTCGGTCGGTGCACAGCCCACGGACTCGATTCGCAATCTCCTCATCAGCCAGAAGGTGATTGAAGGCACGAAGGTTAATGCCCTGCAAAAGAAGACAGTACAGGTCAACAAAGAAGCCGAGGCAGAAGCGGCGGCCGCCGCCGTGGTTCCTGCGACCACAGAGGAGGCTCCTATCGAGGCGCCCGCCGCAGGCGAAGTGGCGCTACCAACTGAAGCAGAGGCGGCCGCAGATGCGGAAGCCACGGAAGAGACTCCAGTCGCATAGTGCTCGCTCGCGCCCTGAGGCGCCCTTATTGATCTAATATTCTTATATGGAACCTGATCAAGCATTTCTCGAATACGCAGTGAAGGCGCTTGTCGACCACCCGGAGGCAGTGGAGACGGCTCGCGTCATCGACCAGATGGGCGTCCTGCTCACGCTGACAGTCCATCCAGACGATATGGGAAAAATTATCGGTAAGAGCGGCAAGACCGCTGAGGCGCTCCGCATCCTCCTGCGTGTTGTAGGTATGAAGGGCAATGCGAGAGTAAATCTCAAGATCAATGAGCCCATTGGTGGCAAACGCGAGCCAGAGGTCAAGACCGTCGACGAAGCGCTCGACGCGCTCTCATAATGAGGTTCCATCTCATTACGCTTTTTCCCGATGCGTGCGACGCGTATCTCTCGGCGTCGATCATTGGACGCGCCCGCACGGGCAAGAAGATCGGCATCACCTACCAGAACCCTCGAGACTTTGCTACGCAGACGCCGCATCAGAAGGCGACCAACCTTCGTCGCGTCGACGATCGTCCGTACGGTGGTGGCCCGGGGATGGTGATGCAGGCGCTCCCGGTGGTGAAGGCGGTCGAGAAGGCATTGCGGGCGAAAAAGAAACCTATGGTTGTCTGGTTCTCGCCGAGCGGCAAGCAATTCACTAACAAGGATGCTGACGCACTCGTCGCATACTCAGATGTCGTGCTGGTCTGTGGGCGCTACGAGGGCATCGACGAGCGCGCGAAGAAGATCATTAAGGCACTCGCCCCGGTCAAGGAGTTTGCCGTTGGTGAGGCAGTCTACACCGGCGGGG